>Ga0315549_1000098_pt1 | contig 91400 bp, 75 predicted proteins | sample SalMarSW160200MG_FD_203101 | JGI IMG/M metagenome (GOLD analysis project Ga0315549, IMG submission 203101) | Salt marsh sediment microbial communities from the Plum Island Ecosystem LTER, Massachusetts, United States - Salt Marsh Sediment SW1601-200 ... | reverse complement strand
TTCCGTTTGTGCCGGTAGCCGAAATGGTATTCGACTGGCTCGCTGCATTGGCGGACATGACATTGCTTCCGGCCGTAGCCGTTATGGTATTGTTGCCGGTTGTCGCAGTCATCGTATTGTTACCGGTCGTCGCCGTAATTGTATTGCCGGTCCCACCTGTCAACTGGTTCTGTGAAGTTGCATTTAGAACGTTATTCGTACCGGCGGTCAGTGTGTTCGTCGTAGCGGCCTGCATAAGATTTGTACCGCCTGAGGCAGTTGACAAAATCTGATTCGAAGAGTTGCTGCTTCCGCCGATAGTAACGGATGTTGTCGATCCGTCGTTGGTCGCATCGAGAACTGTGACTTCCGAAGTTGAAGCCGTACCGACACCGAGAGTCGCCTGGTCGTCCGCCAGTGTCAGGGAGGACGAGTTGGTGCCGCCGGTCAGGGTAGTCGTATTGTTGGCATCATCGACAGTCAAGCCATGACCATCGGCGGTCAACGCCGTAAGCATATTATTAGTAGCCGTAACGGCGGCGCCGCTTGTAACACCCATGCTGGCGCTGTTCGATGCAAGACTGACACTTGCATTGCTGCCTGTCATCGTGCTGCTCGTCGTGCCGGTGAGAGTATTCGTAGCACCTGTAATAGTATTTGCTGATAAACCCACCGAGCCTATCGTATTGGTATTTCCCTGTGCAGTAAGATTACCGCTGACATCCAGAGTGCTGCCGAGTGTAGCAGCTCCGCTGGTGCTCAAAGTGGTTACTCCCGATATTGCGCCGGCTTCCGTGATTCCGTCACTATTATTATCGATACCGCCGACAATTGACGCACCACCCGAGAGAGAAGACAGCCCGGTGACACTCAAAGTACTGCTCAGAGTAGTCGCACCGGACACACTTAAGGTATTGCCGAGTGTAGCTGCGCCGGTGGTGTTTAGAGTAGTCACTCCGGAAACAGCACCTGCGTTCGAAATGCCGTCACCGCCGTTATCTATTCCGTTCAAGGTGGATAGTCCCGCAACGCTCAAAGTGCTGCCGAGTGTAGTTGCATCACTAACATCGAGAGTCCCGCCGGTTGCAAGATTTCCGCCTGTGATAGTGCCGGTGGCGTCGATAGTTATAGCGCCCGATATAGCACCTGCTTCGGTGATCCCGCCGCTGTTATTATCGATGCCGCCGCTTACAGACACACCTCCTGAGAGAGTAGCCAGGCCGGTGACACCTAACGTGCTGCTTAGCGATGTCGGACCGTTAACGGTAATACCGTCGCCGGCCACGATGAGATTATTTTCTCCTCCTACTACCTGAACGTACGTGGACGGGGAAGTTGTCGAAGTAGTGCCAGCGTCATAAATCAAAATGCCCGCCGTACTGTCGGAAATAGTAGAGCTGGTATCTGCTGCAGTTCCCTGGTCGTCCGCTCGAAGAACTACGTAGGGGCTGCCCGAATCGGTTATTATAGCTATGTCGCCCGTTTCGTCCTGATCGTCGTCTTTAGCGTACATAGTTTCCGAGGTCGCCATAACCACTGCCGGTTTTACCGCGGCAACCACTGTCACAAAAAATATGATACATGAGATACGAAGAATATCTATTCTCATATTACTTACCCTTTTTATATTCCTGAACTACTTACTGGATGACTTCTTTTTTAATCACAACAGTTCCGCTACCCGCAGGCATGAGGAAAACTTTAACCATCCCGCCGTCGAGTAAAACAATATTCTTTTTAAGCACGCTGACACGCTTTAACTTTTTAAATACCGTTTTTTCCAGCTCCTCGCACCCGATATCCACATATTCGACCGTGTCATATACGGCATCCCGATTCGGGAAGAAACTTGCGCTGGCATAGAGCGTGGAATCGTCCGACCTTAACAGCTCGAACGAAGTGGAGAAGATGTGCTTATCCGGCTGACTTTTAGGAGAAAAAATATAAACCCCGCTTTTGACGTTTGCTGTAAGAAAAGAGGCAACCTGATTAATGCGGCTCACGCAGGAAAGAATCCCCATCTTTACCGCCGCCTCTGTCACCGCATTAACCGACGGATTAGTCGCCAATATGGTTTTATTCCGTGCGACTGCCGCCTCGGAAGGCACATCGGGACGGTTGGGTTCCTGCGATTGGCCTGTGGTGGAGGAAAGTTTTATCATTTCAACAGGTTTTAACGAAGGAACAAGAGTTACAAAGATGCCGAAACAAATCGAAACGCCCAATATGATAAACCAAAAACGCCTTCCATCCGGAATATAATATCTATTTTTATCCATTTAAATTTCTCTCTTTCTCTTTTAAAAATCACCTTTAAATCCCCCCGTCCCTCGTTATCAGTATTGAAAAAGTGGTTTTCGGATAAGTTACAGTTTGTGAGATGCCCCCCGCCCCCAAATCCGTTGATCAAAACGCAACGAATCACAACAATACCCACATGCAACTGTTTATATCGAGTTGCCCGTTAAATTAATCCGCATTATATGGCCAGATTAGTGTATAACACCAAACTGTATCGGCTCAGGATATAAATATTCTTTAACCCAAACGAATCAGCCAGGTTCCATTTCCTTCTGTCGATCGTTATGATATTGGCACATAAAAATCCCCCTTTTTAGGGGTAAAATCAAGCCTTTTGAGATATCCGGAAGGAATACAAAAGGAGATCAGTGGATTTTTAAGATAGCTAAGGTCGGTGCAGCGAAAACAGTGGCAATCGGCCGGAAATAAACCACCACCTGCTGCTCGCTCCAGCATGTAACGTGTAAGCAATAACGGATGAATTTATACACTACGGATAACAGCTTCTGAGTAACTATATACTAACGTGCCCAAAATGTAATTTTTACTCCTTTGTCCCTTGCACTTTTTATCAGTTTCTCACCGTCGAAAAATCCCGTCGAATCATCTTTACCGGTAAGCTGTTCTATCTCGGAATCGCTAAGCAATTTCACATCGTACTCAACCAGAACTTCTCCCTGACTTGTTGTCGTTCGTGCATACCACTGTCCTGATGAAAGCTGGACTAAGTCTGTAAGTTCTATTTCCGATGGATTAATAAATTGGTTGGTGTCCTCATCTTTCTTGGATTGTATCCGTTTCACACAAATATAATCCCTTTCTGGATCGACGTACCAGTCTCGGCGCAGTCCCAGGCCCTCATAACGAAGTAATACACACTCGGGCGGTGTCCCAGGTTCGTCCTCCAAGACTTTCATAGGGCCGACATTGTGAGTGTAAGGCCATTGGCCTCGAATCGGCAAGCGCGTGTCAATCCAATCCTCGCCGCAGTACTCCACACTAAGTTTTACTTCCGGTTTCCATGGGACTTCATCTAAACTATATTCATATTCTCCATCGTAAATACGTAATTGAACAAGAGTCAAATTGTGCATCGCCCATTCACGGAGGTTCTCTTTTGTTTCAGGCGGCTCAACAGGAAGCGGATTATTATTCTCTACATTTATTTTGGCATAAGTTTCATGTCGCAACTTATTGCCGATTCGATAGTAAATGCCAATACGGTTATTTCTCTTCTCGACAATTTGCATTTTATCCGGGAGATTTTGCAAGGCTTCTTTCCCGGCATCAACAATCGCCCTCGCAGCCGGTTCTATAATCCCCCAGTTACGTACAATTTCCAAACCTTTCGGCGTGTTAAGATCGTAGATACTCGAAGGTCCGGTTTCCGGGAATGAGAAATCGCCGGTATTAAACTCATCCGGCCTCGAATACTTCCGAATACGTACCGGTAAACGAGTTTCGGGATCCGCCCATACCTGTTGCGTCAGGACACGTAAATCGAGTGGCCCTATGCTATACGTATCAAACCGAACAACCTGCCGTCCGTCGATAGTATCATTCACTTTTTCGACCACGGTATGGGAAAATTCACTCTTACCCCGGTCGTCCCAATCACCTACTGCATATTCCCACGGTGTCTGAGGATAAGGCCGGACATCAAAAGGCTCTTCGTGAATCTGCCGGCCCCAATTGCTGTGATAAGCCCGCCAGATGCCGTTGACATGATCGCGCATTCCAACATAGAAATTCCCATTACGATTGTAAGTTAAAAAGCATTGTCGCTCGCGAAGATTCGCCCATTCTTTCATCCCATCTTCATAACTGACGAGCACCCAAGTTTTTGATTCTATGGATTTATGAACGTCCGCCAATGTGATACTTGTCGGCCAGGTTATCGCGAACCACAAAAACGCACCTATCAACAGACACGCTGCAAGACCGAGTCCCGATTTAAACAGAGCCGGCACCAAAGCAGCAGACCTTAAAGGCCCAGCCTGCTCCAACTTTTCAATTTTTTTCATCCCGTCAGTCGCTACCGAAGGCCGCGACCTGAGCAAATCGCCCAGGTTCTCAAGCCTTGTTTCTATTTGTTTATCATGTTCTTTCATTTTGCACTTCCCTTCAGCAATTTATGTAAACGTGCATGAGCACGCGAAAGCTGCATTGTCACCGTACCGACCGGGCGCCCGGTCATTTCACTAATCATCTTCGCCGAGTGGCCATCGAAATGCCTAAGCATAATCACCGCACGCTCATGCTTCGGCAAATGCATAACCGCCTCGAGAAGTCCGCGATTCAGCTCATCGATTCTCCCGTCATCGGATACAGCGTTCATATTTATTATTCTTTGTTTTGCATCTTCTCTTTTCAGCATATCGCGGTACATCTGTATTGCCTGACGCCGGGCGATTTTTCGAATCCACGGCCCGAAAGACGAAGCCTTTCTCAATCCGCCCAATTTCCTGTACGCCGTCACAAAAGATTCCTGGACCGCGTCCTGAGCTGCGTTGTAATCACCGAGAATCGTCAGCACCACCGCCTGAACGGAGCGCTCATGCCTCTCGAACAGACGGCCGTAAGCATCCCGGTTACCATTTAAAGCGGCCTTGACTAATTGAGAATCTGATTGTGTATTCATGCTTTATTCTTGAGATAACGCGTTTCTCTATTTTATAGAGGCTCACCGGATCAATTTTACAACAAAGAATCGAATTTTTTTCAGCTTTTCTCAGTGTTTCTGCTGTTTAAATAAGGATTTTTGAAAAACTTTCTCAAAAAAATATCTTTTTGTGCAGTTCTGGAAGAATTCCTGGGCAAGGATATAGAGGGTGTAGTCAAAGTGTTAATTGCCAAAGGAGCTAATGTCAACGACAAAACCAAAAAAGGCGAAACTGCATTATCATTAGCAAGAAGGGGAAGGCACGAAGAAGTTGTCGAACTCTTGCTCAAGCACGGGGCAAAAGAATAATGAAAAAGCCGGTTAAAGTGGGATTAGCGGATTTGTAAAGTGGTTAAGGCAAGTGCAACGAAAGCAGTGCTAAGCAGCCGGAAATCCAGCGACAGATTGCTCCTATTATACTTAAAGCTCGTGATAAAGATGCCGAGGCTGCAGAGATAATCGAACAAGCATTATTAAAATAGAAACAAACTATAACAAAATGCTAATACCAATTATTGTCACCACTACTATGAATCAGACTTAGGGGCATAAAGGAAAAGCACCGGGGAAACGAGATTCCTGTTTCTCCCATCCGAGAAGTTTGCTGATTTCGTTTGGAAGAGGTGATGCTTTTTTAGAGCCTGGAAAAGCCTCTAATAATTCATAATTACTGAGCAGTGCACATTTAAATAACGGGCCGTCATAATTAGTAAAAGCCAGACTATTAGCCGAAAACTCCGATTGCAATTTATTCAACTCTTCCGGCGATTGTAAGCTCACACTATGATTTCCTTCGGCGACCGGGCTCCATGCAATCAGCGGTTGAGAATCAGAGCTACCTGTTCTTACATACACGTTGTAATCAAACTTTTTAAACTGTGGTTGCTTAAGCCGCTCATACATATTTCCAGGTTGCCGACACTGCAAAAACGGCCTGCGGAATTCTTCATTTGCCATTAGCAGATTATTGATAAAAACGTGTCCGTCTCTTTCTTCGACATCCGGGCCCGTACTGGCATGCCAGCCGAAAACGCCCCCAGCTCTTCTGGAATCGCGCCCAAATGACACTCCACTGTTTACTAATGTATTCTGATAAGCCAGCACGTCACAACTGTTAAGCACTCTGATACCGTTAGGACAATTGACAAAAACATTACCGGCACAAATAGAACCTTTTGAGATTTCAACGAAGAAACCGACCTGGCAGTCCTGGACCCAGTTGTTGATGAAGACGCCGTCCTGGTTTCCAACGTCATACCAGATGCCGTTCGAGTTCGGATTGTCGAGCACCAGGTTGTCGCGGCAGGTGACGCGGTGAGACTGGTTGAATATTTTGACCGCGGACGGGTAATAGCCCGATATCTCCTCGACATTATTGCGGCCGAAGATGTTCCGCTCGAGCAGCACGTCGGAGGAGCCTATTATGTAAACACCCTCAGTGCTCGTGTCGCTGAACAGACAGTGGCGGATCGTGAGCCCATCGCCGCGGAAGTAACCGGCCACGCGAGAGCAGAAGGTGATCGTCACGTTTTCGAGTGTCGTGCCCGTAACCTCCTTGCCGTAGGTGGCGGGGTCGGCAAGGCCGACTGGCTCGTCGGTCGGCTCCTCCGTTGGGCCGAAGCTCCGCTTGCCCTCGATCTCAATGGCCCGCCATGCATACTGGGTGAAGGTGATCCCGCGGATTACAGGCCCCTTGTGGTCGTTTGTCTTACCGTGGACGGGTTTGGACGTGCGCACGATGGCGCCGTCAAAAGCGGTTATCTCGACGAGCCGGTTCGTTGGATCGATCCTGATACAGACCTGGCCCTTGTCATAGTCAATGAAGTACGAGTTTGGGTCGAGTTCGTCCACCGAACCTACGGACCACAGCATCTCGCCATCGACGAAGACCATGTCGTTATTGAAGCGGTGCAGCGGCGTGCGTCTGCGGCCGCGCCACCAGCTTAGAGGGGTCGCCGGGAAGAGCGTCTTCCACGACGTCCGCCAGACATTGTTGTCGAGAACCTCCCACTCGGTTGCCACGCGGGTACCCTTGAGCACGGGGTGTTCGTCCGCGTAGGGTTGCATAGTAATACCCTGATTCAAGACCAAACCTCCGGTTCGATAGGTGCCGCCGCGTAGAACTATCGCATCACCGGTTTTAACTCGCTCCACTGCCGCCGGAAGTGTTGTCGGCGTATCAAGCGATGTTCCTGATTCCTCGGCCTTTCCATCGGTCGCTACGTAGAAAATCTGACCTTCAACCTTGGGTAAATCATAATTCTGCCAAATCGGGCCATAAGGACCACCCGAGGGCTGGGCCTGTACGGGCAAAGAGCCCATGAGAAGGGCAACGAGGATAAAACCAACCAAGGAGGACGCAAGACGTTGTGATAGAAGAAAACTCATTTCGGTTCCTTTCGAATCCAATGGATAAGACTGTATGTCTTCAGTAAAAACGAGACATATTTACCTTTAATAAGAAACAGTTTTAACACCTGCATAATGTGATTCTATCTTTTATATTTTTTTTCTCAACAATTTTCTTTATTTCGATCCGGTCCATCTCTTCAATGTCGTTTCATGATACCCATAGTAAGCACCTTTAAATGTGGTTCAGCAAAGAGGCTATACCGAAATTGTCGAATCGCTGAAAAAGCACGACGCGGAAGAATGATTGACGAACCTACGCAGGTGAGATTAGCGGATTTTTAAGGTGGCAAGAGCAAGGGCGGCGAAAGCGGCGGCGATAAGCCAGAAACGAACAACTACCTGCGGCTCACTCCAGCCGATAAGGTGAAAATGGTGATGAATAGGAGCGCATCGAAAGAGCCGTTTGCCCCCGGTATATCTGAAATAGCCGACCTGGAGCACGACACTCATCAGCTCGATGACGAAAACTCCGCCGATAACCAGCAGCAGGATTTCATTTCTTGTCACCAAGGCGCCGTAGCCCATCGCCGCACCTAACGGCAGCGAGCCGACGTCACCCATAAAAGTCTGTGCCGGGTGACAGTTGAACCATAAAAATCCAAGTACCGCTCCCAAAATAGCGGCATAAAAAACGCAAAGCTCCCCCGCCGGTATCGCAGGCAAAAGCAGGTAACTGGACCAAGTGACGGCCCGCGAGCCTCCCATCGATTCCGAAGCAACGTAGCACAGCAGGGCCAGAACAAAGCTGACCATACCGACACAGCCGGCGGCCAGGCCGTCCATCCCGTCGGCAAGATTCACGGCGTTGCTGGTCGCCGTAAGATAAAACAAAGCAATGATAATGAACATCCAGTTGGCCAACGGCAGACTGTGACTGTAAAACGGCAGCCAGAACCTGATGCCGTCGGGAACTTTCGGATTGCCGTTCGCATCGAGTGCGGCAAAGTCTATATATAAAAAAGAGGCAAGCAGGACGGCCCCGCCGATTTGAAATACGAGTTTTTCCCAGACCTTCAAACCGTCGCGGCTGCGGTGACGAATATTGCTGGTAAGTTTCAGCCAGTCATCAACCCCGCCCAGAGCACCGAACCAGACCATTAGAAAAACCGCCTTGACCACATAAGGATTACAGACACCCTGCTCGGGATTGTATAACTTCGCCCAGAGCAATGTGCTTGCGACTACGGACAGAATAATAATCAGCCCGCCCATTGTGGGGGTATTGGCCTTTTCCTTGGTCAGCTCGTTAAGCGTGGCGTGATGGAACTCCGGGCGGTCGCCGATCTTTTTCCGCATCAGCCACCGGATAATCTTCGGACCAATAAACAGGGCAATCAACAGGCTGGTCAGCGTCGCAGAGACCGAGCGGAACAGCACGTTCTGATACGCGTAAAAACCGAATCGTTCACCGGCACGTAAATACCAAAGTAAATGGTATATCATCTGGCATCTCGATTTTACCAATCCCTTTACGAGACGGGTTCTTCGACAAAAAGCTCCTTAAGTTTCTCAACGGCCCTTTCCAGTGAGGCCGTACGCGAACCTTTCACTAATATTATATCGTAATCCTGGATAAATTCGTGCAGTTTATTACAGGCCGAAGGCGTATCTTCGAAACATTTTATCTGTAAAACATCCCGGGCGGACGCCTTTGCCGCCTCGGCGGCGATTTTCGCCAACGGCCCGATAGCCAAAACAAGCTCCACCTTAGCTTCGGCGATAAGCGTCCCTAACTCGATGTGCAACCTTTCGGCCTGTTGTCCTAATTCGGCCATCTCGCCGCAGATAAAAACCTTCCGCCACCGCCCCGCCGAATCGATACCGGCCAATATCTCTAAGGCGTTTTTCATCGATACCGGATTGGCATTGTAGCAATCGTTCAGGATTGTCAATGTCCCGACCTGTAAAAGCTCGGTCCGCATGGATACGGCAGGCAGAGTTTTAATCGCCCACGCAAAATCCACCGCTTCAATCCCGAACCGGCTGCAAACCGCCCATGCCGCAAGGGCATTTTCAATATTTCCAGAACCTGCCAACGGCAGATAAACTTCCACACCGTCAATTGTAAATCGTCCGACACTGCCGTCCGGGCGAATGTCACCGGCCTGATAGTCCGAGCCGTCCGATTTGCCGAACGTCAGAAATTTCAAACCGGCGGCCCGGCAGGTATCCACCAGTATCTTAAAATCCCCGTTGACAATCAAAACGCCGTCGGGCCCAAGACCTTCGGCAATGGATAATTTCTCCCGGACGATGGTCTGAATGTCACCGAAACCTTCCAGATGGGCCGGGTGAACATTCGTGACAACCGCGACATCGGGGGAGGCTATTCGAGTCAGGTGCGAAATTTCCCCGGGATGATTGCTTCCGATCTCGGCAACAACAATTCCTACGTCCCGCCCGGCACCGAGCAGGGTCAGCGGCAGACCGATCTGATTATTGAAACTTTTCGGTGAGCAATGAACGTTAAAGGTCCGGCTAAGGACATGAGCAACGATTTGCTTGGTGGTCGTTTTCCCCGCCGAGCCTGTTATTGCCACCACCTTGAAGCCCGCCTGTTTGCGATACCACCCGGCTAAAATCCCCAGCGATTCTATAGTGTCACGAACCCTTAGAATACACTTACCGGTGAAATCTTTCGTTTCGATGTCTCTTTCGGTAACGGCACAGACGGCACCTTTTGCTAACGCATCGCGGAGATAATTGTGGCCGTCGAATTTTTCACCGGCAATTGCAAAAAAACAGTCGCCGGCCTTAATGGTTCGCGAGTCGGTGCTGACGCCGGTACATACCTGCATCGCCTGCCCCGCTTCCACAATAGAGGCTTTTATTATCCCCGCCAAATCCTTAATCGAAATTTTTTTCATCTTTTCTTGTAATCAAACCTGTCTATAAAAACTTCCGACTAACACAGTATGCGCCTGCTTAGGCAAAAAATCAAGCGAATATGTCGGTTATCCGAGGCGGAAGATACAAACTTTATTATGTGAACCCCCTGTTCGATATGACAGTATTAATTAATAATGGTGACTTCGTAATAACCAGTAGAAGTTATACGAAAACGGCAGGGGCAAAAAAGTAATGTCGAAAAAAGAAAAAATGATTCGAAGCAGTATCCTGCGAACCGGCATAAAATTCGCCCTTGCGGTAATTTTGCCTTTCGTCCTCGCGACATCAAGCGCCCGTGGCCAAAATTCCCGTCAACCAGATGCTGTTTTAGCCCAAAACGGCCATGTCCCCGACGAAATTATTATCAAATTCGTACCGGGTACCCCCACCGAAGTAAAAAACGAAATAATCGGCATATACAACTGTACCGTCGTCGGTAAATGCAATTTCGCGGATTTGCAGTTGTTGAAAACCGCCGAACCGGAACAAAACGAGCAGATGCTCTCGATGTACCAAAGCCATGAAGAGGTCGAATACGCCGAGCTGAATCACTACTTCAGGCAATTCCTTGTCCCGAACGACGAACTTTATCCCTTACAATGGAATTTTTACAATGACACTGATGGTGGCGTTCATCTCGAAGCAGCATGGGACATCAAGACGGGTGACCCCAACGTCATTATCACCGTGCTGGATAGCGGTGTGGCTTACGAAGATTACGGGATATATCGGCTCGCTCCCGACCTGGCCCAAACGCGGTTTGTTCCCGGATATGATTTCGTCAACAACGACGCCCACCCCAACGACGATAACGGCCACGGGACACATGTCACCGGCACAATCGCCCAGTCAACCAACAACGGCATCGGCGTCGCCGGCGTGGCGTTCAACTGCACAATCATGCCGGTCAAGGTAATGAATTCCGAAGGAATCGGTACGACTTTCGATATCGCCGACGGCATATACTACGCGGCAAACAACGGGGCGAATGTCCTCAATATGAGCATCGGGACAGACTTCAACACGAGAACAATCAGAGAAGCTGTTCAATACGCTTACAACAACGGCGCGACAATCGTCTGCGCGATGGGCAACGATTTCGAACAGGGCAATCCACCCTCCTATCCGGCGGCGTACGACGACTATTGCATCGCGGTCGGCGCCACGCGCTTCGACCAAACGCGGGCGTTCTATTCCAATACCGGCAATCATATAGACATCGTCGCCCCGGGAGGTGACACCAGCGTCGATCAAAACGGCGACGGCAGCCCCGACGGTATCCTACAGCAGACATTCGTCGATGACCCGAATGATTTCGGCTATTATTTCGCCGCGGGCACATCCTCCGCCGCGCCCCACGTCAGCGGAGCAGCCGCCCTGCTGATTTCCAATGGCGTGACAGACCCCGATATGGTCCGGGAGGCCATCGAGCAAACCGTCGAAGACCTCGGTCCGCGCGGCTGGGACACGCAATACGGCTGGGGGCTGCTCAATATCGAAGCGGCTCTGAAATATTTCCAGGCAACGGCTGTAGTCACCGGTGACATTAACGGCGACCTTGTCGTGGATTTCGACGATATCGCCCTGCTGGCCGGACAGTGGCAGTACATCGCCATCACGCCGCTGGCAACCGATATCAACGGCGACCACATTGTCAATTTCACAGACTTCGCCCTGCTCGCACAGAATTGGAAAAGCCCCCCGCCGTAAAAAGTGAATATAATCCGGCCCAAAAACGAACGGCTATCAACTCCTTTTCATGATGGAGCGAATCGCCCCTTGGAGTTTCTCGGCCTTTTGCGAGCCTATAAGCAATTTCCTGCCGCCTTTGAAAACCAATTGCACACCTTTATTGCCGCTGACGTTGTACGCCCTTCCCCTTCCTGACAGGCCGCACCTGATGCCCCAGCCGCCGTACTCCCGGATCGGCTTATATCGCCGGGCGTAACATTCACTCAAATCATCCACGGCAAACTTCTTGAAATGAATATGAAAGGGAACAAATCGTATATACAAACCGTCCGCGCGGACCTCCGTCTCCAATTTCAAAAAGTAAAAAAGAGCCGCGATCGCTATCGGCACGCCTACCCCGGCAAGGATTATTATAACAAGCTCCGTCGTATTCGGCGGATTATAACCTCTCAATTCTTTATCCAAAGCAAAGACACTCAGCAACACCGCCAGAGCCATGGTTATATTAACCAGCCACCGAAGCCACGCGGCAAAACTCTGCTCTTCTCGATAAATTATTACAGCTTCCTTGTTCATCGTTAATCAATATTATTTTATCGACCGGCAGATAAAAGCTGCAAACTAATTCCGGATTGAAAAAGTATAGCCGTATTTCCAGCCTTTGCCGATAGTATCCTGCTCATATCCCTGGGCGAGCATTCTGCTTACCCATCGCCGGGCGGCCGTCTCGGAGGTGAATTGCTGCATTACTCTGAAATCGTGCGGACTTCCGCATTCGAGTTTCCTTCCTTTCGGCTCATCGGTTAGTCCTGCATACCTCATATACATTAATCCTTCGTAGGTTGATGCTCTGCCATTCTGTCACCTGTCTTCTGGATTCTGTCATCTGCTTTCTGTCTTTATTCTATCACCAGACACTGCGGGTGTCGATTATTTAGTGATATTCGGGAATTATTTTTCACAGCTTCCTTTTTATCCCGGCCACCTCGTGCAGCACGACACTGAGCGTCCCAATCACAAACATCCCGAAGACAATCAGCATCGGACCAAAGCCCCATACAATCCCGCAGCCTATCGCACAACCGGCCAGAGACCACATGTAAATCTCCCAAAAGCCGGTTTTATAGGACGATGTGAGTAACTCGAATATTTTCAGACCCGCTGCAAAACCCAGTCCCGTTACAATTGGTGCTAATATCCACATTACAGCCTGGGCGGCCGATCCGCCGAATCCTGATTTAGTTATCGGTATTGCGACAGCCATCCAACCTGTGTAGAAAACACCGGCGAAGATAACCGAAGGAGCAACTCTTCCCAAAACCGCCACCAATCTCTTTTTCGTCATCGCAGCTCTCCGCTTTTTTTGTGGCTATGGATGGATTTCATGGGATGTTGTCCTTTAGCCAGACTGCAAAATCATGCCCTTCCAGGTACAGTGACCATCCCTGTCCATCCGGATTCCATGAGCTTGGACCGATTTTAAGGGCGACCTTCTCACTGATTGTAGCTGCATAGAGGTCTTTTTGAGCCGCGATAATATTAACTGTGTTTTCGGAATTCAAACCCGCCTTTCTCCGAAGCGTTATTAGTTTTTCGATTATATTACGATAGGACGGTTCCCAGTCGAATAAATGGCACCAAAACACACAAGGTTTGCCCGGATGGGTCAACAGATAAACATAAGCCTGTTGAACCGTCTCCGTCGGGAACGGGTCATTGTGATTGGCCGGCTCGGTATCATGATTGTCCACGAACGTCACCGCCATTGAGGGCCAGAGACCGATCAGACCGGCACATTTTCCACCCTCAGTCTTCAGACAGGAGAAATCTTTTTCCGTCAGGGCCTTTTTGAGCAGCGCCCGCGTTGCAAAATCGAACACAGTACTTTTTCCGCTGGTACGGTTCGGCTGACCGTTTGCTTCATCCGGCTGACCGTAACTGCGATTAACCCAGTCTAGCAGGCCGCCCCTTGTCGCATCTGTAAATTCGGCCACAGAAAAGAGTGGACCGGTTGCATCATTATACATGCCGATATATCTGGGATTGTAGCCTGTCACCATGTCCCATCGCCAGCCGACAAAACCAACTTCTGTTTGAAGCCACTTGAGCCAGTGAATGATTTTCTGCTGAACAAGAGGATTGCTATGGTCTAAATCCCGCCCGCCGTCAAACCCGACACCGGTATCTTTTGCACCTGTGGGTTTCCCCTCACGCTGTTTCCATTCATCATCAGCACAAACCGCCTTTAGGTTGGCTTTTTGAATGTCGTCGGGATTAGTTACGCCTTCGGCCGCAAAGTTTGGATTGCGAAAATCAGCCCAGTTATTCAGCCCGCAGCGATGATTTACAACAATATCTGCTATCGCCTCAACCGGCCGAGGCCCTGAACGCAGGGAGATAACCGCCTTTTTGAGTTCTTCCATGGAGCCGTAATTGTTATTGAGATTATACCATTCCGTTGGCAGATAACCCTGTTTGTCGGCGCTGGCGGTCGACGGCGGAAACCAGACAACGTCAATTTGAAGCTGCTGGATGCGGGGTGCTTTTTCAGTGAGGATATTGTACCAGTCGAATTCGTGCGATCTCCAGTGAAAACCTTCCAGGAGAATTGTATCGACCTTTCCGCAATAGCAGGCTTTTTTCTGCATTACACCTCCTGTATTTTGTCGTCCGGCTTATGTCAACTCTCGTCCGTCGTCTTTCCTCCGTCGTCTGACTTCTGGCTTCTGTCACCTGTCTTCCGGCTTCTGTCTTTATTCTATCGTCGACCGTCGCGGACGGTGATTGTTTTATTAACTTCTATGCACTAAGCTTGACGGCCGTTCCGTAAACTAAAAGTTCGGACGCAGTACCCACAACACTTGTAGTCATATAGCGGACATTGATTACTGCATCCGCCCCCATTTGCTCCGCTGAGGCAATCATCCTGTTAATAGCAATTGTGCGGGCCTTTCCCATCATTTCCGTGTATTCAGTCAACTCACCGCCAAGGATAAGTCTGACTATGGCAGCCAGGTCCTTGCCGAGCCAGATAGCAAATACCGTGTGTCCCTGGGCCAGTCCTAAAATATCTGTGACTTTTCGGCCGGGTACCTCTGTAGAATTCAGAAGTAAAACACCTTTTTGCGACTGATCGACAACAAGCTCCTCCTTCGATGTTTTGTATTTGCTCTGTTCCAGAGCCAGTGTAACCAGGACTACAAGGATACCGCCAAGAAGACAGAATACTGCTATCCTCAACCACCAGGGTACGACTGGATCGTTGGCCGCCATCACATGCCAGGGCACACCGGCAAATATGGTAACAAACAGCCCTGCAACAAAGAATAGCGAACCGATTTGCTGAATTGTTTTCATAGCTTTCTCCTTAAAACTATATTCTAAAATAACAGACTTATAACCTGCAACGCGTTTAAATCAACGATATTTCCTTATTTTATTGGCCAGCCGTCGGGGGTGTCGATTGTTTCATCAATCTTCTTTATAATTTTAATAGTTTGTTAAATTCAATTAGTTAAAATTCTAATCAACAGAAATGTTTAATTGAGCTCTGATTTGTCCTTGGATTAAATTAATATTCTAAGCAGTGCATTGGCGTTTCCGAAAACCAAGTCGCGACATTCCTTCGCCTGCTCCAAGGTTATTGATTTACTGTGTGCCGCACCGTTTCTGAACGACTCAATGAATCGTCCCAAGCTCTTTGTGAATTCCCCTTCCAATAGACTTATACTCTTTTTATGTTTCCGCAGATGAGCAACAAACATTCCCAATACAGGGGCCGGTTTAACCTCGTGCCTAACTCGCAATAGAATATGCCACATCGCTCCCATAGTTAGAGGCTTATCTTCAGCGAGAAGCGCCCTCAACTCACTGACAGTGCGATCAACAACTCGCCGCTCTGACGGTGATAGCGGAATTGGACCGAAATCGCATTGATAAATGCTTTCATTAGTTAAAAGGCCATCCTGACGTAAAGATTCTTTGAATGAATCAAAGAATTTCTTGTGAAGGTGGCATTCAAGGCCCTTTGCATATTCGATCACAACTGGCGCATAGTCTGCGTGTCCAACATCCAGTCTTTCGAGTTCCTTAAGAAGGATTTCGCCGGTGCTTAAGAATCCTTTTACTTCATCATCTAAATGGTCCCATTTTTTCCCGAATATTTTTATAATATCCTCTAATTGGGCATCCCATCCGGTGTCCGGTGCGTATTTAGATTCCAGCATCCTTAATTCATGGGCTGTCTGACTGTTGAAAATGTCCATGTAGTCAGCAGGATCTGTCGGAGATTTGGCATCGCATTCATGTCTTGCATGTTGCGCTGCACCTATCGCTTTATTAATGTCGCTAAGTCCGAGAGCATACAAGATAGATTCGACATCTACTGATACTTTTTGCCGGATCGCCACCTCCTCAATGAAGAATTTCAAAGCAAGCTTGATGGCATCTTCCCCTATCTCCAACCGTTCATTTGATTGTGCGAAGTACGAAAAAAGAGTAAAGGCACCAGCTAACTTGATTGCATTCTGTCGGACACGAACACTGAACAGAATATCACTCCTGATTTGTGCCAGAACCAACTCTTGTGCTTTTTCTAATTCATGGAAAAAAGTATCGCGCAAGACAACTGTTTTTTTCTTGAATCGGTCTCTGACCAATGGATGCTCGGTCTGAATAGCATAAATAAGCGTCAGGTGATCGCGTATTTCACCGGCCAGGCGCATGCGCATTCTGCCCATTGCCAATTCTCTTTGATTACGAGACAATTCCCTTAGACGCTGCTTGGTCATACGATGCATGCGAACAAGCATACGGTCCTCTATGGCGTTGAAATTCGGGTCCGCTACGGTAACTCGGTAACCCATATTTTTGCTCATTTCCGTATTATAATTCGTCGAAAAGAAGCAACTGAACTGATAGGGGCCGATTGTCTCGACCTTGGTTTCATAACGAATCTTCCCCTGTTCCAATGCTAATTTGAGCGGCTCGACCATGCCTTTGTAACGAAACCAGTCGTTAAACTCGGTCACTACAAAGTTGAACCGCTTTCCTTGATAGGCTTCTCCGATCCTAATGAAATTCGCCGGGGTCATGCCGCCACAGTAGCGATTCAATCCCGGCAATCCGTGGGCACGTACGTTTTTTGCTTCGTCACCAAGCATCAGGTCTTTCACGGAGAAGGTTTTCCCAGTGCCAGGAGCGCCGAATAAGGCCAGGTGGAATCCAGTGCTGCCGGCTCGCGTACCTTCGGGATTGATAATCTCCGTTGCAGTCATTCCGTACTGGTGAGCCAAAGCCAACAGTATGTCGAAATATAGCATCGGCCCAAAAAGCTCTTCCAGATAGTGCGTAACCAAGCCAAGGCTCATGTGCTCACGGCCAAATTCCAGTGTCTCTTCGAGCCGATTTGCAAGCACGTCACGAAGGTAATCCTCGAATTCCTTTTCCATCTGCTGCACAAAAGCCAGCTCAGCTTGTGCCGCCTCGGAATTGATTACAGGAAGCTCCTGACTTCTTGGTGAATCCAACACTCGCCGCAGCAAAGAAACCATTTCTCCGTAAAGCCCATACGTTGTAGTATCTTTTGCAGTGCCGGGAAGCTTACGAATAAGCTTGAAGCCAAGCAAACTATCCAGCGTATTCCTCCATCGTTTGAACCTGGCTTTGATTACGGTGAAGTCGGCCTGGAAACCAGGCTGATTGAGAAAATACTCCAGAACCTCGCGGGCTTCTCGTTCGGCTGTGAAACATTTCAGGATATCTATCTCTAATTGTTCCCAGACGTTCCCCGGCCGGAGATTCCAGTTCTGAATGGTATAGTACTGACCGAAATAGTTTTCAGGAAAAGTCGCCGGGCGCTTCATATTCATGCCCAGCATGTTCCGGGTTGTGCCGTTTATGGCCTCAAGAAACTGTTCCTCACTCAGGCTGTTTGCGTATGATTGCGCCTGAATAACGCTCATGCTCAGACATTGCTGTAATAGCTCTCGCCGTTCCTGCAATTGGTCAGGAGACAGGTTCATTGTTGACCTCCGTTGATAAAGTGTTTTATCTTCTCAAAATCAACCTTTGCGGCCGCATGACGGATGTCCAAATCCTCAAGATAGATATACCCGATTTTCTTGTGAAGTCCGTCTTTTCTGTTGGCCGGCGAGCCAAGTTTGCTGCGTACTTCGTTACCTCGCGATTTTGGCACAACCAGATAGAGTTCAATCTCTGACTCCGGCGCAGCAGTCAACAGATTTCTGAACCTGTCTATCCCGCTGGTAATAGTGGTTGTTCGTTCAACCTCGAATGCGGCCACAATTCCCTTACCGCTGTTGTGCCATATCACGTCTATCTGTTCAATAATGTCACGGGCCGCCTTGGGCATGCCTTGTACCCGCTGTGGCAGGTCACTGCTCATTTGTCTGAACTCGGCGTATTTTGTCTGCTCCGTCTTGCCGATGTGCGCCTTAAGGTTACGCATTCCAGCCATTTCCATCAATCGCGCAATCGCAAGGTCATGATCGGACTCCTCACTGGTAGCCAGTCGATACTCCACATCCGCCCCGAGTTCAGCGAAAAGCTTCTCTCGCTCTATATCTTCTTTAAGCTTCCAGACCTTTCGTCCCGCTTTGGCCTTGCTTACCTTACCGGCTGCGGCTTGAGAAATCGGCACCAATTGGGCAATGCTATTTAGGACCTGCTGGATTTCCCTTGCATCGGCCATGTTGGAGTTGATTAGATTCTCATAGATGATATTAAGAATATCGTCCTGCGTGGCGAATCCGCGAGCGTAAAGAAATCGCTTGATAAGATATTCGATCCTTGCTTCCACCGGGACAAAATCCAATTCCCCATAAGATGCCTTGTAGTGCTGCCTGCTGTACTCTTCAAGGGCCTGTTTCAGCTCATCGCCGGGACTTCCTTTTAAATACCACTTGCCGTCCTTTTCCTCAAAATTATTGGAGAGGTACGGAATAAGCTCTTTTTCACTTATTTTGTCTAAAAGACTATTATTCAATAACCACGGCATCAGCTTCATATAGATAAGCGATAGCGACGCCCCTTTGTGGTGAAGAACAACCTCCGCCGCCAACCGCTCAATCCGTCGACCAATCTCAGCGTGCTCAATAGCCTTAAACTCCGACTGCTTATCCACCTTCTGAAACGACAGAATAAAGTCACCGAGCATCGAACCACTTCGACGAGTGTTTATTGTGTGCTCGTAGAGTTTTATAGCGGGTTGGTATATCATCCCGTCGATTTCCGAAAGCCTAAATCCCGCGTCATGTGCCGCCAGATGAATCGCATTCCATACTTTAAACTCCTTGTTATGGAACGTCATCACCATCCATCGATGCGGTTTGAGAATACGGTGACATTCCTTGAACACTGCATGAAGCATCGAGCGATAGTGCGTGAGGTCCTTAGCCCCCTCAAATCCATGATGCCTGGTTGTTATTGCTTCCTTGGATTTATCAGTAACGCCATCAACATTGATCCATTCATGTAACCACACGACCCAGAAGTCGGACAGCTCCAGATATTGCACATTTCCGCCGTATGGTGGATCAGTAATAATGACATCGGCACTCGCATCCGGTAACGGCAGCTTATTGGAGCTTCCCGTTAAAACCACAAACTGGTTTTCCTTCGCAGAGGTTTTATTTAACAAAATTGGAATTGTTGTGTGTTTTGCACTTGGCTTAATTTCATTCTTTGAGAACTTCTTTGCTTTCTCAATAGGTCTTAATCGATCACGAAAATACGACCAAACGTTTGTCTCCATGCTGAGTTCCGGGATCCAGTAGGCTGGTTTTGCCCATTCGAGAGGTTTGTCGCCGCGCCAAGCCTCGTTCCGGAAAACCATGTTGTTCGTGAATCGTAATGAACCACTAAAAGCCAAACCGAGAAAGTCGCGAATTTCGTCTTTGAAGCTTGTATCAAGAATAGCTTTCTTGAGTCGACTGTTGGCGATAAGATTTCGCTTTGTGTATAGATCCCGAAAGTGGTTAATGCTCCTCTTAAAAAGGGCATTCTCGCGTGCCATGTTCATATCAGGGATGGCTTCATCGGGAATCTTCAGCCCTTCGTTGCGCACAACGTCTTCATAGTTTTGCTCCCACATGTTGGCAAGCTTACGGTCGTTTTCACTCGGAATAAAAGTTGATTTCTTCTCACAGCATGGACACTTGATGTGGACTGCGATCATCACGTTAGGGAGACGCTTAGCGTCCAACGGGCTGAACTCTTCCTTTTGGTGCTTATCTCTGGTTAAATACCGACCCGGACGCAGTTTCTTGCATTCCGATATGATCGCTTGAATTTTGTGCTGTGGCGTCTCATACGACTTGGACCATTCAAACCAGTCCGCTGGGACTTTCTCTCCGCACTTCGGACACGTAGTCAGATACAATTCCTCTACTTTCTTCCGGCATGCGTCTTCGACCTGCCCGAAGGCACACTTGAGTTCGTCCAGATCGACGTCGATCGCTTCCATTCGAGTGATAAACGTGGCCAAAGGATTGATGTCCACGCCGATGACTTTGCGGTCAAGACGAAGCCCTTCAATGAGAGTAACTCCACCACCGCAAAAGGGATCAAGGACGATACTACTGGGATTGGAGTAGTGCTCGATAAGTGCCCGGAACACGCTCCAGGGCCGACGGGCAAAATATCTGTGCATCTTATAAACCGGCGTATGGGGTTTGGCGATTACCGCATGGTCGATGGGTTTAATGTTGTCCAAATCCTTTAAATTGTCAGGCATTTATTCAATTCCGGGCTCAAAATACTTAATCATAACCAGTGTATGTGTACTTACCCCAAAGCAAAATAGCACATACTACAGTTTTTTTCGCTTTAGAAGTACACTTCGACATTCTAACGACAAGAAACATACAATCAAGAATAAATTTCAATTGCCTTCGGCGAATAGCGGGTAGAGTATGGCAATAATGGATTACAGGTTATCAAATTTGTTGCGCTTTGCGCAAATGATGTTTAGGCGGAAGAAAGGTCAATCGATGTTTAACTCGGCCTTTAGCTGGGCTTCGGCCTCGGCCCAGTTTTGCTGGTCTTCGCCGGGCCGGCAACCGTTTTGCTGCCATATTTGTTTCGCACGTTCGGCGATAAGCTCGTATGTCAATTCCGGCGGCGTTTCGTTCTTGTTAACATCCGAGCCTTCGGCCTCGGTCCGGTTCTGCTCATCTTCGCCGGGTTCGTATTCGTGTTGTTGATAGATTTCCTCCGCCTGCTCGTCGATAAGCTCCTCTGTCAATTCCGGGGTCGTTTCGTTCTTGTTAACATCCAACCCTTCAGTCTCGATAAGGTTTTGCTCGTATTCTCTGGATTCGCATTCGCTTTGTTCCCAGAGTTCCTTCGCAGGGTCGGGGACAAGCTCATGTGTTAACTCTGGTGTCGATTCGGTTTCGGATTGATTAACATTCGAGTCTTCGGCCTCGGTCCGGTTCTGCTGGTCTTCGTCGGGTTCGCAGTCGTGTTGTTGACAGATTTCCTCCTCATGTTCATCGATAAGCTCGTATGTCAACTCCGGCGTCGTTTCCGTTTCGGATTGATTAACTTTCGAGCGTTCGGCGGGGCCTATTCGTTTGACCTTACTTCTGACTTTTTCGATATCCGGCAGCGGGGTGATTATACTCATAATGCCCGAGAGAACGTCATGCCAGTCCCGCTCGTTTTCGCCGGGCCTGAAGCCGTGCTGCTGCCAGATTTCCTTTGCCCGCTTAGCGATACGCTCATACTTTACCGCCGTTGCCTTTTTGCATCGGTCTATTTTCGAGCCGCCGGCCGGGCCTTTTTTTTCGACCTCGCTCTCGACGTTTACGATTCTGTGCCGCGGGACTATTATACCCATACTGCCCAACAGGGCGTCTTCATCTATATCTATTTCCTGGTCGATGTGATCGTCCGGCATAATGTTAGTATCCTTAACATCTCAGTCAACTGTATGCCCATAACATTGCCATCACCTTCCTTAGAAAAGACAAAACTGCTATCAAGTTATCACATTAAGCATATTTAATCAAGTAGAAAATCCTTTTTTTGCTGGTAGCGAACAGCCCTTCGACACCTCGGCCTTGCTCAGTGCAAGCTATGCTCAGGGCAGGGTGTATCCCTTCGCGCCGGCGTGTGCCGGACGCATCCGCTTTTTTATCGGAATGAAAGGTCAATCGATGTCTAACTCGGCTCTGAGTTGTGTTTCGGCCTCAATCCAGTTCCGCTCATCTTCGCCGGGCCTGCAGCCGCGCTTTTGCCAGATTTCCCACGCTCGCTTGGCGATCCGCTCATGCGTTAACGCTGGCGTCGTTTTGGATTGGTTTGCTTTCGAGCCGCCGGCAGGGCCTTTGGGTTCGACCACGACCTTAAAGCTTCCGACTTTGGTCGGTGCGGTTGCCGTCCTGCCCGAGTGAACATCCCTGTTACCTGGTTGATTAATATTGTACTTAGCCATAATTTACACCTTAAATTTGACTTGATGCACTTGCCGTAAAAAACATTCTTCCCATTAGATAGGTTATACGCCGCCCTCTCATGGGACAAAACCCGTTAGATTAAAATAAAAAAGAACTATCTCACGGGAGTAAATCTAACTCCTTCCAGAAAAAAATCAAGCAGAAACTTCTTTGTTTAGGGTATGGTGTTTAGGGTATAGACTGCCGGGCTGTTTTTGTTGCTCGTCCATCGTCTATCATCGGTCGTCCATCGTTGCTCGTGTTACGTCGGTGGTTCGGCGGAGCCTCGGGCAGAGCGGCATAAAAAAAATTGAGTTCTTGACAGGTGCGGTGCGGCACAATATATTGGGGAACTTTATTTATGAGGGGATTGCTCTCATGGGCTTGTGCGGGTTGCATGGGCCGGAACGATCGAATTTTTTTGGGAAATTTTTTGACTGGAGAATTTTATAATGGCAGAAAAAAGGGTGTATTTTTTCGGCAGCGGAAAGGCAGAAGGCAACACGAAGATGAAGGAACTTTTGGGCGGTAAGGGGGCGAATCTTGCCGAGATGACCAATCTTGGCGTGCCGGTGCCGGCGGGGTTTACGATTGCGACGAAAGTGTGTCGGGAATATTACAAGTCCGGCGGGAAATGGCCGAAAGGGCTCGCGGCGGAAGTCGATAAAAATCTGGCGAAGCTGGAAAAGGCGATGAACGCCAGGCTCGGCGATCACGCAAAACCGCTGTTGGTCAGCGTTCGAAGCGGAGCCGCCGTATCGATGCCTGGGATGATGGACACCGTGTTGAATCTCGGATTGAATGACGATGTCATCGAGGGGATTATTAAGAAGACGAAAAATCCGCGGTTTGCATACGACATTTACCGCCGGTTCATCGACATGTTCGGTGACGTCGTCATGGGCTGCAGCCACGAACACTTCGAAGAAGTCATCCACGCCGCAAAAGAAAAAGCCGGAGTCAAACTCGACAACGAACTCAACGCCGACCAGCTCAAAGAAGTCGTCGAGAAATACAAAGCCGTTTACAAAAAGCACGTCGGCGAACTATTCCCGCAGGACGGCAGAGTCCAGCTCGAACACGCAATCAACGCCGTCTTCGGTTCCTGGAACGCCGACCGGGCCATCAAATATCGACAGCTCAACAAAATCACCGGTCTTCTCGGCACCGCCGTCAACGTCCAGGCGATGGTCTTCGGCAACATGGGCCCCGACTGCGGCACCGGCGTCTGCTTCACACGCAACCCGAGCACAGGCAAAAAAGAATTCTACGGCGAATTCCTCATGAACGCCCAGGGCGAAGATGTCGTCGCCGGCATTCGCACCCCCATCGAGCTGAAAAAATTAAACAAGGTCATGCCCAAAGCCTACAAAGAGCTCACCGGCCTGATGTCACGCCTGGAAAAGCACTATAAAGACATGCAGGACATGGAATTCACCATCCAGAGCAAAAAACTCTATATCCTCCAGACGCGAACCGGCAAGCGCACCGCCGAAGCCGCGGTAAAAATCGCCGTCGATATGGTCAACGAACGGCTCATCCCTCAAAAAGAGGCCATCACTCGTGTCACCCCGGAACAACTGGACCGACTGCTGCACCCGCATTTCGACCCGAAGGCAAAACGCAACGTCATAGCCAGGGGACTTCCCGCGTCACCCGGCGCCGCCGTCGGCCAGATAGTTTTCACCGCCGACGTGGCGGAAGCCTGGAAGAAAAAAGGCAAGAAAGTCATCCTGGTCCGGATCGAGACCAGCCCGGAAGATATCGGCGGCATGGATGCGGCAGAAGGCATCTTAACTGAACGAGGCGGTATGACTTCCCACGCGGCCGTTGTCGCCCGCGGCATGGGAAAATGCTGCGTCGCCGGTGTCAGCGCACTTAGCATCAACTACACAACAAAAAAACTCACTATTGAAAAAAAGACCCTCAAGGAAAGCGACTGGATGAGTCTGGATGGCTCGACCGGCGAAGTCATGACGGGACAATTAGCAACAGTCGAACCTACCTTAAGCGGTGACTTCGGCAAATTCCTGGCGATTTGCGACCAGGTCCGCAGACTCGGCGTTCGCACCAATGCCGATACGCCGGAAGATTCAAAGCGGGCAAGAGACTTCGGTGCCGAAGGCATCGGCCTGACCAGAACCGAGCACATGTTCTTCGAAGGTGACCGAATCTGGCCGGTGCGGTCGATGATTCTCGCCGCCGATGATTATGCCGCAATGCTCGGCAAAATCGAAGCGGCCCAAACCGCAAAAGAGAAAAAGGCAATCGAAAAGGAATACGCCGGTGCCAAAAAACAGTTCGAGGGCGCATTGAAGCAACTGCTGCCGTACCAGCGTCGTGACTTCGAAGGTATCTTCACAGCGATGGCCGGCCTGCCCGTGACGATTCGCCTGCTCGATCCGCCGCTGCATGAATTTTTGCCGCAGGATACCAAGAGCCAGGCGGAAATGGCAAGACGCTTGAAAGTCAAACCGGCGGTAGTCAAGGCGAAGGTCGAGCAGTTACACGAGTTCAATCCAATGCTGGGACATCGCGGCTGCCGACTTTCGATTACCTATCCCGCGATTGCCCGCATGCAGGCAAGAGCGATTATCGAAGCGGCCCTGAACGTCCAGAAAAAAGGCAAAAAAGTCCTGCCGGAAATCATGGTTCCTCTGGTCGGCGAAGTCACCGAACTCAAGCTGGTCAAGGACGAAATCGTTGCAGAAATCAAGCAGGTCTTCAAAGAAAAGAAGGCCAGGATTAAATATATGGTAGGGACAATGATCGAAGTCCCGCGTGCGGCACTTACCGCCGACAAGGTCGCCAAAGAGGCGGAATTCTTCAGCTTCGGGACAAACGACCTGACGCAGATGACTATGGGCTTCTCGCGCGACGACGCCGGCAAGTTCTTAGGCGAATACGTCCGCAAAGGCATTTACGCCTCCGACCCGTTCCAGCAGCTTGACCAGACAGGCGTCGGAAAGCTCGTCGAGATGGGGACAAAACTCGGCAGAAAGACCAGAAAGAAACTCAAGGTCGGTATCTGCGGCGAGCACGGCGGAGAACCAAGCAGTATCGACTTCTGTCACCGTGTCGGCATGAACTACGTCTCATGCTCACCGTTCAGAGTCCCAATCGCAAGATTAGCCGCAGCACAGGCAGCAGCGAAAGAAAAGTAAAAAATCAAAACGCAAAACGCAAAATTGTGGATAAAGTGAAGCGTTCTTCGGGACGCTTCACTTTTTTATGCGCTTCATGTCATTGCGAGGCTTCGTAGCTTCAGCGAAGTAGCCGAGGCAATCTTCATTATTAATCATTTGAAAATATCAAATCTGTAGATAGAATATTCGAATTGAACATTAAATGTTCCCGGCCATCCATTTGGAAAGGAACAATTATGAAAAAGAACTCGGCTCACAAAATTATCAATCCGATTCTGTTTGTATTGATTATCAGTCAGGCAATCACGGGCTTGCTGCACTTGAAGCTTTCGCCGGAGACATTCGAGACTATTCACGAAGGCGGCGGAATGATTTTAGTCGGCCTTGTCGCTGTCCATTTAATATTGAACTTCAACTGGATAAAGGCAAGCTACTTCCATAAATAACATACGATTCATTTTCGAAACACATCAAAGCCAACCCGGCAGTAAACTACCGGGCTAAATATCAAAAACAAATACGGCGAACACTAAACCCTAAACCCTATTTGCCAAACGCAACTTTTTTCCTTGCTTTTCCAATAATTCCGACCATAATAGAATTCACATTGCGGAAACATCTTGATGAGGAAGTATATCTATTACTGTTGTACAGCGAGACTGTTATGAGGAAATTGTGTCCATTAATAATCTAATATGGATTATAAACGAAATTTATTTATCTGAATTAAAATTAAAATAATTAGCCCCTTAATTTATTAAGGGGTTAGAATGAACAATGTGAATCCCGCTATAAACAATACTCCCGCTCTGCAAACCGGGAGGTTAAATATAAAAGTATACATAAATGCAACAATATAAATACGGAGAGGTGATGGCAAAGACACTTGGTTATATGATCACATGGACGACATATGGGACGTGGCTACAAGGAGATAAACGCGGCTATGTTAAAAATGGAACGATTCGTCCAGCCAATCCGGAACTTGCCATGTCAAATCAACAAAACCTCATCAAAAATCCTGTTACATTGTCCAAGGCTCATCGTACAATTGTGGAAAAAGCCATATATGAAAAAGCCCATAATCTCAACCAACAAATTCATGCCCTGGCTGTGCGCTCGAACCATGTCCACCTCGTAGTTGATTATATTCATAGACCGGTCGGCTCGATTGTTAGGCTTTATAAAATCGTAGCTCAGGTTGCACTTCGCAAAGTTGGAATATCAGGTCGAGTCTGGACAATAGGATTCGATAAGAGATATTGTTTCGATCAACAAACTCTGAAAAAGAGAATTGATTACGTCAATTCCCATAAAAAATAAAATAAAAAAACAACCCCTTAATAAATTAAGGGGCTAAATATTTATTAGATTCAACGATGCGAATTCGCCGTGGTATTTTTGTGCTGCATTGTCGTATGCATTAGCGGCGGAAAGCTCATCGGTGAAATAGCCGAGATGATAGGTCTTGTTATCGCAGGAGATTTGAGCGGCCCATTTCTTGCATCTTTTATTCCAGTGGACTCCTTTGTATTTCGAAGTTTTGCAGCGGCTGCTTCGCAGGTTGCGGCAGTTCTCGGCAAACGTACAAATGCGCAGATTCTCCTTTCGATTGTTCAGGCCGTTATGGTCGATGTGGTCCACGACGAGATTATCCGGAGCGTCCATAATCCAGCGGTGCATTTTGATACTTTTGCCGTTTTCCTTTCGAACGGCGTAGCAATTCTGACCCGTCCCTTCGGTGAACCACGTATATTGGCTAAGCCGCGGATAGTCCTCGGCATCGACAATCGCAAACAGTCCTCGGGTCAGAGGAATCCGCCGGGGCGCACGGTATGTCGGGCTGGCGAGACGTGAAGGATAAAAGTTGGCGCAGCGGTCCCTTAAAGAGCGGATATTCCAGCGGCCTTCGGAGCCTTTTTTCTGCCGGCATATCAAAGCCGCCCTGCCGGAGCTGGTGGCATAGGTAGAAAAGCAGCAGTTGTCGCATCTGGGTTTCGCCGTCTTATGAAGTTTCTCCCGGGACATAAGTTTCCCCCCTGCAGGCAAGATCAAGTGAACAAAAAAGTTATATTGAAATGTACTATGCTATACTCCCATTTTGGCGGGTATTATACCACAAGGTGCGGGATTTTCAAGTGAATTTTCTCCGGCACGAACAGGGGAAAACCCGCCAAATTATCCAGCTAAGTGCTTTGTTTACAAATGATTATATATATATCATCCGGAAAAAAAACGATTCGGGCCTTAAAAAAAAACTCATGATTTTCGGAGGGATAATACGAAAATATTGACAATATCCGATAATTATGTTAAATTTTAACTGTGTCAATTGTTGGAGCGATTTGTTATCTTAATTGTTAAGTTTATTAACAATCGATATATAAATTCGGAGTCTTAAAGCAATGTCAAACAATAAAAACAAAGCCTTCACACTCATAGAACTTCTGGTAGTAATTTCAATAATCGCCTTACTGATGTCAATCCTGATGCCGACTCTGAACCAGGTAAAAAAACAGGCAAAAACAGTGATGTGTCAGGCGCGGTTAAGAGAATGGGGTTTGCTCTTTAAGCTTTATACAGATGATTATCAAGGCAATTTCAATCCGGGCTGGGATGTCGCCGACGGGTCAGCATTATGGATGAATGCCCTGAGACCTTACTACAATGACAACTGGGAAATGCTGCTCTGTCCAACTGCTGAAAGACTCATGTTAAATGCATCCGACTGGGGCACTTTTAAGGCGGCGTCACGAGAAATACCCACACCGGGAGGTGGCAGGCAAAATTACATATTCAGTTATAGCATTAATTCCTGGACGAACAATATGAAGGGGGACCGCGGAACTCGCAAGGTCGAATGGTTTTGGAAGAATGTCAACAATGTAACAAGAGCAGATCAAATACCTGTCTTCGCGGATTCTACATGGCATGATGCCTGGCCGCTCCATACGGACAACCCGCCGGAAACAATGGACGCTTTCGGAATCGGCGACCAGGGCACAGAAGGGGAGATGGATCATTTTTGTATCAACCGACATGACGGTTTTATCAACTCCATGTTCATGGATTGGTCCACAAGACGCGTGGGACTGAAAGAATTGTGGACATTGAAGTGGCATCGTGATTTCAATACTCAATACGTATGGACGAAAGCCGGCGGTGCGGTTGACGAAAATTGGCCTCTTTGGATGAGACACTTCAAAGCTTACTAAAAAAGTGCGCATAATTGAGAGAGCACTTTTTAGAAGCGATCCCATACCTGTTATATCTTAATAAACATCACAAAACGTCCCTTCTTCGGGATGATTATTACCGGATAAAAGCGTTGACGCAAACCGGCGTGCCTGATACAATAGTCGTCCCGGTGGGCAGAAAATTGTGGTGAAAGTAGCTCAGATGGTTAGAGCACCAGATTGTGGATCTGGGGGTCGGGGGTTCGAGTCCCCTCTTTCACCCTTTTTTTAGTGCGGCGGTCTTTTCCCCGGCAATTCGGTCAAACCGCATGACAATCATCTCTACGGCGGAGGAATCGCGAGGAAACACATAAAACCAGCCTCGACGAACATGAGGAATATTTGCATGAATAAGTATGATGTGGTAACTTTACAGTTTTCTTTCGGAGGAATCGCTCAGAGAGCGCAAAGTTAAAGGTGAAAAGACTAAATCAATTGTTCTCGGAAGCGCTGATTTGTGCTTTTCGCCCCTGCCCCCGGCAGCTTTCGCAATTGCAGGCACCCACCAGCCTTAAATGTGATAAGCCGGCGAGTTTTTTGGTCTCGATTACTTTTGCCCCTTTTGTCTCCATCTTTCGCAGTGCCAGCTTTGCATCGCCGGTATTACGCGAACCGATCGCATCGATTATGACGGTCACTTTCTTACCTCGCTGCAGCAGTCCGAGTGCCGTTGCCTTGACGGCGCCTTCGAGACTGGTGCCGACCAGAATAAACTCACTTGCCCTCAATTCGCTCAAAAGTCTGTCAATGCGCGGCTCATCGAACGGATCGACGCATCGTTTATAGAGAATCACCTGCCTGTATCTCCGCAATATGTCTCTCGGTAAATCGGTGCTACCGTCAGCGGCCAAAGATATCCTGTTATCGACAAGTGTGTATTGAATTTTCTTCTGCCCCTCGGTGCCATCGATGCAGTGGCTCGGCGTTCCGTTACCGTTATCATTGGAGTAAACTTCCGCCGTCGAGATGATAGGAACACTGTGGCGTCTTGCCCAGGCCATCACCCTGCGGATATTCGCCAGAACTCTTCGGTGGTTTCTGATACACGACTTGCCTCTGACCAAGAGAAAATCTTTTTGCGTATCGATATCTACCAGAATCTGCTTTCTTCGTGTTCTGATTAATTGTAAAATCATTTTTCAGATTTCCTTATCGACGCATCAGCGATTCCGTCCTATAAAGAATACGCATCAGCGAGTAATCAGGTTCACTCCCTCATATCGAACACTATTTACCGACACTTTAATTGCAGCAGAACGCCAAAAAACAAATCAGGCTTCGTAAAAAGGGATATTTTCCTGTATAATAGGACTTTGGAATCCTTATTTCATTTACGTATTTAATGTTGCGAACATGGTTAGGCTAATGGCACGAATTTTGAAAGACTACGAGTCCGTATCTTTTAAAGAAAAAGAATTGGACGGTAAAATAGACTTTGTCCGGCTTTTCGGACGTTCGGGCCCGGTCCATATCGAAATCGGCTCCGGCAAAGGAACATTCCTTCTCAACCAGGCCAGGACCATGCCCGGTGACAATTTCCTCGGTATTGAATGGGCACGAAAGTATTACCGTTACGCCGTTGATCGAATCGGCCGATGGGGCCTGACGAATGTGCGCATCATTCGCACGGACGCCGCAGTTTTCATCGCCGAGTTTGTGCCGGACAACTGCGTGGATTGTTTCCATATTTATTTCCCTGATCCCTGGCCGAAAAAACGTCACCACAAAAGACGTTTTGTTTGCCCTGCCAATCTGGAGCATCTGATTCGCTGCTTGAAGAGCGACGGACAATTGCGAATTACCACCGACTACGCCGATTATTTCGAACAAATAAAAATGGTCTTGGCCGCACGCAGTGACATATTGGAAGAAATCGATTTTCTATCCGCCGCAGGAGCCGAGAGAGGCGAATGGGTCGGCACAAACTTCGAGCGAAAATACCTCAAAGACAACAGACCTATCTACGCCCTAGCCGCAAGGGAAAAATGATATACTTTCAATTTACTTGTGAAATAAGATGAATGACATTTTCTCTGAAACTTTCAGCTATCTCTATGCACTTCCGGCAGGTTTGTAGGTCCGGTTCAAAATCAGGCAAAACACTACCGACAGGATATTTAGAGGGTATATATATTGAGTCAAGAAGATCACGGTCGTCTTCGCTAATATCTACTTTCTGACCATGTTCTGTGAGAATCATAACCAGCTCGTTGATACTGTGAGTCTTTTTTATCTTAATCCCGTATTCTATCAATACGGCTTTGAGCATTTTTTCAACCGCTTGCTGTACATTTTGCAGGCACGGATTGAAAAGCTGATTTTCAAAAAGCAACTTAGCCGATTGCAGATTATCGTCGGCGTTTGCAAGCCACTTTTCAGTCTGCTCTTTCATAGATAACCTCTCCGCTTTCAATTTCGTCCATAAAAAAACCATCCTTTACGCCTGCTTTCAACGGAATGATATCTAATGGAATAATCCGTGCAAGCTCCCTTGTTTTTTTTCTATATTTCATGGCAAGCGGAAGGTATTTGTTATCGCTGTCCTGAAATACCGCAACATCAAGATCGCGTGGATTGTCAGAATTTACGAACGAGCCGAAAATGACAATACGACAGATTTCGCTTTCGGCCCTGAGTGAATCAACCAACTGCTGCTTCAATAATTGTTTTTGCTTTTCTGTAAGCATATCAAATAAGTTTTAACAACCGATATTCATATACATTTCAATAACTATTATTACTTTATCTCCGCATGCCTTCAAGAACAATAATCTTGCCTTTCAACTTATTCTTCAATCATCCTGATAACCAGTTAATCAATAATCCTCCGAGTAATCCACTAAGAAAACTGACAATGATCCATATCCAGTGGTTTTTTATGTACTCTGCGTACCATAGATTGCTACGTGACCACCAGGAAGTGTATTTTTGTGCAAGGTTTATCCCCTCAGCAGTGAGACTAATTCGCCCTCCGGGGATATTAAAGTCGATTACGATTAAGCGTAGGTCACGAAGATGCAGATGTGCCGCTTCGTCCAGTGGCTTTTCAAACGAAAAGGAGCTTTTTCCGGCAATCCACGTGCGATAGTAAGAAATCAGCAATTTTCTTTCGTTTTTTGGCAACAACATAATAATCTCCCCCAATTCTATTACAGGCCGGATCCATTCGATAAGCTCAGGATGACACTTTTCGGTGTCATCTCGCGAGCTGGAAGTTTTCGTCGCCGACGAGCTGTTTCATCTTCCGGCAGAACTCCGAATCGGGATTGACACTCAAGGCTTTATCGGCAGCGGTATAAACCTTGCCTTTTTCAGTATGCACAGCGACATAAACGGGACTTTTTCCTCTGTGGTGCTGACAGATGCTTTTAATCATCGTCACCTTCTCTTTGGTGACGTCCCTGGCGACCAGCCGGAGCCTGACTTTTGCGGCCAATTTATCGCGAACCTCATCAAGAGTGATTAGCTCATCAGCGATTATATTTGGGGTTTCCCTCCGATAATCGGCTTTGCCTTTTACGAATACAACCGTATCCGGGACCAATTTTTGACCATAACGACTAAGCACTTCCGGGAACATGACGACCTCGATTTGGCCCTGCAAATCTTCGAGCGTGAAAACGGCCATTTTCGAACCGGCGTTTCGGCCGGACTTCGTAATATTGTATCTAATTTTCAACACCATACCGCCTATCACCACCTGTCTCTCGCCGTTGGCCTGCTGCAAATCCGAACTGTTACAGTTTGAAAAAATGTTAATCGTCTCGGCGTGGTGACTCAGCGGATTGCTGGTGACATAAAAACCCAGAACCTCCTTTTCGTATGCGAGCATCTGCGGCTCCGGCCAGGGCGCTACGACGGGCAGACGCTGATGGTCCCTGGAATAATCATTCCCGCCGGTTATCTGGCCGAAGAAATTCATCTGGCCCGCCTGCTTATCGGCCTGCAGGCCCGAGCCGCTTTCCATGGCCCTTTCCAGACCGGCCATCATTTGTGCACGATTTCCACCGAGCTTGTCGAATGCGCCGGCCTTGATAAGCGCCTCGAGCACCTGTTTATTGGCGGCCCTCAAGTCCACGTTTTCACAGAAATGGAAAAGGCTCTGAAACCGACCGACCTGTTTACGGGCGGCGATGATTTGCTCGACCGCTTTTTCGCCGACCCCCTTGACGGCGGCCAGTCCGAAACGGATTACTCCCTTCTTTCGTCGGCCGTCGGCATCATTTTCATAAAGCGGCGTGAAATCCACACCGCTTTCGTTGATATCGGGCGGCAGAACCTCGATATCCATCTGATTGCACTCATTGATATAATCAACAACCTTGTCGGTGTTGTCCATTTCAAAGGTCAACAGGGCCGCCATAAACTCAACGGGCCAGTGCGTCTTCATATAAGCGGTTTGATACGCTATAAAAGCATAGCGGGTCGAGTGACTCTTGTTGAAACCGTAGCCGGCGAACCGTTCGATCAACTCGAAAATCTGCTCGGCCTGCTTTGTCGACAGACCTTTATCCACGCAACCGGCAATAAATCGCTCCTTCTCTTTTGCGATTGTCTTGGCCTTCTTTTTGCTGATGGCCTTGATAAGGGTATAGGCCTCCCGCAGCGGGATGTCACCGAGGCGGTTGCAAATCCGCATGACCTGCTCCTGATAGGTCATAATGCCGTATGTCTCGTCGAGGACTTCGGTCATAATCGGATGCGGCAGGCTCCATTTGGCCCCGTGCTTGCGATCGATGTAATCGGGAATCAGAATCATCGGGCCGGGCCGATAAAGCGCGTTCGCCGCTATCAAATCCTCAATCCGGTCCGGCTTCATTTTCATCAGGAGGTTTTGCATCCCGCCCGACTCGAACTGGAAGATTCCCTTTGTTTTGCCGGCCGAAAAAAGCTCAAACACCTTATGGTCGGCCAGATCCACTTTTTCCAGGTCGATTTCTTCGCCGTGAATCTCCCGGACCAGAATGCAGGCCCTGTCCAGCACGCTGAGTGTCTTTAGTCCCAGAAAATCCATTTTCAGCAGGCCGACCTTTTCCACCGTCGGTCCGTCGAACTGAGTGACAATGTCTTCCGAGCCGGACGCCTGATACAAGGGCACAAAATTCGTCAAAGGCTCATCGGCAATCACGACGCCAGCGGCGTGGACCGAGGCGTGACGTGCCAGGCCTTCGAGTTTTTTGCCTATGTCAATCACCTTTCGGATAAGCTCGTTTTGCTCGTAAGAGCGTTTCAGCTCGGGTTCGGTTCCCAACGCTTTTTCGAGCGTCATATCGAGCGAGAACGGCACGAGCTTCGCTAACCGGTCGGCTTCAATCAGCGGCACACCGAGCACCCGGCAAACGTCGCGAATTACCGCGCGCGCCTTCATGGTCCCGAACGTGATAATCTGGGCGACGTGCCCGTATTTTTGACGGACGTAGTCGATAATTTGGCCCCGATGCGCCTGGCATATATCGATATCGATATCGGGCATTTCGTTGCGGTGCGGGTCCATGAATCGCTCGAAAAGCAAATCATAACGAATCGGATCCACATCACACAGACCCAGACAGTAACCGACTAATGTCCCTACGCCGCTGCCGCGGGCGCCGATGGCGATATTATTCTCGTGTGCGAATTTACAAAAATCCCAGACAATCAGAAAGTAACTCGCAAAGCCCTTGGATTCGATTACCTTAAGCTCCCTGTCGAGCCTCTCTTTAATCTCGTCGGAGATTTCGCCGTAGCGTTCTTTCACCCCTTCGTAGCATATTTCGGTAAGGTAATCTTCCGGTGTTTTTTCATCCGGCGGCTCGAAACGCGGGGCGTGACGTGTCTTCAAATCGAGCTCCACGTTGCAGCGCTCGGCGATAGCAAGCGTATTGTCACAGGCCTCATCCACTTCGGCAAAAAGCTGCCGCATCTGGCCGGGACTTTTAAGATACACATCCGAGGGATAAATCATCCTGTCCGGGTCGTCGGCCCTTTTGCCGGTACTGATGGCACACAGGCAGTTATGGGCCTCGTGGTCCTCCTCTTGAAGGAAATGCACGTCATTTGTCGCCACCAGGCCGACGCCTAATTTTTGTGCTATCTCTATCAAGCCCTGCCGGACGCTTGTTTCATCCGGCTCGTGATGCTGTATTTCTATGAAATATCTTTCGGGTCCGAAAATCTTCAGGTAACTTTCCGCCGCGGCGAGGGCGCCCTTTTCGTCGCCTCTAAGAAGTGACATCGCAACCTCGCCTTTAAGACATGCGGAAGTGCAAATCAATCCCTCGCTGTATTCGGCCAGAATCTGCTTGTCTATCCTCGGGCGATAATAGAATCCCTCGGTGAAACCGGCACTTGCAAGCTTGAGAAGATTCTGATAGCCGGTAATATTTTCCGCCAACAATATCAGGTGGTATGCAGCGTCGGATATGCTGGTTTTCGTCCTGTCGAACCGGCTGGCAGGCGCGACATACGCCTCGATACCGATGATGGGCTTGATATGTGCGGCAACCGCCTTGGTATAAAATTCGATAGCACCGAACATATTGCCGTGATCCGTTACAGCCACCGATTTCATATCAAGCTTTTTGCACTCCTTTAGGAGCTTATCGAAAGATATCGCGCCGTCCAGCAGCGAATATTGACTATGCAAATGAAGATGTGTAAATCCTTTATCCGTCATAACTTGCACCATCCTTCATAAGAGTTATGTTTATAAAAGGATGATAGATTCCATTACCGCTATTGTCAAACGAAATATCTTTGTGGAAAAAGTCATTACAAGCTTTTCGAAGAACAGAGCGGCAATCCTCCATTAATGAAATAAATGAATCATGCACAATTTGTTTTAGTCCACCATTTAAATATCGCATCATCAATGAAAGTAAGGCATGCCATCGAACCTAATGCAATAATAAGCAAAGTATAATTTTTCTTCTTTCCGTATGATAAACATCATATATAATTTACGACAATCACGATAAGTCTTTATTTTTTAACGAAAGGGATAGGATTATGTCTAAGAGTCTGTTTTTGCAAATTTTTACATTCTGTACTTCTTTTCTGCTTGTTTCCTGCGCCACAAATCCCCCTCAAAAACATACTCCGGGGCCGACTGAAATTAACATCAAGTCAAGTCTGGGTCTTAGTTTACCTGATGATACGGCAGCCCAGCTTAAGATACCACCAAAATTAAATGGCAGCTTGAGTATCAAAGTAAATGCAGAAGCACTCGAAGATGAGCCGTTACGTTCACACTTTCTCGGCAGCATAAGCATCATATTCACCGATACAGAAACCAGACAGAATTACCTGAATTTCGAAACTACCGTCGAAGGAAATGCCGACGGCAGCCCAGACGAGGGCGTCACTGAGGCATTCAAAAAATTCTTTGATGCAATAATGTTACTACATAATTCTACGAATCAATTTGTTCCAAAGAACCAAAGCAAATCAGATAACTAAGAAACCGAAAACCTCCAGAAAAACAATAATAAACATAATAAACAAAACGGAGAAAGCTATGAGGATATCATCAATAAAATCACATCACTTTTTACTAACATCTATATGTCTGTTAACTGCTATCTTCTCAGGGTGTGCATCAAATGCGAGAGTGTTTTATGAAGGAACAAGAACAACAAAGACTGTTGCAAAGGCAACTTTAACAGCTCAAACGCCCACGGAGCTGCAAAACGCCGGGTATATTCAAATAGGAACATTCGAATCGGAAACTACCACGCATGGATTGTCGGTCTCAAAAAAAGATTTTGAAAAAAATCCCAAAGCCATACTCGATTCGATTGCACCCGAAAACTGTGATACGTTTGCAGATTACTATTCATCATTGGATAAAGAGGTTTGCCGAGAAGCTGCAAAGGTCGGAGGCGAGAAGGTTCTCCTGGAAGAAATAAAACACGATTACTCATTTTTATCTGAAGATCAGACAAAAGTGATGGAAAGTGCAATGACCGAGGACATAACTGTAAAATTTGTTACGAGCATTAAAGTCTGGTCAGTGTGGAAAAAAGCAAATTAACTTGCAAGAATCTACATCTGTGTTTTGTCACAGATGAATAAATGGATTTAATGAAGCTCTCTAAGCAAAAATTCATGTCGCTGCTGTTGCCTGCAAAGGGCGCGGAGGTTTTGACGAATATCCCGGTGCTTGCTCTCTTGGCGGCGAATGTAATCCCCTTAGTTGGTGTGTTGTTCCTTAACTGGAGCGCGGTCTATATCGTGCTGCTTTACTGGGCGGAGAATTTAGCAGTGGGATTCTACAATGTCCTGAAGATGGCCTTCGCCAAAGTCAGTCACCCAATCGAGCATTTGGGCAAGCTGTTCCTGATCCCGTTCTTTATCGTTCATTACGGCGGATTTACCGCCGTCCACGGCTTTTTCGTGCTGGCGATGTTCAGCAAGGGCGAACAGGGCCCGCCGATGGGCGGCAACGAAAGCTGGCCCTGTTTTCTGGTCTTCGTGCAGATGCTGTACAATATCGTCAAACATATCATGCTGACCATCCCGCCGGCGGTACGATTAGGCGTGCTTTCGCTATTCGCCAGTCACGGCGTTTCATTTGTTTATAACTACCTAATCAAGGGTGAATACGCCCGTGCCAATATCCGCGACTTAATGGGCCAGCCTTACGCCCGCGTTTTCGTGATGCACATTACAATCTTGGGCGGCGGATTTCTCTCAATGGCCCTCGGCTCACCGGCCGCTTTGCTGCTGATCCTGGTTATTCTAAAAACAGCCATCGACGTTAAATTCCATATCCGCGAGCATAAAAAAGCCGCTAAAAAACAAAAAGCCCATGAGTAAAATGATTTTCAAAAAACAATTGCATTTGTTTGTGATTGTTGTATAATCCTCTTATGAAAATTGAATAGGCCAGGGGAGCAACCGGTTGGCCTGAAACAGTTCGGCCGGAAGCTGAGAAATTACCCTATGAACCTGCTCGGGATAATGCCCGCGAAGGAAGGCTGATTGATTGCGAATTCAGGCACTCCTTTTGCAGGGGTGCTTTTTGTTTATAACAAGATGCCCCTGGCGCAAACGGGACTTTTTTAGAGAAAGGGACAAGGAAATGATAGAGACGGAAATTTCCAAAGCGATCATCGAAGAATACAACAAGAAGCTGACTGGACATCTTGTGAACGACGTGGTTATCGTCGGCGCCGGGCCGGCCGGTCTGGCAGCCGGTTATTACCTGGCAAAAGCCGGAATAAAAACCGCCCTTATCGAGAGGAAGCTGTCCATCGGCGGCGGAATCTGGGGCGGAGCAGCGGGATTCAACGTCATCGTCACCCAGGACGACGAGATACCGAACGAATTCGGCATAACTTCCGAAAAACAAAAGGGGCTGTACGTGTTCGATTCGATAGAATTCGCAAGCGCTCTTGCATTTCAGGCGAAAAAAGCCGGGCTGGAAATCTTCAACCTTACCGAAGCCGAAGATGTAATTATCAAAAAAGATGCTGTCGAAGGCGTGGTGGTGAACCACTCGCCCATTACCATCGCCGGCCTGCACGTGGACCCGTATTGTATCGCAGCGAAATGTATTATCGATTCGACCGGTCATCCGGCGGAAGTTGTTCACATGCTGCGCAAGAGAAAGCCGGAGCTGTTTCCCGAAGGGATACAGGAAGGTTTCATGGATGTGGAAAAGGCCGAAGCCGGCGTCGTTGAAAAGACCGGTGAAATCTTTCCCGGCCTTTATATCGCGGGGATGGCGGTTTGTGCAGTCTATGGCCTGCCGCGGATGGGGCCGATTTTCGGCGGGATGCTAAAATCCGGCAAAAAAGTCGCCCGGATGATTATCAAAAAGATACAATCCTGAAAAAGTCCTGGTGGTTTATTCTTTACCCGCCGCCTGTTTCCAGGAGCTTCGCTGGGTCGCCCGAAGGCCGGAGAATACCGTCACGGCAATCATAATCGTGAACGTCACCGTCGTGAACCAGTATCCCCATGTAGCCGTCTGAACGTGCGCCATTTTGACAAGGACGGTACCGATGGCAAAAATCTGCGTGAACATTTTGATTTTGCCGGATACGGTTGCGGCGAAATTAATGCCCTTCGCCTCGGCGATATGCCGCAATACCGTCACGTACGCTTCCCGTGCAATCAGGATACCGGCTACGGACCATTGAATGGCGGCTAACGTGCCAGGGCCGAAATCGAAAAGTCTCGGCTGTCCTATCAAAGCAAAACAAATAAACGCCCCGCAGACCAGGACCTTATCGACGAGCGGGTCTAGCATCCTGCCGAACTTGCTTGTTACGTTGAGCCTGCGGGCTGCCATGCCGTCGAAAATATCGGTCAGTCCCGAGACAACGAAGAGAATAAAAGCCACATCGAGAAAACCGGGAAACGGAATTTCACCGTCAGTGTAATACCGCGGCGCTAAAAGAATCATAATTAAAAAAATTACGGTCAGGACAAGACGGCCGAGAGTCAGAATGTTCGGAATTTGCTTTAACATAGCATCAAGTTTACTTTGCTTTTCGAAACAGTTCAATACTAAATCCGCTCTACGATTAAATCATAATCTTTTGTCCCGACTACCTTTGTCCGGATAAATTGTCCCGGCAGTATTGGATGTTTTCTTTGCCGGTCGACGGTTTTTATCAAACACAGACTGTCAATTTCGGGGGCCTGGCCGTAGTAGCGCCCCTTCGCCAGAAATTCACTCTCTACCGAATCGACAAGACAGGTTATTTCACTGTCGATTTTGTTTCGATTTTTTGCAAAGGCGATTTCCTGCTGGCAGAGCATCAAATCATCGAGCCGTTTCTGTTTGACTTCGTCCGGGACCTGGCCCGGCATCTCGGCGGCGGCTGTTCCGGCTTCGGGATAAAACTTGAAGCAGCCTAAAGCGTCGAACTGCGCCCATCGGACAAAATCCATAAGCTCGTTGAAATGCCGGTCGGTTTCGCCGGGATAGCCGACTATCATCGTTGTCCGCAACACGATGTCCGGCATCGCCGAGCGAAGGTCCTCGATTAACCTTTGGATTCGTCTTTTCGTATCCGGCCGGCGCATCGACTTGAGGATATCATCGCTGATGTGCTGTAAAGGAATATCCAGGTAATGCACGATTTTTTCACTTTTCACGATCGTTTCAATCAGTTTTTCACTGATTCCTGTCGGATACGAATACATCAATCGAATCCATACAAGCGAGGGGATTTTTTCGAGATCGGCCAGAAGGTCCGCCAGACCATTTTTCAATTTCAGGTCGCGGCCGTAGAAGGTCGTATCCTGCGCAATCACATTCAATTCCAACACGCCGGCGGAAATCAATTCCCCGGCTTCGGCCAGGACAAGCTCCCGCGGCTTGCTTCGGAACCGGCCGCGAATTGCCGGTATCGTACAAAAGCTGCATCGATGATCGCAGCCCTCGCTGATCCGCAGGTAGGCCCAATGCCCCGGTGTTATAAGTAATCTCGTCCGGTCATCCAGAATCCTTTGCCTGTCCGGGTCGTCGGATTTATCAAAAGGTGGTATCGGCCTCTCGGACGAAAGTACTTCCCGGATGATCTTTGCTATATTGTCTCTCTGGCTTAAGCCGATTACTGCATCGATGCCGTCGATCTCACTATAGATATCGGGCCCTAATCTCTCCGGCAGACAGCCCGCGACGATTACCTTGCCGACCCTCTGTTTCGGATCGGCTTTATCGGCCACGGCCTGCTTAATTGCTTCGAGCGATTCGGCCTTTGCAGGAGCGATAAAAGCGCAGGTATTGACTACGATAACGTCGGCATTATAGGACTCGGGTGAAATTAGAAATCCCGCCTCGGCAATTTCAGCGAGCATCCTTTCGCTGTCAACGGTGTTTTTCGGGCAGCCCAACGAGATAAAACCAACAGTAATTCTATGTTTTTTTCGTGCCATAAACCCTAAAAATAGCAAATAATCGGGATTTCGTCTAAAAGAAATGCGTTATTTTGCTAATTATTCACCTACATCCTTGACGATATGAGGCCAGGGGATATAATATTTTGTTATTCTGCCTACACTTATGGCAGCTTCATTCTGTATAGATGAGCACACCGTGGAGCGTAGGTTTTTTAGATTGGTCATTAGATTATGATTGGCAACAGCCAAAAAACATGCCACGGCAAATATATCACGTGGACTGTGGCTTTTGCAGTTGTTTTATGGGCTGGAGGGTATGTACACCTCTCGGCTCAGACAAACACAGAAGACGAAGCCACGGAAACTCTCAACAAGCTCCAAATCCAAATTCAGGACGTCGCCGAACCAAATGTTCCCATGCCGGAAGTTTATAAAAACCCGCCGGAGATCATCGAGCAGATTGTCGGCGGCAAATCGGAGTGGAAATTATTTTATTTCTGCAAATATCAACCATCCGATGAGTTAAAAAAGATTATTCACGAGCAATTCGCAACGAAGCTTTTTGATAAAAAAGGAAAAGATACACAAATCCCGGACTACAATATCAGCAGTAATCCTGCGACCAATCAGCTAATCGCCAGATGCCCGGCCCGCGAAGATGCCGAAGCGGTGCTCGAAACGCTAAATCAGGTAGATGTCCCTCCGATCCAGGTCAAGATAGACTGCCTTATCTCCGAGATTTATGCGGATTTCACATTCGACCGGGAAACAACAATCGCTATTGAAAATTTAGTCGGCGAAAACGTTTCGTTAAAACCGGGAGGGACGGCTTTCGGCGACGATGTCCAGCAACTCATAGCGGACGATGAATATCTGGCGGCCTTTCCGGGTGCGTCTCTGAGGGAACTTATTCGTTCGAGAATGGGGCTCAAAATCGGATATTCGAGCACAGCCCATGAATTTACGGCCCTGGTGGACCTGCTTGAGTCAAGAGGATTTCTGAAAATCCTGATGAATCCCACACTCGAAATTGTCAACGGCAAAACAGCCATTGTTAAATCCTCCCAGCATGTCCCTTTACAAAAAGTTACCAAGACCATACCCGGTGCCGGTGCGACATCAGTTGTCCTGACCGAAACGGAATATGTCGATGTCAACGATTCCCTTCAAATCACACCTCATGTCTTTGCCGACGGTTATATCGGTCTTGAAACCAGCATCGTTCTCGGCGCAAAAAATACTCCCGACGGTGTCAAGCAGGTACCTATCCTGACCAAAAAGCAAATCAACAGCAAAGAAAACCGCATACGACCCGGCGAGAGTCTTATTATAGGCGGAATAAGGAAGACCGAAAAATTTGGTGTCGCCCGCGGTGTCCCGCTACTCAAGGACCTCCCCCTTATCGGCTTTCTCTTCTCCGGCGAAGATACCGAGCAGCGGGCCGTCGAGACTGTGTTCATCCTGACTCCGACCATTTCCACAAACGGCAGGCCGCGGGAGGAAATCATGGCCGAGATTCGAAGAAAACACGAAGCGACACCATCCGCCAATGGTATTGCCGATATGATAATGGATCCGTTCGGCATAAAAGACCGAGAACATGCCCAGGAACAAAAGACGATTGAAGCCGAGCAGGCTCGCCATAAGGCCGAAGTGGAAAAGGCAGATGCCCAAATAGCCGTAAGGCAGGCCGACGAGCGTCTCAGGAAGGCCGAAGAAGAACTCCAGCGAACGAAAAACGAGGCAGAGGAAACTAAAGCGGCAGCGGAAAAAAAGGCTGCCGAAGCCGATGAAAAAACCAGGGCCGCCGAACAGGCCATAACCGCCGCAGACAAGGCGATAGCCGATGCCAAACAGGCACAGGAGCGGACAGATCAAAATAAAGCAGAGAATGATGAAAAGAGCAGTTCTGATAAACCCGCGGCGGTAGAAGCGAGAAAACCACAGGAAGAATCAGAAGAAGTAAAAAACGAAAACGCCAAGGATGATTCCGAAGCTTAGCTGTTCTTAAAAAAAGGAAATAAAACTTTCGATAAAATCTTATCGAAAGTTTTTTTATAACGTTCCGTCATAATCCCGTTACAATAACGGAAATAAAAATTCTTTTCTGGAGAGAGTTCTATGGATAACTTCGAAAGCGGCAATCTTGATAACCTAAACTTAAACAATCCGACACCAATCGATAACGACTCCGACAAACCGATTCCTCTCGACGCCGCCGGGGCCGATGAAACGGGTATTTCGCATTCCCCTCTGGATTTGGGCAGCAGCAGAGCAGTGGAAATCCCAAAGTCCGAAGCACCAAGACAAGTCGCAACAACAAAGCCCACACCAAAAACGGGCCCGGTAGTGACCGGTGAACGAATTATAGGCGTCAAAACCTTCTTTACAAAGCTTCATCCCGGAGCAATCAATTTTCTTGACGAACAGATCACCGAATGGCTGAAAAAAAATCCGGATATTTCAATAAAACGAACAAACGTGACCGTCGGTGAAATTCAGGCCAAAAAAACCGAGCCTAACATCCTGATTACCGTCTGGTATTGATGAAATACCTCTCTAAAGCCCTTAACCGAGGCCTCTGCCGGGCTTAGGATGGACTTCCGGGAATTGCAGCTACCGAAAATTTTCTCTATTAGAGCAATCCGGAACCTCTATTTTAACATCCTCACAGGGAAAAAACCCTCACATACGGAAAAAAATCTTCTTATAAAAATTCTTGACAATTTTTACAATTTATATTAGTTTCTTACGTTTGTCCGTTTGTGTAGGGCATGATAAGCCTGATTTTATAAGTTTTTTTGGAGATTTTTGTGGCTAAAGAGCTAACTCGGAAATTGATCAATGCAGGGGTGCATTTTGGACACGCAGTGAGCCGATGGAATCCTAAAATGGCTCCGTTTATCTTCGCAAAGCGCGGTACTATTCACATTATCGATGTCAAAAAAACTCTGAAAGGACTGCTCATAGCCAAGAAACTCCTCGCCGAGGTTGTCTCTTCCGGCAAAGATGTCGTCTTTGTGGGTACAAAACGTCAGGCTCAAAAGGCCGTCGAGGTCGCGGCTCAAAAGTGCGGGATGCATTACGTTTCTCAGCGCTGGCTCGGCGGGATGCTCACGAATTTCAGAACGGTTCGGTCCCGCCTTCAGCGACTCGAACAGCTTGAAGCCATGATCGAGGACGGAACCCTGGACAGCGAGAGTAAAAAGCAGGCATCGAGACTCAAACGCGAAATGAGAAAGATCAAATCCAACCTCCAGGGAGTGCGAAATATGTCTCGTTTGCCCGGCGCCGTTGTGGTGATTGATGCGAAAAAAGAATATCTTGCTCTGCGTGAGGCCAAGAAACTCGGGATCGCCACCGTAGGAATTCTCGATACCGATTCGGACCCCGACACGGTAGATGTGGCCATTCCGGCCAACGATGATTCCATCAGATCCGTTGACCTGCTCCTTAACGAGCTGGCCGATGCGGTTGCGATTGGCAAAACAATGGTTGCCGCCCGCCAGGAACAGACACCACGTCCCAGACGAACCCGCTCGAAGAGAGCTGTGCTGGCCCGTGCAAAAAGAGACAAACCGGAAACCGATGATACGATCGACGAACAAAGCCGGATTCTGGCCTCCGATCCAGGTTCACAAAGCCATCCGGCCGAACAACAGGAATCCAAGTAAACAGATAAAAGAGCAAACAAGGCTCTATTATTAGCGGCCTCTTTCGATTTTGAACCGGATTTCTGAACACCGGTTGGTCTAAATGCAAATATCGAATTCCAGTTAGGGAAATTTCCTTATAACAAAATAAGCGATACGAAAACAGGAGTTTTTAAGATGGTGGAAATTTCAGCAGCAATGGTTATGAAGCTACGAAAAATGTCCGGACAGGGAATGATGGATTGCAAAAAGGCGCTTCAGGAAGCCAACGGAGAGATTACTGAGGCTATGAATATACTTCGAAAAAAAGGTCTTGCAACTTTAGCCAAGCGTGCCGAGCGGGAGACATCTCAGGGTCTGATCGTAAGCAAAAGCAGCGCCGACGGCAGGACGGCTGCGATGGCAATGCTTTGCTGCGAGACCGATTTTGTAGCCAAAAGCGACGACTTCATGGCGACGGCTAAAACTTTAGCCGAATACGCTCTTGCCTGCCCGGCCGATAAGGGCCCGGAGAATATTCTGGAGACAACCGTCGATGGGAAAAAATTCAACGACCTGCTAACCGAAACGGTCAGCAAGACCGGCGAAAAAACACAGGTCGGAGACTACTCAAAATACAAACTCGACGGGCCGGGCCTGATAAGCACATATATCCACTTCAACGAAAAAGTCGGTACAATGGTTCAGATCGATACCTCCGATGACAAAACCGCCGATGCGGATACTTTAAAGCGCACGGCAAATGATATAGCAATGCATATTACTGCGACCAAGCCGCTGGCCTTAAACAAGGACCAGATCGATGCCGAGACAATCGAACGCGAGAAGGCAATTTTCGCCGAACAGGTGAAAAACAAGCCCGAGAACATCATCGAAAAAATCGTCCAGGGCAAAATACAGAAATTCTTTGCCGAGAATTGCCTATTGCAGCAGCCGTTCGTAAAAGACGACAGTAAAACCGTCGAGCAGGTTCTCGCCGAAGCCGCAAAACAAGCGGGAGGCGAAGCTAAAATAGCAAGATTCGTACGTTTTGAAGTTGGATAAAAATCGTATCTCGAACGATGGATCAGAGGTCCGAAAGTAGAAGGCCGAAGACAGAGGTCTGATTTCCGACCTTCGACTTCCGGCTCCCGACAAAACAAATGGAAAAAAGTAAATATAAACGTGTGTTGTTGAAACTCTCCGGCGAAAGTTTTTGTAAGCCCGGACAATTAGGAATTGACGGCGCCGCCCTTGCCTCCATAGCCGAGAGGATCGCCGAAATATGCAAAATCGGCCCGCAGGTCGCGGTCGTCGTCGGAGCCGGTAATTTCCTTCGCGGAGAGAATTTCTCCCAGGTCAGCCAGATACCGAGAAACACGGCAGATTACATGGGTATGCTGGCCACGATAATCAACGCCTGCGCGCTTCAGGAAACACTCGAGAAAATCGGCCAGGAAACAAGGGTCCTAAGCGCAATAGAAGTTCCCGCTATGTGTGAGGGATTCATCCGTAGAAGAGCACTTCGTCACCTTGAACGCGGCAGAGTCGCTATCTTAGCCGGCGGCACAGGAAATCCTTTCTTTACCACCGACACCTGTGCGGCTCTGAGGGCCTCGGAACTCGATGTGGACCTGCTTATCAAAGCAACAAAGGTCCAGGGCGTTTACAGCGACGATCCCAAGAAAAATCCGGATGCAAAACTCTTTGACGAATTACCATACGAACAGGTCCTGGCTCAAAACCTTCGCATAATGGATCATTCCGCCATCAGTCTCTGCCGGGATAATAATATTCCTATTGTCGTGCTGAATATTTTCGAAAAAGGAAATATAACCAAAGCCCTTTGCGGACAGCAGGTCGGCACACTAATCGTTGCGAAATGAGGTTGAATATGCCTACGAAAGAAATAGTCTCCGATACGGAATCCAAAATGAAAAAAGCGGTCGAAATTCTGCATGACGAGCTAAAGGCGGTACGCAGCGGCAGGGCCTCGACCGGACTTGTCGAAAATATCAAGGCCGATTTCTACGGGACGCCGACACCTTTGAAACAAATGGCGACACTGGCGACACCACAGGCGGACATGATTGTGATTAAGCCGTTTGACCCGAGTTCGGTTAAAGATATAGAAAAGGCTATCAAAAACAGCGATTTGAGTATCGCTCCGATTATTGACGGAAAAATAATCAGACTTAATATCCCGGCACTAAGCGAGGAAAGAAGACGGCAATTAGTTCAACAGGCCAAACAAAACGGCGAACAGTCAAAAGTCATTGTTCGTAATATCCGAAGAGATGCGATCAAGCATCTCGAAAAACAGCAAAAGGACAAAATCATCACCGAGGATGATCTCGAAAAAGGAAAAAAGCAAATCGACGATATCACCAAGCAATACACCGACAAAGTTGACGAAGTAGTTCAACACAAATCAGACGAGATTATGCTCGATTGATTTATGCCATAAGTTTCGAAGCACATGTGCTCAGGGTAAAACCGAAGCACGTAATATTCTCGCTCACAATTTTTTGGGGGCTACGAAGATGAAAGCAGAAAAAAGCACACAAGCCAAACGGCCCAAAAAAACCGGCAGACGAATCATCCAGATTGTATCGGCTCTATTCGTCGTTCTAATCGTATTCGTATTTCTGCTGGCGCCCGTATTTATTTCCTCCGAGAAAGGCCGGCAGATAATCCTGGCACAGATAAACAAATCGATCGAAGGCCGGGCCGATTTCACCGATCTGTCGATGGGCTGGTTTAAGGGAATCAAGATTGCAGACCTGAGCTTCGATGACACTTCCGGCGAAATTTCCGTCAAGGTCAAACAAATCGCCACTGAACCACATTATGGCTCACTTTTGACAGGCAACCTGTCATTCGGCCAAACCACCATCGACGAGCCAAGAGTCCGGATAAATCTCAAGGAAAAGCCGCCTGCCGAAATCACTCCCGCGACGGAACCTAAAACCGTTCCGAAGGAAACGGCGGGTATCGCGCTTGTCACTGATATCACGGTCAACAACGGCAACGTAAAAGTCACGGACACAAAAAATAAAACCGTCGAGCTGGCACAGATAAACTCCAATATAAATTTAAAACCTCCGGGAAAACAGTCGAGCTTCGATTTGAATATGATTGTGGCGGCCAATGACAAACAATCCAAAGTCCAGGCCGAAGGTCGAATCACACCCGTTAAGACAAAAGAAAAATCCGGCTGGACCTTCGAAGCCGCCGACGGCGACCTGACTGTTGAGGTCAACGACCTGGACCTCGAATCCCTGGAGTCGTTCTTTGCTTTGGCAGGTGTTGACATCCAGACCAAAGGTGATATTTCAGCCAACCTTAAAGGTCAACTGGTTAACGGCCAAATCGAAAATGTCACCGGAACAGTCAGGGGAACAAACCTCGATATAACCACAGCGGCATTAAAAGGCGATCATTTGAAAACCAAGGTTCTCGACGCCGATATAAATCTCGCCCGTAAAGGTCAAATGATGAACATCAACAATCTAAATGTTACAACCGACTGGGCTAATCTACAGGCCACGGGCTCACTGCCAACAACCATAGAATCAATGGACAGCTTCCTCGCATCCGATTCGAATTATGATTTAAATGGAACGTTCAATTGCAACATCGCCTCGCTTGCTTCCCAGATGCCTCATACCATAGGACTCAAAGAAGGCACGACGGTATCATCAGGCATAATAAACGGCACAATTAAAACCGCGACGCAAAACGGAAAAAAACAAATCCAGGCCGAAGCGGAATTGACGAATTTAAAAGGCCTTGTGGAAGGAAAGGAAGTCTCACTTTCTCAGCCAATAAGGGCTTCCGCGCGAGTTTCTCCCGATAAGGCCGGAATAAATATTGATAATTTCGACCTAACGGCCTCGTTCGCGAAAATTAACGCCAGCGGCAATCTCGATCAGATAAAATTCGATGCTCAGGCCGACATGGCCAGGCTGCAGAGCGAGTTCGGACAATTTGTTGATATCGGCCCCTACAAAATCGCCGGGCAGTTGACAGAAGCCGGAGAAGTCTCGCTCAACGATAAAACAATTACCCTTTCCGCATCCTCGACCGTCAAAGGGCTGAATATCACAGGGCCTAACAATGTGACTGCTTCCGTACCAACCGGCGAAGCGACTTATGCCCTTAATTACGACAGGGAAAACAGTATCCTTAATATTAATTCACTCGACGCCGGAATGAGTTTCGGCCGTGTTAATATCAAAGACGCGGTTGTGCCTCTCAAGAAAGAGACCTCCAAGGCATTCGACATGATTGTCAATGCCCAACAAATAGACCTTGGCAAGCTGCGGCCTTTCGCCGTTTTGTTCGGCGGGGTACCTGAGAAAATAGAGCTGTCCGGTATCGCAGAATCGCAGGTTTCAATTAGTTCCCAAAAACAGATATATACGATCAAGTCCGACTCGACAAAAATCACAAATCTTAAGTTTGCTTATCCTGAAAAGAAACCTTTTGAGCAAAAAGAGGTTTCGATGGCTTTTGATGCCGAAATTGATCCCGTAAAGGAAAGATTCAAATTAAATGGTTACCAGTTGGATAGCCCTCAATTCAAAATCCGCAAAGGAACGTTCAGCATGATGAACAAGGACGGGAAAACCGAACTGGCCGGGCAACTTGATTTGGAATATGACTGGTCGGCGGTAAGTGCCCTTGCCGGTCAGTTTTTGCCCGAGGACCTTGTACTCCAGGGGACAAGAAAAGACAGAATAAGTTTCGCCAGCGAATATCCCACCGACCAGAAAGATCAACTTTTATCAAACCTCAGCGCCAACGCCGGACTTGGTTTCGAGAAAGCCGATTACATGGGTCTTGATTTCGGGCCCACGGATGTGAATATTGTCGTCCAAAACGGCCTGCTGAAAATTGTGCCGTTCAAAACAACCGTCAACGAAGGCCAATTTAATTTCGGCGCCCAGGCAGACTTCAAGCAACAACCTGCGTTGTTTAAGACGGCCGAACCAATGCAGATTATGAAAGACATAAGAATCAACGACCAGACAACCGGAAAGCTGCTGAAGTATCTTAATCCTATTTTTGCCGATGCCGCAAACGTCAATGGTATTGCAAATCTTAACTGCGAGAAGCTCAGCATACCACTGAATGCAGCGGCCAAGAACAAGGCGGAGATTGTCGGCACGGTTTCCATAAGCCAATTGAACCTTCAGACCTCCGATTTTCTCGGGCAGCTTCTTACAGTGGTCGGGGGTGGTGTCCGGGGAACTATCATAACAATTCATCCCACAAGGTTCGTTTTACGCGACGGGTATCTCAGATACGACGACATGCAAATGGACATCGGTGACAATCCGGTTAATTTCAAAGGTGTCATCGGCCTGGATAAATCCATAGAGGAAATGTCAGTGACATTACCTTATACGACTGAAGGCAGGACGATAAGGACAGGAAGTCAAAGCGCCAGAAGAATTACGCTGCCTATCACCGGCACTGTCGATAATCCGAAGCTCGATGTTGGAAAACTGCTCGAAAACCAGCTCAAACAGGAACTGGAAAACCAGATATTAAAAGGCCTTGAAGATATATTCGGGTGATAATAATTACGATAAACCTTCCACGTTAAAACCTGCCGGGACTGGGAAAGCCCGCGAGTGACATCGATATCGAGGCTAAATCCGCCGGACAGATTTCTTACGCACAGGATTGGGAATTCGAGAACGTCACTATCAAGACGACCGACAACAGCACATTGGACGTCGGAAATTCCAGTGACATGAATCTGTAATAAAAAATGGCCGAGTTTCAAGCTCGACCCTTTAATGAATTTACAAAAGTCGGAATCTCTGGAGCTGCGCACCGTTGAAGAACTGCTTAGACATTTAGCAGAGACGATAGTCCCGCAGACACAAATACGATTCAGCTTATACGAAGAACCGCGTTATCGAGCCGCCCTGCGAACGCAGCTCGGTGACAATCCCATACCGGCGGCCATAGCAGGTGTCCTGAATCCACGACCGAAAATCTACGGCGACGGCATTATCGCCGCTGCCGTCATCTACCTCGAGCCTTGGGCCGCGACACAATCAGGACAAAAAATCGAGCTTTCAGATTTCTCCCCTCTGCTCGATTTGCTGCCAAAAAAAGAAAACAAGTCTCAATAGCAACTAATTTAACCTTACACAAAAAAAAGGCCGGACTAAACGGCCCGGCCTTTTGGATTATATTGCGTTTGGGTTTGTCTGCTATGGCCCTACGACCCCCGGCCTTTGGACCTTCTCGTAGTCCGGCGGGATATTCAGCTCCAAGATGCTCGAATCCAGCTCCACGTCCCACTGGAACTGATCTATTACGCACCCTGATTCGTCCCACTGTCCTTCATACTCGCCACTCATTTTACTCTCGAACAGAACGGGGTACCCTGTTTCAACGCTGACCCACAATCGGAATTCCACTTGAAGATTATTGACCGGTCCCGGTAAGGAGCCAAAGCAAGCCGGGTCGGTAGTTTCGATACCTTCGCACAATACGCCCTCGATGGTTTTCCGCCCGAGTTTACTATGCTCACCGGACAGGATCGTCTGAACTAAGAAACTGGGATTCGTCCAGTCATTGCGCCACTCCAGGAAAAGTCCATTCTCGCTTTTCTTAAATGTGGTAGTCATGCATAACTTGTGTATGTGAAAGACGTCTATGAGAGTATTTGTGTCGGAGCCTGTGAAGTCAACGTAGGCGGTACGGATAATCTGCCCATCTTTGTAGAAGTCCTTTCGGCAGTATCTCGGTGAGGTGTATGCGATTGAATAGTCATATTCATCGGACGCAGTGGAGTCCGTACATCGGAAGATCAACCCCCGGCTGGCCTCCACTTTTCTGGCGACCTCGGCCCAGACGACACTTGTGCCAGATCCGCCGAACTGGTTTATGCCTAAGAGCACAGCAACAATTATTACCGCCGCAACGGCTAATTTTACAATTGGACTTTTCATGGTAATTCTCCAAATCCCCGGTATAGCCGGAGTTTTTGTTGTTATTTTTTGCCGAGCCTGGAATACATCCTGGAATACCTTTTCGTCAGCATTGGGATTGATGCCCAGCTCTGCTTTTTCGAACAATCTTTTTATCTTATCTGCGGAGTTCATTTATCCACCTCGCTATTCAGTAATGAACGCAGTCTGTTTATGCCGTACCGGTATCGGCCTTTTACTGTATTAACGGATGTTCTCTGTAACCTCGCAATCCGGCGAAACGGTAAATCCGTTTCCATGCGAAGGCTGATTACTTCCCTTTGCTCGTACGGCAATTCCTGCATGGCACGGCTCAGAAGCTCAAGCCGTTCGCTAAGAACGGCCCACTGCAAAGGGCCTCGCTCGGCCGATGTAACTAAATCCACCTTGTCAAGTCCGATTTCAGAACGCCGACGATTGTCACGCCGATAGTTTCGAGTCCGGTTAATCACACTCGTAATCAAATAGTTCTTAAGACTGCCGGTCAGCCTGATACGATCGGCCGATTGAGCGAACTTGACAAACACATCGTGAACCATATCCTCGGCGGCATTCACATCGCCGGTTAGCACAATAGAGAGCTTCAGCAATTCGACTTTATACTTGTCATAGATCTGCCGTAAGGCTCCGTTACGGCCTTGTTTAAATCTTAAAATAAGCAGCTTATCTTCTATCATCGTGCACAATTCTTTGGGCGGATTCCCGAAAAGCGGGATCCCAAAAATGATCATTCTTCAACCTATTACACACCGAAGATGTATGTTTGGGTATAAAAAATTGATCCGGCCGACCTTCGGGATCGCTTATAATTAGTACCCTCGGTTTTCATGACCAATCTATGATTAAATCCTGAGACGACAAAAAGCTGTCTGTTTAACGATTGCATTCCTGTTATTTCTGTATTATCTTGATTTCCTTAAAGTTAATATATGCATAAACAAAAGGAGTCTTTACTATGAAAGCCACAGTGTCACTTATCTGTTTGATTTCCATCTTTTTGTCTCTGGTTGGTTGTCTGGAAGAAAAGACACCAAATGATATCACTCCGTCGGTATCTGATTTGAAACTGCCCGCTCTGTTTTCGGATCACATGGTCTTACAGCAAAAAATATCATGCCCTCTCTGGGGCTGGGCCAAGGACGGCACTCCGGTTACGGTTGAAATCAACGGTAAAAAGGTTAAGGCCACGGCCCGAAACGGACGCTGGCAGGTCAAACTGCCGGTTATGAAGGCCGGTGGTCCATATACACTCACCGTGCGTACGCCTGAGCACACGATCGAACTGAAGGATGTCTTAGTGGGTGAGGTCTGGGTGTGCAGCGGTCAATCCAATATGGAGTGGCCGATCGAATCCTCCAACAACGCCCGGGCCGAGATCACCGCAGCACAATACCCTAACCTGCGTCTGTTCACGGTGGAGAAGGCCACGTCCAGCGAACCATTGCAGGATGTCACGGGACAGTGGGTGGTTTGTACGCCTGAGACCGTGGCCGATTTCTCCGCGGTGGGTTATTTCTTCGGACGTGACCTGCTCAAGAGCGGTGTAAAGCCCATCGGGCTGATCGATACCACCTGGGGCGGGACACCGGCCGAGGCCTGGACCAATATCGAGGCCTTAAAGAGCGATCCCGACTTCGCCCCTATTCTGACCCGCGAAGAGGATTCAAAGCGAGTCCAGACCGAGCTAAAGGAAAAATTCGGGACAAAACTGATTACAGACGAACGCAATTCCGACGTTATCATGGCCGATGCCACAGCCCTGGATAAGGGCTGGGCCAAGGTGGATGCCGATCTGAGTGAGTGGGAGACCATGGAGTTGCCGACCCTCTGGGAAAACACCGGACTGAGTATCGATGGGGTTGTCTGGTTCCGCCGGGAAGTCACTATCCCGCAGGCATGGGCCGGCCGTGACCTTACCCTAAAACTGTCCACTATTGACGATATTGACCTGACCTATTTCAACGGCACCCAGGTCGGCCGGACCCTTTATGATACCCCCGGCCCGTGGATGGCACCGCGAATCTATACCGTGCCCGGCGACCTGGTGCGGGCGGGTAAAAACGTTATTGCCGTGCGCGTGTTGGATAGCCAGGGCGGCGGCGGCATTTATCCCAGCAACACGCCCATGCAAATCGGCCCGGGCGACGATGCAAGCCCTATTGATCTGAGCGGCCCCTGGAACTATCGCATCGAGCGCATCATGTCCCTGGGATCGGGCCAGCAGAATTCCCCGGCACGCTTGTACAATGCCATGCTGGCCCCGTTAGTGCCCTACGGCATAAAAGGCGCCATCTGGTACCAGGGTGAGTCCAATGCCGATAGAGCCTACCAGTACCGCAAGCTTTTTGCGGCCATGATTCACAACTGGCGTCGGGTGTGGAACATAGGAGATTTTCCCTTCTACTTCGTCCAATTAGCCAACTATATGCAACGCAAGGCCGAACCCGGTGACAGCGAGTGGGCCGAATTGCGCGAGGCCCAGCAGATGACACTGTCCCTGCCCCATACAGGCATGGCCGTGATTATCGATGTGGGTGACGCTGATAACATCCACCCCCGTGACAAGCAGACTGTGGGCAAGCGCCTGGCCCTGATTGCTCAGGCCCGGGACTACGGTCAAGACGTCGAGTACTCCGGCCCGGTGTACAGCTCCATGGCCGTGGAGGGCAACCAAATCCGGCTGCACTTCGACCATGTTGACAGCGGCCTGGTCGCCAAAGACGGCCCGCTAACAGGGTTTGCCATTGCCGGAGCAGATTGGAAATTCCATTGGGCCGAGGCCGCAATTGAGGGCAAGACCATTGTGGTCAAGAGCGACCAAGTAGCCGCTCCGGTGGCCGTGCGTTATGCCTGGGCGGACAATCCCGCCTGTAATCTATACAACGGTGCCGGTCTGCCGGCATCGCCCTTCCGCACGGATGATTGGCCCGGTATCACCATTGACAACAAGTAACATGAAAAATGGGGTCAGGAGCATTTTTTAGACCCAAGTAGCGAGTCATGGACATTTTTCGGTTAGAATCGTGGATTTTAGTTGCATTAAGGCGGTTTTTGAGTAAAATAAATAAAAAACAGAATACACAATACAGAACATAGAAGACAGAAAAAGGCAAATCTTAAAAATCAGGGGGCAGAAGCATATCAAATTCAATGAAACGAAAAGTCATTTATTTAGCCGCCAGGCCTGCCTGGTGGGAAAATCCGGCTTCGTAACACGAAGTTTACCCTGAGCGGAGTCGAATGGGCCTCGGTTAAAAAAATGCAAAACAAAGCCAATGTTAAAATAGGTAATTTAATGTAAGCTCTTTGAAATAAAAAGATTATGAGAAAAATGGCAGTTTCTGGGTATTTTACCGACGAAAAAACAAAGCCAATTTTCAGATTCGCTTAGATTATTTATCGGTAGCGATAAAGCGTGATATGCTGAATGTCGAAGCGGCCGGCTGGGATTCGCAGGTGTCTGCCCTGATGGCTCTGGTCGCCGTTCATCCACCGCCCGGGGACCCATTTACCATCCACATATTCGCCTTCCCGGATGGCGGCTATTCCGGCAATAGGTTCACCCGGCGAGTTCGGCGTAAACGTCACGATAATACCGGTGCCGGAGATGATATATTCATTCGGCCCGACGGAAATGATGATGCCACCTGCTTTCGGCCATGGTCCCGATTGACCCGCCCCGGCCGACCATCCCCAGGTATAATCGTGGGAGACATTCAGCATGTAGTCGCCGAGAGCCACCTGTTGTGTCCGGTTCTCTTTATCCAGCAATACGCCGGTCATCGTCCCTTTGCCCTGATTTTCCAGAATCAATGGTGACAGTTGCGAAAGCACATCATAAGCCTTCGCAAGAGGCGCATTATCAGGGTCCTCAATCGATTCGATGGAGAAGGGACAAAAACCGATGGCGTCGTGCAGTCCGAAGGCGTAAAAAGCGTTAGCGGCACTTTCAGCGCCACGACCGGCTTCCGGGATGAATAAAGGATTGCCGGACCGATGGTATTTTACGCACCACTCGGCGAAGTTCGGGAAATAAATGTCCGGCGAAAAAAAGTCTATCAACGGCCCGCCTGCCCGCCAGATGTCCATAATATGAGGCAGCGGCCCGGCGCTTGGATATTGGCCCGGCTTGTAGTTCGGGCGAACCAGTGCCGCATTGATATACATCGCAAGCGGATATTCGGCTTTGCCGGCCTCTATTATACGGTTGACATAGCGGGCATAATGCCACGCCATAAAAATTTCGTCCGTCTCAGGGCCGGCGCCGAAGACTTCCTCCCATGTCCCGGAGGTTTTCAAACCGGCGGATTCCCACATCCGGCGAAATTCCGGCATTAACGAATCCTTATGAACGACAAGATAATCCATCAGTTCTTTCGGTACCTGTCCGTTGAACAACTCGGTCGCAACGGGGCTATAGTCCCTCGCTTCCGGTATCATGCCAATTTCGTTCTCAACCTGTATCATGATTACCGTATGCTTCCGGCCGTCAATCCGACGAATATGCTTCATCAGGGCGACAAAAGCTCGGGCATCGGCGTCTCTGTTTTCATCACTAAAGGACGAGAGAATCTCCATGCCTTTTCCCTGGCTGTCCCGGGCACGTGGGAAACGCTCCTGATTTGTTTTAACCCAGACGGGAGCATAACATGACATGCTGTTCTTCCAGCTTGCGAACCACAACAGAACCAGTCGCATATTGTGCCGCCGGGCGTCTTTAACCAGACCATCCACGAGTGAAAAATCAAATGTCCCCTCCTGTGGCTCAATAAGATCCCAGTACACAGGGGCAAGGACGGTATTGAGGTTCAGCTTCTCCAACCGTGGCCAGATCGGTTCCATATATTCAAGAATGGAGGAGCTGGAGTTACCCAATTCCCCTCCCAAAATCAGGAACGGTTTGCCATCGACTATAAGCTGCGTGGCGGAGCCCTGTTTACGAAGATGGGGGAGGAAATCGTCCGATACGGTTCCACTATACGAAACGGCAAAATCCGCCGATACAAAAATTATCATACACATTGTAGCTATGAACGACTTTATGAAGTTTCCAACTGACATGAACTTTACCTCCTTTATTAAAAGAACTTGTTCATTCAACCGTACCGGTATTTTAATGATACAATAATAAATTGTTAATACAACATTTTATGTTTATACTTTCGGTCATGCTGAAAAAGGTATTGGGTTTTTATACGAAATATTTTGCCGTCTGGGTAATTATTTTCGGTATAGTGGCATACCTCTGTCCCGGCCCATTCGTTACCTTGAAGCCTGGGATGGATTGGTTCTTTGCCCTTACAATGTTCGGCATAGGAGTTGTGCTGCAGGTCGAGGATTTCAAGCGCATCGCACAAAGGCCGGTCATCGTGCTCATCGGTTCGGTGGCACAATTTACAATCATGCCTTTGGGAGCATTTCTGTTAGCCAGGCTTTTCCATTTGCCGCCGGAAATCGCGGTTGGTTTGATCCTGACCGGCTCGGCCCCCGGAGCAATGGCAAGCAATGTAATGAGCTATATAGCCAAAGCCGATACGGCGTATTCGGTTTCTCTGACGACGGTCTCGACGCTTTTATGTCCGATACTGACGCCGGGACTGACTTTCCTTTTGGCGCGGTCGAAACTGGAAATTCCTTTTATAAATATGATGCTCAGTGTTGTCAAAATGGTTGTCCTGCCTTTGTTCGTGGGATTCGGAGTGCGGCATTTTCTCAAAGAAAAAGTCGAGAAGATTCTGCCGGTCTTCCCGGCCATCTCGGTGACGTTTATCATCTTTATCTGCTCCCTTGTAATCGCTCTGAACAAGGAGAATCTCGCCGCTGTTACCGGCATAATCTTATCGGCGGCGATAATCCTGAACGTTTACGGGATGCTCGCCGGCTATGGCGTCGGTTCTGTTTTTCGGTTCAATACCCCCCGCAGACGTACCCTGGCGATTGAAATAGGGATGCAGAACGCCGGGCTCGGAACCATTCTCGCATTGAAACATTTCGGCGAGAAGGCGGCCATGCCCGCAGCGATTTTCGTATTTATCTGCATTATTACAGCCTCAGCGATGGCGGCTATATGGCAGAGAGAAAGCCAGGAACCATCAACAAATTAAATAACTATTATTAGCAGGATAGCTATTGCATTTTACAGGATAAGGAGTTATAATTTGCCGATAATATTAGGGTCATAGTCGTCCGGGCAGCCTTTATGGGCTGCCCTTAAGTTTGGGTAAAATTTTATTCAGGAGATAAAAGGCATGGGCTGTAACGTGGCAATAGCCGGAGTAACCGGTGCCGTAGGACAGGAATTTTTGAAGATTCTCGAAGAGCGGGATTTCCCATTCGATTCTCTGAAAATGCTCGCCAGCAGCAGGTCGGCAGGAAAGAAAATCGAATTTAAAGGCAAAACATATATCGTCGAAGAACTAACGAAGAAAAGTTTCAGCGGGATCGATATCGCCCTGTTCAGTGCCGGAGCGTCACGAAGCAAGGAATTCGCGCCGGCCGCAGTCGAGGCCGGTGCCGTCGTCGTGGATAATTCCTCAGCATTCAGAATGGATCCGGATGTCCCGTTAGTGATTCCGGAAATCAATCCGCAGGCAATTAAACAGCATAAAGGCATCATCGCCAATCCTAACTGCTCGACTATTATCGGGATTGTGCCGGTCTGGCCGCTGCACAAGGCGAATCCCGTAAAAAGAATGATCATTAGCACCTATCAGGCCTCCAGCGGAGCAGGACACTCGGCGATGGTCGAATTAGAAGAGCAATCACGTGAAATCTTAAACGGAAAAGAGCCGACTTGTGAGGCGTTCCCGTACCAGATAGCTTTCAATGTCTTCAGTCATAACTCGGCGCTCGGTCCGAACGGATATAATCTGGAAGAGACAAAAATGGTCCTTGAGACCAGAAAAATCTTCGACTGCCCCGAGATTATGATTACATGCACCTGCATCCGTATCCCGGTTTTCCGGGCGCACTGCGAGAGCATCAATCTCGAGTTCACCGATGCGATGACACCCGAGCAGGTCAGAAACCTCTTGAGCACGGCTCCGGGAGTCTCTGTCCTCGACGACCGTGAGCATAACCGCTTTCCCATGCCGATCGACGCCGACGGCAAAGACGATATTTACGTCGGCAGAATCCGACAGGATGAATCTCTGCCTGAGAATCGCGGCATAAATATCTGGGTCGCCGGGGACCAGTTGCGAAAAGGTGCGGCACTAAACGCTGTTCAAATCGCGGAGAAATTGCTTTAATAGCCACACATGGCTATTCGAAAGATAAAACTCACAGTCCAGTATGACGGCAGCAGGTACAGCGGCTGGCAAACTCAGCCGGGCAAAAGAACCATACAGGGCGAGCTGGTCGAGGCGCTATCAAATCTCGTAGGTGTCCGGGTTCCAATCCACGGTGCAAGCAGGACTGATGCCGGCGTCAGCGCGCTGGGTCAGGTCGCCCTTTTCGAGATCGATAGTCCCATCCCGACCGAGAATTTCCCGGAGGCGCTTAACGGACGACTGCCGCGTAATATCGTTGTCACCTCCGCCGAGGAAGTTCCGCCGAAATTCGATTTGTTAGGCGATGTCAAGAGCAAGCTCTATCGCTATACGATTTATACCGGCCGATACCGACCCGTCATGAAATTAAATCAATGCTGGCACCTGCACAAAAAACTCGATGTAGCTGCGATGAATTCCGCCTCACAATTATTAGTAGGGACAAAGGATTTCAAATCCTTCGCTTCCGCCGCCGACAAACGCGAAAGTTCCATCCGAACCATTTTCCGCTGTGAAGTCGTTTCGTCGTGCGTGACGCGAGATGCGTCGCGCAAAGCAAAGATAAAAACAAACAACAATGACATACACAGCACGCAATACGCAACACGCAATACACAACACGAGAAAAGGTGGATATATATAGATGTCGAAGGGGACGGCTTTTTGTATAATATGGTCAGAAATATCGTCGGCACTTTGGCTGAGATCGGCTCAGGTAGATGGAAACCGGAAAAAATCAATGAAATCCTCGAAGCAAAGGACCGAACCGCAGCCGGACGACTCGCACCACCGCAGGGATTGTGCCTGATGTGGATAAAATACTAAAAACAAGAATATAGGACACGCATTGAAGATCGTTCATATTATAACTCGATTAATACTCGGTGGAGCGCAGGAAAATACATTGATAACCTGTAAGATGCTGGCGCAGAGGGGTCATGATGTCACGCTGATAACCGGCCCGGCCATCGGCCCGGAAGGCGAGCTTTTCGAGCAGACAAAAAACGAGAGCTATAAGGTGATAGTCATCGACAGGCTCCGCAGGGCCATAAATCCATACAACGATACAATCAGTTATTTTCAAATCAAAAAACATCTGCGGCAATTACGGCCGGATATCATCCACACCCATTCGGCCAAGGCGGGAATTCTCGGCCGATTCGCAGCTCACAGCCTAAATCGAGCGACGAGTCACGAGCGACGAGCAACGAAGATTGTCCACACCATTCACGGCCTTGCCTTTCATCCGTACCAAAGCCAATGGCTGAACAAATTCTATATCGCCGTAGAAAAATCCGCCGCCAGGCGTACGGATTATTTTATTAGCGTAGCCGATGCCATGACTGCCCAGGCAACCGCGGTCGGTATCGGCCAGCCGGAGCAATTTGTCACAGCATATTCGGCAATCGAGGAAAATGATTTTTTAGAGCCGATCCCCCAGGAGCAAAAAAAACAATTCCGACAGAAATACGGTATTGCCGAAGACGCCGTTGTCCTTGTAACTATTGCCCGGTTGTTTATGCTCAAGGGACACGATTATATAGTTGAATCGGCAAAAGAACTTTCGAAACGGTTTGAAAACTGCGTATGGCTGTTTGTCGGTGACGGCAATTTGTCCGACCAATACAAACGGCAGGTTCAGGAATTAGGACTGGCGGAAAAAATCAGGTTCACCGGACTTTTGCCACCGGACGAGATTCCATTAGCCATACAATCATCGGATATTCTCGTACATTGTTCGCTGCGGGAAGGCCTTGCCCGAACGCTGCCGCAGGCTATGCTGTGCGGCAAACCGGCAATTTCGTTCGATGTTGACGGAGCCAGAGAAGTCGTCAATGAAAACACCGGCCGACTGATTGAGCCAAAGAACGTCGAACAACTGACCAAAGCCTGTGCGGAATTAATCCAGGATGAAGATTTGAGAAAACGACTCGGCGAACAGGGCAGAGAATCGGTGAAAACCAAATTCGCTCCCGAAACGATGGTCGATACCATCGAAGCAGTTTACCGGAAATTAATGCCGGATTAAGAGGCAGAGATAATCAAAAAAAATTAAAAGGTCGCGAAAAATGAGTAAAAAATTAAGACCCTGCTGGTTGAATTGCTTCGGGCCGGATGATAAAAGCTTTCTCGACGATAAGGAGTTGCTTTCGATTGATGCGATGGAAGATTCCATCAGTCCATTGGATGAACAGACAAAAGCTGTCAGGGGAATTATTACGCGATTCGAAGCTTGCTATCACGAGGCGGACAAAGAGGCTGAATACATTATCAAATCCATCGCCGCCGGGCACTGCCTTGAGCAATCGAAGGAACGGCCGCCCGAACGCAAGAGAGAGCTGGAAAATGCCCGCCGAATACTTTCAATGTGGTGTGAAAACCAAAACATAAAGAATGTGAAACTTGATGTCGGCGGAGTACCGGCGGAAAAATTAATAAGCTTCATTGGAAAAGCAGACCCTGTTAAAATATGGCAGGTCCAGCGACTAATCGATAGAATCGACCAGGCTCTGGACCCGAATCATACGTACCACAACCTTGCCCTGGACCTCGGAGAGTACGGCGAACCGGGCGCAAAGCCCGCAGGAGAGTACTATAAAGACAACTCAGCCTTCCTTGAGCAGACAAAGAAAACCATCATTCACGACACCGCCGATGGGCATCCATCCGGCGTATCTCTGGGCTACGCTATTGACCTTTTCATGCCGTGTCACTGGGACTTGGTCGGCAGCTTAGTTACTATTCTTAAGGCAATCGGCGGAGACCTTTATCCGGACAAACCGTTTACATGCTGTATGCGAAATATCCATCTTAGTCCGCTTTGCAATAGATTGAAGACGATTTCAAACACGCTCGGAGTCTTTTGGAAAGGCGAGAAAACAGATCAAAATATCGACCGGGACATTCTCGCGTCGCTGGGAGAAGCTACACCGAAAAAACGCTGGCTTGCGGCATCTTTGGATAAAACGATAAGGCTGCATCTTAGCCTGCCTTTTGGAATAGAACTGATATAAGAAAGAGGTGAAAAAATGGAAGATAATGTATCCTATTGCGGACTTGTTTGTGAAACCTGCGTAATCTATCTGGCAACGAGAGAACAGGATCCCAAGAAAAAACTTCAAATGAGAGTCGATATTGCACAGCAAATCAAGGAGCACTACGGCCAGGAAACCAGGCCGGAAGACGTCGGTGATTGCGACGGCTGCAAAGCGGAGACAGGAAGTATATATTGTACAAGTTGTGAGATACGAACCTGTGCAGCAGAGAAAGGCCTTGAAAATTGCGCGCATTGCAGCGAATATGCCTGTGAAAAGCTTCAGGAATTTTTTACCAAGGATCCACAATCCAAAGAGCGATTGGATGCTATAAACAGATCACTCTAATTTGAGCTGTGTCAGGAGAAGAAACAACATGAAAAGCTATCGAAAAGAATTGTGGTTCGATACCTCAAGCAGGCGGGAATACATAAACATCACGCCGAAGGTCGAGCAATGCCTGGCAGAAAGCGGCATCAAAGAAGGATTCCTGCTTTGTAACGCGATGCATATTACCGCCAGCGTCTTTATAAACGACGACGAATCGGGACTTCATCACGATTTCGAAGTATGGCTGGAAAAACTGGCGCCGGAAAAACCCTACTCGCAGTATCGCCATAACGGCTACGAGGACAACGCCGATGCACACCTCAAGCGCAGCGTCATGGGCAGAGAGGTAGTCGTGGCTGTTACCGGAGGAAAACTCGATTTCGGACCGTGGGAGCAGATATTCTACGGCGAATTCGACGGTAAAAGAAAAAAGCGAGTACTGGTAAAAATCATCGGTGAGTAAGCAGGTGACATCGTGACATTGCTGATTTTCTTAGGTGAAGTATTCATCATCTCTTTCACCGGCGCTCTGCAGCCGGGACCTGTAACGGCAACCGCCATTACGATGGGCACACGCAACCGCTGGGCCGGTACACTCATGGCCCTCGGCCACGGCATTATCGAATTTCCCCTGATCGTCGTGATTGTTCTGGGTATGGGGAAATTTTTTCAAATCCCGAAAGTCCAGATTGCCATCGGTCTTGCCGGCGGCGCATTTCTAATATTAATGGGAGTACAGACTTATCTCGGCCTCAAAACTGGTGCCGACAGCAAACCGAAAGCCCTCCATGGCAAACCCATCCTTGCCGGGATTATATTGTCGGCCAGCAATCCGTATTTTCTCTTATGGTGGGCGACAGTCGGTCTGGCCTTAGCCAACCATGCCCCCGCCGAATGGGGAATCTGGGCATTTGTCTTTTTTGCCCTGACTCACTGGTTCGTTGATTTGATTTGGCTGCAACTTTTATCCTGGGCAAGCTTCAAAGGCTCCGTCCTACTCGGGCGTCACGGCTTGAAAATAGTCCTTGCTTTTTGTGCGGCGGCACTTTTCGGCTTCGGAATATATTTTATCTCCAACGCTATCATTACTTTGGCGAAATGATATAAGGACGAACGTTGCTGAAATACAAATGAACTTGCTCGACAGCAATGGCACAGGCGGAGATTTACTTCGAGGATTCCTGCTCAGTATGGGATTGCAATTCGGCGATTAACTTTTCGATGATCTGCCTTGGTATTCGCCCCCTGGCAGACAGACTTAGTGCAATCTTTGCCTCCTTCAAGGCTTCGTTTTTCGCTTCCGGCTTGTGCTTAGCCAAAAACTGGGCCAGCCAGAAATGAACAACCGAATTATCAGGTTCTATTTTCAATAGCTCTCGAAAATGCATCTCCGCACCATCTAATTTGCCGGTTTGTTCCATCATACTTGCCAATTGGCCTCGGAACGGCCCTCTTTCGGGAAAAAGCTCCACCGCCCTGGCCATTGAAGTGACAGCATTCTCTGTGTCACCCATATAAAATTGAGAAGCTCCAAGACTAAACCACAAATAAGCATTATCAGGATTAATCTTGATCGCTTCATTGAGGAATTCACTACAATGCTTATACTCACCGCGTTCGAAAAGAATATTATACATTAGCATCGCACTATAGGATCTATATTTGTCAAGTTGCCACAACTGCCTCAGGATTTCCAGGGACTTATCCGGTTGTCGTTCTGAAAGAAACCGAGCATAATAAAACTTCGCAGTAGTTCCCTCAGTATCTAACTTGAGGGCTTCTTGATAGAATTCTTCTGCCTGTTCCGTTTTGTTCTTCTTTTCGGCTGCACTTGCAGCCAGGCTGTAAGCAAAAGCTGAATTGGGTCGTACATCCATTAACTTCTGTGCATGTTTGAATGCGAGATTATATTCGTCTCGTAAGTAATTATGATAGGTTTTAAGAATGAGTAAAAAAACCTCGGTTCCATCCGACGGCCTTGAAAGAATTTCTCCCATTGGTACCAAAGATTTCGTTTGACCACCCTTTTCGGCAAAGCGTTTCACCTGTGATATTGATGGACCTTGAGCGGATATAGGCTCTTGTCCTTTTCCATGCACTCGAACGAAGCAACCAATCACCTCGGTTGTCGCCGGTATTAACATCGGCGAACCGCTCCAACCCGAGCCGAGCTTACCGACTCCGGACAGCGATATGAACAGCGGGATTTGCTGCTGAGTCGCTACAAAACCGATGGGTAAACGCTCATGTTGAAAATCTAATCCATCTCCAAAAGGCTCATTAACATCAGAGGCGAAGCTGAGAATAACTTCCGGCATACCGATGATCTCAACCTCCTTGAGGTCAGAAATTTTATCATCAGCAACTAACTTCAGCGCAGGGTGTCCCAGCCAGGATACCTTAACAATAGCAAGGTCAAGTGCCCTATCGGCAGCAATAATTTCGCCGTCACACTCATCTCCAAGATAAGGACTGAATACCTTGATAAGCCCAGGCATTTGATGTTCGCCCTGTTCGGATCCTTCAAATACCAGATGGTGTGCGGTGACCACCAACGTTCCGTCTCCAATTACGAATCCATTTCCGGAACGTTTTCCTGAAGGAGGATTGGATATTACCAATACAATAGAATCCTCCGGATCTACTTTGACAGCTTCCTCTGCCGAGATAAAAACAGGACTGCATACCACGATGAGTAAGGACAAGATAAAAGTATTTTTTATACCAGCCATGATATCTGTCCCCAATATAAATATTTCTTATTCGTCTTCGATTCGTCCCTCTTGAGCCAAGATTTGTTTGAGACTGTACCGAGCTAAAGAATCTTGCTGGGATCGGGCTATTTGCTGCAAAGCAGGCAACTGTTCAATTGCCGACTGGGCAAGGCCTACATCAGCCAATGCTTCGGAGATATCGGAGAGCTTGATCTTTGCCGGATCTTTAGCCGGCATAAAACCTGCTCTGGGTTCGGAAGTCCTGACGATAAGGCCGCTCTTAACAAAATGGTTGAGAATTTTGTCCGCAAACTCGGCGGGAATATTCAACTCGCTGCATAATACCTCGGCTTCAACCGGAGCCTGGTTCTTCTCGAAAGCAATGGCGATTCCTCTGACTATATTGATAGCTGTAAGGTCATTTGCAATAAAATATTCTTCTGTTTTTCTGGCGGCGGCAATCTCGGCGGCGTCGAGGCTCTTTAAATGCTGGGTTGTATATGTCAACTGCAGACCAAACAGCACTGTTAACCAGGTAATATAAATCCAAACCACTGTCATGGGAATCAGTGCCATTACTCCATAAACTGTGCGGTACAGTCCTAATTCTGTTATACAATATCCGAAGATGCTTTTAGCCGCCATCCAGACCAGGGCCGCTACAGCCGCACCCCAAATGGCAGCCTTGAAATTAATTTTGGTGTTAGGCATAACAAAATAGAGCAGAAAAAAGGCGACGGTTGCTACAAAGTAGGACAGGATTACCGGGGCTATATGTGATAATACGGTTTCTTGTATGTTCGCGAGTTTCGAATATTGTGTGATGACGTATATACCGGTTCCAAGAAGCAGAGGTCCGAGGGTCAGAAGCGCCCAGTAGCTGATAATTCGATGCAGGAAGTTTCTGCCGGTTGCGACGTGCCAGATATTGTTGAACGATTTCTCTATCGTTGCCAGCAGTGCCAACGCTGCCCAAATCACAATCAATATGCTGAACAACCCGATTCGCCCTTTATTTGTCTCTGCAAAGAACCGAGCAACGATAGCGTCAAGGTGCTCGGTAAGCTTGATTGTTTCCTCGGGATTTTCGCTGCTTTGGACCGGGCTGTTGAAAGCTGTAAAATTGGCCTGGTCATATATGAAATTCTTTACCCTCTCACCTATGTAGCTATAAGATGGAAACAACTGAAATATCATAAGCGTAACAATCGCCAAAGGGACAATTCCGAAGATTGTGTGATACGACAGAGCGGCGGCCTGCTGACCGGCACGATTAATTCTCAGCAATCTGGCACAATGCGACCAGAGCTTAATTTGAAAGACGATAAAACGACTGGCTCTGCCAAGCTGGGTTGAGGGGGTTGTCAGAAGCTCCGTGAGTGTTAACATCTTTGTTCCCTTCAATAATAAAAGAGAATATCGACCGATTCAAAATCAAATCTTAGACAAATTTCCGAAGAAAATAAAGAACCTTTTTCCACCACTATCAATTAAGAACCGAAGCACCCTCAGTACTACCCCCAGCAATTCACCGCACTGCCGAGCGAGTTCAACCGACTTAATACGTTAGGCCGTAACCGAATTCAAAAAGAGGATCATAATCACTGTCGCCGATATTGATGGGAACCTGGTCAATCGAGCGAGGCCAGGTAAATGAGAGCTTGCCGGTCGGCTTGTAATCACCGAAAAGCATATCCGCCACTCCCTGACCTTCGGTCCCGGGCAGCCATGCGGCGATAAATGAGTTCGCCTCATCAAGAACGTCGTTGATAATCATCGGCCGCCCCGATATCAATATGACAACCACGGGAATTCCGACACTTTTGACATTCATAATCGCTTCGATATCCGCCTTATCGAGCGCGAGATCGGCGCTGTCACCTCTTCCCTCGGCGTAAGGTGCTTCACCAATCACAACTATTCCTATATCGGCACCGGCAGCACCCGTACCATCCGGCGAGAAGGTCACCTTAATATTCTTAGAGACCGTATTTTTTATAGCGGTCAGAATAGTAGTGCCTCCTGTTGTGACCTGTCCGCTCCGGCCCTGCCAGTCGATGGTCCAGCCGCCGCACTGATTGCCTATGTTGTCGGCGTTTTTGCCGGCGACATGAATCCGTGAGGCCTGCTTCGAGATCGGGAGAATCTTACCTTCATTCTTGAGCAGCACAAGAGACTGTCGAACTGCTTCGCGCGCGACCTGTCGATGTTCGTCAGAACCGAACTTATTTTGAAGACTCCTGTCAGCCAACGAAGAGCGTTTCTTATCCAAAAGTCCCATAGCAAATTTGACACGAAGGATCCGCGTCACCGCGTCGTCGATTCGGGAGACCGGCACCACACCTTCTTCCACCAGCTCTTTAAGGTAAGTGAAGAATTCCTTGTATTTGCTGGGAATCATCCCCATATCCATTCCGGCATTTATCGAAATCCCGATGGCCGTCTTGTAATCCCGGTCAAGCTGGTCTATAGCACGGTAATCGGAGATAAGAAATCCCTCGAAGCCAAGCTCCTGCTTTAGAATCTCGGTAAGCAATCGCTTACTTGCCGAGCACTTCAGGCCGTTCCAACTGCTATATGACGGCATAATCGTGCCGACACCCGCATTAACAGCCGCGACATACGGCGGCAAATGAATTTGCCGGAGTGTTTCCTCATTCATTTGCGTATCTCCCTGGTCCAGTCTGATACCGCGCCTTCCCCGCAAGACCGCCGTTGTGCCGCCGTCACCGACATAGTGCTTGGCGCACGCCAGAACCGAAACCGAATCTCCCAAATCACCCTGAAAACCGCGTATCGATGCTTCACCGAGAATTTTGACAAGTTCCGGATCCTCGGAAAAACCCTCGTATGTCCTGCCCCACCGCTCGTCCCGAGGGACAGTCACGCAGGGAGCGAATGTCCACTGAACGCCCGTAGCTCGCATTTCCAGTGCCGTTATTCGGGCTATCTTTTCCACGAGGTCGGGATTACGCGTACAGCCAAGACCAATATTGTGTGGGAAGATAACGGCACCGATGACGTTATTATGCCCGTGCACGGCATCAACACCGTAGAGAATCGGGATACCCAGCCGGGTTTTGAGCGCATGCTGCTGATAACCGTCATACATATCCGTCCACGCCTGCAGGCTGTTACCGGCTTTCGGATCTGAATTTCCGCCGCTCAAAAGAGACCCGAGACAGTATTTCTCGATATCCACCGGGTCCTGGAGATGCTCCTGGTCGGCCTGAATCATCTGGCCTATTTTTTCCTCCAGAGTCATCTGAGACAATAACTCTTTGACCTGATCATCGTAAGATGACAGCGGCTTAGGATTCGATACTTTAGACATAACTTGACACGATACCGAAAGAACACTCATGCAAGTCAAAATCACAAAAAATCGTGAAAAAAAAAGTGGTCTAATCATTAATACACTCCCTGACAATTTAAGTCATCCTATACTATCGAGAATTTACAAAGTCCTCCGAGCCATGAAATCATTAATGCCTCGCAAACTTATCGAACACCGTAATCACCGGCAATGCGTTGCCGTCGTCGCCGAACATTCCCCGACTGCGAAGACCGCCGGTGACTGCAGGTTCCCACCAAAAAATACCTTTGCCTTTGTTGTTCGGGGTCTCCAGAACAATTCGATTCACCTCGTCGAGAAACTGCCTCTGTCCTTCCGGAGTCTCCGGGAAAGGTGCTGGTTTGTTCCTGTACTCGCTCGGGCGCCAGTTGTAAGCCACCTCCACCAGAATGATGTCCTTTTCGTACTCGTTGGCCATGAATATCATATTTTCCCGAAGGTCGAGCAAACTGCCGTGCCACCACGGGTAATAAGATTGACCGATGGCATCATAATCAATTCCGTAAGAATTCCATTTATCGAAAAAAGTTTGTGTTCCTTTTTTGTCCCCGCCTCTGTCGATATGAACCATTATCAAAGGTCGAGCAGCATCGCCCCGACCTGCATCGATGCCGTCAATTCCGGCCTTCATCAGTTCGGCAAAATTGTCCCAGTTGTCAGGCAGTTTTCCATCCGGCCACAACATGCCGTTGATGATCTCATTGCCGGGCTGGACCATATCCGGCATAATTCCGGCTTCCCGAAAAGCAACAATAGTATCACGAGTGTATTCGAATACCGCCTGGACAAGCTCCTCGTGCGGCTTTCCCTCCCATGCTACGGGGATGTATTGCTTACCGGGATCGGCCCATGTGTTGGAGTAATGGTAGTTCAACAAAAACTTGAAGCCGAGTTTTTTCGCATCCCGGGCAAGAGCGATTGTGTATTCGAGGTTGTTCGGCAGCCGTCTCGGGCTATGGAACAGCCTCAGGCGAATCCAGTTGTATCCGTGGTCTTTGAATATCTCAAGTCCCGGCCTGGCCTGGTTGCTGTCTTTGAAAACTGTGCCGCGGTCTTCGGCCTGTTTGAGGAAAGATAGATCCGCACCCATGGCATAATCCAGGGCATATATCAAAGCCGGATTCCATAGCTGGGTCAGGAATAAAAATACTACAAACAGAAATATTTTGCGGGATTCATCCTTGCTCATTATAACGTCACATTTCCCTTTTTTACAAAACTGGAAATACTAACCTACAATTCCCATCCGGTACGGTAAGGCGGATCGATCAAATCATTAGCCTGCCTGTTGTTCGTTATACGCATTTTCTCGGCATCCCACTGGAGTACCCTTCTTGTGCGCAGTGCCACCGAGCCAAGTAAAGCCAGCTCGGTCATCTCACAGCCGAAAGTAACCGGACAAACCGTCTCTTTGCCCTCCTTACAGGCTTGTGTCCATTCGCCGTAGTGGTCGTCAACACGGCGTAATGTTTTCGGCGGCGGCTGGAAGTCCCGGAACTTTTCCTGCGGCAATAATATCCCCCCTTCGAGTGCACCGGGCCCGTCTCTATCGCTTCTTCTCCGATTACCCAAAGGATTTCCACCATAATAACCTGCGATCAGCTTGCCCTTTTCACCGACAAAAAGCAATCCGCTGTTCCTAAATTCCATGCCGGGATCGAACTCGGGCGGACGATGAGGTTTCATGCCTCCGTCATACCAGAACAATTTCAAAGGCGGCAAATTACCTCTTGCCGGATACTCCCAGGTCACCATGTTCGCATTGGACTGGCATTCCGTCGTTGGCTGATTTTGGAAGAACCCGACATTCCGGGTAGAAGCATAACCGTAAATGGTCCGGGGCGCACTCAGTTGTAGCTCTTTAAAGAATATATGCAAAGTATGGCAGGCCATATCCCCCACAGTACCCGAACCGAAATCCCACCATGGCCGCCAGTTCTCGGGATGATAGGCCGAATTAAACGGCCTGTACGGCGCCGGGCCTATCCACAAATCCCAATCCATTCCCTGCGGCGGTCTCTGTTCGTCGGTCGGCCTGGTCAAAGAACACGGATAAGTCGGATGGTCGCACCAGATATGTAACTCTCGCACCGGGCCGATGGCCCCGCAGGTAAGCAGCTCCGTTGTGCTTCGAGCTTCTTCCGTGGCGGCGGACTGAACACTCGAGAGAGTAACGAGTTTGGGATTTTTGAGCAGTGCTTTTTTGAAACGTCTGGCTTCGCCGATGGTGTGCGTAATCGGCTTTGCGCAGTAAATATGCTTGCCGAGATGAATGCCGGTGTTGAGAAGATGCGCGTGGCTATGGTCCGGAACAGCGATAATAAGCGCATCGAAGTTTTTCGCCTCTTTATCGAACATCTTACGGTAATCATGATAGCGCCCGGCATCCGGATATTGTTGGAACACTCCCCTTTTGTTCACTAAATCGTGGTCGAGATCGCACAAGGCAACGATTCTTTCTTTCGCGCAACCGGCAAGATAGTTGCGGCCCATGCCGGTAACACCCACACAAGCGATAGTTAGAGTATCGCTTGGCGCCTGATATCCGGGACCTCCCATGACGAAACGAGGAACAATAAATGGTGCGGCAAGCCCGGCAGCTAAAACACTACGCCGTGATATCCCATTACCGGTGCTCTTGCCAACATTGTCGGATTGCTTTGGATGATCGTTTTGCAACAGCATTAGAATTACTTCCCTTGAGTGCATGAGCATTCTTTAATTCAGCCCACGCCGAGAATTAATCATCACATTTCGTTATATTCCTGTGTTTATGCTTTCCCACAGGAACCAGGTTATTATAACCATTTTTACATGATTTGAAAGATTATTGTCCGCAGTGAATTGCAACAACGCGGGTATTACGGCAATAGCCGGATTTTATTAACCTGTAATCAATTATAAAGGTTGTCGTTCGGCTAAAATGTCTTTATAGTCGGCACAAAATCCCTTGCGTCCACATCGGCTGCAGTAATTTCCCCTCCATATATTGTCGAATTGATCCATAATCTTAGCGACAATTTCACTGTCGTCGGTAATAATCCCTGATTCGAAATTTCGTTTATTCTCACTTTTCGCCCCCATCCCGGCACCGGTAAGATTGGCACTGCCACTATAAGCAAAATCACCGTCAACTACTACGGCCTTAAGATGGACTCTCGGGCAAAGGATACGCTCTACGCCGTTTATCAAATTCGGGTATTTGTCAAAATCCTCCCGAAAAGCCTTTCCAGGCTCCTTTGCATGTAACAGCCTTATTTCGACATGCCTGCCGGACAAATCGGACAGAATCTCAAGAAACGGCACCATCCTGCCATGCTTTTCCACGTAAAGGTCTTTCAAATCCGATGTTGCGATCCACACAAACCTCTGGGCTTTCATAAGCGGCCCACATATTACCTTTTCATATATGTCCCTGTCTGTAATGAACTCAAGCATCTCCATTCCACTATATTGCCCTTAAAATTCATACCTCAAAAATTAAACGGGCAAAAAATAATATTTCTCTGAACCAGTGTTTGACCGTCCGGACCATTGTACAGGTCTATTAAAGTGCCTAAAGTTGAAAGTGAGCTAAAGTCGACAGTTATTAACTTTAGTGGCTTTAGCTCACTTTAGACACTTTAGTTCATTTTCAACTGCTATTCAACCGTACTGGCCGAGCTCTGCGGAGAACCGACCAGATATATTCTGTTTTTTCCGCTCCTTTTCGCCTCAAGCAACGCCTTATCGGCCTGCTCAAAAAGTTCCTGTATCGAAGAGCCGTCACGGGGAAAACTTGCAAGGCCGCCGCTGATAGTCAGGACGCCCTTGCCCTCGGGGCCCAGGCTGCCGCCGCTGCTATTGCCCAGGGACGCCGGAGCTTTTTCCAATTCCTTGACAAACCGTCTCGCTATTAATATCGCTTCCTCAGGATGATCTGTTGTTGCCGAACGTCTCTCGCGATTTGTATCTCTCATTTCGTATCCGGTCTTCAGTGGATCACTTGTTTCCTGAATATAAGGATCGTCCCAGAAAATCACGGCAAATTCGTCACCGCCTATTCTGCCGACAACATCGTGACTCCGACAGCAGCGTCTCATTAAAACACCGACTTGCCTTAAGATTTCATCTCCTGCATAATGGCCGTAGAGGTCGTTGTAATTTTTAAAATCATCTATATCGAAAATCAACAACGTCACCCGTTCATTTTCAACACGGGCATGCTCTATAATCTGCCTGGAAAATTCCCAGATATATCTTCTGTTCTTCAAACCCGTCAAATCGTCTTCCGTGGCCAGTTTTTCCAGGTGCTTAATCCTCGTCTCCATCGTGGGATCAATAATGGTAGATTTTTCAGGTTCGGCCGCCCCACCGCCGCTCGGATTCAAAAGAAACTCGACGAATTCATCCGCCCGGACCGGACATATCATATAATCATCCACCAAAGGCATTCCGTTATAACCCGAGGATACCATGCGGATCGCAATCGGTTCTTCGTACATTTGTGCCAGTAGGACAATCCTTGAATCGCAGGTGTTTCTTATGGCTTTGATACCTGAGTTTAATTTGAGAATGTTTCCGGACATTACCACCGCAATTGCGGCACAATCTTCAAGTACTGCGGCACCAATCGCGTCACCCAGTGAGGGCATCGTGACCAGCTCGCAGTTTACAGATAAATTCCGATCCACAAATGATGAACAATAAAAGGCTTTGCTGATATCGCCTATCAGTAAAACTTTCTTGTCCGAACTCAGAGATTCTTCTTTTTTGACTGCCACCTTTTACCACCTCCGGGTGAGTCCATAGCCCATCGATAAAAATTTAATCAATGAACTACAGACATTATATCAATTTGCGGGTAAACCGTCCAGATTCTTTTGGACCTGCTCGACATAAAAGCTATTGGGATACAAGCTCAGGAAGCTTGCCAGAATTGCTCTTGCCTCACCGAGACACTTCTTCTTTAGCTGCTGATCCGATTCATCCTGCCGCCGCCAGAGACTAATTTTCAAAAGACCAAGCTCGTACAACGCCTGAATTCCACCATCGGTGTCCCGATATTCCCTGTGCAGGTCGTCTAATTTCTCCGCTCTAAGAACTTCATTATTAATTAGTTTAGCCTGGGCCAACAGAATATTATCTCGTAGCGGGCTGCTGTCCTTTGTCTGTTGAAGCAGCCTGTCTAATTGCTGTGAATAACTCAGAGAATGAGGATTAAGCATAGCAAATCGAGCAAGAAGCTCTTTAGATTCGGGCTCACCTGCCCGATTTTCCTGTCCTATCAGAGTCCGAAGATGATCCAGTCTTCTTTGCAGCTCGTTTAACCTCGGTATCGTCATCACGGTATCAATGGGGGAACGAAATAGTCCGAATATCGATTCGTTCGGCCTCTGTTTTTCCCTGAGTAACTTAATTTGCTCGTTCACAATCGTTTGGGTTTCGATAAGAAGCGCATCAGCCTGTTCAAATATACCTCTTCCGGCCCAAAGCTTCGCAATACGCCATCTCGCTTCAAGCGATTCCGGGCTGTTCCCAAAATCCCGATACAGTCTAAACCAGGTCTCAGCCGATTTGTCCTGGGGGTAATCACTATAGAAACGCAACACTTCCTCGTCACCAAGGTCTTTTATATCGGGACTGTATTCACTTAAAATAGCTTTGAAGTAAAGCGCGATGGGCATTCGACGGCTGTTGGGCCGGTTGGTAATAAACATATCGTACTGTTCATCCAGCCATTGTTTTTTCGCCTGATACTTCAATTCCGCCGGTACGATAAACCAGGTAGGCCAACGGTCGTAACTTAGCTGAATCTGAATTTCCCTTTTCAATTCCGCTCGCAGTGCGGCTTGTTCGGTAGGGTAGAAAAAACTTTGCAGATATTTCTGAATTGCAGGATCCCGGGTCGTTTTGTCCAGTGCTTCCGTAATGCTGCGGTCGTGAAATTCGCTGACGTGTTCGGGATTATTTTTAGCAATATAAAGCTGATAGTCCAGCTCATCGAAACCAATAGCAACCTCGAATACTATCACAGCTATTAAAAGTGTAAGAGTGGTGAAAATCCAGACCAATCCCGGCTTATACCGTGTAAAATGACCGATACCAAGAACAAATCCTGCAATTATTAAACTTTCCAGCCAGGCACAAATCCAGGGGGCGAAAGAAAAACCCCATTCAATCGGCTCCACTCCCCTGGCACCGCCAAAATACCCCCAGTACGCCAACTGCGGAGCAGCACACAAAGCGACCGCGATAAAGCGTGAACGAAAACGAAGCGGCCGACATGCCACCGCAAAACAGCTTATTAACAAACAGAGTGCAAAGCCCGGCAGATTGGCAAAGAAAACTACTTCCAATATGAAAGGAAGACTATATTCGAAACTCATCAACTGCGAGATCAATACAGGTGTAATCGCCAGGATTCCCATTAACAGTCCCAAAACGAGAATCTGCCAGGGGTACTCAAATATGCTTACGACGGTGACAAGAGATTTATCCAGACGCCAAAATTCCGGCGTGGATACCGCTTCAATCTCGAATGACAAAAACGATCCGGTGGCTATTTTCGACCAAAACAGACAGCTTATACCAAAAGCCACGATTGCAAGAAGCCAGCATCTTTGAACGTTTTTATGGCTGTAATGCAGTGTGGGACCGAATGTTATAAAAGACTTCGTGACTACGATGGGCGCCTTTTCGGTCTCTTTATTTTCCATGAGCTTCACCTCATCGCTGCTTGTCAGCCACGACATTCAATCCAAACCACCAACATCAAGAAACGCAGTGCGAACTTATGTACCTTCACCGCTCGAGGCAAGATAGGCAATTTGTTCGGCAGTGAGTTTATCAATCTTTAACGACATGGATTTAAGTTTTAGCCTGCTGACCTGATGTTCGATCTCCATCGGAACATCATAAACGTCAACGGACAGCTTACCCTGATTTTTAATTACGTGTTCGGCCTGTAGCGCCTGTGTAGCAAAACTCATATCCATCACACTGGCGGGATGCCCCTCGGCGGCGGCAAGATTAATCAGCCGTCCCTCCCCGAGAAGATAAATGCGCTTATTATTTTTCATGATATATTCATCAACACAGTGACGCACATTCCGGACAACTTTTTTGCTTAGTTTCTTAAGGGCCGGGATGTCCAGCTCGACATTGAAATGGCCGCTGTTAGCAACAACCGCTCTGTCTTTCATAGCCCGGAAGTGCTCGGCGCGTATAACATTTTTGTTACCGGTCAGCGTGACAAACAACCCGCCCACCTTTGCCGCTTCGGCCATGGGCATGACCGAAAAGCCATCCATCGATGCTTCAAGGGCCTTTACTGCGTCAACTTCGGTGACAATAACGATAGCCCCCATTCCTCTGGCCCGCATGGCGAAGCCTCGCCCGCACCATCCGTAACCGGCGACAACAACTTTCTTGCCCGCCATGAGAAAATCCGTCGCCCGGATTATTCCGTCAACAGTCGATTGGCCAGTACCGTAACGATTATCGAATAAGTGTTTGGTCGCTGCGTCGTTTACCGCAATGACCGGAAAGTTCAGCTTGCCTTTGTTGGCCATTGCCCGCAAACGAATGACACCGGTCGTGGTTTCTTCCATACTTGCAATAATCCGACCGGCATCCTTTTTCCTGCGAGTATGCAGCTCGTTAACAAGGTCGGCCCCGTCATCGAATGTAATTACCGGCTTGTGATCGATGGCCGCATTGATATGTTTGTAGTACGTGCTTCGATTCTCCCCGCAAACGGCAAAAACCGATATCTTAAAATCCTTGACTAAAGAAGCCGCAACATCATCCTGAGTGCTCAGCGGATTGGACGCGCAAAGAACAAGGTTCGCCCCGCCCGCTTTCAGCGCCCGGGCCAGGTTTGCCGTCTCAGCGGTAATATGCAGGCAGGCCGAGACGTTTTTACCCTTCAAAGGCTTTGATTTTGCAAATCTTTCACGAATCGCCGCTAAAACCGGCATATCGTTGTCCGCCCAGAGTATGCGTTTTTTACCTGTGCCGGACAAAGACAAATCAGCTACATCATATTTCATATTTTGAACCCTTTCATAGAATAGGCAAGAATCACAAATATATGATGTTTCAGTACATTTTGCAACCTTTATTTGCCCAAATCTATCCCTCATATTTACCACGAAAAATTATGTAAATTTAGGAAAAATAGCTTGACAGAACCATAAAAACGTACTACAATCAAAATAGAGACAGGTAGGTTTGACTTAATATCATAATTTAATCTGTCATCATATATTTTTGTAATATCATATCTTAAACCCGCCTGCCTGACAGAAGGCTCATTTATATTTTGGATTGGCTTTTTTGTCGATGGCAATTTTGCGCGTTGAACCAGCGCCGAAAAGACAGACAGGCATAAAAGAATTATAACAATCTCCGTCGTCATTATATTTTAGTTGTTTCATTTCTCTGACCTGCCTGCCGACAATCGGCATAAGTCTCATGGTACCAGGATTACTCCGAACGATAAACGAGCGGATTGCGCAAAACTTATCGGCGAATTTACCAGATTTGGATGTACCGACCGTTTTTGAGCGAAAAAAAAGAACTCTGGAGATTCGCGAAAAAACGGCGTTAAGTTTTATCCGTAATTTCTTTGGCAGTCCCGTAAGGGACGCCAAAGGCGGGATGGCTTAACCGCGATCCCGATAATTAGCTGTACTTATTTATCAACAGATAGAATATCGAAATGTGCTCAGAAACGCTCGGCCATGCGAATCTCCGAAAATTGAAAGGAGAATTAAAATGAAACGCAAAGGTTTTACACTGGTTGAGCTTCTGGTCGTTATCGCGATCATAGCTCTGTTAATGGGCATTTTAATGCCCGCACTGTCGAAGGTTCGGCAGATTGCCCACAGGTTAGTCTGTGGAACCAATCTGTCCGGCATCGGTAAGGCAATGATGGTCTATGCCAACGAGTACGAAGACGAATTCCCGCGAGCGGGCGGCAGAACCACCGAATGGGCCGACAAGATCAATAACTGGCAGGCACTCAACCGATATGAAGCTTTCGGTATTGCCGCTGATGGTACGGGTGGTCACGCATCCGTTACATCCAGCCTTTATCTTTTGGTCAAGTATACCGAGGTCACACCACAATCATTCGTTTGCAAAAGTGATTCAGGAGTATCTGAGTTTAATCCGGTTGATTATGGAGTATTGGACAGGGACATAACCCAGCTTTGGGATTTCGGTCCCTATAACAGTCAAGAAGATAATCCCGGCTCCCATTGCAGCTACTCCTATCACATGCCCTACAGCCTCTATGCCCTGACCACATCGAGTGACCCGTCTCTGGCAGTTGCAGCCGACAGGAATCCCTGGATTAAATCCCCGTCGGGGGCCCAAAAGATATTTCCTGATGCATATATCGCCGGCGGCGGCTCTGAGGCCGTAAAAGCAGGCAATTCTCCCTCGCATCAGGGCGATTCACAAAACGTGCTGTTCGTGGACATCCATGTTGACCAGGAAAAAACTCCTGCCTGTGGTGTGCAGGAAGACAACATCTACACCTATTGGGGTACAAGCCAGGATCCACGGCTGGGATGCGCACCGGCATCAAACACCAAGCCCTCGGGCAGACTGGATTCATACCTCGTAAACGACGGTCTCGGACCGAAAAACAGGAGTTGTTTTACCGGTGACACTCCCGTGTGGATAAACGGGACAATGGTTGAAATTTCCAAGGTCGTCACAGGTCAAATAATCAACGCGCTCGCATCTGCCCCGGTTGAAAAACTCGAAGAGCACGATGGTTTATTCGAATGTCGGGATATCGTGCTCGAAAACGCCAATTGCGTCAGTGTTGTCGATGCACACAGATTCATGCTCGAAAATGGAAATTGGGCCGCCGCCCAAAACTTAAGAAGCGGTTTCAGACTGAAAACCCTGAACGGCACAATCGGAATCAAGAGCGTTACAGTCAGAGCGATGCCCTATATGGGTAAAGTTTATAATTTGAAGGTTCAAAATTCAGAGCAATACGCAGTCGGTCAAGATGGGCTTATCGTACGTGATTGGTAATCCGTCCCTAATGACCAAGTTCTCAAACATAAGCCCCTCTGGGTCCGTCTAATCGGATTGCGTTAAAACAGTCCATGTGCTGATTGCTTTCGGGCGGCTTTGTGTGGCGGAGCGCAAGGCCGCCCGTTTTTAAAAATATGTCTGATAACTACAGGAGTACATCTAATGACGATTATTTCGCAACAGAGCTTTGAAACCGAACCGAGGTCGAACAGCGCAGCCATCACATTCAGCAACCAGGCAAGCATTAACTGGCTGATGATGATATATTTTGCTTCCGGTATATGCTCGCTGATAGACGAGGTCATCTGGGTACGACTTCTTAAGCTGACTATCGGTAATACGGTGTATGCAACAAGTATTGTGGTATCGACGTTTATGGCAGGATTGGCGCTGGGTGCTTTTATCATGTCCCGATACTCGGACCGCATTAAAAAACGACTGCAACTTTATGCCATCATAGAGACCCTTATAACCATTTCCGCTTTGCTGTTGCCGTGGGCCCTAAATATTGCAGATAAGATATATGTCTGGTTCTACCGTACTTATGCACCAACGCCAAAAGAGCTGCTGGTTGTCCAGGTCGTTATCTCCGGATTGCTTGTGCTTGGGCCGTCCATGCTTATGGGAAGCACATTCCCGCTTTTAGGCAGATACGTGACCTCACTTGAAAACCAGACCGGCCGTTTGGTCGGCAGACTTTACGCCCTCAATACTCTCGGTGCAGCCGTTGGTTGCTTTATGGCCGGATTCGTTCTGATCCGCTCGATGGGGATTATGGGTACATTGTACACAGCGGCAATAATCAATCTTTTTGTGGCTTTTGCCGGATGGCTTTTATCCCGATTTTCCAGGACTACTGCCGGAGAACATTGCCAGGAAACTCAGATTGTAAATGTGGAGATTATTGGGGCCTCTTCAGGTGGCGGTCGGATGTATCTGCTTCTTTTCGCTTTTTTTCTGAGCGGCTTAATCAGCATAGGCTATGAGCTGCTTTGGATGCGAAGCATCGTACATTTGCTAAGCGGATATACCTACGTTTTTTCGTCCGTTCTGACTATATATCTGCTTGGAAACGTTATCGGTGCGGGCATCGGCAGTGGACTTGTCAAAGAATTGAAAAGTCCCGCCGCCGGATTCGCCGTGACACTATGCCTGTTGGGAATATACGGAATTTTGTATCTGCCCTTATTAATTCACTGGACTTCTGATATTCTGCCGGGTATCGATAGGGAAGTAGAGCTGGCAAGCAGAATCTTTTCGTTTTCAACATATATGATCCGGCCTCTCGTACAAAGCGCATTTTTGTTCCTGCTGCCGTCAATTATAATGGGAGCAGGCTTTCCTTTAGCACTACAAGCCTGGGCCGGCCACGTGCACAAAGTAGGCCGAACCACAGGATCGGCTTATGGAACGAATACTATAGGGGCAGTCGTTGGTGGAATCGCTACCGGCTTTATTTTAATCCCGCTTCTGGGACTGCAGCTTACGATGTCCATCCTCTCTTTGGCGGGGATTTGGATTGCCGCTTTTATATGGATGCTGTTCGCCCGCCGCAACAAGGCATCGATCCGTCCGGAATTGTTGGTAGTCGCGGCAATTTCGACGTCGATTGTTGTTATAATGCCGCCGGATTTATTTAATACTGTGATTCAATGTAATCCGAGACTTCCCAGACAGCTCGAATTTGTTGCGGCCAAGGAAGGTGTCGCCACAACTGTATCTCTGCACAGAGACCACCAGGAGGATACTCTGTATCTTTGCACATCCGGCCAGAGAGTGGCAGGTGACACATACTTTTGGCGCAGCGACCAGAAAATGTTGGGGCACTTCGGAGTATTACTCAATAGTAAGGCGAAAAAAGTCCTGTCTATCGGATTCGGCTCAGGTGAAAGTACGGCCTGTATGGCACTCCATAAACTCGAAAGGGCCGATTGCGTGGAGATTGCCCCGGAAATCGTGGAACTTTCTTCCAGTTTTTTCAGGCATATTAATCTCAGTGACAGGCTGAACGATGAAATCGGTATGATTTATATGGACGCAAAAAATTATATCCATCTGACAGACCTCAAATACGATGCTATCGTCAACGACTCCATCCATCCGAAGCATTTTGCAGAAAACTCGTCTCTTTATTCAAAAGAATACTTTGAAGACGCGAAGAAGCGCCTCGATGAAAACGGATTGTTTATCTCATGGATACCCACACACAATGTTGAGCCGGTTTATGTAATCAACAGCATCATCGGCACGATGATGGAGGTATTTCCTCACGTGACAATATGGTATATGACGCCGGACCCGGCCCAATATTTCCTCGTAGTCGGTTCGGAGAAGCCCCAGTATTTTTCACCCAGGCATATAGAGAAAGAATTATCGAAAGACGGCGTGCGTGAGAGCCTCTCCGAGATAAACATCAACAATAGTATGGATGTAATTAGCTGCTACATCGGCGATGAGAACGACATGAGATGCTTCATCCGTTCATATACTACCAACAGTGACTTCCGACCTTTCATTGAGTTTACCACAGCCGACCAGCCCTCCGGCAGCTCGATGTTCCGGCGGTTTATTTCCAGTATCAGGAGTAATTCCGTTTATGAACATATTGACTGGAATGGATTCGGCCGGGAGCAAAAGAGCAAATGGCTTTCGGAATATGCGATTGTTCACAACGCCTCGAACTACCTGCTCGCCTCGAACGGGACCTCGAATCCCCTGGAAAGGTTGAGCTGCTGCATGGAGGGACTTGCCATCCTGCCGGACAATCCCGCCCTTTCTAACCTGAGAAGAAGGACCGAGAAAGAGATTTTCACCGTTTATTCGAGCAGGATAAATTCCTATAGAACAGAGGAGGCCTTGTTACAAGCGGAGAAAATGCTGAAAATCTATCCTCGCTCGGCGGTGGCGTGGCTGATTAAGTCGTTGTCCATGCAGCAAAAAGGCGAAATTCAGGGAGCGCTCGAAGCGGCAAAGACAGCCGTCCGGCTGTCGCCTGAAACAGCGGATGCCCACTTTGTCCTCGGCACTATTTTATGCCGTAGCGGGCAAATGAATGCAGCAATCACCGAGTACAACAACGCAATGCGGCTTTCTGAACGGCCCCAAAAGTCTGCCATCTATAGTCAGGCAAAGATGTTGGATATTCTGACAAATTCTCGTATCGGTTCCGTCGAAAATATCGAGGCTAAATCCACCTCCGAGAAAAAAATGCTGGGATTGACCGGCGTACTCGAAAGAACCGCTGATGAGACATCGGCAGATTGACCGGGTACGAACAAACCTTCACTACCTCGGTCATCCACAGGGCGGCTTTGCAAAACTCAGCGCAAAGCCGCCGGTTTTATTTTAAATTCACTTTTGGCAAAGTAAAAATCTGTCGTTAAAATACACTCTCAGTTTTCAATTGAATATTAGCTTCTCTTGTATGGGAGCCGAATAATGGGACAAACGTTAGTCTATAAAATACTCGACAAACATCTGGTCGAAGGCAAGCTCGCGCCTTCTGAGCGTATTGGCATTCGCATCGACCAGACGCTCACACAGGATGCCACAGGCACAACGGCTTTTCTGCTGTACGAATCCATAGGCATCGGGACAGTTTTAACCGACCTGTCAGTCAGCTACGTTGATCATAATTTGGCGGGTTTCGGCCCGGAGAACCACAATGACCACCTGTACCTGCAAACAGCCGCGGCAAAATACGGCGTTTATTTTTCACGGCCGGGAAACGGCATCTGCCATCAGGTGCACTTGGAGCGGTTTGGCAAACCAGGCGCGACACTCCTTGGCAGCGACTCACATACGCCGACCGGCGGTGGAATCGGTATGTTAGCTATCGGAGCCGGCGGTCTGGATGTGGCGGTCGCTATGGCCGGAGGGCCGTTCTACCTGCAATGCCCGAAGGTCCTGGGAGTACAATTAACCGGTGAGCTGAACGACTGGGTTGCAGCAAAAGATGTGATTCTCAAGTTGCTAAGCATCCTATCGACGAAAGGCAATGTCGGCTGGGTGGTGGAGTATTTAGGTGAAGGAGCGGAAAAACTTTCCGTACCTCAGCGGGCGACAATCACAAATATGGGGGCCGAATTAGGCGTGACGACGAGCGTCTTTCCCAGCGACCAGCAGACACAGAAATTTCTCACCGCACAGAAACGCCGGAAGGATTATCAACCTTTGACAGCGGATACGGACGCCGAATACGACCGCATAATCGAAATCAATCTGGCCGAGCTTGAGCCAATGGCGGCGTGCCCATCTTCGCCGGACAACATCAAAACTGTAAAAGAAATCACCGGGCAGAAAATCTCCCAGGTCGTAATCGGCAGTTGCACGAATTCCAGCTTCACCGACTTGATGATGGTCGCCGGGGTACTCAAAGGCAGGTGCGTAGATAAGATGGTCGAACTTGCAATTGCTCCGGGCAGTAAGGAAGTTCTGAATATGTTAGCCGACAACGGAGCTTTGGCGGACATGATCTCCGCGGGGGCAAGGATTCTGGAATCCGGCTGCGGGCCATGCATCGGCCAGGGTTTATCACCGGCAAACGACACGGTGACTTTGCGGACATTCAACAGGAACTTCGCCGGCCGGACCGGTACAAAAGCAGACCAGTCCTATTTAGTCAGCCCGGAAACGGCGGTCGCTTCCGCCCTGACAGGCCAAATCACAGACCCGCGTAATTTACCGGAATTGTTCGCCATTAAATATCCGAAGATAGAATTGCCGGACGAATTTACCATCAACGATAATATGATAGAAAAACCTTTACCCGAAAAAGAAGCGGCCAAGGTAGAGGTTCTGCGGGGGCCCACAATTGTGGTACCGGAGGCGGCCAGTCCGTTGCCGGAGAAACTAACGGGCAAGGTGCTGCTTAAATGCGGCGACAAAATCACCACCGATCATATTATGCCGGCGGGAACTTTTCTGAAGCTTCGCTCGAATGTTCCCGAATACGCAAAGGTTGTTTTCAACTGTTTCAACGAAGACGGCAAACCGACTTTCGCCCAGCGCGCTATCGAATTAAAAAAGAACGGGATCGCCGGTATTGTTGTGGCCGGTGAGAGCTACGGCCAAGGCTCGTCGAGAGAGCACGCGGCCCTGTGTCCGATGTATCTGGGCGTCAGGGTCGTTATCGCGAAAAGCATCGAGCGGATACACAAGGCGAATTTGATTAATTTCTGTATTGTCCCGATAGAATTCACCGAGCCGGCGGATTACGATAAAATCACTCCGGATGACGAGCTTCGAATCGACAATCTGCTCGAAGCAATCAAGAGCGGCGAAAAAGTAAAAATCACCACCGCTGACGGTTCGTTCGAATTCACCGGCAAGCTGGAACTCTCCGAACGAGACAGGGAGATTTTACTTTCCGCAGGTTTGTTAAACTTTATACGAACAAAGGCATAGAACAGGAAAAGAAAATAATGCCGGAAAAAATAGTGACAATTTTCGGTACGGGACGAGCCGGACCGGGAGATTCCCCTTATGAGATTGCAGTAGAGACAGGCAAGCTGCTGGCCCGGGCCGGTTTTACAATCGCCAACGGCGGTTACGGCGGCACAATGACCGCCGCGGCCAAAGGGGCGGCCGAAGCCGGCGGCGAAATTATCGGTGTTACATGCTCGGCCTTCAAGGGCAAAGCCAACAAATACATCACCCGGGAAATTACTACCGTCTCACTCGACGAACGGCTGGATACACTGATAAAGTTGGGTCAGGCCTATATCGTTCTGCCCGGCGGAACGGGAACACTGCTGGAATTGGCGAAGGTGTGGGAATTAAAAAACAAAGGCTTTCTCGAATCACAAAAACCGATTATACTTATAGGCGGATTCTGGAAGCCGCTTGTCGAGCTTCTTGATACTGACGATCCGGACAGCGGCAGAGGCGTGAAACAGGTGGACGAGCCGAAACAGGCCGTTCGATTAATTGTTGATAATTGTTAACTCAAAAAATTTCTGTAAACTGTTGTTTCCTTATTAGATACGTACTATGAGCACGAAACTGTTAATTCTAATTTTGGCTCTTTCATCCGGCACCAATATACCGAATATACAAACTCCACCGCCGGCTCCGTTACGTGACGGTTTTATCCTCAGAGATATCGACGGCAGATTAACATGCCCCGACAGCAATGACGTATGGTTCTTTGAGCTGGACTCGGATGTAACCGATAATGAAACTGTCATTAAAGCCCGGACAAAACTGAGGCTGCTGCCGTCGGCCACACTCGAAAAGATTATTACCGATGCCAATGAACGTTCCGTAAAACACTACAGGCTCGATGTCAGAGTTACACAATATAAAGGCGGGAATTTTCTGTTCCCATTTTATTTTCTGCCCATAAGCACCCCCAAAACATCCGAGTCAACTTCGCCGGATAAAACAGCTCCCGCGAAAGATTCCACAGATGACCCGAATCTCAATGATGAGAACAATATACTGACCATACCGCCGGATGTATTGGAGAAGATTGAAGCAGCAAGAGCAAAGATAGCGCAAAGCGGGCAGCGCATATCCAACAGCGATGAAATTTCCACCGACAGACAGAAATCGGCGACTGAAAAACAAAATCCGCCTGTTTACGATTCGGCTTTGATCGACAGAGCCGCGATTTTGGTCGAGCAAAAAAACGGTGGATTCACCTTCGTACTGGATGCCTTAGGTCGAAACGCACCTCAGGTCTGGTTCCAACTGCTGCCATGCGAAGCGCTGGAGCTGAGCGAGTTGATACAATCTGCCGTACCGGACCCCGTACGATTCAAAATAGCAGGTATCGTAACCAAATATAAAGGCACCAACTATCTGCTGCTGCAGAAGGCAACCCGGATTTATAGCCAGGGAAATTTTTGAATACAAAGGATAAAAAATGCCCCACGAACTCGATAAAATTCTTATCTCTGCATCAAAGCCGGATTTCGAAAAACGAATGGGAAAATTTCGCTCGACCATAATGCGGGCGGCGCGGTCCACCAGTCTGGGAAGCAGGGAAAACAAACAGGTGACCGATATACTTCGCAATGTTATCAAGCGCGGCGACCAGGCGGTAGCGGAATATACGGAAAAGTTCGACGGGGTAAAACTGACACCCGAACAATTCCGGGTAAGTAACATCCGGATGAAAAAAGCTTACATGGAAATCGACAAAAATATTTTAACTTCACTGCGTCAGGTGATCGACAATGTCAGGAACTATCAAACAGAAATTTTCATCGGCAATTTCGAACATCCCGGAATAAAATATACTCCCATTCAGAGGATCGGCATCTGTGTACCGGGGGCTTCTGCCCCCCTGCCGTCCACAGTAATTATGACCGCCGTACCGGCCCAGGTAGCAGGCGTCAAAGAGATAGTCGTCGTTTCTCCGCCAAGACATGAAAGCAGTATTCACCCAGCTATTCTGGCCGTTTGTCACGAATTGGAAATAGAGGAAATCTATCAAATCGGCGGAGTTCAGGCCGTCGGGGCTTTGGCCGCCGGGACTGAGACTATCAAAAAGGTAGATATGATTGTTGGACCGGGCAACAAGTGGGTGCAGGCAGCCAAAAAGATCGTATCCGGTGACTATGTCGGTATCGATTCGCTCGCCGGTCCGAGCGAAGTCCTTATCATCACAAACGAAGATGCCAATCCGGCGTGGGTGGCAGCCGACATGCTCAGCCAGGCAGAGCACGCCACGGACAGCAGTGCCATCGTTGTCACGGACTCGCAGCAGCTCGCGAAGGAAACGCTCGCGGAACTGAAAAAGCAGGTCAAAGAATTACAACGAGCGGAAGAAGTAAAACAATCCCTCAAGAAATTCAGTGCCATTGTTGTAGTGGACGATATCGCCAAAGCCATCGAGATGGCGGACGATTTTGCCTCGGAACATTTGGAAATTCAATGCGGCGACAAAAGCAGAGAAATAGCCCAAAAGATAAAAAACGCCGGTGCAATTTTCATCGGCTCCTATACACCCGTAGCGGTCGGGGACTATTGGGCCGGACCAAGCCACACCCTGCCGACCGGGATGCGGGCGAAATTCGCAAGCGCGGTGACAAGCAACGACTTTATAAAATCCACCAGTATTATCGAATACGATAACGACCAGCTGGCTCAATGTGCCGCGGATATTATTCGCCTGGCCGAAGTCGAGGGACTTAACGCCCACGCAAAAAGCGTGAAAATACGACATGAAACATAACTGCTGATATACCTGTCACACATCCCAATTCAATTGTTGCCTGTATCGATTATAAAACCACCCTAATATATGAGCCGTGACCATCAGCAGATACATCACGACGCAGAGAATAATAAAATTCTGAATGAGTGTAAAATCCATGTCCTGCGTGATGGTGATAATGAAAAAACCTGCAGTCAAAAAAACCAGTATCATCGCGCAGTACGGCAAAAAAGCGCTGCGAATCGAGCCGGCTAAGAGAATAGGATTAAGGCCGGACAATAAAGAATCAAACATGACAAACGCCAAAAAGCTCATCGGCAGAAGCAATACTCCATATACAAACCAAATCCAGAATACCGTATCGATCCGCCGAGTGGAAAAATAATAGGCCAGAGACGGTGCCACAAAAATTACGAAACAAACAACAGACCTCATCAACCAAAGCAATTCCCAAAAACCGGGAGTTTTATGAATTGTTTCCGGCGCCCTTATGCCGCCTTCGGCGCTGTCGCGGATACATTCACACAAATACCAGTAAAAAAACACATATAAAACAATCCGGACAAGAATAGATATACACAACAATGGAACAACAATAACAACCATCGGCGATAACGCGGGAGTCGCAAAGCCGAGACTCCTTATAACTATTATTGAAAACCATCTTATCACAATAATAACTCCGAGGATCACCAGCCCGGACCGATTGGCCGGATAAAGGAAGATATCTATCGGCCAGGGAAACTTCCGTCCGGGCACGGATTCTTCCTCGTATCGCTCTGAACTTTGTGCAATCTTGTCTGGAGGCTCGGTAGCTTTACCGGATTCGCCGGTCCGTTTCTCCAGAGCCTCGCCAATCTGAGGCACTTCCAGAAGTGTCAAATCGAAGGCGGAATATCTCGGGCCGTCCTTCGGCTCACTGGAACTGTCCTGTTTCGATACCGGAGCCGATTTCTGTGCTTCGGGAATAAATACAATATTCTTGCACTTCGGGCACCTGCCACTTTTACCGGCACTGCCTTCAGGCACATTGAATTTCTGGCCACAGTTGTTGCAGTGAAAATTAATCATAAAAACTGTTTCTTCTTTACTTTAATACCGACATTTTACAGGCCCCAGTCAATTTTTTCCTTATACCACCAGTAGAACCAGCCCAACCGGTGCGCCAGAACAAAGACAAGATATACTCTAAGAGCTTGTCTGAGAAATTCCCATAAGGGGAGCTTCGGTATGACCGCTGCAACGAATCCGCCAACAATGAGAAAGAACAGCACCAGCCCAAAGTACGGAAAGAATGCCCGGCATATCGACCGGACTATTTCTATCGGATTCAGGGCGTCAAAAGCATCGAACATAATTCCTCTAAGCAATGACATCGGCAGGAAAAATATTCCGTAAGCCGACAATATCCAAAACAACAAATCAGTCCGTTTAACGAAGACCGAATATAGCAACATCGGCGCTATACAGATGGCTACACAACCTATAACAATAAATAACTGAGAAATAAAGTCACCTATGCTAATTGTATTCGGCATCGAGACATCCGTAGCCCGCCGATGACCCCTGGCACTGCCAGTTACACAGTCTGCAATGTAATAGAACACATAGCTATAGAAAATGATATAAAGAACAAAAGCAACAGGCTCGGTGATCTCAGCAGTCGCTTGCCCAAGAATCGGCCCAAGGAAATGCCCAATTAATCCGACGAACCCAGAGATCAACAGTGGCACAATTACAAAGACCGCAAGGTGTATCATGCCGGATGCGCTAACAGGATAGAGAAAGGCATCGATAAGCCAGGGCAGCTTACATTCATCCGCCAACGGTGGTTCTTCTTCGAGTATTTTCATCGGACCGTCTTCTTTATTCGAAACAAAATATCATACTTCCCAGTTAAGTTTTTTCCTATACCTATGATAGAACCTGCCTAATAATCCAACTGCAACAAATATCATATAAAGCTGAATCGCCCGAAGGAAGAATGGCACAATCGGCAGAGGATGAAAACTATAAAAGCGGGAGTTTATCTTGAAACAAATATATGAACCGACAAAGAATATTATGATCAATCCACAATAAGGTATAAAAGTACTTAATATAGACCGTACTATTAACAACGGATTCAAAGCACTAAACGAATCAAAAAACACTACGGCAAGCAAAACCATCGGAAAAAAGAATCCGCCAGAAGCTAAGAGCAACCAATAAATCAAGTCACTTCGTTCGGTAGCGATATAATATATAGCCACAGGACAAAAACAGACAGCGATAGAACCAGCCACAACAAATAATTGCGATACGCAATCCCACTTATCGGTATCAGTCGGATGCATCCAAAAATCCGGTGCACGACAATGACCTTGAGCACCGTCACGAATACACTCGGTAAAGTAATACAGCATATATGAAACCGGAAAAAAATACACGATCGGCGCATATTCTGTACCTAAGCCCACCCTTGCCATGATGAGCGGACAAAGCAGAAATATTAGAAGCCACAAACTTATAAGATGGATAACACCTGCCAAATTAAACGGGTACAGAAATATATCGATAAACCACGGCAGCTTGGACACAGTTTTGTCCTCAGGTTTTGTTTCCTCTGCATCCGTGATTTCTCCTGGTTCCTGAAGACCTTTGCACGACCCATCAGGCAATTGTTGTTGAGCAATCGATTCTACTGCCGTCTCTCTATTTTGTACAATATCAAAAAGAGAGGAGTCTATGCCGGACACTTTCATATTCTCCTCTACTCCACTTGTGTCTGTGCGCGAAGCGCTATCATGTAGCCCGGGAACAATGACCCCTTGCCTGCACTTCGGGCACACGACTTTTTTACTGACGTGACTTTCGGGTATATTGAATTCCCGGCCACAGTTGTCGCAGTGAAACTCAATCATAAATAAAGTTCTCTTGTTAAGACTTTAAATCCCATTTTAATTTTTTCTTATACCGCCAGTAAAATCTCCCTGTAAGATGAGCAAGAATAAAAGCCGCATAAAACATCACAAGCCGAAGGACAAAATCCCAAAATATCGATAACCGCAATTCCAGAAAAATTATACGGACCATTCCGGCAAAAAGGACAAACAGCAATACAAGTCCCATGTAAGGCCAAAAGGTATTGAGTATCGAGCGCAGTAAAACTCGTGGGTCAAGACCGGAAACGGAATCATGCAGTATAATCGATAAAAAACTAATCGGATAAAAGAAAATCGCAGCAATCAACAGCATCCAGGCGATAATATCTATCCTCCCGGTAAAAAGGATATAGAGCACGGTCGGCAGCAGGAAGAAAACAAAGCAACCGATAGTGTGTATCATCTGGCCGAACATATCGGAAAAATCGGGAAGTGAGCCTATACCTTCGGGTGCTCGCACCCATCCATCGGCACTGTCCCGGATGCATTCCGCAAAATACCAGAATATATATAAAAAAAGAAGCAGGTTCACAACTGTACAAATAAGAGTAAATAAAAACACCAAAATTACCGGAAGAAAAAATGAAAGAGCAACCATCAGCGCAGGGACACCAATGAAAATCGCAAGATGTTTCAGGCCCGGAAGACTAAGCGGATAGAGGAAAATGTCAATGAACCAGGGCAGTTTGCGTTCCTCTGCGTATTGGACCTCTTTCGATTCATCTCCCTGTTCCTTCGTATCATCGGCGTTTTCATAGGAATCCTCATCTTGTTCGGCCGCTTTGTTCTTTATTTCGTTTTGTTCCCGAACATTCAAAAGAGTCAATTCGTAATCTGAATATTTCAGGCTGACTTGCGGCTTTGCGGGTACGTCCGGCTTTTGGGAGGATTCGGCGGTTTGTGCATCGGGGACAATAACCTTGTTTTTGCACCTCGGGCACTGGCGCGATTCGCCCGCCAGGGTATCGGGCGCGCCAATCTTCTGGCCACAGTTTTCGCAGTAAAATTCTATCATGAAATCTGACGCTCCGGCGATTGCTATACTGTTATTGTATCGGTTTTCCACCCCTGGGACAAGAATTCGAATATCCGTCTTGTTCCGGCAACTTCACGCAATTTATCCTCAATTTCCTTGCAATATCGGCTGATTGAATATAAACTAACGCCGTCCTAAAATCTTGTTTTACAGCAGATTTTAAGGCGTTTATGCCAACGTAGCTCAACGGTAGAGCTCTGGTTTTGTAAACCAGTGGTTGTCGGTTCGAATCCGACCGTTGGCTTTTGTCCGTCCTGCTCCAAGCCATCCTAACAAAGCTACAAGCGACGACGGACCTGTCCTGAGCTTGTCGGACGATTGGCTTTGATTGGGTTTGTTTTTGACCTACCATCGGACTTGTAAAATTGCCTTAATTCCTTGTTGTTATTGAGCTTATAGACATTTGTACGTTTACCAAATTGGCTTTGTTTTGCATTTTTTTTCTTCTGTAGGATGGGCAGGTTTCCTGCCCCTGCGGTTTGGTTTATATTTTATTCAGCATGGGCAAACAAGTTGCCCATCCTACCCGCCTCGGCCACGGTTGATCCCGGATGTTATCCGGTGCTAACAGAAAATCGAATTCATCTTTCATTTTGTATTGTTTCCGCCCCCTGATTTTAAGACTTGTCTTTTTCTGCCTTCTGTGTTCTGTTTTCTGTATTCTGTTTTTTACTTATCTTACCCAAACACCGCCTTAATACAACGAAAAACCGCGATTTTAACCGAAAAATGTCCATGACTTAACACCCGTTGTTTTGTTACGCTATGCAAAGCTGCGGGGGCGTACCTAATATTGCGTATGCTAATCCTGAGCAAAGCCTGCACTAAGCAAGGCCGAAGTGTCGAAGGATTGTGTGTCGAAATGAAATTTCCGCGGTATAACTTGTGGGCTAAACATACTTACTTCTCGATGTCGTGTCGAATGCGCTATATTGAAAGCTTATGAACTATTCAGATACTCTATCCCTGCATTTGCTCAGGATGCCCAAGGGCTTCCTTATGGTGAGATGATAGAGCTTTTTGGCAACAGACATAAAGGCAGTCACGGTCTCAAAGCAGCCTCCAATGTACCTGTATTCGACATTTACGAGTGAAATTAGATTGTCGGCTTAAAATATCGTTAATTTTGTGCCAATTCTTTTATAATCACCATATATAAAAAAGGGCCTATACCGAATGAATCGATATAAGCCCCAAATCTTACTATAGAGATAATCCTGTTTTCTTTAACTGATGATGTAAATCCTATTATTATCCCTTCATTACTTCTTATATACCGGCAAGAGCCGCT
>Ga0315549_1000093_pt1 | contig 93859 bp, 68 predicted proteins | sample SalMarSW160200MG_FD_203101 | JGI IMG/M metagenome (GOLD analysis project Ga0315549, IMG submission 203101) | Salt marsh sediment microbial communities from the Plum Island Ecosystem LTER, Massachusetts, United States - Salt Marsh Sediment SW1601-200 ... | reverse complement strand
GGGTGCCGTAGCCTGCGATGGCATATTCGAATGCCATGGTGGCCCCTTGGGTGGCCAGTCGCCAGGCGCTGTCGCCCTTGCAGACAATAGCACGCCATTCGTCGGGGATGGAACGGATGTTAATCCACGCCCCAACGGTCATCCCGTCCACCAGGTCAAACGCCGGGTCGGCACTGCAGTTCACATAGGGACCAACGGTACCAACGTCAGTAGGCAGCAGGTCAATCGCCATGCCGGCAACGCCGGCCACGAATGCTGCGTCGCTACCACCTCCAATAATTGTTATTGTGCCGTCCAGTCCGTTGCCGGAACTGTCCGTGGCATCACCTTCCATTGCGTAATATGCCACTAAACCGTCGGTGGACGGACCAACCGGTTCTGAAGTCATGGTAATTTTGAGATTATCCATTAACCAGATTTGGTCCCAAGCCGGCGTACCTGCGGGTACTTCTACACCCGGCCACGGCGGACCACCTACCTCAATTTGCCAGTTAGGATCTGTCATGTCCCAAGCTGTTCCTGCCCACCAACCAGCGGGCAAGTCTGCCAGGTTAACTGACACATGGACCCAGCCATCAGCTTGAGCATACGCCGAAGCGCCGGAACCATAACCAACTCCATTACCACCACCAGTGAGAACAAAGAATTCTAAGTCGATAGGATCCCAGTTACCGGATACGCTTTGTAAATCAAACTCGATGGTGTAATCATTCGGATCGGTACTGGTGTTTCCACTCAGCACGAGGCCCCACTTTGAACCAAATCGAGTAGTGATGGCTGCTGCGTTTGCGTCTATAATTCCGGTATGCTCAACGACCATGTTTCCATCATAGTCCGCATACACGACATTATGCGCAATCCCACCGTCGCCCCAGTTCCAGCCGGAAAGAGCATCCACCTGACAGGGGTCTTCAAAATCGTTCTCATACACAATTACAACCGGCTCCGCCGGTTCGGCCGAGATTTCTGCATCCGGCCCTGCATTAAAGCTGTCTAAGACCTCTGCGTCTGTCAGAGCTGCATTATAAATGCGAAACTCATCTACAGTGCCGGTCATATATGCATCGCCGGTGTAACAAGAATCTCCAATATAAGCATTCTCCCTTAAGATAGCCGAAAGATCCATCGTTGTTGCAGCTGATTCCGCCAATACTCCATTAAGATAAATTTTTATCTCGGCACCGGGGCCATCCCACACACAGGCAACCTGTGTTTGTTCACCCGTGAATATGGGTCCAGATGCAGTATCTTCACCTGTTTGCCATGTGGCAAATCCATTGGTAGCAACTGTAAAACGTGTTGTACCATACTGGTGGGGTACGCAAAACATAGCATATCCACCACCGCCGCTATCGTCGGTTCCACCAAAGTCAAACAAACGCGACCAAATATCTCCAGTATGGGTTTCTGTGTACCAGACTTCGATTGTTACGCTCTCAAGGTCTGCAGCGAGGACATCCGAAGGCAGCCACGCAGCACCAGCGCCATCCAACACTAATTTATTTCCTGAGATAGTGGCTGTCCCTTCCAGAGTTCCGTCTTTGCCGCTCACAGAGTCGATTGCAGCTGTGTCGCCATCCGTAAAACTGTAGCGATTGACAATTGCACCCTGAGCAACAACGCCCAGACCAAGCAGCAAAACAAATGAAATCAGAAAAAATTTCTTACACATCATAAACCTCCTTAAAAAACATTTTTTATAATATAGAAACAAACGATAAAGATTTTTACCTTACTTCCACTTCAACATATATCTGCCCAGGATAATGTTTTTTAGAATTGACTTTTGCCTCCTTCCTTCAAGAACTCATCGGTTATTGAAAGGTAAAAATCAAAAACTCCGGAGCAACGAGCCCGGCAGTCTGATTACAATTTTACCGATATCTTCACCGTGTGACTATAAATATCGGATAAAACCACGTTACTATTATAATGCTTTTATACACTCTCTACCAGCAAAACTACCCAAGGATATTTATAGCAAATAAATGACATATCGGTCAAGTAAAATATCCCATTTTTTGCCTTGCTGATTCAACCTGTCTTAAAGCTTATCATCATTTAATTTGTGTCGTTTTTTTTCCAAAACGAAATAACATAAGCAAAGTATTTGCAGTTAGTTAGGCGTAATATTCTCCGTCTGATGCCCCGATATACGAAACTAAACCGTTGTTTTCCGAGACATCGTATAAGGTGCAAACATCATCCAACTATAATCACAGGACATTAACACAAATTGTTTTACGGCTGGCAATAATTTCCCAGCCGCTCACGATATCAGAAGTCACTTCTTATACGGCAGATAGCGCCAATCCACTTTTGTCTCATAGGCCATAGTTTCATTAACGAAGGCAAAAAGATCGGGATCATATTCCTTCAGCATCTCTCGTGTGGCAATCTGGTGAGTGGCATCGTTGGGAGCATCGTCCTGGCCAAGGGCATCGAAGTATGCCAGTACGCCCTCAATCCAATACTGGAGACGATCATTCACCGCGGCCGTACCCTGCCATTTGCCATCGCTTATTGCCTTTTCGTAGAGCTCCTTAAGCTTAGCATCGAAACGCTCATCCAGTCGCTGGAGTCTCAACTCATACTGCTGCCTGATGTTTCTTGGGCGACCCTCCCAATTGGGATCGACCGGGCGAGTGCCGGTGACATGGTAGATTGCATCAGCAAAAACCCGGATGACCTGATTATCACCGACATACATGTCTTTCGGATTGGCCAATACGTTCTTTTGGTCCACAACAAGCAGCTTCATCTGCGGACTGTACGTCAAATAACGAGCCAGGGCATCTATCGAATTGGGATCACTGAGCTTTTTATACTCCGGCAAGTCGTAAATATGCTCGTTCGACCCCAGCACCACCAGTTTCAGACCGTCGGCAATAAGCGCTTTTAGGACGTCGTGGCGGTAGGCAAACATCCGGCGAATTGTTTCGTTGGCATGGAGAAGGGCCTCATCACTGGCTTCCCTGCCAATCACGGTAAATTCCCGTGCCCAGGTAAACTTTGTGTAATATGGATCTATATTGAACCTGGCCGGAGGCTTGGTGACATTCGGCAGAGGCCGCAGCCAGCTATACCGCCAATCCTGTTCAGGGCTGAGATTGAAAGTAGTCCTTATCAGCTCATAGGCCTGGGGATGATAAACCTTGAGCTGCTCGCGTCTGCCTATAGGACCATGATTGTAATTGTTGACGCGGTTGTTGTCGAAGTAGGCCTGGACGCTCTCAGCCCAATATTCATCCGAATTGGAACCGGCATAAGTATCCTTGTAAAGCCCCTTCGCGACTGCATCGCGATAGACTGCTTCCTTGCGCTTCCTCCAGGTCGGGTCCATTCTACTCAAGGTACTATCGATAGTGTGGCAGAATTCATGCACGCCGATGCTCTCATCGTCATAACGGTCTAAAGGAAGACTCAGCAGGTTCTCCTCCCCGAAACTGGTCGGCCGGCCGCCGGTGCCCCTGACACGCTCGTTAAGATAATCGGGATTGCGGCTGTTACGATTCTCCGGCATATCCGTATAGACCTGGTCTTTGCCGATGATAATAAGGTACATCCCATCATCAACCATGGCTTTCAGAATGTCGGGGCGGCCCGCCAGCATATGGGTAACAATCTCATAGGTACGCTGCAGCGCCAAATCGGCAACCTCGCCAGAAGCCATAACCGGCAATCCCTTGACATCGATATACTTTTTATAGAATTGACGAGCCACGTCTCTGTCCCTTTCTCGTACAAGCTCGAAGGCAGAATCGGGTGGTGCAGTTACCGCCGGATAATCCGCCCTTGTTTCGGACTGAGCCTGAACGCTGGGAGTCAGTATCTGGATAGCAACTATAACGGCAGCGACAATCAATGTTATGTGTTTCATTTATTGATCCTTTATCCAGACGACAGAGCTAACTGACCGACTTCCTCGACCCCGACCGCTTCCGGTCGTTCCGGGACCACCTTCCGTCGAAGCAGCAGAGCGATTGCACCGGGCGTAGTTTGGTATAGCCATTAAATCGGAACCATCAGCCCATGTGCCCTCAATGACCAACACTGCGTCCAGAAGGTCACCTTTCCACTCGGTGGTCAAAGCGGAATCCGGTTTTAACGCCTGGTTAATGTCCTGGTCAATACTTTCGACATTGTAAATCAGGGGACCATATCGAAGGGCCACTCGTCCGACATCGGCAGCAATTTTTTCGCTGGCCTTGATTCTCTGAGCCATCATAGGCAGCACTAACTCGATTTTATCACCGGCCTTCCAGCTCCGGGTAATCACGGCGTATCCCTTTTCAATCTTTGGAGACACAGATGAGCCGTTAACCGAAATCGAAGATATGCCGTCGGAATCCGGCTCACACGTATAGAGACTGCTCACATCACGATCAGGAACTCTAATCCTGACGCTGAACTTCTTTTTTGCCGCAGGATTAACAGTGATAGTAACCTTGCCGCTCCAGGGATAATCCGTTTCCTGAACCATCTCGACATCTGTGCCTGCGATGTTTTCGATGGTTATAGTGCTTCCGATGAAAAGATTTACGTAAATACCGTCTGAATCCTTGAGATACATCCAGGTTGGCAGGCTCAGCAGCGTGCGGGGAATATTCCCCACGCAGCACGGACAGCCGTGCCAATCATTACGAAATCTCCTCTCACTGAGTGGATTCTGATAATAGAAATTTTTTCCCTCCAAATCAACCGAACCAAGTAAAGCGTTATATAGCGTATCTTCGTATAAATCCGCATATTTTGCATCGTGGCACAATCTGTTGAGTTTATGCTGGAAGAAGATTTCACCGCAGCTCGAGCAGGATTCGCAGTAAGCCTCATTCCGCAATGAATAGTTCGGGCCAAACCCCTCCGAGGTTTCACCGCTGCCAATCCCACCGGTTATATAATATTTCTTGTTTACGATATTATCCCAAAGTGACATGGAAGCACTCTGGTAATCCATATCTCTGGTTTCAACAGCGATATCCGCCATACCGGCATAAGAATAGGAGGCCCGCACTGCGTGCCCGACGGCCTCGTACTGCTGCTGTACCGGCAGATGGCTCTGGTCGTACTCGCTGCCGTCTTTGCGGCAGTCGAGCAGGAACTTCGACAATTCGATGTATTTGTCACCTCTGCCCTGACCTTCCACTTCGTTGACATATCGGCCGAATCTCACAAGGGCGATTTCCATCGCCTGGTGACCGTCATACCACTCCTTCTTTGGAGCGGGGCCGATATTGTCATACCAGCAACCGGCAAGTTTCTTCGCCGCATTGTACAAACGCGTATCTTTCCGGCCGCTCATTATATGATGGGCGATACCGGCTTCGAGAAAATATCCCGCCACATAACCTTCATGGTCTCCTCGATATCTTGGCGACCAATGCTCCGAGATAGCTTCAGAAGCAGTGCCGCCGCGTCGGCCGCGCCGCGGCAGTGTGAATGCCGTCTGGAAATAACCGTCCGGCTCCTGAGCGGCTAAAATCCAGGGAATCCAGTCATCCAGCGTTTCTTTCATTTTGTTCTGGGCATTGATAATTTCCCGGTCACCTTGTGGATCGACCATCAATGCAACACACATCGACTCAATCGTGTTAAAGACCCATGCATTGGAGAATACAAATCCGCGATGATTTCCATGAGGCTTGCCGGCTAACTTATTGGCTGCATCGATGATATTATTCATCCCGCCCTCTCGCAGGTTCGGGTCGGAAATTTTATCAATGCAGTGAGGGATCCAGTTTACAACAAGGGCCTTTACGCGGTTATTCCAAAAAGGACTGTTGACCTTGAATTTTTTCGTGTGAACCGGTTCCAGGGCTTTTGCGGGCGGCAGCGGCTCTACCTTGACATTCAGTGTCGATGAATTACTCAATTCACCTTCGCCGGCCGTTAATTTGAGGACATAATCCCCTGTCGCAGAGAATGTCGCCGTTGTGGCCGGCGAATTTGCATTCTCGAAAGTGACGGCCCCGGGACCGGAAGCCTTGCTCCAGGTCACTTTCATTGCGGAACTTTTATTACCCAACGTTTTTATTGCTCCGCTGAGATATGTTTTGCCTCCCAACATAACTACGCGATCTATCCCCGCTTCTACCATCGGCGGAAAGGCCGGGGATTTGCCGGAATCATAAACCTTCCATTCCAGAATGCCGGTCGAATATGTACCGTCGGGATCGATTTCGAGCCTGAGCTTCGATGTGCTGACTTCGTCAAAGGTGGTCGTATTATATTTATTCACTTCCACGCCCAAACCCGATGGATTGCCGACCGGGACAAAGGCACTTCCGTCCCAATACAACAACCGAGACGCGCTTGGTGGATGAATACCCCGCCCGTCGGACCACCAATATACATCAATTCTGTTAGTGCTTATGGGCCGGCTCCAGTCGTACTGGACCCACTGCGTGCTTGTTCGATTCCAGTTGCCGTAGGAACCCCGACGGTTATCACGAGAATTCCTGGGATTAACACCGTCGTTGAGTGCCGAGAGTCTCGTATCGCCGGAAACATAAGAGCTGGACGGTTGTGCAACAATTGCAAGATTCACGCCCGAATCCGAACCGGCGACCGAACCTTCCTGCGCCAAAGCTACACCAAAAATCATAACGGCTGTTCCCGCCAATAAAACCGGCATGAAATGAAATGATTTTGTTCCCATGAGTAGTCTCCTTTTCCTAAAACAAATCAAGCCCCTGTGTAAAATCTGTGTGTTTATATTTAGCAGTGAATTACACACATTATTTCTCTGCAATCTCCTCCCGGGAAAATATCGTAGATGTTAGGATTATCCCTCAAATCGGATTTGGCGGTTTCAATAGTAATAGTTGATGTGCCAGCACAAATCAAACCGGCAAAAAGGGGAAGAGTCAGTATGCAAAGACGATGCCGTGCAGTTTTCATATTTTTTTCCTTTTTGTGATATCATACAGGCTACCAAATCAAACCGCAATATTTAATTGAATGGTTCTGTTGACCTGTTTTATATGAACGACAGGATTTGTGAATCTTTCCAGAAAGCAGTCGAAACGGCTTATCAAACCACAACCAAAAATATATTTTCTGATTAATATTCCGAATAATAACCGAGGCATCCTTAAGAAAGCTCTCTTGCCTGCCGAGTCGAAGGTAAATAGTATATATCAATCCGCGGGTATAGTTTAAGGATTTTTGGAATGTTTTTAGAATCAGACCGACATCTCAGAATAATACCGCAGAGATAGGGTTCATAAGATTTATTTTAACTTCGTCTTACGGGAAAAACCTTCCAATCCATCTTTGGCAATTCAGGCTGGGGTTTAATTGCTTTTTAACGAGTTAATCTTACCAGAAGAATCCGGGTGAGTCTCCGTAACGAGGCACGGCAACGCCGCTCTCCATATCCGGTTCGAACGGGTTCCATTCATTATGGCCGTCGAGGAATGCGATATTTCCGCCGGTCGGTTCGAACTCGTTCTTCAAATGACTTGTCGTATCATACACTCCGTGTAGGCTAAATATCCCGCCCGAGACCTGGCCGAAGTTACGCCCATACATCGTGTTGGCTCTACGCATTCCCATAATCGAATCGACAACCAGCTCTCGACTGGCCGGTTGTGAATCCTGAGTTGACTTTACCCATTCGTTTTTCAGAGGATCCGTCTCATAGCGTGTGATTTCAGGCCTGCTGTTCTGAGTATTTTGAAGGATGAAACAATACCCGGATACGATAAAGCTGCCGCTACTAAAATCCGTGAATCTTTGTAGCTGGCTGTCCCACGACTGATTATTAAATTCCCAGAAATAATCGTTGTATTTCTGATGCGTGAGGTTCGACGGGCAGTAGAACATATCCCGCGTCATCCCGTTATCGAGCATGAAGTGTACCGTATTAATTGCGACATCCTGCAGCCAGGCACCGGATGTGGAAGGTAACGGCAGCTTCGAGTCGTTATCTCCGGAATACAAAGTCAGGCCGAGCTGCTGCTGACGAAGCCGTGACGAGCAGGACTGCCTTCGTGCCTGCTCCTTTACCCTGTTCAAGGCCGGCATAAGAATGCTCATTAACAATGCGATTATGGCAATTACGACCAACAATTCGATTAATGTGAATCCTTTACTTTTAGTCATGATTTACACCCCATCACTTCTATTTGACGTTTCGCTATTCATTAAATATACACCCTCTCTTTTACATTCCTTTTGCCAAAAAGTCAATAAAAAAATACAGCTACCCAGGGCGGCCACACGGGGCCGCCTTACCGACAACCAGGTACTCCAACGACCTTTATTTATGCAAAAAACCGGGTTTTGTTATACCTACGGCATTAAAAAATGCAAAATCCGGCCGTAAAAATTATTCGATATTTATGTTTTTGGGCTGATAATGAATCGGCCGAACAGCTTTATCCCAGAAATGCGATGTCTAAGTTTTTAGCAGCGGCGGTTTCGTCCGGCCGGGATACGGGAGTTTTTGTAGGCGATTCTTTGAGTTTTTCCGGCTCGATTTTGGCAAGCTCGGCTATCTCGATCATCGCTTCTATGAATGCATCGATGGTCTCTTTGCTCTCCGTTTCGGTCGGCTCAATCATTAGTGCCTCTTTGACAATGGTGGGAAAATATACGGTCGGCGGATGAAAGCCCCTGTCAATGAGTGCTTTGGCTATATCTATTGCATGAACGCCGTTTGCGAGCATCTTCTCGGTCGGGCTGAGGACGCACTCGTGCTTGCATATATAATCATAAGCAATCTTGTAATGTTTGCTTAATTTGACCCGGATATAGTTGGCATTCAGCACGGCATTTTCCGCAACCGCTTTTAATCCTTCTTTGCCTAACATGAGGATATAGACGTATGCCCTTAGAATAACGGCAAAGTTTCCATAAAACGGTGCTATATAACCGATTGACTTCGGCCTGTCATATTCCAGGGCGTAGGTGCCGTCGTCCCTTTTTACAACAATCGATACCGGCAGAAAGTCAACGAGATTTTCCTTTACGCCGACCGGGCCGGCGCCGGGACCGCCTCCGCCGTGAGGCGTTGCGAAAGTCTTGTGCAGGTTCAGATGTACGATATCGAAACCGAAATCGCCGGGGCGGGCCTTTCCTACAATCGCATTCAGATTCGCGCCGTCGTAATATGCCAGGCCGTCAACGCTGTGTACAAGATCGCAGATTTCTCTGATGTGCGGATTGAAAAGGCCGAGTGTGTTGGGACAGGTCAGCATCAGGCCGGCAACCTCGTCGTTGAGCAATTTTTTCAGGGCGGTGACATCCATAACGCCTTTGTCGTTACTCGGGACCAAAACGACTTTATAGCCGGCGATTGCCGCACTGGCGGGATTTGTGCCGTGAGCGCTGTCGGGGACAAGTACCGTTGTTTTTTTGTTGCCTTTGTCCCTGTGATAAGCGGCCATTATCATAATGCCGGTAAGTTCGCCGTGCGCCCCCGCCATAGGCTGCATTGTAAAACCCGCCATGCCTGTTATTTCCCGCAGGTAAATATCCATCTCGTAAATTACCTGAAGCGCCCCCTGGGTAAGCATTCCGCCCATACGCAACTGGGGCAGCAGCGGATGAAGATGCGCAAAGCCGGGATAGGAAGCGATTCGCTCGGCCACTTTGGGATTATATTTCATCGTGCACGAGCCGAGGGGATAAAAGTTGGTATCGACGCCGAAGTTCATCCGGGATAGTTCCGTGAAATGTCTCACCACGTCAAGCTCACTAAGCTCGGGCAGTTCGGCGGCTGTGTCTCTGAGAAAATCACTGCTGATATTTATAGTTGTCGGGACGTCACTGTCACCTACTCGGATGGCCCTGCGTCCTTTTACCGATTTTTCGAAAACGAGCTTCATAAACAAGCCTCCAATGCTTCGGCCAACATTCCAATCTGCTGTTTGGTTCTTTTTTCTGTCACGCAAATCAAAATGGAATTCTCCATATTTTTGTAGTACCTGCTCAACGGGAAACCGGCGGCAAAGCCTTTTTCGATAAGCCTGGCGATGACGTCCGCCGCCTCGCAGGGCAAATCGAGAACGAACTCATTAAAAAACCATTTATGCTTAAAATGCGGCTTGACGCCGGGTATGGCCGTGAGTTTGTGATAGGCATAGCTTGCTTTATCGGCACACAATTGAGCGGTTTCTTTCAGGCCGTCTTTGCCCATGAGCGAAAGATATACCAGAGCGGTCAGGGCGCAAAGCGCTTCGTTCGAGCATATATTCGATGTCGCTTTGTCTCTGCGGATGTGCTGTTCGCGTGCCTGGAGAGTCAGGACGAAGCTTCTTCGGCCGAGCTTGTCTTTTGTCTGGCCGACGATTCTGCCGGGCATCTTTCGGACGTATTTCATTCGGCTCGACATAAAGCCGAGATAAGGTCCGCCGAAGCTCATCGGCATACCGAGACTTTGTCCCTCGCCGACCACGATATCGGCCCCCATAGCTCCGGGAGTTTTTAATATCCCCAGAGATATCGGGTAACAGGAAACTATTAAAAGGGCGCCTTTTTTATGGGTGGCCTCTGCAATGTCACTGAAATCATCGACACAGCCGAAAAAATTCGGGTTCTGTAGAATTACGGCGGCTGTATCGTTGTCGAGTTTTTTGAAAATTTCCCGCCGGTTCGCCTGGCCATCGGTGCAGTTGACCTGTTCGAGCTGGATACTCAGGTTTTTCGTGTAGGAATCTATCATAACGCGATAGATCGGATTGACACTGTCGTCGATAATGACTTTGTTTCTTCCGGTCACTCGCAAAGCCATCATCATGGCCTCGTAAATTCCGGTTCCGCCGTCATACAGTGACGCGTTCGCCGCTTCCATACCGGTCAGGCGGCAAATCGCCGATTGATATTCGTAAATTGCCTGTAGCGTGCCCTGGGAAAGCTCGGGCTGATAGGGAGTATAGGCAGTATAAAACTCACTTCGCGAAACGATGGCGTAAACCGCGGCGGGAATGAAGTGGTCGTAAAAACCGCCGCCGAGGAAGCAGGTCAGGTTGATATAATTTTTGCCGGCAATTTCAGCAAGGGCGTCCCTGACCTTGTGCTCGGTCAATCCTTTCGGGAGATTAAAGTCATTCGCCGACAGTGCCGCCGGTATGTCACCGAAAAGCTCGTCCATTGTGGAACCGATATCGGCAAGCATGTCCCTTTGCTGCTCTTTTGTATTCGATATAAACGGCATTTTGGATAATACCTCGAAAAATAATATTCTTGTTCCGGATTTTTAAATTCCTACAGACCTTTCAGGTATGCTTCATACTGCTTCGAGTCCATCAGATTTTTGATTGAATCTTTGTCGGTTATCTTCATGGTGCATATCCAGCCGGTGTTATAGCAGTCTTCGTTAATCTTTTCCGGGGCGGATTCCAGATCCGAATTGACCTCGGTGACCTTACCCGTTACGGGAGAATAAACATCGCTTGCCGCTTTCGAGCTTTCGACCACCGCCAGCTCTCCTTTCTGCTCCGTCTGTTTGCCGGGCTCGGGAAGCTCGACGAATGTGATTTCTCCCAATTGTTCCTGTGCATAATGTGTGATGCCGATTGTGGCGGTGTCACCGTCGATTTTCGCCCATTCGTGCTCCGTGGTGTAAAACAATCCCTCGATTACCATTTTCTTTCTCCATCAATCAAAATTTTGCGAACCGTGTCACTATTTCTCCCGAAATGTCCGGTTCCGTTTTTTCGTTTTTCTCGATTTTGCTTTTTTTGCCTTTTTCAATCTGGCTTTTACTTCTCGCGAGATAATACAATCCTACCGGCTTATTTTCTTCTGCAATTTCTTTAGAGATATATGCCAGGGCAATTTGTTTGTCACCGACTCCGGCACAGCTAAGCACCCAACCGATACAATTCCCGTTTTCATCCAGAATCCCATCATTCTGCCTTGCGGGACGGATTCCTTTTTCGCCGGGTAATTCGATTCGTGCAACCTGCATATCCCAGCCTCCGGATTTTCTCTGCATAGCGGCCCGGCCGATGAAAGAATCCTTTTCAAGTTTCACAGCCCAGCCGTAACCGGCTTCGAACGGGCTGATGTTGAATTCTCCCTCTAATTCGTGCCCATAAAGCGGCAGTCCCGCTTCGATCCTCAGGCTGTCGCGTGCGCCGAGTCCGCAGGGAACTACGCCGAACGCTTCTCCCTTTTCCAACAATAAACCCCAAAGCTCCGCCGCCTTTTCCGGATGCACAAATAGTTCGTAGCCTACTTTTGCTCCGGTATAACCTGTCCGGGAGATTATGCAGCCGATGCCTTCCAATTCAATTTCAATAAGGTGGAACGATTTTAGGTTCTGAAATTGCTCTTTTGTATTTTCTTTCTTGACCATCGATAACAGTAAATCCATCGATGCCGGGCCCTGCAGAGCAATATCCACCCTGCAATCGGAGCCGCTTTTAGTATCCCTCATATCCCGGATAACAGGTTCATATCCTAATTTCCGGGTGGGATTTTCGACATCCAGAATCGCTTCATTATTCAGTAAGGCTCTAAGATAGGCCTTAATCTTTAGCTCGTTGGCGGCGTTGACGACAACCATGAATTTATCCTGCGAACGATGATAGATAATAATATCGTCGAGAACATTTCCCGCCGCATCAAGGATGTAGCTATATTGGGCGGAAGCGGGTTTTAGCCTGCCGATATCATTCGTTGCAATAGTATTAAGAAAATTACGTGCGTGCTCACCTGTGAATTCCAGTACGCCCATGTGAGTGCAGTCGAATAATCCCGCCGACTCGCGGACGGCTTTATGTTCGGCGCTTATGGATGAAAACCAGAGAGGCATTAAATAACCGGCGAACTCGGCCAAGCGGTTTTTTTCTATCAGTTTCAAATGCTGCCGGTATAAAACACTTCCGATAGCAGCTTTTTCATTATTTTTGAAAAAAAATTCCCCCGAAGCATCATTTTTTACCAATTTAAAACCTCCTTGTTGGTAATAATACCTTAATCCAAATCGCCGGTATAATAATGAAAATCAACTTGTGCGTATAGTAAACTATCCCGGGAAAAAAACAAGAACATTTTCTTGCTGAGTGCGGCATATTGTGAACTGTAATGCCGAATGCAGTGCTATAAGCTCTGCAATAAGACGTCCACAAGGATTTACGAAAAGTTGGAAATTCTTTTGCCATTATTGTGAAGTGATTGCCTCAACTTCATCGATACGTTTGGGAATTCCGGGGCCGAGGATGCGGCAGCCGTCCTCGGTCACCAGAACATCGTCCTCAATTCGTATGCCGCCGAAACTGCGGTATTTTTCGATTTTCTCGTAGTTTACGAATTCGGAAAATTTGCGTTCGGCCTTCCAGCGGTCGATTAATTGCGGAATGAAATATATCCCCGGCTCGACGGTAATGACATATCCGGTCTCCAGAGCCTTGGCCAGTCTGAGCCACTGCCAGCCGAATTCCATCCTGCGTTTGATTTTGTCGGTATAGCCTACGAATTCTTCGCCGAGAGCTTCCATGTCGTGTACATCGAGCCCGAGCATGTGGCCAAGCCCGCACTGGAAAAATAACGTATGGGCACCGGCTTCGACGGCTTCTTCGGGCGATGTCTTAATGAAATCCAGCTCCTTTAGTCCGGCAAGCAGAGTAACACATGCGAGCCGGTGTACCTGTCTGAATTCGATTGTCGGTTTTATCACCGCTATGGCAGTTTCCTGGGCTTGTAATACAATCTGGTAGATTTCACGCTGCTGCTGTGAAAATTTTCCGCCGATGGGGATTGTGCGTGTTATATCGCTGGCATAATGCATTGGCGATTCGGCTCCGGAGTCGTTCACTGCGATACCGCCCTGATTCATAAGATTTTCACAGCCGATATTATGAAGTGTTTCCCCGTGTATGGAAAAAATCGTGGGAAAAGCCAGCCGCACTCCTTTCGATGCTGCTATGCCTTCCATCATCCCGGCAATTTCTCTCTCGTAGATACCGGGCTTCGCCTTTTCCATGGCGGCAATTTGCATTTCGCGGGAAGTGCCAAGGGCCTCTTCGATCTGCTCGATTTCCTCCGGCGATTTCGTTGACCTTTGTGCGACTACAGCCCTTATCAGAGATTCGGATACATGTTCCTGTACTTCGGCAGGAGAAATATCCAGCAATTCGCCGAGCATAAGGGTGTTCTCCGGCCTGTATTGCGGGAGAAAATGGATAGCTCTGCTCTGCCCGCGCGATTTATCAATTACGGATTTTAGTTTGTTCTTTGGTTCTGTTTTCGAGATTCCGGCTCTTAGAGATATTTCCCGAAGTGAAGGTTGCGGCCCTGTCCAGACAACATCATCGATTGTCAAATCATCGCCGAATACGGTCTCGGTTCCCTCGTCCACATCGATCACAGCAGCCAGGCCGGGTTTATCCAGGCCAAGGAAGTACAGGAAGGTACTATCCTGCCTGAACGGATACGAATTCACGGAGTAATTCATCGGACTTTCTTCATTGCCGAGGAAAAGAATTAGGCCGGACTGGATATCGTCATGGAGGCGTTTTCTTCTTCCAATGTAAATATCGGCTGAGAACATATTTTATTAGCCTCCGGTTGTTTTTTTCTGAGTCAAAAGACTTACGACTATCAGACAAATCACCGACAGGGTAATCGCCGGCAAAACCGCATCGAGATCAGCCACCTGGGCAGGCAAATGGTCTTTGATGACTTCTCCCCACAACAGGGTGGTTATTGTACCGGCAAGGATGGAAGCGATTGCGCCCGCCTTAGTCGCTCGTTTCCAGAACAAAGCGGCCACTAATGACGGAGTAATCGCCGAGCCGTAGATTGTGTAGGCATAGAGTGCCTTTTTGAAAAAGCCGGTTGTTTCTGCAAAGGCATGTGTCACCAAGTACGCGATAACGCCGAAGGTCAAAACTAAAATCCGGCTGATAAATATGACTTTTTTCTGCTCGGCCTTCGGATTTATATAGGCCGAATATACGTCATTGATAAAACAGGTCGCGGGGACTAATAAAAATGAATCCGCTGTCGAGACGATTATGCCGACAACTGTAATCATAAATAATATTCCTAAAGCGAACGGCATGTGGTGCCTTGCCGCATAGATGAGGATATACTTGCCGTTTTCCGGGTCCGGCGTCATACTACCGGCAATCCAGGCCGAGGCGATGATCAACAATTCTATCACAAGTGCCACAAAGATAAGGGTGATAACCGCCTGCCTGGCACCTTTGGCATTACGGGCGGCAAAGATGCGCTGGTACTGGTTCGCATCCCCCATGACCAGTAAAAATGTCGGCAGCAGATAGTTGATTATATGAACGGGAGAGTACACTCCCCAGAACTGCATATGCGAAGGCCTGTTCTGCATCGTCTCGTATGCTGTGCGCATGCCCTCGAATCCCCCGGCTTTAATCAGGAGCACCGGAAAGGCAATAAGAAGTGATATTGTAATTATTGACCCGGTGACAATGTCCATGCTAGCAAGACTCTTGAGACCGGCAAGCATCGTATAAACGATGATAAATACCGCCGCTATTAGCGTGGCTTTTTCCTTTGTCACGACCGAACCGGTAATGACCTCAATTACCGCTCCTCCGGCGTTGAACTGGTAACTGACAATGACCATATAGGCTGTAATCAAAGCGATCACGGCCAAAAACCGGGCAACCGGACCGAATCGCGAACCGATAATCTCAGGAACGCTCGACGCCTCGATACTTCTGGCCCTTGTCGCAATCAGGGACAGCAGAATCATGCCTATAAAAGTGCCGAATGGAATAATCAACGCCGCCATGCCGGTACGGTAGGCCTCCTCGGCATTGCCCACAATAGAGCCGGTACCGATCCAGACAGCCAGCATTGTAAGAACCATGACCCACGGGGAGAGCGTACGACCGGCCAGGGAAAAATCCGCCTGAGTTTTTACCTGCCGGACTTTAATGATACCGATTACCGTTAAAACAGACAGGTAAACTAATATCGCCGCTAAATAAACCATAAGCTTGAGTTTCCCTCAGCAGGAATTATTCGATGAATTGTTTTACAAAATACTTCGGCGTTAACGGCTCACCGGTGGCCCGCTCAATCATTTCATTCCAGGGATATTTTGCACCTGGGGCAAAAACCTGTCCACGGAAATATCGGCCGATCCGCACATCATTGCAAAGACTAAGCTCTTTGTCGGATGTTTGTTTCAATACGTCATGTACGAGGGTGTGATGGAACTGGGACGCCAGAAGTTCGCCCAGCATGTAGTTATGATAGTAGCAGGGAGCCGTGGTAAAGTGCGGTTTTGACGCCCATCCGGCGTCGGTAGGTCCCGGCGGACGTTTGGCAAATTGATACTTCTCGACAAGGTCCCACCAGAGACTATTCAGGTCCTGGTCGGGATCGGCATACAGGGCCTTCTCGAAATTATACATGACCATCGCCCAACGCGCGAAAAGGATTTGCTGAGATCGCAGGTACTTTGTACTTACTTTCTCGATTCTTATTCTTTCTTCCGGCGGTAATTTCAGCATTTCCTGCATCCATGCGGCATTCCTGCTCAACCTGCCGAAGAACATCGCGACGGCTTCCGTTGTGAAACTATGGGCCGGCTCTCTGAGCAGCCACGGCTCGGAGCGGTCGTGATACTTGCTGTAAAGTGCGTGACCCAATTCGTGCAGGATTGTCTCCATCCAGCGTTCGGTATCCTGGAGGTTGGCGAGCACCCGAACATCGCCGTTGCGGTCAACATCATGGCCGAATGCGTGTGGATATTTTCCTTCTCTATCATACAGGTCGCTTCGAGCCAGGATATCGTCGATGGGTAGGCCCACGCTCGCATAGTATTTCCGGGAAAGCTCTTTTATGTCCCGTCCCTTGTAGTAGGAATCCAGATCAAGCTCATAAACTAACGGAGTTCTCTGAAAGAAGGGGTCGTGATAGTGCCAGGGCATCAAATCCTCGGGTGAGATGCCGTAGCTTTCGGCCAGTATTTCGTCAAGCTCCTTTTTAAGCTCCCTGAAAGGCTCGTTCGTGAGCTCGTATAGTTCGGCAAAGATACCATCCAACTGCTCGACGCTCTGCTCACCGGAAAATATTGACATAGTATGGTAGTTATCGAATCCGAGTTTTTTCGCCGCCTTGTTCCGCAACCTGACTAACTGCAGAAAATCTTCGATAATAACGTTGCCCACCTGTTTGCTGGCCTTCCATGCCATTTCCCTTTTTCGAGTATTTCCCTCGGTCGTCATCAGGGTATATATGTCACTCATTGTGACTTCATTGCCGTCTATTGTACCGCGATAATTGTTGTACGTTTCCTGGATCCTCGTATCCAGCTCGACGATACTCTTTAGAAGCTCCGGCTCAATTTGATTCTGTAAATATACCAGGTAAAGTTTATCCAGTTGTCTGGCGAGGCGTTGATCTGTTATATGTCCGTGTTCTTTGAAATTCTTCAGGCGTTCGAAATCGTTCGGATCATTGTATATCGTGCTAATCTCAAGCTGAAGCTGTTCCCGTTCCCGGAATTTCTCCTGCTTGCCGGTGGTGGCCGCGTCCCAATATGCCAGATTCGCTTTTGTTGACAGAGGTGCGACCTTATCGACATGTCCCTGTATGAACGCTTCGAGCCGGCATTGATTTGAGCTTGTCCCGCACCCGGTAATGACCGTTAGAACAAAAGCCGTTACGACAATATAAAGTCCCCTCATAGACAAGAACCTCCCTGTGAATATGGATATTCGATGTAATAGTTTCAGGTACGACATTTTAGTCTATATAAGTGCTTTTATAGACTACAAATGACGGGAGTGCAAGGTTAAAAATTCCGCTGCTCCGTACGGCTGATAATCTCATTTTGCAGCTCGCGACCCACGTCAACGAAGTAATCGCTGTATCCGGCCACCCTGACAATCAGATCACGGTTATTCTCGGGATTCTGCTGTGCTTTTCGGAGTATATCAGCGGTAATGACATTGAACTGGATATGGTGACCGTCGAGTCTGAAATACGACCGGATTAAATGTCCAAGCTTCTCGATTGCTTCGTCACCGGCCAGCACCTGTGGATTGAACTTCATATTCAAAAGTGTGCCGCCGGTGCGTGCGTGGTCGATATGGGCCGCCGATTTGATTACGGCTGTCGGACCTTTCGTATCGGCTCCCTGCGTCGGGGAAATCCCGTCGGAAACCGGTTCGCCCGCTTTCCTGCCGTTGGGCAGAGCACCTATGACAGAACCGAAATAGATATGTACGGTTGTCGGGAGAAGATTGACTCTGTATTTGCCGCCCTTTGTGTTCGGACGGCCGTTTAGAACATCGTAGTAAATGTTAAAAACTTCCTCGGCTATAGTGTCGGCATAACTGTCGTCATTGCCGTATTTGGGTGTATGCCGGAGCAATTCGTGCTGAAGCTGTTCATATCCTTTAAAATCAGCCTTCATAGCAGAAAGCAGCTCGTCCATGGAGAAACTTTTTTTGTCATAGACCTGGTATTTCACGGATGCTATTGAATCTGTTAATGTGCCGATACCCACGCCCTGGATATACGTGGGATTGTACCGGGGGCCGCCGTTATGATAGTCCAGTCCGCGGGCAATGCAATCGTCCATGACTACTGACATAAAAGGCGCAGGCAAAAAATTAGCGAACAGACGCTCGATAACATTATTGCCTTGTATCTTCAGGTCAATGAAATATTTCAACTGTGTTTTGTAGGCTTCCATCAATTCTTCATAAGAGCTGAATTGCCGGGCGTCGCCAGTCTGCGGTCCGACCTGCTCGTTGGTGTTAATGTCCAGGCCGTTGAAGCAGGCCAGCTCGAATATCTTGGGCCAGTTGATATAACCGGTTAATGTGCAGCTTTCCTTGCCGAAGGCACTGATTGTGACACAGCCGCTCGGGCCTCCGCATCGGGCGTCTTTGATATTCTTACCGTCCTGCAGCATTTCCTTGATGATTACGTCGGTATTGAATACGGACGGCTGACCGAAACCGGCCCGGATGACCTTGCATGCCCGCCTGAGGAAATGGTCGGAATTTTTTGTGCTGATCTGTATGCATGCACTCGGCTGTGTCAGTCGCATTTCTTCCACAACATCCAGAAGCATGAACGAGACTTCATTGACACCGTCTTCGCCGTCCGATGTTAATCCGCCGATATTAATCAGGGAGAAATCCGTGTATGTTCCGCTCTGTTCCTCTGTGATCCCGACCTTGGGCGGCGCCGGCTGGTTGTTAAACTTTATCCAGAAGCATTGAAGCAGCTCTCTGGCTTTTTCCGGCGTAAGTGTCCCCTCTTCGATGCCCCTTTTATAGAAGGGATACAAATGCTGGTCGAGCCGCCCCGGATTGAATGAGTCCCATGTATTTAATTCCGTGATAACGGACAGATGAACAAACCAGTATGCCTGCAACGCCTCCCAGAAGTCACGGGGAGCATGGGCCGGCACGTATGAGCAGACCTCGGCTATACGTTCCAGTTCCGTACGCTGTTCGGGATCGCTCTCGGCTTTGGCGAGTTCAAGGGCCTTGTCCGCATATCTTTGTGCGAAAGTAATCGCGGCATCGGCCGCAATTTCCATCGCCTGATACCCCTGCTCTTTATCATACGCCCGCGGGTCGTTGAGATAATCCAGTTTCTTTTTGTTTTCGGAAATTGCCTTTTTGAAATCCAACATGCCCCGATGATAAATTTTATCGTCGAGTATGGCATGTCCCGGCGCCCGCTGTTCCATGAATTCCGTGAAGACACCCGCGTCGAACGCCCGGTGCCATTGCTGATTCATTGCCTGAAAGACTTTGTCCCGCATTGTTTTGCCGGACCAAAACGGGATAATCTTCTCTTCGTAAACCTTTATTACATCCTCTCCGACATCAAAAGAAGTTTTTTGGCGTGTATTGAGTATTCGCAGGTCTTCCAGGTCGTGACAGCACAATTCCGGATATGTCGGTGTTGCCTTCGGGGCCGGACCACGTTCGCCGACGATAAGCTCTCCGTCGCTGATACATATTGTTTTATTTTCCATGATGTGCTTGAAAGCCAAAGCCCGACAGACCGGCACCGAATGACGCATCGGGATGTCACTTTGATAAAACTGCGTCAGAAGCTCCGCCCGTTCGGTCGAGATGTAAGGTTTCGTCCGAACACTTTTTTCTCTCAACCTGGTTACTCTTTTATTCATAATATCAGCCACCTATTTTTACTTCGAAACCATATTTTCTAAAAGTATCTGCGATACCTTCCATTTCCTCGACACTTGGTGTTTCTGTCCGCATCAGATTGAAATCCGCAGAAAGACGTACCGATTTTTCCAGGCCCCCTCGGTTGTAGGGCAGGATATCGATCCTGCCGATATTTTCCAGTGACTTGACAAAGTCAGCCGTCATTTCGATATTCTTTCGGTCGTCGTTAAAGCCGGGAATGACGGGTACGCGGATTATCATCTTTGCACCGGTTTCGGCCTGCCCCAGCGTCTCCCGTCGCAAGGCGGGGTGGCGGGCAAGCCCCCTGATGTTGTTAAGTATCATCTCGTTCCCCACACCGGTATAATCTTTATGCATCCGGTTATCCATATGCTTTACGTCACACAGGAACATGTCGGCCTTATCTGCAGCTTCACGGAGGATTTTCAGCTCCGCATAACATGTTGTGTCAATGGCAGTATGGATGCCTCTCGTTCTGCATTGATCCAAAAGTGCCATAAGAAACTCAGGCTGCATAAGCGGCTCACCACCGGAAAACGTGGCACCTCCGCCCGACTGGTCGTAAAAAATGCGGTCTTTTTCAATTTCGGTCATGACGTCGGTTACGGACATTTCCTGTCCGATTATTTCTCTGGCCCCTGTGAGACAGGCGTCAACACACCGGCCGCACATCCGACACTTTTCGATATCAGTTATCGGCAGATTTCCATCCATGGATATCGCACCCACGGTACATGCCTCGATACATCGGCCGCATCCGATACAGCGGCCCCGGCGCAGGCTAAGCTCCGGATGGATTTTCCAGCTCTCAGGATTATGACACCACCTGCATTGCAACGGACAGCCTTTCAAAAAGACCGTAGTTCGTATGCCCGGCCCGTCGTGTATTGCATACTTTTTTATGTCAAAGACACAACCGGTCAATTTTTCCTTTAATTGGTCATCCATAACGAGGCTTACCGGCAGTTTGATGCTCTTGATTCCGATATCGTTTTGAAAATTGCGTATCATGGAAATAGTCGGAAGTTATATAGCTGCCCAAAACTACTGTGACCGCGGAGCCACCGAACACTCTCATACAATCACTTTTCAACTTACATTAATTCTCCTGAGACAAACGAACATGCATCAGGAAGTATTTATCTGCTCCTAATATAATAAAATCTGGCTTAAAAAACAAGGTTTATGTACAAATAGACCGGTTTTATGAAACAACACCTTATCTTTGAATACACTGATTGACCAACTCTTGTTCAGAAATCGTATATTTTCGTTTGTTAGGTATTAAAACATTACCTTACGGACTTGCCGGTTCCTGTACCTTGGCGTTTCGATTCGGTACTTCTTTGCCCATTAAATGTCGAACGAAAAAATCCTGCAGCCGTCTCTGGCCGTATTGGCCGCCGGAGCCGTGGCCACCACCGGGTACTACAAGCAAATCGAAGTCCTTTTCTGCCTTAATCAGAGCATCGACTACACGGAACGTGGATTCCGGCGGTACATTGTTGTCCATTTCACCTACAATCAGGAAAAGATGCCCTTGCAGCCGATAGGCATTATCGACATTGGAGCACTCGGCATATTCCGGCCCGACCGGATAGCCCATCCATTGCTCGTTCCACGAGGCTTTGTCCATCCGATTGTCGTGACATCCGCAGTTGGTCACCGCAACTTTATAAAATTCGGGATGGAAAAGCACGGCACCGGCGGCACTCTGACCGCCAGCCGAAGTGCCATATACTCCCACTCGCTCGATGTCCATATAGGGATATTTCTTTGCGGCTGCTTTGATCCACAGGATGCGATCCAGTAAGCCCGCATCCTTGAGATTTTTCCAGCAGACGTCGTGGAATGCCTTCGAGCGATTGGCCGTTCCCATACCGTCCATTTTAACGACAATAAAACCGAGGTCGTTAAGCGCCTGATATCGATTCCGGGCGCTGAATGTTTTAGGCGTAAAGAAGCTTTGTGGTCCGGCGTAGATATCTTCAATGATTGGATATTTTTTGTAGGGATTATAGGGATCCAAGTTATTGGGGCGGCTGATAATACCCCAGATATCCGTCTTGCCGTCACGTCCTTTGGCGACAAAGACTTCCGGAGGTTCCCATCCCTTAGCGAGCAGCTCGGTAATATCCGCTTTTTCCAGCTCACAGACAAGCTTGCCGTCGGAGGTCCGTCGTAATTCATGGACCGGTGCCATATCTACGCGTGAATAAGTGTCGATGATGTATTTCCTATCGGGTGAGTATTGGATTGAGTGGTTGCCGTTGCCCTCGGTCAACTCTACCAGGCCGGTCCCGTCAAAATTAATCCGGTAGTAATGGAGAAAGTATGGGTCCTGTTCGGTGTTTTTCCCGCCGGCATTGAACCAGATCTGACGTGCATCTTCGTCGATTAAATCTATGCCGCGAACAACCCATTGTCCTTTGGTAATCTGGTGGCTGATTCTACCCTGCCTGGTATCGACGAGATAGAGATGTCGCCATCCATCCATCTCGGAGACATAGATGATTTCGTCGGTTTTATCAAGATAGTTCACCCTGCTCAGTCCCAGATTTTCCGTATGGGCGGTCCAGATAAAAGTCTCTGTTTTTTCATCGATAATATTGCGCCAGGAGCCGTCATTGGCATCTACTTCGATAATCCGCAAACGCTGGTGTCCGCGGTCAACCTTTTCATACATAAAATGCACGCCATCTTTATTCCATCGCGGCCGAGGTGAATCCAGGTCAACTCGCTCCAGTTCCGGCTTGATTTGCTTGCGATTTTCCACGTCAAATATATTAAGCTCATAGGCGTCGAATTTATCGCCCGGCAGGTCATAGGGACGCGATTGCATGACCGCGCGGCCGCCTTCAGGAGGTGAGGACCGGATAAGATAAACTTCCTTATGGTCCCCCGGCTCACGTCGCCAGGCGATTATGGATTGTGAATTAGGCGCCCACTCAAGCCGCGTATAGGCATTGGCTTCCTCACCGTCTGTGGAGAGCTGGATTTCATCACCATCTTCACCTTCACGGATAAACACATTATTGTCTTTAATATAAACGTTCCATTTTTTATCGGGTGACGTGATCGGACGGTCTTCGCTGCCGAAGAAACGACCTCGGCCCGGGCCGCGACGCTGACCTCGCCGGCCCCTTGGGCCGAACCGCGACCGAGCGCTATCTTCAGGCGGAGTGAGTGTTTCTTCACTCGGCGCAACCTCGTAAGAACCCAGATCACACTTCCATGTCTTTTCGTTTACATTGAAAAGAACCGTATTGTTATCATCGACAAATTCAATATAGTTAAACGGCAGTTGTTCGGCAGTATATGCTTCATCAGTTACCTTCGAGAGGGCTTCTGCCAGCTTCACGTGATCGAAAGCTTTTTGTCGGGTGCCTTTCTCGGCGTCAACAAGGATGAACTCACTCCTGTCGCCGCTCAGGTCGTTACGATACCAGAGACGTGTATTTTCTGCGAACCAATAGGGCGTGATCCTGGTTTTATATACTCCCTGTACCTCGCGTTGCATTTGTCCTCCGCGCTGGGATGCAGCCGTATTCTGACTTTGCCGGCCCTGCTCCTGCTGTGCTGCTGTAATCGAGCCGGTGACTGTAAGTAAAATAAGGAACAAGCTGATTTTAACGATGGTGTTTATTTGATATGAAAATTTCATTATTTATTCACTCCTTGTACTTATTATTGAAGTCGTTGGGATAACACCTATCTTCGAATTGACTTATCCATACTGCACTATAATTTATCCTTGGAAGTATATAGCATCAACTGTAATCGCCATAAATGGCATTTAAAGCCTGTAAGAAGCAATTATTGAAGCCAAAAAGACGTTTTTAAAGATAATTTAGCCGAACTTTCAAGACCCGGAGCATGTAATATCTCCCGGAAATTTTTATTGACGAAAAGGGATTGATTTAGTATAAATATTATTAAACTGATGAAAATGTTTAATTCTTTCAACTATGGCAGATTTTCTTTTACATATTGTAAATAATACATCGAAAAACACTCAAAAATGAGCAGAACGTAAAATCTCAAACCGTGGCAAGTATTGTTGCTGTGGTGGTTTTTGCCTTTTAATAGTAGTTAAAATTTGAAGGAAGGAGGTCATTTCGATTTGAGAATATTATCCTCATATCACCGATACAGACAAGGTAGAAGACAATTTCAGTTATTATTTTGTAATCCCAATATTTCAATTAAGGAAAGGTAAAATACCATGAAAAGGAAGCTAATTTATTTAATTATTCTCGTTATGGTTCCTGCCGCCGGCGCACAGACGATGATAGAATTCTTCAGCGACGATTTCGAGACACCCCACGACTACGTCGCCGATAGAGCTGCCGATACCGGCTGGGATGACTTTATTGGCTGGTACACAGGCGAGACTGTTGACGCTCTTAATGCATCCACCGACCGTGAAGGTCAACTATACATTGCGGCGACCAACGCCACCTGGGATGGCCCATGGGACCCGCTGGGGCCATTTCTGTTTAAGGTGGTTGAAGGTGATTTCATTGCCACGGTCAAGGTCACTGATTTTGCCTATACTCCGGACGTGCGATATTACGATCCCAATTATCCATGCAACGAGTGCGGTATATTGGCCAGGGCCTCCAAAGCCGAGCCTAATGACGAGGCCGGTCCCGGTGAGGACTGGGTCCAGTTAGGTTTCTTTCCCCCCTGGTATTGCGGCAATATTTTCAGAGCAGCTAACGATGATGCACGGAGGGAGTATTCGTTCAACAGCAAGTATCGCATGCCGCTCGACACCTTGTGGCAAGACGTCGAATTATGTGACCCATACCTTAAACTGGAACGCAGTGGCAATAGCTTCCATCTTTACACCAGTGTCAATGGTGAAGACTGGACCGAAATGGTTCAGTCACCTATAACGCGAAACGATCTTGACGGTTTACCGCTGCAGGTCGGGCTTTACCACGCTACTTATTGGGACAATCCCGGTTACGCTGCGTTCGATGATTTCAGCATAGTGGTTGTAAGGAGATTCGAGGCATACAATCCGGTGCCGGGTGACGCTGCCGTAAACGTAGATCCAAATCAGGACCTTACCTGGATCCCGGGTACAAAGGCGGAATTTCACGATGTATATTTCGGCACCAGTTTTGATGATGTGAGTAATGCCGATACCTCTACGGCCGACATTTATCAAGGCCGCCAGAGTGAAACCAGCTTTGAACCCGGCCCTATGATACTTGGCCAGACATATTATTGGCGTATCGATGAGGTAAATGAAACTGACGGCGATAGCCCATGGACAGGCCCGGTCTGGAGCTTTAGGGTTATGGCATGGAATGCCACCGAGCCTGATCCGCCTGACGGTGCAGAATGCGTCCCCCTCGATACTACTCTCAGTTGGATTGGTGGTGCACAGGCAACGACACACTGGGTGTACTTCGGCACAACCGAGAATCCTCCCTTCAAAGCACTTCGATCTACTACAACGTACGAGCCTCCGGCACTCGAAGCCGACACAGTTTATTACTGGCGCATCGACGAGAAAAAAGGCACGCAAACCTGGCCGGGTGACCTGTGGACTTTCAGAACCGTTCCCGCAATATCGACTATAGACCCGAATCTTGTCGGGTGGTGGAAGCTTGACGAGCTATGCAGCAACAGCACTACCGTATTAGATTCGTCCGGCTATGGCCATCATGGCACATATGTAGGGGATGTAAAGTACGTGGAAGGATATGAAAACGATGCACTCGAATTCGACGGCCAAAACGATTATGTGGAGCTGCCGATCGGCTCGGTTATAGGTTCGCTAACCAATTCAACCTTCGCTATATGGCTCGACTCACAGATCGGCGGCAGTTGGGCAAGGGCATTCGATTTCAACAACGACGAGGATGTTTATATGTGTCTCGGACCACGTGCGTGGTTTTTTGACGATATGTACTTTGCCATTGCTACCGAAGGCGCGGACAATCAAGTCCTTGTACAACCCGTTGGTTTCGACATAGAGACGGGCTGGCATCATGTGGCTGTGACAATCAATGCAAACGCCAGTATAACCACCCTCTACTATGACGGCGAGGAGCTCGCGCGCAACAGTACTTTAACTCCGAGCGATCTCGGTGAAACTACCAACAACTGGCTCGGAAGGTCGCACGATGCCGACGATGCGTACTATCTGGGTTCTATGGATGATTTCCGCATTTATGACTATGCCCTGTCGCAGGCCGAAATTCAAAGGGTGATGAAAGGTGACCCGCTTCTGGCCTGGGATCCAAATCCGGTTGAAGGTTCGACGCCGGACGTAGAACGTGTTTCGCCTCTGACCTGGTCGCCGGGAGACAATGCGGCTCAGCACGATGTGTATTTCGGTACCGATGCAGATGCTGTGGAACAAGCCGATGCATCCGATATTACGGGTATATATCGTGGTCGTCAGGACCCCAATTCGCACACTCCGTCGGAAGATCTCGAATGGAGCCGGACTTACTACTGGCGAATCGACGAATACAATAACGACGGAACAATCAGCAAAGGCAGAGTCTGGAGCTTTACGGTAGCCGATTATCTCATTGTGGAAGATTTCGAGTCCTACAATGATATCGAAGAAGGACAAGCGGGCAGCAACCCGGTCTATTTGACCTGGGCAGACGGTTATGTTGAACCCCCTGCAGTCCGAACCAACGGCTCAACCATAGGTTATGTTATTGCTTTCCAACCATCCATGGAGTTCGAGATTGTTCACGGCGATTATCAGTCTGCACCATTCTCATATGATAACAGCACTGCAAGCTATTCGGAAATCACAGTGAGCACGAATGATCTGGCAGTCGGACGTGACTGGACAAAAAATGATGTTCAGGTATTAACACTATGGTTCTACGGCGATCCGAATAACGCCGTAACGGAACAGCTATATGTGAAGCTCAATGGTGTGAAGGTAAATTATGACGGCGACGCCGCCAACCTGGCAGTTGCAGCATGGACGCAATGGAATATCGATCTGTCGGCTTTTGGTATCGACCTCGCCAATGTTGGCGAGTTGAGTATCGGCCTTGAGCGAATCGGTAATTCCAGCGGTTCGGGAATGCTGCTCATCGATGATATAAGGCTGTATCAAGTGGCTCCATAATATATCCGTGAACATTTGAATAAACATAACAGCATCGGCTGATGTAGCAAGCCGGACTGTACAGATTAAATATAACAGAATCGGCACCTGTGATGCTCAAATTCGTTTGGGTAAGATCAGGTGCCGATTGTGCTTTCTGCTTTAATAACTTGATCATGCATTATCCTAATCATAATCGGCGGATTCGTATGATACCACCCTGCTGTTCCTAAGCAGCGGGAGGTATGTCATGGACATTTTCTACAGAAAATCGCGGTTTTTCATTGTATTATGGCGGTTTTTGGGTAAAGTATATAGAAAAAAGAACACAGAAGACAGAAAATGACAAATCTAAAAAATCAGGGGGAATTAGCAAATCATATAATATATTACGTAAAAATTATTTAGCCTCAAGGCCTGCCTTGGGGGGATTGGCCGATACGGCCGCGGCACCTATGACACAAGCACCTATGGCACAAGCTAAACAATTTGAAAAGCAACATTGACCATCCCCATCCCTTCGGGATGAGGCTGCCACCCTTGAGGGAGGAAAAAATTCAAAACAAAGCCAATTTGGATTGAACCCAAATTAGCGTAAGCTCTTTCAAAACAAAGTAATATAGCAAAAAAGCAGAATTGTATCGGCGAAAAAACAAACCCAATTCAAAGCCAATTTATGAAAATGTTAAAAACCGGGAACCTTGCAAATCAGTCGTTCCAGAAGCTCCATCGGAAGACCCATTACGTTGGTCAGGCTGCCTTCGATTCGCTCGATAAATTCATCGCCGTTCTCTTTGATGGCATAGGCGCCGGATTTATCTTTCCAGCGGCCGCTTTCGATATGCTCGTCGACTTGGTCCTGGCTCAACTGCTTAGGATAAACAGTTGTAGAATCGCAAGTTACAATTTCAAAGCCGTCGCGGAACCTGCAAATTGCAAGGCCGGTTATCACTTTATGTGGTTCGCTAAAGAGTCTTTGAATAATCAGCCGGGCTTCTTTCGCATCTGCGGGTTTGCCGATAATTTCTCCCCGGCTATCTACAATCGTATCGGCACCTATGACCGCACTATCCGGATATCTTTGGGCGACACTTTTTGCTTTGGCCAAAGCCAGTTGTTCCGCATATTTGCATGGAGCAATTTGTTCGGTAGTAAAGGACGATTCGTCGATATCGGGACGGATTACCGTAAATTTATAGCCCGCTTCCGCCAGCAATTGCCTGCGTCGTGGCGAGGCGGAGGCCAAAATGACAGGGGATACTTGTTTATTGGGCATTGATGCAAATCCGGCAATGCAAACAAATTTTTCGATTTATGTTTCGTGCTTACTGAATTTAATATCGAGCTATTTGCCTGCAGAAGGCCAGATATTCCTGCTCGATTCGCTCGAAATCCTCGCCGATATACTTTTGAAACAGCAATGTTCCAACGATATGATTCCACAAAACGGTTCTCGGTTTATTTCTGTCTATTGCAACTTCCCTGCTTACCTCATCGAGCGGCCAGTTCCCCCACAATCCGTCGGCGAGCAGCCGCTGATAGATTCCCATTCGTTTTCCGGAATCCGCCTCACGCAGGAAACGAACCAGCGCGTAGGACTGGCTGTAAAAAGCCATCACATCTTCGGTCTCATCGGTGGCGAGCACCTGGCCGGGATTGATTGCCGTCAGCTCCCGAAGCGGGATGATTTTATTTTTAACCAGCGTTTCTCCGAGCGATTTCAGTCGATAGCTGTTTTCACCCGGCACAAAATAAATCGATTCGTCCTCGATTTTGTACGACTCAAAAAGCATTGCCACGCCTTCATCCAGCCAGCTCGGCAGGCGATACCTGAAGACCCTGCCGTTGAACTGGTGCCAGCCCTCGTGACCGAGAGCCAGAAATGTTCGTTCCGGACCGATGTCGTAGGCGACACACGCGTCGTTATGGCAATACGCACCGGCTTTAATCTTACAGAACATTCGGGCCTGCTCACCGGCGAAAGCCCGGGTAAAATGCTCCCATTGAGAGCGTTCGGCGAAAACATAAACGGGAAATTTAGCCGATGTCTCGACAGGCTCAGGCAACTGGCTGTTATATGCCTGATATGCCGTTTCGATGAATCGGGGGATTTTACAGAGCATCGCGTGATTGAACAGCGTTGTGTAAATCTCATAGTGAGCGGTCGTGAGCTTCACTCCCGGCCCGTATTCGTTCCGCCACTGCTCGACGGATTCCAGATCGGGCAGATTCTTGTCACGGAGATAATCAGTGACTATGTTAGTATATACGACAATTCGCTTGGAGCGTGCATTTGCAGGTGTATTATCGGAAACACAACCAGCCCAGGGAAGAATCGTCATTATCAAAATCAGGGAGAACTTTTTCACCGAATTCCATCCTATAATAAAAATATCTATAACCTGAAGTCATTATTAACATCGGCCGCAAATTATACGAAATTCATTATATTTTGTCCACACAAGCTGTATTTTTCGTCTAAACTAATAGCTGGGTAAATTATGGGATGAAATCACGGAAATATTTATGGATAGTCGGATAAAACAACTGTGCAAGCGTGTGAAGAAGGCGGATAAAAGTGCCGCAGGCGAGCTGTTACAAATCTACTACAAGGATATATATGCATATTTACGGCGTCTTTGCGGCAGCCGGCAGGAAGCCGAAGATTTGACACAGCAAACCTTCCTGAAAGTATGGGCTTCGTTCGGCAGTTTCGCCGGACGAAGTAATTTTTATACCTGGCTTTACAGAATCGCTCATAATACGTTGATAGACTGGCAACGCAGCAACACCGCCCGTGCTCAGTCACGCCGGGATCAATGGTGGAAGGAGTGCGTTGACCATAATCCGGGACCATTCGCAAACGTCGCCGAATACCAGTTGGCTCAGCGCCTTTACCAGGCCGTGGAACAGCTCGATGAGGATAAAAAACATGTTGTGCACCTGCATTACTACCAGGGATTGTCCATCAGAGAAACTGCCAAAGTATTGGGGATAGCGACAAGCACCGTTAAATACAGACTTCGCGAAGTCTTTAAGATTCTTAAGACAAAAATCAGTATTTAAGAAAATGAATCCCAAAAAACAATTACGAAAGGAAATTCGATATGAATACGGAAAAGAAAATCGAACAATCTCTCAGGGCCGCACCGAAACCGCCTACACCGGACGGTCTGCTGAATGAATTGCAGGAAAACATTACTCTCGCAGAAGGTAAAAAAAGTGACAACATTATACGCAGATTCTTATCTCCTGCCGGTGGACAAATCTCACTGTGGCGAGTGGCTGCTGTAGTGGCAATTGCTGCGATGGTTTTGCTGCCTTTGACCTATGCCGGCGGCAAGGTCATAAAGAGCTATTTTGTCGAGGTTGAAGTCATAGAAACTATAAATAGCGATGACGGCAGCATAGTCAAAGTCGGCACTGCAAGAGCGATAGCGGTCGAACCAGGCGGACAGCCTAACGAACAGGAGGAAAAAGAAATCCAGGAATTGAGGAAAGCCGGAAAATGCGAGAAAGTTCTCGTAGAAGAGCGAATCGAGAACGGCATGAAATTCAGTTTGTATAAAGTCACCTACACTCTCTCAAGCGGCAAGGTCATAACAGTCACTGAAGTATCAGGCAGCTCGATTTAAGACCAAACCGATTGTAAGTATCGAAAAAGGCCGGGTGGGATCACATAACCTCACCCGGCTTTTGGTCATAAAAATAAACACAAATGAAAAAGCTATATGTCTTTTACGTCGGCGCCGAATATTTCGGCAGTGAATAAATACACTTCCGTCTCCGGGTCGCGCCATGCGTCGGGCCGAAGTCCCGCTTTGTGCGCGCAGCAGGACGAGAGAAATTCCTCCTTGTCCCAGCCGGTCTCGGTGGCAACCTGCGGCAAAAAACAACCCGAAGCATATCCTTTCTTGATGTATATGCCGTCAGTTCCGAGTCGCAGGCTCAGCGGGTCATCGGTGCGTTTCAACGGCGAAAGGACCGAGATTTCGATGTCCAGTTGATTCAGCTCGCGCACGGTTATCGGATTCGCAAGAAAACGTGTGTCGCTCGTCGTCGAGGCCCTGGCCATCTCGGCGACAAGCTCGATCAACGGCTCTTCGGAAACGAACTGGCCGATGCAGCCCCGAAGTTGGCCGTGGTTCTTCAAAGTCACGAAACATCCGCCGGGGACATTGAGTGCCGGGTCATTCGAGGTGGGCTTTGGGACAGGCCTGCGATTAATAACCGCCTCGACGGTATCGCGGGCGACTTTCAGGAGCGTCTGTTTTTGGGCTTCGTTCATTTTTCATCCTGCAAATAACCGGCCCAGTAATTTTATGGCATAAACCACAACAGCCAGCAATATGATAACAACAACCGTGGCAATGTTGAAATATTTTTCTATTAATCTTTTCGCCCTGTTTCCGAGGAAATAGAAAAGCAGCGATTCGGAGCCGAACCTCATCGTTCTGAATACCATGCTTATAATCACAAACTTAAATAACGATACTTCCGCCATCCCGCCCAGCCAGCTAAAAAGCATATACGGCACAGGCGTAAGCGCAGAAATGGAAATCGCCCAGAAATCGTACTTCTTGTACAAATACAGCGCAAGCTTCACCTTTTCGCCGAGACCAACGGTATTGAAAAAATCCACAACCCGTTCCGGTCCAATCGCCAGACCGAGAGAAAATGCTATCGTCCCTCCCATCACAGAGAACAGCGCGCAGGTCAGGCCGTACCTCAACGAGCGCTTCGGCCTGCCGAGACAAAGACCTATCACCATAACATCCGCCGGTATGGGCACGCAAATCGGCTCAGTCAACGCCAGTATTATCAACGCCGCCATTCCGTACCGGGTATCGGCCCAGTGGAGAACCCAGTTATACAACCGCCGGTGCCAGTGCCACCAGGCAACCCCTGCTTCCACAGGGGCAGGCTTGTCCCCACGGGAACCGTTCGCTGCTGGGCGCTCGTGACTCGTCCGACCGTTCATTCCTTTTTCCTGGTTTTGTTCCAAAGCTCTTTTAACCTCTGCCATATTGACTTTTCATCGGCGAATTTTCCTGCCGGTCCGCCGGCGGTAAACAATACCGCAAACCGCGTCACCAACGCACCCAACAGAACATAACCTAAAATCACCTGTGCCATTAATAATGTTTGTCCTGCCCAGCTATCGGGATCGGCGGCAATGTCACCAAAACCAAGCGTTGTCATTGTAACAACAGAAAAATATAATGCATGCCAAAAACCGCGAATATCTCCAACATTGTCATAAACCACAACTAAATCTGGAAATAATCTGTATAATAATGCGAATACAAATGCTAATCCGAAGAACCATGCAATAATTCGCCACGTGCTTCGACCATAATCACTGATCCGCCAAAAAAATTTAACAGGCCATTTTAGAATAGAATGTTCCTTATACCATTTCAACCAGTTCATTCTGCGCATATTGTATTCAAGCAAAAGTTTTGTTGCATTATCGATCTTTGCTGAGCTAAGACTTGTTTCCCTAAAATCTGTGTTTTTATCAATTATGCATTTCCTTATGGTAGTTGCTCCATCTAATATTGCCCATTTAAAGTCAGCTTGTTTAAGATTTGTACGCGATAGATCTGTTCCTCTCAAATCGACATACCATAAAATGGCCTTTTTTAAATCTGCCCCTAACTCACCTCCTTTAATATCGGTTGCAAGGAAAGAAATTCCATCAAAACTAACTTCAATTGCTTCTTGATCTTGACCTAATTTGGCATCCTTGAGTTTCGCCGCAAATAATTCAACACTAGTCAAATCAGCTTTAAGAAGATTTGATCCCTCAAAATTAGCAAAACGACAATTAGCTCCTGCGAATGTTGAATACATCAACAATGCATTTGATAAATTAACTTTCCGAAGATATGCTTTGCTTAAATTAGCTCCCACAAGTGATATATCTTTATTTGGATTTTTCTCTCGCCATTGATTCCATCGTTTTATGCCATCATCTCCTTTTTTTGAGCAAAGATTGAGGAATCTATATTGCCAATAGTTCAATGGGTAATAACTCTGTTGTTGTTTGGATTGTTTGTTTTGCTGGTTCATTTTTACACTCCCTCGGTATTATGGCTTCATTTTTCAAAACGCCATCGGCAGGTAATTATAGGGATATATGCAGTGGAGGTAAAGACTTGGCCGGTTATATTTAGCCGGTGGTTTTACCACCGGTCAAAACGAATTAGTTTTTATAAAAATATAGTTGTTAAAGCGCGAGATTTGGTGTAAATTACAATGCTTATTTGAAAGCGTGAAAACGCAGTATTTTGACCCTTTTTAGCAATTAAACACAGAGGTTTATTATGACGGAAAATTCTAAACATCCAGAATCCGGACCACAAACTCATGCTCCACCAGAAACTGTTCCAAGACAAACACAACCGGCAAAATCAGGCAACAGGCCTGTAACAATGAAAGTGAATTTTAATCGCTCAGCCCTTGCCGAGGCGTTAAGCCTGGTTACATCGATAGTTCCGAGCCGCACGCCGAAGCCGATATTACGGTGCGTGCAAATAACCGCCGGAAAGAAAGAAGTGCGGCTTTGCGCGACGGACCTTGAAGTAGGTATCAACTATCTTATATCCGAGGTCCAGGTCGAAGAGCCGGGCGAAGCTATCGTGCCGGCCGACAGGATATTGGCGATTGTCCGCGAAAGCACCGACGATGTTCTTGCACTGGAAGCCACCGAGAGCACATGCGAAATCAAGGGAGCGGACAGTCATTTTACGATTTACGGCCACGAGCCGGGCCAGTACCCGGTTGTGCCCGATTTCGACGGCACCGCCGATATAAAGGTCTCTCTGGGTGTACTTCAGGCCGGTATCGAGCAATGCCTTTTTGCCACAGCTCGCGAAAGCAGCCGATATGCGATTAACGGCGTGCTCTGGGAGATAAAGGACAAGAAGCTGTTCCTGGTAGCTACGGACGGCAGAAGATTGGCACGCAGCAGGGTCAAACTTGCATCGGCTCCGGCCAAGGGTCAGGTACCGGCGAATTTAATCGTGCCCGCCAAGGCAATGAGCCTTCTGGACAAAATCGGCAGCAGTGAAAAAGATACCGTCTCGGCAAAGCCGGTCGATAATCAAATCCTGATAAGCTGTGCAAACGTCGTAATCAGCTCGAACTTAGTCGAAGGGAATTTCCCAAAATACGAGGATATTATCCCGAGCGATTACGACAAGAAACTGACACTCGGGACCGATGCGGTGCTAAGCGCGGTTCGCAGGGCCTCGCTGCTTACAAGTGAGGAATCCAGAGGAATTAAATTTTCCGTGGAAAAGGACAAGCTGGTATTTTCCGGCAGAGCGCCGGAGACCGGCGATGCGCAGGTCGATATGCCTATCGACTATAAAGGCGAGCCTATCGAAATTGGTTTCAATCCGCAGTTTCTAATTGATGTGCTGCGCGTTATAAAGACGCCGGAATTCGATCTGGAGCTGGGCCAGGGTGACAGGCCGGGCCTGATAAAAAGCGGGACCGATCTACTCTATGTCCTGATGCCCATTAATCTGGGTTAGTTCGGATATTTCGAACGTAAACGCCTTGTTGGTTTCACGAATTTTATGGAAGAAATCGAAACAATACAAAGCACTCTGAATTACCGAAGGATTCGCAAACGTGATAGAACAATCAGGTTAAATGAAGCCGTCGATCAGCTCTTTGGAAAGCAGATTTCGCCGCGGCAGGCCAGGTACGGAGCGGTTGTCGAGCTCTGGCGGCGTATTCTGCCGGTCGAGCTTCGCAGGCACTGCGAAATCACGGATATATCCGGCGGACAGTTGACGGTACGGGTGGATTCGCCTTCATATAAATACGAGCTGCATTTACGCAGTTCTGAAATTCTTAAAGAACTGCAACGGCAGTGTCCGGAAGTCAGGTTAATGAAAATCAAATTTATTGTCGCTTAGATGATTAAAGGCAGAAGCAATATATGAAAAGCCACAAATACGATGCCAGTAAAATAAAAATTCTTGCGGGTTTGGACGCTGTGCGTAAACGGCCGGATATGTACATCGGCGACCGCGGCAGCGGAGGCCTGCATCACCTGGTATATGAGGTGTTGGATAACTCCATCGACGAAGCGTTGGCCGGGACATGTGATAATATCAACGTATGTATTTATCCCGACGGCAGTTGTACGGTGGAGGACAACGGCAGAGGAATACCGGTCGAAAAACACAAAGAGGCAAAGGTCAGCGCTTTGGAGGTCGTCCTGACAAAACTTCATGCCGGTGGAAAGTTTGACAGTGATAGTTACAAGGTGGCCGGTGGGCTGCACGGCGTTGGCGTCAGTGTTGTCAACGCCCTGAGCGAATGGCTCGAAGCCGATGTTTATCGTGACGGCAAACATTATCACTTCGAGTGTGAAAGAGGCAACGCCAAAGGAAGAGTCAAGGAAATAGGCCCGACCAATAAACGCGGCACGAAAATTTCCTTCAAGCCGGATGAAGAAATCTTCGGCGATACTGAATTCGCTTATGACACCCTGCTGAAACGAATCCGTGAAATGGCATATCTGAATGGCGGGCTGCAGATAACTTTCCGGGACGACAGGAACAAGAAGAAAGAGGTCTTCAAATTCGAAGAGGGAATCAAGGCTTTTATCAAACACCTTAACGAAGGCAAAGAAACACTACATAAGGATGTTATTTATTTATCCAGAGAAGATACCAAGGCAATGCTAAGCTGCGAAGTGGCGATGCAGTATAACGACGGATATACGGAAAACGTTCTTGTCTTTGCCAACAATATTCGCAATATTGACGGCGGCACACATCTTTCAGGCTTCAGGACAGCGCTGACGCGGACGATGAATTATTATGCCAAGAATAATAACCTGCTCAAGAACGGTCAGGCTACAACCGGCGACGACCTGCGGGAGGGGCTGACGGCGGTCGTGGCGGTAAAACTTGCCGATCCGCACTTCGAGGCCCAAACGAAGGTACGTCTGACAAATCCGGAAGTTGGTAGTTTCGTCGAGACTACCGTCAACGAGCAGTTGGGCCATTATCTGGAAGAGCATCCGCCGGAAGCAAAACGTATCCTGAACAAGGCCATTCAGGCCGCCGCCGCAAGAGAAGCGGCCAGAAAAGCCCGCGAGCTGACCAGGCGCAAGGGCGCATTGAGCACGGCGAACCTGCCCGGAAAGCTGTGGGACTGCGCCAGCAAGGAAAAAGCGACGACGGAAGTATTCATCGTCGAGGGCGATTCGGCGGGCGGCTCGGCAAAAGCCGGCAGGGACAGAAATATCCAGGCAATTCTGCCGTTGAAGGGCAAAATCCTCAACGTGGAAAAAGCCCGCCTGGAAAAGATGCTGGGACACGATGAAATCCGCACGATTATCAGCGCTTTGGGAACCGGCATCGGCACGGATGAATTCGATCTGGAAAAATGCAGGTACGGCAAGGTGATATTGATGACGGATGCCGATGTCGATGGCGCGCATATTCGTACGCTGCTGCTAACGTTTTTCTTCAGGCAGATGCAGGAGCTTTTCCATAAAGGTATGATTTATATTGCTCAGCCGCCTTTGTACGAGGTCAAAGTCAAGGGCAGAAAGCAATCCGAGTATATACTCAGTGAGAATCAAATGCGTAAGCAGATGATTGCCCGCGGTCTGGAGGGTACGGAGCTTGTTATCAGAAACGGCAAGACTCAAAAGGCCAAAAAGCCCGGCAAATCAAAAACCAAAGAAAGCGGCAAAAAATCCGTTGCTCAAGGTCCGGCGACTTGTATTTCCGGGGAAAAGATGACCGAGCTTGTTAAAACCCTGGCCGAAGCCGAACGTCTTATAGCCGTATTAAACAGACGAGGCATCCACTTCAACGATTTTGTCGAAGCTTATTACGAACCCTCTAAAGGAGGGCTTCCGCAGTTCAGGATTTGTACCGAAGATAAAGAAGAAATATACTACGACAGGGAGCAGTACGAAAAGCGAGTGGACGAGCTTAAAGAGCGTGCAAAGACTTTAGCCGAAGACCGGGAGGAAGAAGCACTTGCCGGCGAGGAGCTCCACGAGGTCGGCAGAATTAATCAGATCAGCGAATTGCTCACTAAGCAGTACGGTCTGGATTTGAAAGATTTTCTCTTAAAGCCGGCCAAAGCCGTCTCGGGCGAAGCACTCGAGACCAAGTTCCAGCTCATCAATAACGAAGATAATTACGAGATTGCCTCATTGGGTGATATCTGCGCAGGAATCAGACAGATAGGCGGCAAAGGAATTGAAATCAAACGTTTCAAAGGTTTGGGCGAGATGAACGCCGACCAGCTCTGGGATACTACGATGAATCCGGCGACGCGCACACTGCTAAGTGTCAAACTCGAGGATGCCGGCGAAGCCGACCGGCTTTTCAGCATTCTGATGGGTAATGACGTGGAAAAACGCCGAAACTTCATCCGTGACCACGCCCTCGAGGTCCAGAATCTCGATATTTAAAAAGAAAATCCCGCACTTATTTTTCCGGGTGATTCGTTTTTCTCGCCTGGTTTATCAGGAAAAATAAGTGCGGGGCTAAATATCTGAGATCTGATTATTCTATTCAATCTACCTCTACTGCTCCAAATGATGGTAGAACCGGGGAAGTTGGTGTGCCGGTGACATTTTCACCCAATAAAGGATAGCTGATAATCTGTACGCGCTGGCGGAAACTGTCCAAATTCAAATCGCCTTTTGCGAAGCTGTCGATATCCGTCTTTTTCGCACGCATCACAAGTACCTTGGGTGATGAGAGCTGCAAATCATCCGGTAAGCCTCCTGTGTAAACTTTTGTGATCTGTTTTCCTCCGGATTTCTCAATGACCAGTTTTTGGTCTGTTCCGGGATACCCTATTATACCAACAATCTTGTCGGAAGAAACACCGCTGCCGGTAATCGAAAGTATTACCGACTCATCCGGTTTGAGGATTCGGATGTTCGCTGCGTGCTTGAGCGATTCAATCAAAGTGGTTTTAAGTTTTTCCACTTTATCGGCGTCATATTTCACTTCCCGGCGTTCTGCTCCGCGTCCGGTTCGAATGGTTTCCTGCGGCTCATATATCTGTTGTCTGGTTTCTTCCCAGACTTTGTCAACATTTTCTTTTTCGGGCTCCTTTTGCTCCTGCTTTTCGGCTTCAGGCGGAGCAGAAAGCGGAAAATCCACATTCATCAAAAACAACGCTCCGTAATCCTGCAGATACATGCTTCCTGCTTTATTACTACCGAAACCCAAATACGTTCCGTATCTGTCTGCCATCCAGCGATTTCCGGTAAACGCCCAGCCTCTGTTTGCCCCGGCAAATCGTACCTGATTGAGCTTGTCCTCGAAGATGCGAGACATTACATTTATATCCTCGTTGATTGTAAGAATCTCTTCGGTCTTAATCTCCTGAGATGGGATGACGAATACCGTATTTCTTGTGCCGGTCGTCCTTCTGCCCGTTGAGAAAGATACGGATCTACTAACAAGTTGATCAATATCATTCTGAACTTGTGAAATATTTGTCGCGGACGGCGGTTGAGGCGCAGCAGCGGTTCCCGACGATTGAGCTAAGGCAAAGCCCGCCGTTATCAGATTAAGAGCAATAAGTACAATGATCATTCTGGTTAAAGTTTTCATTTTTTACTCCTTAATTTATATTGTTCGGATTATTCAATTCGTTCGGCACGAAACCATCGGATCTGGTATAATCTATAAGCTCCGCCATATCCTGTTTTGTCTGATTCAATTCGTTTTCGGTTTGAGTGGCGAAGCTCCACAAGGCGTTGCTCAGTTGGGCGTTGTCCCGGCGCCGATTCTGTTCGACCTGCTCGAGGGCCGCTGCAAACAACTGCCTATCCTGTGTCTGGGCCGCATCGACGGACTCGATGAGGTTTTCGAGCAGTTGATTAGTCAGGTTGCCGTTGGCGGCTACAATATTTGCAGCTAATTGATTCAAATCTTGACGGTATTGCTCGTTCAAATCGTCTTTAAGTCGAACATAACTGTTTGCCAGGCCTAACTGCATGTATTGTTTCATCTCGCCGAGAAGCCGGTTGCGAATGGCCGGTTCCAGAGATGCCTGTATTTGTTCTATATCCGGCGGTTTGGTGGTTGTAAGTCGTCCTGCTGCGAAACCGGCTATAATCAAAAAGACAGCGGCGGCGGCGAATTTAACAAAGCTGTTCAGCATTGTCATTCTTTCTGCAAAGCGTAATTGTCGATTAAATTCAATCGTATCCGGTTGCTCAGATGCGTTGTTTAGTTTTTCAATCGTCGCCCTGACCAGCTCATCGGACGGGCCGGGGGGAACCTGCTGGTTTTTAAGAGATTTGACAGCTTTTTCTAAAATATTTTCATCTTCTTTCATAATGCAACCTCACTTTTATGCTCTTTTGACGAGACCTCGAAAAATTGCCGCAGTTTCAATCTGGCCCGGTGCAGTATGACACCGGTCGCGGATTTTTTAATGCCAAGCTCGCCGGCAATTTGTCGATAGCTCATATCATTCAAATACCTCATGCAAAAAACCTGTGCTTCCTGCGGCTGCAGATGAACTAAAGCCGTTTTCAGCATGGCAGCCAATTCCTGTTGTTGGGCGTATTGTACCGGATTCTGGTTGTTATCCGGTCCTTCGGGCCGGTCACTCTCTAAAGAGCCGATTCGCTCGCGACGAAATCTCCGGCGAAGCTGGTCTATTGCCCGGGTAGTGGCCAGCCGGGTCAAGAGGGCGGGGAAATTCCTCACCCGCTGGCGCCCGGCCAGTTTTAGGGCACAGACAAACGTATCCTGAAAGCAATCGGCGGCATCAGCATCGTTGCCAAGCAGTCGGTATGCCGTCTGCCATACGGCCGGGCCGTGTTCTTCGATAATCATTTTCCAGTCAACTACTTGCAAAACAGTCTCCTTCTGAGCAACCACCGTCAATGTAATAGTCGCTGAACCTCTCTATTTTATTACATAAATTCTAAAATCTCGAACCTCGAATTTTATTTGTTACCGTGTTGTTGTGAATCAAGTGAAAATTGTCCGGTAAAAAAAATGGTAATTTTATTTGAATTGTAAGAGTTTTTTCTTGCAATGACTTCCATCGCCTGACAAAATTACATTAATTAAAGGTTAAAGCTATATATTTGCCAGGAGGTGGAGTAGCTTGCACCATGGAGATAACAATGGCAAGTAAAGTCAAAGGCAGAAAAAAATTGGAAATGCGGAGGTTTTTCTTTTGGCTTGATTTGCTTGTCTTTTTTTCTTTTGCCTTTCCTTTACTATGCTCGATATTGCTTGCCGGCTGTAATGAAAATACCGGGTCAACAGGAATAAACACGGTAAAACAAACCTCACCTGAAGAGAGAAAAGCACAGTTGCTTAAATCCCTTGATCGCAAATTTGAAAATCCGGACGCGCATTTTCAGTTGGGTCAGTTATATCACGCCGAGGGGAACTTCTCGCAGGCGGAATGGCACTATCATAGGGCTTTGAATTTCGATCCTGTTTACTGGCCGGCCAAAGCGGCGATGGTCAAGCTGTATATTGATAGCGGAGACCCGGCCAAAGCCAGAAATATCGCCGATGATTACATTAATAAGGTCTCTATATCCGCTGCTCAATCGCTCGATCTTGCATTGTCTTTTCAGAATGAGAAGCTTGACAAATACGCGGTACTTTGTTTTCAGCAGGCACTTAATCTGGCGCCGAATTCTCCCGAGATTCACAAAAAAGTCGGCTACTATTATCTGAGCAGAAACGACAAGGACAAGGCAAAAGAATATTTTATCCGTAGTTTTCAGCTTGATGCGAATCAGCCGGAAGTCGCGGGAGAGCTGGGACGGCTCGGCGTGGAGGTGAGAATACCGACAAATACCGGACAGAACATTAACAAACCGGAAAATAATTAATAATTTTCCTGTGATTGGCAATACAATTGTTTTATAACTGATCTTGTGCTTTTGATGTGTTTTTTCATTGCCCCGTGGAGAAAGGATGCTCTGCGGGGTTTTTTTATTTTCTTTTTTTATTTGCCGGTGATTTCTGTTACTATAGTGCCCCTATGTCAAAGATGTTAAAGTCAAGACCTGTGGTATTACCGCAAGCTTAACAATTATCACTGCGTTCGACGTAGTCTCGTTGTTAAGCTTATATAAAAACGATATGAACTATTTTTAGGAGTTCGATTATGGCACGCAAAGCAGTTCTTCTCGTAACTTTAGTATCATTTGTCCTTTCTATATCAGGTTGCAGCAAAAAAAGTGACGTCACTGTTATTAAAATGGGACACGCACTCGATACCGAGCATCCGGTTCACAAGGCCATGATCTTTATGGCGGACAAGCTCAAGGAAAAATCCGCAGGAAAAGTCATTCTGGAGATATATCCCGGCGAACAATTGGGCTCGGAAAGAGAAATGATCGAACAAGTCCAGAGGGGCCTGCTTGATATGACAAAAGTATCGACTTCGCCGTTAGAGAGTTTTATCCCATCAATGAGCATTTTCAGCGTGCCGTACCTGTTCAGAGACAGTGAGCATCTCTGGAAAATCCTCGAAGGCCCCACCGGGAAGAAGTTATTGCAGGCAGGCGAAGAAAAAGGGCTCAAAGGTCTGTGTTATTATGATGCCGGCAGCAGAAGTTTTTATACGAAAGAAAAACCCATAATGACACCGGCGGACCTCGAAGGAATGAAAATACGAGTGCAGGAAAGTAAAACGTCGATGCAGATGATAAATGAGCTGGGGGCATCGCCGACACCTATTGCCTGGGGTGAGCTATATACTTCATTACAGCAGGGAGTTGTCGATGGGGCAGAAAACAATCCGCCGAGCTTTTATCGCTCCGGCCATTTTGAAGTATGCAAGCATTACAGCCTGGACGAGCACACAATGGTACCCGACATCGTTCTGATGAGTTTAAAATCCTGGAATAAACTACCGGCTGATATTCAACAAATGGTGCAGGAGGCCGCCGACGAATCAGTTCAATTCCAAAGAAAACTTTGGAAAGAAGATACGGAAAAGGCGCTCGAAACGGTTCAGGCACAAGGCGTTAAGATTTATCATCCCGACAAAACGGCATTCAGGCAAAAAGTAAAACAGATGCACGATTCTTACAGCGGCACAGAAGTGGGTAAGCTGATGCAGGAAATTGAAAAAGTGCAGTGATTTCACTTTTTACAAAAGCACTTCGGAGAATGTATATGCCCGGCGTAATCACAAAATTGAGAGATTTGCTGGCTAAGGGCCTCAAATTAGCCGTCATGCTGGCTGCGGTTATTTTAAAGTTTATGCTCCGGCTAATCATAAAATTGAAAGATTTGCTGGCTAAAGGCCTCAAATTAGCCGTCAAGCTGGCTGCGGTTATTTTAAAGTTTATGCTCCAGCTAATCATAAAATTGAAAGATTTGCTGGTCAAGGGCCTTGAATTAGCCGTCATGCTGGTTACGGGTATTCTGGTCGTCGATGTGGTCTGGGGGGTTTTTACCCGATATGTTTTAGGGCACCAAAGCCCATGGACGGAAGAACTGGCACGAATGCTCTTAATATGGGTTTCGTTACTTGGGGCAAGCGTAGCATTTATCCGCAAAAGTCATCTTGGCGTCGATTATTTCGTCGGCAAGCTGAACGAAAGATGGCAGACAATCGGCCAGATTTTCGTTTATTTGCTTATTGCAACTTTTTCCAGTATTGTCCTGATATACGGCGGCTACAGTCTCGTTTATTCTGCATTGAAGTACTCTCAACCTACTCCGGCAATGAACATCGAAATGGGTTATGTATATCTTGCAGTACCTATCAGCGGCATTTTTATCATTATTTTCTCCATTGAGATGATAATTGAGATGATCGGTTCTTTACTCAAGAAAGACACAGTAATCTCAAAAGGATAATTCATAATGGACGTACCTGTAATTATTATGACGGTTAGTTTTGTCATTTTGCTTTTAATAAACGTCCCGATAGCTATTAGTATCGGCATCTCAACTTTGTTGACTATTATTTATGTCATGGGCTCGGTCAGTGGCGCCGCGGAAATTATCGCACAGCGGATGGCCACGGGAATCGATTCCTTCGCGCTGCTTGCCATACCGTTTTTTATTCTGGCCGGACTGTTTATGGGAAAAGGAGGCATTGCCCGCAGGCTGATAGATTTCGCCGGTGCCCTGGTGGGAAGATTCACCGGCGGGCTGGCGTACGTAAATGTTCTGACCTGCATGTTGTTCGGCGCTCTTTCCGGCTCATCGGTTGCCGCAGTATCGGCTGTCGGTGGTTTTATGATCCCGGAGATGAACAGGAAAGGATACGATAAGAATTTTAATGTCGCCGTCTCGACGACAGCCGCAACAACGGGACTGATGATACCACCGAGCAATATTATGATTGTTTACGCACTGGTAGCCGGCGGCGGAGTCTCTATTGTGGCGATGTTCATGGCCGGTATCCTGCCCGGGATTGTGTTCGGTCTTTTGCTGATGCTTGTCAGCGGAATTATCAGCAAAAAAAGAAATTACGGAGCCGGGAATAAACGCGGCATCAGGGATATTTTCAAATCCTTCATAGGTGCGATCCCGAGTTTACTGCTAATCGTAATCGTCTTAGGTGGAATCCTGGGAGGGATTTTTACGGCGACCGAAGCAGCCGCTATCGCAGTAGTTTATGCGTTCATCCTGGCGGTTTTTATTTATCGGGAAGTTAAAATCAAAGAAATACCCGGAATCCTGCTGCAGTGCGGAATTACCACCGCCGTAGTAATGCTTCTGATTGCAACCTCGACGGCGATGTCATGGTTGATGGCTACTCAAAATATCCCTCAAAACGTCAGTGCGGCATTGTTATCCATCTCCGGTAATAAAATAATCATACTTTTGATTATTAACGTCCTGCTCTTATTTGTCGGGACATTCATGGACATGACGCCGGCGGTCCTTATCTTTACGCCCATCTTTCTGCCGGTGGTCAAGCAGCTTGGAATCCATCCGGTTCATTTCGGACTGATTATGATTGCCAATCTTTGCATCGGAATATGTACTCCTCCGGTGGGAACATGTTTGTTTGTCGGCTGCGGCGTTGGCGAAACAACGATTAGCAAAGTTATCCGTCCGCTGCTGCCGTTTTTCGCCGCGATGATTGTCGCGCTGATGCTCGTGACATATATTCCACAGATTTCCCTGTATATCCCCGAGCTTCTCAAGCTTATCAATGTCTGAAAATGCTGTAAGTAATATCGGTGTTATTGGGAAGAAAAGAATTTTTCAGGTTGGAGATTTGATTAATGATTTTAAGCAAGTATTCCTTCGGAGTCGGTGACAGATTCAGTCATCAGGGAAAGGCCCAGTTAGCTGCAATCATCAAGGCAAAGCAACAGGGTATCAACATTACGCCCGTCTGGAACAAATCCAACAGGGAGCACACTATCATCGGGACGAAACATGCCGATACACGCAGAGAAGCGGATGCAGCGGTTAAAGCCTGCGACTGGGATGCACCTTACTTTGTGGACGCCGACCACATCGGCCTGGGTAATGTGGATAAATTCATCGAGTCCAGTGACTTTTTCACGCTGGACGTCGCCGATTTCATCGGTAAGCCGACGGATAAATCAAACGTGGACTCATTTATCAAAAAGCATAAAAAATATATCGGCTCACTTTCTATAGACGGGATAGATAAGCCTCTTGAAATCACCGAAGAAAGAATCGATAGAATTGCAAATAAATCTCTTCTGGCCGCTCAGCAGGCGGGGAAAATCTATCGCCATATCGTTGCGGCAAAAGGCGAGGATAATTTCATTACAGAAGTTTCCATGGACGAAACCGACCAGCCGCAGACGCCGGTCGAAATGCTGTTTATTTTGGCGGCTATCGCCGACGAAGGCATCCCCGCCCGGACAATCGCTCCGAAGTTTACCGGCCGGTTCAACAAAGGAGTGGACTATGTCGGGGACATCGCGCAGTTTGCGAAGGAATTCGAGGAGGATTTGGCCGTTGTTGCTTTTGCCGTTAAGGAATTCGGCCTCCCCGGAAATCTCAAGCTCAGCATTCATTCCGGCAGTGACAAATTTTCCATATACGGACCGATGAAAAAAGCGATGAAAAAATTCGACGCCGGCTTGCATATCAAAACAGCCGGGACAACGTGGCTGGAAGAGCTGATAGGTCTTTCGATGGCCGGAGGCGAAGGGCTTGTTATTGCAAAAGAAATTTATGCCGCAGCACTGACACGTATGGATGAGCTTTGCGGCCCTTACGCCACCGTTATCGATATCGACCCGGCGAAACTTCCATCGGCTCAGGAAATTAACAAATGGGACGGACATCAATTTGCCGCCGCGTTGCGACACGACCAGTCCTGTCCCCGTTTCAATCCCAATTTACGTCAGCTTTTGCACGTCGGTTATAAAATCGCCGCCGAGATGGGTACTCACTTTACAGATGCCCTGGACAAATACGAACAAACAATCGCAGCCAACGTCACGGAGAATATCTACGAAAGGCATATAAAACCACTCTTTCTCAGATAGAGAAAAGTCCGCGGAACATTTTACTCATAGCTCTGGCGGGCAAGCCGTCTTCTGTCCGTTTCTTTCAGGAGGCGTTTGCGGATTCGAATCGAGCTCGGGCAAATCTCGACAAGCTCATCGGCCTGGATGTACTCCATCGCCAGCTCGAGGCTCATTTTCCTGGCCGGCCTGATTTTCGCGGCGTCGTCTTTACCTGCGGCCCGAACATTGGTTAGCTGCTTACCTCTTACGACGTTGACGGGGATATCGTTATCCTTACAATGCTCCCCGACAACCTGACCTTCATAAACTTTTTCACCCGGCTCAACGAAAAATATCCCGCGGTCATACAAAGCATCGAGTGCATAGGCCGTCACTTGTCCGGTATTGGTTGCGACCATAACACCCGCCTTACGCTGTGGTATCGCCCCTCGCATCAGCTCATATCTCTCGAAGGTATGATGCATTACCGCTCTGCCGGCGGTGGCGTTCATCATCCTGGCGTGAAGACCGAACAGGCCTCGCGAAGGTATCATAAATTCCATGTGCACAAAATCGCTCGCTCCGCTCTTGGCATCGATTTTGACTATTTCACTTCGCCTCTCGCCAAGCAGGCTCATCACGGAATTTTGGCAGTCCATCGGGGAATCAACCGCAAGCAGCTCTATAGGCTCGTGCCGTCTTCCGTCCACCACTTTTAAAATGACATCCGGCTTGCCTGTACAAATCTCGTATCCTTCACGGCGCATGTTCTCAAGTAAAATTCCGAGATGCATCAGACCCCTGCCTGAAACCTGGAATTCTTCCGGCGTTTGTCCCGCTTCCACCCTCAAAGCAACGTTTTTATGAAGCTCTTTTTCGAGTCTTTCCCCGATTTGTCTTCCGGTGACATATTTTCCCTCCCGGCCTGCGAATGGACCGTCGTTTACTCTGAAAGTCATCGTCATTGTCGGTTCGTCCACGGAAATAACCGCAAGCCTCGATGGATTATCGGCACAGGCGATGGTATCCCCGATATCAACGGGATCAAGTCCTGATATTGCACAGATATCACCCGCCTGAACGCTTAGAACCTGCTTTCGGCCGAGGCCGTGAAACTGATGAATCTGCATGATCTTTTGTTGTGTGTGCAGCCCTTGTTTATCGATAACGGTGACTCTCTGGCCTTCGCTTATACTCCCGGCGAAAACTCTGCCTATTGCGATTTTGCCCACATAATCGGAATACTCCTGATTAGTCACTAACATTTGCAGCGGCGCATCGGCGATAACTTTGGGCGAGGGGATATGGTTAATAATCGTATCGAATATTACCTGCATATCATTGGCAGGTATTGCAATATCCGTTGTTGCCCATCCTTCTTTTGCTGAGGCATAAACACAGGGAAAATCGAGCACCTCGTCGTCGGCGCCGAGCTGGACGAGCAAATCGAATACTTCATTGACGACATCGTCCGGCCTGCTGTTTTTACGGTCCACCTTATTGACCACGACTATCGGGCGAATTTTATGTTCGAGGGCCTTGCTCAAAACGAATCTTGTCTGCGGCATCGGCCCTTCGAACGCATCGACCAAAAGCAGCACGCCGTCGGCCATTTTCAGGACGCGTTCGACCTCTCCGCCGAAATCGGCATGGCCCGGCGTATCGATGATATTGATTTTATATTCATTGCCCTGGGAATCTGTATAGTTAATCGCACAGTTTTTGCTCAGAATCGTAATGCCTCGTTCCTGCTCCAGCGGATTTGAATCCATGATCAGGCCGTGCTGACCGCCGGCCAATTTGTCGAGATCCTCCGACCGAAACATCCCGGACTGGTACAAAAGCTGATCCACAAGCGTTGTCTTGCCGTGGTCAACGTGGGCGATTATCGCTACATTACGAATATAATCCGAATACATAAAAGGCTCTAAATAAGGATTAACAAGTATCACGAGTTGGCTAAGTAGTTATATTAAGAAGTGGATAAAATACTCAATTTCTGAAAATTGTCAACATAAATCTACGTAAATGACAAAATCAGCAATATTTCCGATCGGCTCATAAAGCCCATTATTTATCAGTTAGCACACCACAAGATTTATCTCTGTGCAGTTACTGTCTCTTTCGGCAGGAAGTTCTCCATCACCCACATTTCAGAGACATAACCGCCACTATGGAAAGCGATGCGTTGTCCATTCGGATTAATCCGAGGAGCCATAATCATCTCTTTCCATTCCAGGATTTTACGCGGTTCAGACCCGCTTGCCGAGACACGCCAGAACTCATTGAGTCTGGTAAAAAATACATCGCGACCATCACTTGACCATACCGGAAAAAGTCCCCCGTCTTCAACCAGTGTCCTGGATTCACCGGTTTCCATGGACATGATTTTAAGAACAAAGGGCGTTCCAGCTTCACCTTCCCGAATGGAATAAGCCACTTTCTTTCCATCGGGCGAAAGTGACCAAAAGGCAAGCGAAGTAGCGCCCATTACATCTGTGATATTTAGGATTTCCTTTTCTTCGCCCGTTTCAATATTTCTTGCAATTAACCATGTCGCATTGCCGGAACCTCTTATCCTGTAAACAAGAGTCTTTCCGTCGACAGAAAGCTCAGCCTGTCTAACTGCTCGCTGTTCACTGCTAACTACGAGAGTATATGTGCCTGTCTCAATGTCTACTTTATAGACCCTTGATGGAGAGTTCCAACCGAAGTTCGTGATGAGAAGATGTCGGCTGTCTGGACACCAGCGGAGCCACTCGAACCGGGGCAGGTCGATTTTTAGCTCTCGTTCCTGATCGGTCGCCAGTGTTCGTATCCGAACAACCTGGGGTTTGTTACGGTCCGGCTCGGATAAATAGGCAAGATACTGCCCATCGGGTGAGAAGTCCGGACGGACGTCCTTTCCCACATGACGTATCGGCATCGGTCCTGAGATAACCTGACCAGTGCTTTGATCAAGTACGGCTGTATAGACATTCCAGGCCTGGTGCTGGAATTCATAATAGAATAATCCGTCTTTTGTAAATCCAATCGGTTTGATGTTACCTATTCCGGCCTTAATCATCTCGGGCAGGCCAACCGCTTTTCCATCTGCAACTCGCAGAAGCCACCCATCCCAAGTCCCGTTTCGATTACTGGTAAAGAAAATATGCTCTCCATTGGGTGTCCATCCGAGCAGAATGTCACCGGCCGTGTGTGTCACCAGTGGAGTCTCCTGATTTTGTTCGAGATCATAAATAAAAATATCAGTTTTCGAAGTCTTTTCTTCCGCGTAGCTGTATGCAAGATAGCGGCCGTCGGGTGAGGCATCAATCCTGGCGGCACTGCCCTGCTCGAACGTCTTAAGAACCTCCATAGAGCCGTCATCTGTGGATAACCGTGCCAGTTGTAACGGTTTTTTCATGAGCATGCCGAAAATGTAATTTCCATCGGGGGACCATGTATCGATATTGAAGTATCCTGCTATCTCAGCCCCCAGCAGCGTCCGCAGATTAGAACCATCGATTCCAACAATTCTAAGATCAAAGTCATCTTTATTTGGATTATAATGATAAAAAGCTACCTTTTTGCTGTCGCGCGATATGAGCGATCCATGAACAAACCAATTTGGATCTGTATTGTTTGTCAGCAATCGCTCCTTTCCTGTTGCAAGCTCGCGAGCAACGAGGTTGCCCGTATCATCCACATCCGTCACATACTTACCATCGAACGAAGGTATAGAGTGAACACTACCGCGTCCTCTGACTTCGATCTGCCGCAGTGTCGGTGTCGGCTCAGGTTTTGCGACCGGTGTTCCCGGCAGAAAGTTCTCCATCACCCAGACCTCAGCAGGCATATAGGTGCCGGCGGCGAAGGCAATATGTTGGCCATCAGGGTGAAGACTTAGACTGCTAATCCTCATATCTAATAATCCGAGTACCTGAGGTTCTCCACCCTCTATCGGAATTCGTAATAAGCTAAATTCCTCTGGTTCTTGTTGTCCTGCATTAAAAAGAAGAATATACTTTCCATCAGGAGTCCATCTGAATGTTTTTAAACGCAGACTTCCCTGCTTAGGTCTATATAGCTCTCGCGGTTCTCCCCCGGCAGCCGGCATGATCTGCAGTACTCCTTTATCCCCTATATACCCTTTTTTGATGAAAGCAAGCCATTTACCGTCCGGTGAACAGGATAAGCCGAATCTATCATTACTGGAGGAACGATAGATTTCTTTTTCTGTACCGCTTTTAATTTCTCGAAGCATGATACGAGAAGGTTTTTTCCTGGAAGTACGAACGAGGAAATAGGATTTTCCATCACGAGACCATTCATGTGTATAAAGCCTGCTACCTTGGGATGCCGGTAATACAAGTTCGACGTTGCCTGTTTGAACATCAATCAGATAATTGCTCCACCCCGTACCTTTATAATCCTGACCCCCTATAAGAATTAAGCTACCATCCGGAGACCACTTAGGATCTTCAATTCTTTTAAGTTTCGTGGAGAATTCTTCCACCTGACCGGTCTCGATGCAACTAATACAAAGAACGTTAGGAACAGATGCAAACGTGGAGGGCATATTACGCCTAATGGAAACATAAGCCAGATATTCCCCGTCAGGTGAGTAGACAGGTGATCGATTATTTCCTTCGAAATGTTTTATTGCCTTTTTCGGTGGAACCAGGATTTCACCTGTTTCTGGATCGAGTGTGGCGATATGAACATCATTCATAGAGCCCCCTCTGCATCCAAAGTAAAGAGAGCCATCCTTAGTGAATCCCATAGGTATGAATCGCTCTCCAATATCCTGCTTCACTAACTTGGGATCAACCTGATGTTTTTCATCATCAACTTGAAGAGACCAGACATTAAAGTTTCCGGTTCGGTCGCTGGCAAAAAAGATATTCTTTCCATCTGGCGCCCAACCGAGTATAAAATCATGGGCAGGATGTTCAACTAGTGACACTTCACGAAGACCATCGATCGACAATAAAGAAATGTCACGCTCTGAGTAATCTTCCCTTTGTGGAAAATCATATACAATGTAGCGTCCGTCCGGCGAAAATCTCATATGATGTGAAGAGTATATCCCCAGTGTCTTGAATGTCTTGAGAACACGTACAGAGACATCTTCTACAGAAATCAGCACAATCTGATCTATTGTATTGCCTGGCGCGTCTTTTTTATTGAAGCATGCAAGTATTTGTTTGCCATCCGGTGACCAATCGTAAGTCTGAGCCCAAATCACTTCCTCATTACGATAGAGAATTCTGGGCTTCGAGCCATCTAGCCCGACAATACGCAATTCTATAAAGTCGTCCTTATTGTACCAGTCATAAACAATCTGCTTACTGTTAGGTGACCATCTGGAAAAGAGAGCAAATTCACCGGTTTCATCCATAGGACTCTCATTCGTAAGGCGTCGTCTATTACCAGTAGCAATTTCATAAATGGCCAGATTTCCAGTCTCCAAGTCAACGTAAGAGAGATACTTTCCATCTGGTGAAGGTGCCCCTTCTATATCCACTTCAGGACCTGCCCACACTCGCCGAAGCGCTATCGCCGGAGTAGATTCCGTGGCAAAGGTTTGTGAGGCCTTTGTGCTTATAGCGTCGGGTAAAGATACACACCCAAGGACTATGACTAAAAAGACAGCCAGAGGTGACCACTGATATGAATTCTTTTTGAATTGAGTAATCATTTTAATCCTCCTTTCGAGTTGAGATTTATCCTCTAATATACCCGCTATCGAGGGGACATAATTGACCTGGGAAAATCTCTCAAAAAGGTTGACAAGAGTTCTGCCGTATTTAGGGGGCTCTTCGACACTCATTGTCGATAATGCCAGTGCATCGCAGGCCAGTTCCTGGTCAGTTCTCATTCGGCGGAAAGCAAACCAAATCAGCGGATTGAACCAGTGCACGACCTGTAATAATGATACTACCCAACCAAGATAAATATCTCGCCGCCTCAGATGTGCCAGCTCATGAAGAAAGACATATTGCAGTCCATCAAGGTCAAGCTCTTCTAAAAGTCCCTGGGGCAGTAGCAATCTCGGCCGAACGAAGCCGAAAAGGGCCGGACTTTTTACTTCGTCGGTTACAACAACACCTACAACAGTCTGGATTCGCATCTGCATTTTACAGTCTTCCAGAAGCTCCAGAATCTCCTGGTCGGTGACTTGCCGCTCGCTTTTGACAGCCCTCCAAAGGATGATATTTCGTAAAAACATATATCCGGCCAAGGCTAACGCACCGGCTAACCATATCAAAGGCAGAATGTCCGACAAACCTGTAGTTTGTGATCGACTCTGCTGGATTACAACAGGAGGCACGTTTTCTGTCGTGGAAGTCACTGTTTCGGAGGCCAGCTCTGATTGAACGGCTCCGGCATCGGTCGTTTGATTCGAAGCTGGTTCGGATTGTCCTGTATCAGAGGTTTCCCCATCCGACTGAACAATGCCGTTGCTGCTTTGGTCAATTATTTTCGCTGCTTCTATCTTTTGCTGCGAACCAGACTTTGGCATCAGATTAAAAATACTGATTCTGCTCTGGGGCGACCAAGGCAATGCCAAACGTATTAACAAGAGCAGCCACAGATAATAATGCCAGCGAACCGGCAGCTTTTGCCTCAGCACAACCTTAACCAGGAGGATTAAGCAGATAAGAATGCTTGCCTGTATTGTGTTTTTTAACAACCAGTCAAAGAACGGTGATGAATTAATACCAAAGGCTTCCATTATGAGCCCTTTCATTATTTGAAATGTTATTTGGATTTTTCTTTTTCGCTCATTGTTTCCTGGCCATCAAGAATTCGCTTGAGTCTGACAATTTCCTCCGGGGAAAGCTTTTCACTCTCGACGAAAGCTGCGAGCATCGGCTCAATAGATCCACCATGAATCCTGTCCAGAAATGATTTTGTTTCTTCCATGATGCACTCTGACTCGTCAATCAGGGGGAAATACAGATATTGCCGGCTCTGTTTCTTGAAACCCAGGGCCTTCTTCCGTACAAGGCGATTTATTAATGTGCGGATGGTTTCACGTTTCCACGAGGTTTTTTTAGACAGGATTTCGACAATATCATTAGCCGTCAGCGATGATTTTTTCCAGAGCACTTTCATTACCTGCCATTCGGCTTCCGAAATTTTCGGTATCTTTTTCATAGCAATCTCCTTGATATTACAACCGTAACAATTACAATTGTTACATCCGTAACATATTTGTCAAGGGAAAAATTTATTTTTTCGAATCATTTTTTATGCTATTAAAACTGCCCGTTAACACAGGTATATATTGAGCATTTTGAGTGCATAATTGTGTAGAGAAGGCCCGAAAGCTGCCGATATATGTTATGTCCCATGCTGGACAAGGCGTTTTTCGCCCTTGAAAATTATATATTATAGGACTATGGAAGGGGCCGGAGATTTGAAAAAGAAGAAACCGTACAAGAAAAGATCCAACAGCGAACGAACAGGCTCGGTAGCCCGAACGGCGATGACCTGTCTTTGGATAGGCCTGTGCCTGTTTCTTTTTTTCAGTTGTATAAGTTTCAATATTAACGACTGGCCCAGTAAATTCGCTTATCCTCATAACAACCCTACTTCCAATTTATGCGGCCCGATAGGGGCGTTATGCGCATATTACGCTCTCTATTACATCGGGCCGGGCGTATTTATCATATTAGCAACCGTCACCTGCTTTTCGGCGATGAACCTTGCAAAACGCCCGATTACCCAGCCGTTTTTACGCCTGGTCGGACTGGCTCTTATCACCGTTGCTGCCTCGACGAGCTTTTATTCTTTATGGCCGCATCGAGTATTCAATTTTCCCGCCGGTTCGGGAGGAATGCTCGGCATCGGTTCCGCCCAGATACTGCGAAACCATTTCGCATCGCTGGGCACTTTCATATTAGTTACGGCTATCTGGATAGTCGGTTCCGTTTTGCTGGCCGATGGTATCGTCAAGACATTGCTGCGCTTTTTGGGATTCGGGGTCGGACGTTTTTCGGGCGCCATGGTCCCGGCCTGGTCGGCGGCAAAACAGCATTCGCAGGTCATCAGTGAAATCTGGCGAAAACTAAGCGCTAAACAAAAACCGCTGGTAATGGCTAATACAAGAATCGACCAACCCGAAGTTCCTAAAGACAAACATATTGAAAATCTCCTTTTGAAACGGCCGGAGAATACTCCCATCAAACGTTTGGACAGCGAAAAGCAAAAAAGTCCCGGAGCAAAAACGACGAGCCGCTCTTTCATTCAGCCATCCTACGAGGATTACACCCTGCCGCCGCTGGACCTGCTCGCTCAACCGGAGTACGGTTACGCCACGGAGCAGGAGAAAGTCATCAAGGCCAAGGCTTCCGCTTTGGAGAAGCTGCTCTCGGAATTCAACGTCAACGCAAAGGTCGTTGCCGCTGATACCGGGCCGGTCGTGACAATGTTCGAGCTGGAACTTGCCGCAGGTGTGAAGGTCAGCCAGATAGCCTCGCTTGCGAACGATATGGCCCGTGCACTCGGTGTCGGTGCCGTTCGTGTCGTTGCTCCGTTGCCGGGCAAGCATACCATAGGTATCGAAGTTCCGAACACTGAGAAAGAGAAGGTCCGCATCAGGAGCATGATGGAGCTTTCCGGCAGCAAACCGCAAAGGATGCAGATACCGCTGTTCCTGGGCAAGGATTCCGCCGGTGAATCGCTCGTCTCGGACCTCGCGAAAATGCCGCATCTGTTGATTGCCGGCACAACCGGTTCGGGCAAGAGCGTCTGCATTAACAGTATTATTACCGGAATAATGCTGACTAAACGGCCCGACGAGGTCAAGCTGATTTTGATCGATCCCAAGATGGTCGAGATGACGGCGTTCAATACGATTCCACATCTGATGTGCCCGATAGTAACCGAAACTCAGATGGCCGTGAAAATCCTCGAATGGGCCACCGTAAAGATGGACGAGCGTTATGCCCTGCTTGCCGAGGCGAAGGTCAAGAACATCACTGATTATAATAAACTCGGCGCTGAGGAAATTCTCAAACGCTTCAATCCGAGCTCTCCCGAGGAAGAAGCAAAAATTCCGAAAAAACTACCGTACATCGTCATAGTCCTCGATGAGCTTGCCGATTTGATGATGACCGCCGCCAAGGAAATCGAGGCCTATATAGTGCGACTGGCACAAAAGAGCCGGGCGATCGGCATCCATATTGTACTGGCTACACAGCGGCCGCAGGCAACCGTTGTCACCGGCCTGATCAAATCCAATATGCCGTGCAGGATAGGCTTCCGCGTAGCAGCACGTATGGACAGCCGGATTATACTCGACCAGAACGGTGCTGAAACGCTGCTCGGCGAAGGTGACATGCTGTTCCTCAAACCCGGCACAAGCGATCTGATTCGGGCACAGGGAACTTATGTCGATGAAACCGAGATAAAGAGCATCGTCAGGCACCTCAAGGATATCGCCGAGCCGCAATTCCATCCCGAGCTGACTCAGATCAAAAAGCTGGACCCCTCTGAGATGGTCAGGGACGAGCTGTTTGACGACGCGGTTCGTATTGTCCTGGAAAGCCAGCGCGGCAGTGTATCGCTGCTCCAGCGGAAACTCAATATCGGCTACGCACGGGCCTCTCGCATAATCGAGATGATGGCCGGTGCCGGTATTCTCGGCGAATATAAAGGCAGCCAGGCACGGGAAGTCATGATGACTCTGGAAGAATACGAAAACGTCCGTGCCCAGATGGAGGCCGACGCCGAAGCCGGTTACGCGGATTTGGCCGATGATGGCGAAGCTCCCGCCGAACCCGCCTATATTAGCGAGGGCCAGAAAGAGTACATCGCCACCGACAGCGAGGAAGACGACTAAGTTTAGCCGTGGCCGCCTCGGCCACTGTCGCTCCCCATGAATCCATCAGTCTCGGATTTCGGATTTAGCGCTTCGGATTTCCGGCTGAAAGCCAGCGATTGGCTTCGTTTTACATATTTTCTGTCTTCAGTCATCTGACTTCTGTCCTCTGTCATCTGACCTCCGACTTCTGTCAATAGGGTGGCAGCCCCAAGCGAAGCTTGGGGATGGGTCTGGGGATGATCCATCATATCAAAATCATCCGCCTCTACTGCCTTATTCGCCTGCTCTAACTGGCGTATTAACTTACGCTTATGAAGCTCGTCCATCGTCTTGTTCAGGCTGTTTTCAATCCGCCTTTCGTGCATCAGCAGCCGCTCTAACACCCGCGAATTCGAAAAATCGCTGATAACCGCCCTGCCGAGCACCAAATCCGGGCCGGCACCTCTCCTGTCATCCCGCATTTCTCTGGGCATCATCGACCTCATTCGCTTACTAAGCGGACTCGGCTCATCTTTTTCGATCATAACATCGAAGACCTGGTCCTGAATTCGTACGATTCGCTTTAGCCGCCAGCCAAGGCTGACAATTCGCTCTGCCAGCATGGTCTCCACCGCCCCCTGCGGATCGAATTCCTCCAGTAATTTTTCCCGAAAAACCTCGAAATCATCCCGATTTTCGCCTTTTATGACCGTTTCCATTGCAAAAACGCCGTGTTTTACTGCATTTTTCGCGGAAATTGCTTTCCCCTCAGTGCTCTTCGGCCCGGTTGATTTCTGCGCATTTTCACGATTGGCAAGTGTTTGAGCTATTGTTGACATGATAGTTCTCCCCAATTTTAAAGAAAGATTGACGATTGATGATAGATGATTGACCCCATGAGATAGGCTTCAAGCCGCCATCTCACGGAGTGAACTATTCCTATCCGCTATACGTTAAATCCTATTATTTTCCGCTACGAACCATCCGTAGTTCGTTAAGTATTATACAAACTCACCCTTGAAATGCAATGAAAATTTTACTTTTTTGGTAAATTTTTATAAATCTATCCAAATTTTTATTGTTCTGAAGAGTACTTTTTACGTATTATAATATTAGCAGGCATGTGCAGGATTAATCGTAGGTTGTCCGAAAGGACAGCAGCGCGTATAGCGTGGGATCCTACGACCTGAGGCCTGCATTTTTTATTTGAACTCTGTCAGCCATTTCAAACTTTCCTCGGTTTGTAACATAAGTAATGCTTCTCTTGGCACGATTTTAAATCCATTACCTTTAACAACTGCCTGATTTCTGTAAAGCACAGGTGAGATTATGTTCAGGTATCGCGGCTCTGTATTACCGAAGTTATCTCTTTCAAGTGCATTGAAGAATATTCCTGCTACAGCATCTGCCAACTGTAATCCCATTGATCTTCCCGGTGTCTGGGTTTTCAACTTATCTATCGGAATTCTGTCGAACTCAATTCTGATATCCTGGCCGCTCTCCTTTTGCCTTTCAAGCAATCTTAAATATTCTCGCATTTCATCATATGACATTCCCTGCCTGTTGGAAAACAACAACTCTACTTTTCCATCTCCTCCCCATTTACCCGGATTATATCGATCTCTGGCGAGCCACGATATTCTTTCCACTAAATAACGAACCGCATAAAAATACAATCTGTACCGCTGCCGGAATTTTTCGGGCTCAAGCAAAGAAGGTTTATGAGCACATATACCAATAACTCTTGTCTGTAATCCGGTTATAATTTGAGCGTACCGTACTTTCTGTGAATGTTTGAATTTTTTCCAGTGAACGTGTTTCCTTGGATGCAATTTCAATTCACGCCGGAGCTGATCTATAATTTTGACAGTTTCTATATCAGTCTTTTTTCGTGTTATAAAAGCGGCCAGGACAAACCAGTCACTACTGGCTTGTTCGTCATCGGCGCTACGAAACTTAAAGCCTTCGTCACCGGATTCGTCTATGTAAGCTCGAAAAGAAGCTGTCACTTCTTAATCCTTTATTTGCCTGTTATTTCATCATTCTAATAATAATTTTTCATTATATTAAGTCACTGCATTTCTGAACTGTTCCCAGACATTAAATCGTGCTATTTATAGAGTAGCTTCGCAGAGTCGCATATATAACTGTTACAAGCTTTTTGAATGATACAATAACATTAGCTCATTCAAAAAGATCCGCTACTTTTTTACCAGAAATCTTAATGGATATATTAGGAACGTCTGGAATTCCACCTTTAACCTCAAAACTGCTATCTGTTGTTTTTCCTGAAAGGTTCAAGGTAAATTCTCTCAATGGTCCCATCACTGAATTAGGTGGTCCATTGTAATGCTTCACCTCTATAGTAGCTTGTAAATCATTTCCATAGTAATCAAATCTTCCTTGATAAAGATAGCCATAATCTCCACCATTTACATAACCCTTGTCTACAACAACAAGGCCTTCACCAAAATTGTTGTCGTTCGCAGCAAAATGTACATGAAATAAGCCTTTTAACATTTTAAGTTCCTATCTCTTTCTTTAATTTTTCAAAATCATTAAATACTCTTGGAAAACGTTGCATAATCCTCTCTATCCTCTCCTTGGCACGCTTGCTACTTGTAACTTTATATAATAAACTTGGAAAATGATGGGCATTTTCTGATTTGCTTACAAGCTCAACTATAATATCGGGTGCAATCTCTAATTCACGAGTCAAGAAGAAATAAAGATGATTACTTTCAAGATCATGTATCTTACGAATAAAATCTAGTCTCTTTTGTTGCTCTGATATAATCGCATCTGACGCCTCAGGTGAAATTTCCTTTACAAGCTTTTCCAAATATGTCTGCAAAGTTTGATTTACTTCCTCAACATTGTGCAATCGTCTATCAATTTCCTCGATATTTTTAACCTCACCAATTGACGACAGATAAGTTTGATCTTCCTTATAATCAGAAGGGGAAAAAAGTACTGCGGGTTTTTTATACAGAACGAAAAAGAATGCAATCACAAGAAGAATTGGGAAGAGCATAACAAACCAGATGAAGACATTCTGACTACTTTCAGGTAATTGAATCAGTGTGATTGTCATTGCCACTTCAGATATTCCTGCAAATATTGCTATAACTGTAAGAGGATTTTTTATATGATCTATAAAAGTCGTTTTCATGCTATTTTTTTGATATTATGTTATTAAAAAACAACACTTTTAAATTTGCCACAAATACAATGCTACAATTCCCACATAGCTGGTTTTGGTGCATTGTCTTTAGCTGTTAGCATCTGGAACCTTCCACAAGGGATATATTAACAAAGGTGAGTTGGATTGTCAGTAAAATTTTTGTGGAAAATAGATGAAGATTGCCGCATCGGCCTACCAGCCTCCTCGCAAAGACAAATTTTTAATAGATTCCTCGACTGCGCTCGGAATGACGATGAGAATTGCCGCGCTGCTCCTTATGTTGACATGGAATTGGTGGGGCAGAGCCACAACCCTACTGCTGTTGTTCATCAAGTTCATTGTTTTCGGTTATCTTTTTAACATTCTTAAAATGCTCTAACACATGCGGATTATGTTCTAAGACTTTTGCCAGTTTCAAATACTTTGCAGCTTGGGGTAATCCGTCATCTTTGAAAATTTCATTTATTATTTTGTTAAATTCTAACACTTCTTTCTGTTTCAAGACATCTATCTGAACCGAAATTTTATTTGCTTGCGCTGCAATTTTTTCAGCTTCACTCTGTCTTTTATGAATTTCTGCTTCGAAGTATTCTAATGTGAGCCTCTCGCTTTCTTTTAACCGTGGAAATAACCAGGTTTTTATCTTTTGCCAGAATGCTACTTTATGAATAGGCTTTGATAATCCTTGTTTTTTCTGAGCTTTAATAGTTAGAAAATTCGATTGTTTGCTACTGGGGGGAATTGAGAGTTCAATCCCATTTCTTTCATGGCGCATTAAAAAAACCTCTGTGTTTAATTGCCAAAATGGGTCAAAATATTGCGTTTTCAAACTCTCAAATAAGCATAATAATTTTAATTAATGAAACTCCTATTTGCAAGAAAAATTTTTAAAGAAATTTATTTTGATTTTTCTTCCTTTGTAGCAATTCTGACGGGAAGATATGGAATCGGTAGTATTCGACAGGAAGGGCCAAATCTGATAAAATTGCTTAGTTATGAATAAGGACTTAAAAGACAAAACGCTCGGTGAGCTTGAGCAGCTTGTTACAGAGCTGGGGCAAAAGAAATATTTAGCCGAATATATCTTCGGTTTCATACACGTTGAGGACGTCACGGAGATTTCACAAATTACGCCTTTGAGCAAGTCATTCCGGCAGGAACTCGCCGAGCAGGGCCACTATATATCCGGCCTTGTTATCGCGAGAAAGCTCGAAGATAAAGACGGGACGGCCAAGTATCTGTTCACGCTCGAGGACGGCAGCCAGATCGAGACCGTCCTTTTACCGGAAGGCAGGAGAAGGACGGTCTGTATCTCGACCCAGGTCGGCTGCAACCTGGACTGCCTGTTCTGCGCTACGGGAAAAATGGGATTCCGCAGGAACCTTTCCGCCGGCGAGATTGTTGACCAGGTCAATCTCGTCATGCGTGATGCGTCGCGCGTCGCGCGAGCCAACAACGCAATACGCAATACGCATAACGCAATACGTAAGAGCTCCCCGGGGGAGCGAATTACCAATGTTGTTTATATGGGTATGGGTGAGCCGCTATTGAATTACGATGCGGTTGTAAAATCGATACGCATACTGAACCACGAAAAAGGAAAGAACATCGGCATCCGGCATATTACCGTCAGTACGTGCGGCATTGTCCCGGGGATTAAAAAGCTGGCGAGGGAGGACATCCAGCCCCGGCTGGCGGTCTCACTCAATGCCCCGGCCGATACGCTCCGGACGCAGTTGATGCCGATTAATGCGAAATATCCGTTAGCCGAGTTATTCAAGGCTATACGGGATTACCAGCACGTTACCCACCGGCGAGCGACATTCGAATACGTGATGATAAAGGAGAAAAACGATTCGGCCGAACATGCCAAAACGCTGATTAAATTAATGCACGGCGTAATATGTCATGTGAATCTTATCGAGCATAATCCCCATCCGGGATGCGATTTTGCGGGCAGCGGCAGTGAACGCATGAAGGATTTTGCGGCGGTGCTTGAGAATGCCGGTATTGAGACGACGATGCGCTTTAAGATGGGCCGGGGTATTAAGGCGGCCTGCGGCCAGCTCGGAGCGGATAATATTTAACAAGTAAAAAGGAAAAAGTAAAAAAGCAAAATAAATGAAACAACAAATTTCCATTATTACGGTCGGTCTGTCACCGGCATGGGACATTACCTGCCGGGGAAAGAATCTCGACTGGGGCCGGCATCAAAATATAGACAGGCAAACAATTGTCCCCGCCGGTAAGGCCCTGAATGTCTCCAAAGCTCTGGCGTGGATGAGCTTAGCCCCAGAGGGACAGAAAAATATCGAAGCGGGGCTTTGGGGACGCAACGATTATCAACAAATGCAAACGGCCATTAAATCTTTATGGCCCTCCGTTGAAGTGAAAATGACAACCGCTACCGGAGATACGAGACGGAATGTCACCGTTATCGATACGGCGAAAAACAAAGAGATGCATCTGCGGTGTAAAAGTGAATTGGCTTGCCCCGATTCACTGAAAAAACTCAAAGTGGATTTGCAAAAAATAGTCCGCAAAAACAGCATCTGTGTTTTTGCCGGAGCGATGCCGGCAGATAATCTTTTGGATGATGTCATCGGGATAATAGAAAGCTGCAGAAAGGCCGGGGCGAAAATCGTGCTGGATACATCCGGTCTGGCCTTGAGAGAGATTATTCAAACCGGCAAAGTTTGGCTGATAAAACCGAATGTCCGGGAGCTGGGTGAGCTGATGGGTAAACAAATTGGGGACAATCCCGCCTCTCTGACTGGTGCCGGGCGAGAGCTGCTGGATAAAGTGGAAATTGTTCTGATAAGCCGGGGCAAAAATGGGGCAATCGCCGTTACGAAAAAAGGCACATGGTTCGGCAAAAGTATCGGTCGCAGGAAGGCGTTATCGACGGTCGGCTGCGGCGATTTTCTGTTAGCCGGATTCTTAAAGGGGCTTTTAGAAACAAACAACACCGCTTCTGCATTAAAAACTGCAATAAAAGTAGCTACGGCAAAGGCCCGGGGCCGGGCGGAAAGTGGGCCTTGGCCGAGCGTATCAGAACAGATAGAAGTCGAGATTCGCCGGATGAAATAGTCGGATAACACAATTTTTTATGAAAATTGTGTTGATTTGAGCGTTTTGCCTGATATAATTCCTTTTTTAATGCTCTGTCGCACGGGGCCGATTAAAGTGGGGTCAGCAGTTTTCACGGCTTGGCTGACTCAAGCCTCCGGCAGGGCCTATCCGGGCCGAGACAAGACGGTCACCGTGACAATTTGAAAAATAAAAGATTAAAATGCAAAAATAAAAATTGTGGAATCGCCGTGTTTCGGCGATGGCCACCTTAGTTTTGACTTTTTATCTTTGATTTTTGAATTTTATAATACCCGATGGTGTAATTGGTAACACATGGGCTTTTGGTGCCCATATTCCAGGTTCGAGTCCTGGTCGGGTAGTTTCGCAAAGTAAAAAGTCAAAATTAAAAAAGTAAAAAACCGAATGGCAGAACGAGTCGCAATAATATTAGCCGCAGGAGTCAGCAGCAGGATGAACACCCAGATGGCGAAGGTGCTGCACGAGGTATGCGGCCGGCCGATGCTGGCCTACGTGCTTGATGCCTGCCGCGAAGTCGGAATAAACAAAATATATGTCGTGGTGGGTTTTTCCTCCGAGCAGGTCAGGGAATGTTTCTCCGACTATGACGATATTGTCTGGGTCGAGCAGGACAAACAAATGGGGACGGGGCACGCGGTTTTATGCTGCAGGGAACATCTGAAGGATTTCCAGGGCGAAACATTAGTGCTCTGCGGGGACGGGCCGCTGATTCGCACTCAGATATTGAAGTCCCTGATAGAAAGTCACGAAGCGGGACAATCCGCGGCGACACTGGCCACGGCGATTCTCGAAGATCCCGCCGGCTACGGACGGATTGTCCGGGACAGATATAAGAATATTCAGGGTATTGTCGAGGACAGTGACTGTACGCCGGAACAATTGACTATAAAAGAAATTAATCCGAGCTATTATCTGTTCGATAATCAGGTTCTTTTCGAAGCGCTCGAAAATGTAAAACCAAACAACGTCAAGGAGGAGTATTATCTGACGGACGCGGTTTCCGGTATCATTGCAACAGGTCATAAAGTCACGGCGGTCACGGCGGTCCGGCCCGAAGAAGCCATGGGTGTCAACAGCAGGGCCCAGTTGAGCGAAGCAAGCAAGATTATGCAGCACAGGATTCAGCAAAAGCTAATGGATAACGGCGTGACAATAGTCGATCCCGATAATACATGGATAGACGCCAGGGCGAAAATCGGGCAGGATACGATAATCGAGCCGTTTACGTATATCCACGGTGAGGTGACAATCGGCCAGGGCTGCCGGATAGGACCGTTTGCTTATTTAAGGAACGGCACGGTCCTGAAAAACGACGTGGTTCTGGGTGTTTACACCGAAGTCAAGAACTCGACGCTGGCCGACGGAGTCCGGGCGCGGCACCACAGCTATATCGGCGATGCCGCCGTGGGGCGAAATGTTAATTTCGGCGCCGGCTCGATAACAGCCAACTTCGACGGTAAAAAGGTAAACCGCATAGATATCGGCGATGACTGTTATATCGGTTCCGGCTCTATACTGATAGCACCTCTCGAGCTAAAAAACGGCTCGCATGTCAGTGCAGGAATGGTTGTTTCACAAGAAAGTGTCAACGAATTGGGCGGAAAGGTCAACAATGATGTTTCTCAACGATAACCTGAAGATATTCTCCGGCAGCAGTAATCTTGAATTAGCCAACGAGGTTTGCAAGTATCTGGGAATTCCGCTCGGCGGCTCCAGGATAGATACGTTCTCGGACGGAGAGAAAGTAATCAGGATCGAGGACGATGTTCGCGGCAGAGACTGCTTTGTCGTCCAGTCAACCTGCAATCCTGTTGACGAGCATTTAATGGAGCTTTTGATTTATCTCGATTGCCTGCGGAGGGCAAGCGCAAAGCGAATTACGGCGGTCATTCCGTACTTCGGTTATGCCCGCCAGGACAGAAAAGACGAGGGACGAGTTCCCATAACGGCAAAGCTGGTGGCAAATCTGATTACGACCGCCGGAGCCAACAGGGTACTGGCGATAGACCTTCATGCACACCAGTTACAGGGGTTCTTCGATATCCCGGTCGATCATCTGACCGGAGAGCTTGTATTGGGCAAGTATTTCCGGGACAGAAAAATAGATAACCTGACCGTGGTCTCACCGGACGTCGGCAATATGAAGACCGCATCAAGGTACGCAGCTTACCTCGGCGGCGAGCTTGCAATCGTGCATAAACGACGCGTCAACAGCAATCAGGTCGAGGCCAAGGTGCTTATCGGTGAGGTCAAGGGCAGAAATATCCTTATGTGTGACGACATTATCGCCACGGCCGGTACGGTCTGCTCCGCAGCCAGTTTAGTCAAAGAGCGGGGAGCAGGGAAAATATTAGCCGGCGCTACGCACGGCGTTCTCGCCCCCCAGGCATACAAACGGCTGGCCCAGGCTCCGATCGACGAAGTAATAGTCACGGATACAATACCATTAAACAAGGAAGCTAATAAAAAGATCGGTAAAGTCAAAGTTCTAAGCGTATCGTCCATGTTGGGCGAGGCGATAAAAAGAATTCACAGGAACGAATCGGTAAGTAACTTATTTAATAATATTTAACCAGGATACGAAATATGGCAAAAGAATTGGTTCTTCGAGCAGAAATTCGAGAATTAACCGGTACAAAAGCTGTCCAAAAAGTGCGCATGCAGGGCAAAATACCTGCGATTGTCTATGGTCATAAGGAGCAGCCGATAGCGATATCGTTAGATGAGCATAGTTTCGTTGAAGGGCTGCACCACGGGCATAGATTAGTGGACATACAAATCGGCAAAAAGAAAGAAAAGACGATTGTTAAGGCGCTGCAGTATGACTACTCCGGCAAAAACATCATTCACGCGGACCTGATGCGGGTCGATGTGTCCGAAGTAATTAAAGTCAACGTTCCAATCGAGCTAAAGGGCACGGCTCAGGGCACACATGAAAGCGGTATTATCGAAGAACATGTAGATCATCTGGAAATCGAGTGTAAGGCCACGGAAATCCCCGAGACGATCGTTGTCTCTGTAAAAGAATTGCAGGTAGGCGGTGCTCTGCACGCCGGCGATATAGTATTGCCGGACGGCGTGAAGCTCTTCAGCCCGCCGGAGACACTGCTGGTGACATGTCATCTGGTCGCCGCCGCCAAGACAACCGAGCAGGTAGAAGAAGAAATGCCTGCGGCCCCTGAAATTATCGGAGAAGAGAAGGAACCGGAGGAAGAAACTACTGAAGAAAAATGATCCTGTTCGGACACAAACAGGCTATGAGCGATATGAAAATAGTCGTCGGCCTGGGTAATCCCGGCAGCGAGTATATTCAAACGCGGCATAATACCGGATTTCAGGTTATCGACTCGCTGGCCGAGCTGTTGCACATAGAAGTCAAAAAGCGAAAATTCGGCGCCCGGCTCGGCGAGGACGAATATGCAGGTAAAAAGTTAATATTGTTAAAGCCCTGGCGGTTCATGAATCGCAGCGGCCAGGTTGTTGCAACCGCGGTCGGATTTTATAAACTCGGCCTCGAAAACCTGATGATAGTCACCGACGATCTGGCTCTCGAGCCCGGCGTGATTCGTCTGAGGGCCAGAGGCTCGGCAGGCGGTCATAACGGTTTGGCCGACATTATAGAAAAGCTCGGCACGAATGAGTTTGCCCGCTGCAGGATCGGCATCGGCAGCAAAATCGAGGCCGGCCGGGACCGGGTCGAATATGTTCTCGGAAGGCCGACTCAGGACCAGAAAACCATGCTGGAAGCCGCTGTTCCGAAAGCCCGGGACGCCGTATTGTGCTGGATAGAACACGGGATAGAGACGGCAATGAATAAATATAACAGTAATATCGAATAAATATCGTAGAGTAAAAATAAAGAATGAAAAAATGAAAGATGGCGTTTAGCCGGAGGTAACTCGTTTGGAAACTGTAACAAAGAATAAATTATACGAAGGGATGTTCCTCGCTGATTCGGCTCTTGCCGGCCCAGACTGGGACGGTGTCAAAAATACCATCAAAAAAATCCTGGAAAAAGCCGGAGCCGAGATTGTCACGATAAAAAAGTGGGACGACAGAAAGCTTGCCTACGAGATTCGGGGCAAAAGCAGAGGAACATACATCCTGTGCTATTTCAGGGCGGACGGCGGGAAAATTAAGGACATCGAGAATGCCGTAAAACTTTCGGAGCATATTATGCGAGTCCTAATTCTCAATGCCGAGAAAATGACGTCGGAAGACATCGAGAAAGATACTCCTGCTACAAGAGTGGAAAAAGAGATGCTAAAAGAGCCTGATGAGACAGAACAGAAAGAAAACGACTCGCCTCAGGACAATACCGACGAAGAGTCTGAGCAGGAAAACAAATCGGACACCGAAACCGAACAGGATGAGCAGGAACAGAAAGAAAACGACTCGCCTCAGGACAATACCGACGAAGAGTCTGAGCAGGAAAACGAATCGGACACCGAAACCGAACAGGATGAGCAGGAACAGAAAGAAAAGTTCGATAGCGAGCAGGATTCAGAAATCCGCGACTAAGCAATGCGAACGATTAAAACAGAAAGAGGTCGAACATGGCCAATTACAATAAAATTTTATTGATGGGCAACCTTACTCGTGATCCCCAGTTGTCATACACGCCCAACCAGACTGCAGTGGTCGATTTCGGCCTGGCAACGAATCGCAGGTGGACGGCCCAGGACGGCGGTCAGAGGGAAGAGACATGTTTCATCGATTGCCGGGCGTTCGGTCGACAGGCGGAAAACATGAATAAGTACCTCAGTAAAGGCAGACTTGTTTTTATCGAGGGCAGACTGACGTTCGATACGTGGACCGCTCAGGATGGTACTAAGCGCAGCCGACACAGGGTCACAGTTGAGAACTGTCAGTTTATGCCCGGACAGGGCGCAGCCGGAGGCGAGCAGGGATCCGCAAATAATACCGGAGCGGATTACGAATCGACTCCTAAGAAAAGCGACGACGATATTCCGTTCTGATATCGGACCGACCACTTGTCCTTCGTACGTGACAGAAAAGAATTCAAGAAGTTTTTTTACAGGATAATAAGGATAAATATGTTAAGAAAAACAGACAATAAAAGAAAACCGGGTTTCGTAGGAGCCCGAGAACAGACCCAATGCCGCTTTTGCAGAAGGGGAATAAAGTACGTTGACTACAAAGACATCGGCACTTTACAAAAGCTGCTTACAAATCGCGGCAAAATATACTCAAGAAAGCGCAGCGGCAACTGCGCCGGTTGTCAACGGAAAGCGAAAAAAGCCATTAAGCGTGCAAGATACATGGCTTTGCTGCCGTTTACCGCATAGGCTTGGTTTTATTATAAGTTATTTGGTTAATTGGTTGATTTAACTAAAGCCGCTTCGAGCGGGCCTTTTAACCAGAAAGGATTTCCGGATGAAAATTTTACTTTGCGAAGACATAAAGAAACTCGGCTGGTTCGGGGATGTTGTGGAAGTTAACGACGGTTATGCAAGAAATTACTTGCTTCCACAGGGTCTTGCCAAGGTTGCCAGCGAGGAAAGTATAAGATCTATAGCCGATGAAAAAGCAAAGCGTGCCGAGAAGCGAATCGAGGAAAGAAACCGCCTTGAAGACGCAGCCAAAGCAGTCGAAGGGGCCGAAGCCGTAGTGGCCGCCAAGGCAAACGAACAGGGACATTTGTACGGCTCAGTAACCGCCGAGCAAATAGCTGCCAATCTTCGAGAGCAGGGGTATCTTGTTGCGAATGAGGTTGTTCATCTGCACGAACATATCAAGCAGGTCGGAACGCATACTATAATGCTGAAATTTGCCGACAACGCTACCGCAAATATAAATCTTGTAGTTGTTCCCGAGCAGACAAGCGAAGAAGAAAGCGACGAGGCTTAATTTTTTTTATATTAAAAAAATATACCAGGGTTTAAGTTTTATTGTAAAAGCGGAATCCTGAAATAATTTTTTCGAACCGGCTTTTTTCCGGGGGGATATTAATGTTTCCTGCTAATCTACATACAAATGGCACAATATATAAAAAATTTCAATGTTTTTTCGTTTAGATGCACATTATCGAACACGCCGGCACATTATCGCATCTTTTACTGACAACCTTGCTCGAAGTTAATTCGAAGACAGGATAAGAATTCACATTCACACTGTTAAAATAGCTAACATTGATTCAGTCCGAAATTAAAAAAAGGTAAACTTATATAACTCCTATTCCTACAGCAACATATCATCTATAAAGATAAATAATATCTGAATTACAATACAGAAATTTAACATCATAAGCTTTTTTTATCCTTGACAAAAAATAATCCGGATAGTTAAATTAGGCCAAGAAGGTAACTTGGCAGGGGGTTAAATCAAAAGGATTTGGTCAAAGAAAAGGATTGGATAAGATGAAGGATTTATTTACCACCGGGGAAGCTGCGGAGGTTTGCAGAGTGAGTCAACAAACCATAATCCGCTGCTTCGATTCCGGGCGGCTGGAGGGATTCCGGGTACCAGGCTCCAGATTTCGGAGGATTCCTCGCCAGAGTTTAGTCAAGTTCATGAGGGAAAACAAGATCCCGCTTGATGCAATCGAGTCCGGCAAAAGAAAAATACTTATTGTTGATGACGATGTCGAAATTGTCGAGATGATGGTCGATGTCCTCGAGAAAGACGGCAGATTCGAGGTAAAAACCGCCTCGAGCGGATATGAAGCGGGATTAGTAACAGAGAAGTTTCGGCCTGAACTGATCCTGCTGGATTACATGCTGCCGGATGTCAACGGCAACATTGTCTGCCAGACAATCAAGAGGAATCCCGAATTCGAGAATATAAAAATTATCATTGTAAGCGGCGTCGTAAAACAGGATGAGATCGCTCAGCTTCTCAAATCCGGCGCCGAGGATTTTATAAGAAAGCCTTTTGATATTGCCGAGCTCACCGGCAAAATCACTGCCACGCTGCAGATTAAGTAAAAACGGTGCACCACTTTGTCGTGTTTGCCCTTACCTGTTGCAGCACAGGTATAAGTATGCGGCAAAACGAAGGGGGGACGGGACAATTTAAATCGGGCGGACTAGACTATATGCCGGACAATCTCGAAAAAGACATAACCGCATCCGGGCAGGTAGAGCTTGCCGTAGGTCGTCTTGACTGTCTTTCGACTCTCGATTGTATTGCGGCACAATATCTGCCGATACTCCTGCAAAGCCAGTTTCATCCTTCTGCCCTGATTGATATTATCGAATCGGACCCGGTCCTGACATCGAGAATTCTTTCGCTTATAGGCAGCCATGGTATCGGTCTGCCCGACGGCAGATTCTCGATCAGCAAGGCACTCGATAAAATACCGACACATGAAATTCGCGATTGGATTTTGACGATTAAAGTCTCTCAGGTCTTCGACCAAAGCGATAGTACAGGCGACGAGAGGAGTTCCCGTCAAAAAGGGCTGGTTCTTCACAGCATTGCGGCAGCCTGCTGCGCCAGGAATATCGCCGAAATGGCATCGCCACGAATGGACCCGCAATTAGCATACTGTGCCGGTTTGCTGCATGACATCGGAAAACTTGCGATAGAGAAGGTAATGCCGAAAAGTTATGCTCACATTCTCGAAGATGCCGAAACATCCGGGCAAAACATACATACTCTCGAACAAAAATATCTCGGAACTGATCATACGATTACCGGTAAACGCCTGGCCCGGAAGTGGCGATTCCCGAATTTGATTACGATTGCAATCTGGCTGCATCACAATCAGACTATTACAATCTCACGCGAGATGCCCGAAGCGAGAATAGCAGCGGTCGTTCAACTGGCGGATTCGATAGCGCGTCAGTCCGGGATAGGCTGGTCCGGCAGTTTCGGTTTGCCAGAACCGGCCGAGCCTGTTGCCAGGGGGCTTTCGATAACCAGCGAACAATTGCAACAACTACGTCGGCAATTGAAAGATACGGTCGAGCAAAAATCAAAAGTCCTGGGTCTGGAGCTTCCCCGCAGGCGGGAAAAGTACGGCGAAATTCTTCACGACGCCGCCGTCCAGTTTGCCAGGCGGGACACGGAGCTGACGCATGAAAACCGTCGGCTGCAAAGTGCTTCGAGCCATTTCGAATTCATAAAAGAATTTCTGCTCGGTATAAGTTCCACCGCCACCGCCGTCGATATGGCGGAAAACCTGGCTGCTCGCTGGCAAAGGTTTTATCAGACAGGCAGGATATGTCTGTTTTTAGTGCCGCCGGTAGGCTCACATATCCTCGAAGCAGTTATCGTGGAAAATCTCGCACAAAGCGAGATTGTTTCCGTCGATGTCCCTGTTGAAATACCTGTCATCCCCGAGTCTCTCTCGAACAGCTTCGCGATTGTGAATGCTCATGATTATCTCGACTGGCTGTTCGAGCAGTTAGATGTCAGCTTCGATGAAAATCAGACTAAATTGTTGCCGCTGCTTTACGGCGGCAGGGCCGTCGGAGCGATCGCATTTGAGCTGCACTATCCCTCTGATACGGAATTATTCGAGGTAAGCTTCAGGATATCCGCCTCGATTGCCGGGGCCGTATTTGGTACGGTCATGTCACTGGACAGAGAACAGAAATACTCGGAACGTTTCGTACAGCTTATTTCCGTCCCGAAAAAGCAGGAATCCGCGCCCGAGCCAACACGAGCGAAAATTGAGCCGCGACAGCTAATGCCGGCGGAGGTCTCTATGAAAGCTTTGGCCGAGATGGCGTCGGGAGCGGCGCACGAGTTGAATAATCCTCTTGCCGTGATCTCCGGTCGGGCGCAACTGCTGTCCGAAGCCGAAAGCAATCAGGAAAAGAGACAGATACTGGAACAGATTCACGAGAACGCCAACGAAGCTTCGGAGATTATCGAGGACCTGATGAGTTTTGCCGAGCCGCCTCAGCCGAGACCCGCCCGAACGGGAGTTAATCAGATGATCGACGAGGCGATACAATTAGCGAGCCGAAAAACGAATACTGAAGAGCTTAATATTCAAACTGAGATTGCAGACGATATCGAAGACGTATTCGTTGACTCTGCACAAATCGTGTCGGCAATTGCAAATATTATTGCCAATGCCGTAGAATCCTACCGTGACAATATCGGCCCGGTTCGAATTACCGCGGTTATCGATGCGGCGACGGATATGATAAAGCTATCGATTAGGGACAACGGATGCGGCATGGATGAAATAACTTTGCAAAAAGCAATCCAGCCGTTCTTCTCGGCAAGGCCGGCCGGACGGAAAAGAGGAATGGGTCTTGCTTATGCCGCCCGACTTATAAATTTAAACAACGGTTTTCTGAATATCGAAAGCGAGCCTGATGCCGGAACGACCGTGAGCATTTCTTTGCCCCGCAAATAGATATTGCCCCTTGTTAACGGTTCCGATAGAGCGGGCTTAAAACAAATCTGGATAAAAAAGTCTTGTCTTTCAGCGGTTTTTATACCCCCGGGAAAAAATAAGGGGGAGCACTTGTGCGGCTCCCCTTTATTTTCGAAGGAGGTTAGGTGTTGTCAGAATGTACGTTTCCGTCGTGGATTTGTTCGTTGTCGGATAAAAATCATCTCGAAAAATATGCTGACCGGTTCGGTTTATTCTTGCCTGGAAAATATACGAGCGTATGATTGTTTTTTGCCGTAAGTTGTAGCACAATACAATTAAAATGTGCTATTTTCGGATATTAGAATTGGTTCCGTATGCCGAATATTTTTTGAATATATCTCGGCAGATTTTTTAGTTTGTTTCGGAATTTTTGGGGATAGGTTTATATGGCGCAAATCGCGGTCGATGTCGTTTTGATACCCTCGGACGAGATGACGAATATTGCCATCGAAGCCAACAGAAAACTTTCGAAAAAAAATCCCGATAAAATAATTTTGGACAGGGAAAACTGCTTGCCGCACATTTCTTTGGCCATGGGCTGTATCGATCAAAAACAAATCACCGATATCGGGAAAATTCTGCGGAAAATCGCCGAAGAATTTTCTATCGGTTCTTTACGCATTGTCGGTGTCCATACGCACACAAACATTACCGGCGAAACAGTATCGGTACTTCAAATTGAAAATACGGACCGGCTCCAGTCGCTTCATGAACGGATTATGTCATCGATGAAGCCGTATTTTAGCTATAATGTGACCGCGAATATGGTGCTCAGTGACGGGACTGTAAGTAAATCGACCCTGCTCTGGATCAAAAACTATCCGGCGGAATCGGGTTATGAGAAATTTTTCCCGCATATAACGCTCGGGTACGGTGAAATAGCACTCGAAAATCTCCCGCTCGATTTTAAGGCTACAAAAATCGCATTATGTCACTTAGGAAATCATTGTACCTGCAGAAAAGTTCTTGTGGCGGCGGAACTTACAGCCTGAGCGGATAAACATTTCTATTTTTAATAAAAAAACTTGCGTTCGAGGAAAGATTAATGTATGCTTTAGAAGAATAACATAATGTCACGGTTCATGGAAGTCGGTGCCGCAATTATTCACTAATTCAGGAATCTTCCTGAAATATAAGTTACAGTCGATTTACCATTGCATCCGAACCGGCAGGGAACTGTATTTGGCAGATATTCGATGTAGTCGGAATAATGTGAAGGAGGAGACGATTGTGAAAATAAATCAGGATTTTGGAATGTCGGTCCGGACAATTCTTTTCCTTAAAGACAGGGACATATCCGAATTTATCCAGGCCGCGGAGATTGCAAAGGCCCTGAACTTTTCTGTGGGATACCTGCAGAAAGTTGTCCAGAATCTTAGCAAACACGGCATAGTCGAATGCAAGCGAGGGAGGGTCGGCGGAATAAGGTTAAGAGCGAAAGTGATAACTTTGCTCGATATCTGGAAGGCGACCTGCGGCGAGCTGAGTATTGTTGAGCCGTCTCTTTCCATGATGAAAAAACCGCTAAAAGCATTCGCCGATTCGATGAGCCAGGCGGTAATTTATAAAAAAGCCAAAAGCTGATCGATCTCTATTACCATCATTGAGTACAGGCATAAGCAATTCTACTTTTGGGTGGATGTTTTTACATTAGTCTTTTCGATACATTATGAGAGCACGTCTTTTCACCGGCTCCGAGACGGAACCGGGGTGGTTTGCAGAGCACAAGTCCGAAAACAAAATGCAGCGGAAAGCTCCGATCAGAATATTTTCGCTTTTTGTTCCTTTGCCGATAGCTGCATATCTGATAACGGATTGTTTATAGGGCCGCCTGATGTGCGGCTCTTAAAATTGCATTAGCCTTAAAGCCCCGCTTTTATCGAGCCGAATTTAAGAACGCCGGAAGCACTACAAATAATAGCGACCCGTCGATATGAGCGAGGAACCGTGCAAGACGAAAATAGAAATAAAAGGCTGCGCCTGCTTGTAAAGAAGCTGAATAAAGAACGCAAAAAACAGGGCAAACAAATAGACATACTTTGCAACGACCTGATTTCGGCCCAGAGAGACTTTATGAAAAGGCTGAAGGTCGTTAGTTTCGTTGCGAACTTTTATGAGTCTATCATCGGAGCAACCGACCTGAATCATCTTTTATACACCGCCGTCGAGCTGATAAAAGAGCAAATCGACGGTGCGAATGTGACCTTCTTTATCTTCCGGACCGAGACCTTCGAGCAGCACTCTTTCGAGAGCGGTCACGCCGATGCCTTCGAAAAGGAGCATTTTGTCAACTGCTTCGATCCCGAGCTTATAGAAAATATTTGTGCAGCGAATAAAGTTTGTACCCTCGAAGACATGTTTGCGATGGGCCTGCACGGGAACCTGGTCGAGCTGAGTAAAATCTCCGCAGTAACAATTCCTTTGGACAGTTTCTGTTCGCAGTCGGGCTTCATGCTGGTTTATCGCTCGTCCGAAAGAAAGCTCACTCCCGACGAGATAGGTAGTATTTCCGCTATCACCAACGGACTATCCAGTGCGATTGCCTCCTGCCAGGGACTCCTGCACATGAATGATTAAATACATAAAAAGGGATTTTGTAGGAGCTGTTATGATAACTACAGGGTGGAAAATCCCTTATTCCGCATAAACGTACGGCAGGCAGCAAAAGCGGGCCGTGTACTATCCTCACTTTTTCTATATTGTTAAAGTTCGACATAAACACTTCGGCGGATATATTGTATAATTTTCCTGGAATATTTCTGGTTTTTTTCGGGATCTTTTTTTATAATGCCCGCACCTGATTGTTACGGGCAGGTAGCTCAGTTGGTAGAGCAACGGACTGAAAATCCGTGTGTCGGCGGTTCAAATCCGCCCCTGCCCATTTTTCCTCTCCGCACTGCAGAGGCTTTATTCCTATCAATTCACAATGAAACGTAGTTAAATCCATCCCATCAACAATAAATTTTATGAGAAACCGCTTCTACTTATTGTAATCTAATGAAGATTTTGATATTATCTTAATATTGGGAAACTTGGTTGCGTAGCTTAGCATTTAATGTGGAAAATGTGAATTTAAAATGTCTAATCCGAATCCCCATGCAAATTTTACTATCGAAACAACCCAGACATTGGATATTATTCTGCATCAGATTTTAAACCATGCATTAGTAGTAGTCAATGCTACTGGGGGATCCTTGATGGTGGTAGATAATAATCAAGGGATACTACAAATAAAAGCTAGGTTGGGTGCACCAAGACCAGGCCGAAAAAATGAAGTAGTATATAAAACCGACGAAGATAGTATTGCTGCATGGGTAGTCAGGTCTAAAAAACCATACAATTGCCCAAATGTCGAAAAAGACCCTCACTTTGCCCCTTCACGTTCCGGTAAGAATTTTTCATCACTTTTGGCCGTTCCCATTATTTATGGTGATGAAGTGCTGGCAATAATTAATGCGGATTCACCAAAAGAAAACTTTTTTACACAAAATGATCTGGAGCAGATGGAATCCATAGCCACACGTGTAGCGGAACCAATCGCTACTAGAATAAGCATTTTAGATGCAATGGGACAAGTTGGTGTCGAGCTTTCACGATTACCTCGCGTAGGAGATGTTGAGCGGGTTTTGCAGAAAATAGCCGATCTCGCAGTACGTTCTCTTGGTGCAGACATTGTTACGCTTTACCCATACATTCAATCCCAGGACAAGTTTCCAGTAGAGGGTACTGGCCCTATCATTGCAGGGGATATAAATGATAATGGCCCTATGCGTCGACAAGTTTATCAGGGAGATGTTCCATGGACAGTTTTAAAAGAGCGAAAACCAGGATTTTATTCAGATGTACATACACTTGACTTTCTTACGTGTGACGTGGATCGGCCTGGTGAATCGCCACGAAAGCGATTTGTTGATCGTGAAAAAATAGAGTCAATGGCTGCTCTATTACTGCCGCTTAGAGCAACCGAAGATAGCACAGAAGAAGTTGTTGGGATCATGTTTGCCAACTATCGTACACGTCATATGTTTAATATTGATGAGATATCTGCCTTGAGCAGTTTTGCTGATTACGCAGCCACAGCCATCCTGAATGCTAGGTACGAAGAAGAGCGTCGAAGAGAACAATTGAAAATGGCTGAATTACTTTCTGCAAGTTTGGCTCATCGCATGAGTCACTTAGCCGGTCCTAGCCGTGTCTCAGCTCAACTTATCAAAGATAGGAATCCGTCATTAGATGAAGTCTCGATACGTGCGCTAGACCGGATCGAGTCACAAATCGATTTGCTTTTTGAAATCTCAGAGAGATTAGTACATCCTTATATGGAAACAGGTGCGTTATATCGTGTTACCGAAATTGATTTAGAAAAGATACTTAAGGGGATTGTGGATAAATTAAAAGAGCACGATGGATCAATTATAAATGTGCATATTGATTTATCCGACGACCTACCAATGGTAAAGAGTGCTGAATTCCTACTACGTCAAGTACTGCATGACGTCATAGAGAATGCTATTGAGTCAATGCGTGACAAACCTGAAAGTAATATTCATATCAAAGGTTCTTGTAATCCTGACAAGAAACATATCTGCCTGGAAATTACGGATGAAGGGCGTGGTGTTCCAGAAAAAGTCTGCAATCGTTTATTTGCTCCAGGTGTCTCGACGAAAGAAGGCCGACTTGGTATTGGTTTATGGTGGTGTAAGACATTCATGATGGCGACCGATGGGGATATTACACTAAAGAATACTAGTAACAAGGGAACGACTTTTGTTATTGAGATTCCAGTCGTTACTAACGAAACCAAACGTTTATCAGTTTCCCACTCATCGTCTGATATGAATGACGTCTTGATCGTGGAAGATGATCCGGAATGGCGCAGTACACTTCTCGATGCGATTGTGGGTCAAGGATATAGCATTAAAATTGCAAATAGTTTTGCACATGCAAGGGTACTATTGAGGACAGAGCAATTCAAAGCGGCTGTAGTAGATATACGTCTTGAGGACGAAGACCAAGAAAATATTGATGGACTTCGCGTTGTAAAGGTAATAGAAGATACAGGTATTCAGACCAAGATAATTCTAATCACAGGTTGGGAAACAAATCAGGGTAAACACGTCGCTGAAAACAGTCCTTCTGTTGTCGAATTGATTGAAAAGAGAACATTTAAGCTCGATTACTTTTGCAGGTTGATACGTCGGATTATTCACGATGAACGCTAGCGAAGATCTGCCTATAATTCAGTTGCTAATAATTCCTAAGCAATAAAGGATGTCTATAATGCTTCCACAAATTCTAATTATTGAAGACGAAAAAGATTGGAAAGACCTTTTTCAAGACGTCTTACATGATATGGGGGTGACTGTTGAATCAGTAAGTACAACTCAGGATGCGTTGACTTCCATAAAAGAAAACCAGTATGATTTAATCATTCACGACCTGTGTCTTGGATATGATGAATTCAACGGTATTTGCAGAAAGTTCCTGTGTGACTTGAACAGAATGGCACCTGAAATACCCATCATTGCCACAACGGCGAAAGAGCTTTTACCTGAGGAAATTTTCCATCTTCGCGATCATGGAGTCATAGAGTATTACAATAAGCTCACAATGAAACAAGAACAATTCCAAAGAAGAATTGAACTTGTGCTTGAGAATTTGAGATTACCACGAGAGGAAAACAAACAGCTTGCCCTATCGCGAAAAAAAGCATATGGCCAATACCTTGAAGCATTACAACGCGAACCAAAATTAAAAGGAGCTACGGATGAGGAGATTTATAACTGGATCGTAAAGCATCACGACGAAACCGACGAATTACTACAGTTCCCAACATGGAGGAGGTATGTAAGTGAAGCAAGAGCTTACTACGATACACGAAAGCATAACAAGAGACATTATAGAAACCACGGAAGAAGCATCGTTTGCCGGGACCAAATCTAAACCTATTATCCTGCCGATTCGATTGTCCTTTTAATTCAACAGGACGTGAAAAGGACATTAAATAATATTTTATCGGAACAACATCTACAAAAAAACTGTCCCGTTTCCTGCCTTTCTGTCTCTTCTCTGGTCCATGGTAACGTTACAAATGGGCGCGGCCCTATAACAACTAATGGTTAAAATTCCGGTTTTCCATTAGGTTCCGCAGTTTTTCCAAACGGCTGTGTTAGGAGGTGTAAAATGTTACAAAAAGACAACAATTACAATAACAAGCTTTACAGAATTATAATAATAGGCCAAAGTCCGCACCCCGTGCATACAATGGTATGCAATTCGTATTCGATTAGGGGAGAGATGGTTATATGGGAGGACTTGATTGATAAAAACAGAAAAAGCTACCATGTAAAATCCGGTGAACAAGTAGATGTAGTGACCATAAACTAATTAACGTCATCGTAGAAAGTTGCAATATCGTTAAACCAATTGGCCATAAGTTACTTTCCTTACAGGCTTTGTTTCTGTGCAGCACCTAACGTGCAATAGTTAAGACTTTATCTGACGCCTACTGAATAAGGTATAGTAAAATGACAGCGTAACGGAGTGAAGGCGTAGCCGGTGTGGAGTTGCGCTGTCGCGAAAACAAAGAAAGGAGTGACAGAAAATGACTGCAGATTAAAAAATTATCAAAAACAAGGTCGGGCTGCTGGGATTGGCAAGCATACCCTTATCACCAGGCACATCTAAATCGACAGCGTCTGCTGCCGCATCAAGTATTACTTTGACGGCCAGAAAAAGCCGAATATTCTGTTCGGCTGTATCGAGTTTATCTCTTAGTTCAGCCCCTACAGCCTGTATAGACTTTTTTGCCTTATCGTTTTTGTTGATCAATCCCAAATGCAGTTCTGTACCCCGGGTAATCCATTCGCTTGGTTTTGTCGGCTTCTTATAATAACCCTGTTCATCCAACCAGACTTTCGGGCAATCCTCCAATATAGCATAGCTATACCTAAAACGCTCATCCTCATCCCCAAACAGATATTCATCATACTTATCTATGTAATCCTTCCACTCCGGCAATTCGTCACAGACGTAGAGTTCTTGACCGCTCACAAAAAGTTTATCTACCAACTTTAGCATTTCTTTATCAGAAAGTCTCTGTTCCTTCCAATTACTTATTAGCGTCTCAAAACCCTCTATATCTTCCTCGTAATAAACAGCTTTGAGTTTGCCTTCGACATATAATCTATGAATATCAGATTCAGCCTGCTTGAATATGTCAGAATATTCTTCATTAACCGCTTTAGCAAACGTTTCAGCAGAAACAATATCAATTCCAAGTTCTTCTATTTCGCTTCTTAAACCGACAGGCGCTATCGCGTAAAACCGTTCTTCAATTACATAGCCTAAACAGTACTCGAATTTCAGTTTCTTTTCTCTCTGGGCAGCCACGATGTCTTCATACTGTTTTCGGGTGACCACACGAGGTCCGCACGATTCAAATAGCTCCACAGTCCGGCGCTTTTCAACTTCACGATACATTATCACAGACATCGTGAATCTACCTATGTCGTCAGTTGCTACCAAACTTGATTTTCAGACGGGGATAGTGGTTGATGTACGTTAAAGAAACGATAATCAGTCACCAAATTCGTGTTTTTTCTATTATTGTGTCTAAAATATTTTCAAAATGAAGTTGGAAATCTTGAATTTTCGCACGGATTCTGTTATTCTATAAATGTTTCACCGAATTGTAGAAGCCTTGTTTTCCTATTAGAAAAGAGACACAGCCCCTGTCCGCAAGAGACAGGGTAGCAAGGATATACGAGGTTGCATGTGAAATCCGACCTTTGGATAAATCAAAAATGCTGGGAGGTATAGAATGAAAGCTCTGAAGCTGTTTTTAACGGCTGCACTGGCCGTATACATGCTCGACGGAGGTACTTTCGCCGCCGAGAAACCTGTCCGCGGAAAGGCGCCGACAGCGCGCGAGGTGCCGCAACCCCGGTTGGTCCTGCAACTCGGGCATTACGTCCTGGCGGGGGCTCTCGATCCCAGCGGCCGCCAGGTCGTGACGGCCGGTGATCGCACGCACGTTTGGGACATGGCGACGGGCCGGCAGGTCATGACGCTGCGCCAGGAGCGCGACAACTCGGACGACCTCGCCCTCGCCTGCGGACCCCGGGGCCGCTATCTCGTCGTGAACGAGTTCCTCTTCGACCGCCGGTCGGGATCGGTCATCCGCACGTTCCCCCTGGGGGACGAGTACGACCTCGTCTACGCCGTGGCGTTCGGTCCCGACGGCGACCGCGTCCTATACGGTGTCAATCACAAGGGCATGAGGAGAATCGACGGGCACAGCAAGTGGGGGAGAAAGCAGGGCCTGCTCCGGCTCTTCGATGTCGAGACCGGGCGGTTGGTCCGCACGTTCGCGTTGCCCGTAGGGGACATCGTGCACGATGCGTCCTACGGGCCTGGCGGCCGGCACGTCGCCGCCGTCGATGACGTAGGCGGGGTCAGGGTCTGGGACGTGGCTTCCGGTGTCGTGACGGCCTCCTTCAATATCCGCGTGGTCCGGCCGGAGAAGCGGAGTGAGATCTTCGGCTTCGCCCGGAACGGTAAGATCCTCTTTCACCCGCGCGCGAAGCGTCTGTTCGTCGCGTACGGGCGCAGCGTCGTCGACTGGGATCTGGTGCGGAAGGCTCCGACGCGCGAGTACCCGCTGGCCCACGGATGGGTGGGTGACCTCGCCGTGAGTCCGGACGGCCGCTCGCTCCTCGTCTCTGACGACAGGGGAGCGGTGCTCCACGACACGACGACCGGACGTGTGCTGCACACCTTCAAGGCATCGAAGGCGGACGTCGGATTCAGTGCAGACGGCGAGTTCCTCCTGGTCCTGAGTCGGCCCGAGGAGAAGCCGATCGTTGCGGAGCTCTGGCACGCGAGCCGCCGGCTACGGGTCGCCTCCGTGCCGGTCCAACCGTATGTGGGGGGAGAGATCCCCAGCCTCTTGTCGATGAAGTTCACGACCGGCGGAGAGAAGCTCCGCCTTCTGATGCGTGGCCAGTCGGCACCGGGCGAGGACGAGCAGATCGCGGTCGCCACGTTCGACTTCCTGCACGCACGGATCGAGCGCGTCCAGCGGCTCCAGCCACCGGGTGATCATGGCGTGGCCTTCGCATGGACAGGGGATGGGAACCGGCTCCTGCTCGCCTCCTCCGAAGAGCCGAAGGAGGCCGCCCTGTGGGACCTCGACGAGGGCGTCGTCGTCGAGCGGTTCGGAGGCCAACCCATGCCCATCCGGGCGGTCGCGCTGAGCCGGGACGGGAAGCGTGCCATCACGGCTTCCGCGCTTCGGCTCGACGATGGCGCCTTCTACACCACGGGATGCCATCTGATCCTGTGGGACGTGGAGTCCGCGCGACCGCTCCGCAAGATCGACGAGACGAATACCATCGATGCCGTCGCGTTCTCCTCGGACGAGACGCGGATCTTCGCTGCGCAGTGGGGGAGTAACGAGTCCCTAGTCGTGTTCGATGCCCGGACGGGCGACCGGCACGTCGCGCCCTTCGAGATGCAGCGAGACAAGAAGCCGGTCGTGCGCCCCGGCCACGATCAGGTTGCCGCGGTCCCCGGATACGAAGGGTTGGCCGTCTGGGATCCGACCGCGAAGCGCCAGGTTGCCCGGAAACTCCTGGATAACTGGGTGTTCGCCCTCGCCTACAGCCCCGACGGAGCGACGCTCGCGACGGCGGAGCTCGCGAAGCGGATCTGCCTCCGCGACCCCGAAACGCTCGAAACGCGCTGGTCCGTACCACTGCGGCACACGCCGAACGGCCTCGCGTGGCGCCCGGATGGCAAGCGCCTCCTGTGGTTCCCGCTCTACGGGGGATTCGTCTCATTCCTGGACCCGGTGACCGAGGCAAGTGCCGGTCAGCTCATCCTCGCTCGCCTCGGAGAGGAGTGGCTCGCCGTAGCGCCGACAGGCCACTTCACCGGTTCGCCGGACCTGCTTCGGCGCGTCGGCTGGGCGATCGGCGGCCAGACGTTCCCGCTCGACCTGTACGAGGTGGTCTTCCACCGGCCGGAGGTCGTGGCACACCTACTCCGCGGCCTGGACCCCGGCACCGTGCCGCAGCTAAAGCTCGCCGCCCCGCCACCGCGCGTCGACACCACGATCGAGAAGATGGAGCACCGTGCCGTCCACTGCCGCATCGAGGCCACGGCTGCTGCCGGGACCGAGATCGCGAGGGTCCGCGTCTTCGTGGACGGGCGCGACCTGGAGGTGCAGCAAGGGAAGCCGCTGGAGCTCGAGCCCGGTCCGGGCGGCAGCGTTCTGGTGCGTTGCACCGTAGAGTTCCCCCCGGGGACGACGAAGGCCGTCGTTGCGGCGTTGGCGGAGGACCGACGGGGGATGCGGAGCCTCCCGTCCGCGGTCACCATCGTCCGCCCCGGCAGCGCCGAATCCGTGAAGCGTACGCTGCACGTCCTGGCGGTGGGCGTGAGCCGCTACAAGCGCGAAGAAAGCAATCTCAGGTTTGCCCACGAGGACGCGATCGCGCTCGCAGAGCTCTGGGAGAAGCAGAAGGGGCTCGCCTTCCACGAGGTCGAGACGCATGTGCTCACGGACGAGGCCGCGACAGTGCCTGCGATTCGCGCTGCGCTCCAGTCGCTCCAGGCGCGCTGCACGCCACGCGATGTGGCCGTGGTGTTCTTCTCGGGGCACGGGGGCCGTGGCCCGGGAGGTCGCCTCTACTACGTGCCGCACGAGGCCGACGGAAGCCCGAGCCGATACCTTCCATGGGACGACCTGGCAAAGGCGCTGCAGAGCGTCCGCGCCGCTCAGGTGCTCTTCCTCTCCGACTGCTGCCATTCCGGGTCCTTCGGCGGGCAGCGCGCTTCCCAGGACGAGCTGGCCGCGCCCCTGCTGCAGGACTCACGGGTCATGGTCTTCTCGTCGAGCCGTGGCATGGAGCTGTCGCTCGAGATGACGAAGCTCGGACACGGGGCGTTCACCTACGCGCTGCTCAACGGCCTGCGTGGTGCGGCGGATCTGATCCCCGACCGGCGGATCACGGTCCTCGAGCTCCAGGCCTACGTCGCCGACCGGGTCAAGCAGATCACCGAAGACGCCCAGCATCCGCACATCCCGCTCATGAAGGACTTCGATCCGGAGTTGGTGGTGGCGCACGTGAAGTGACCGCATGCATCGGGAGGTGTTCGCGACTCGGAGGATCCCACAAGGAATGTGTGTCAGAGCATTGCCGTTGGTTAATGAGCAGCCAACGGCTTTCGGCCACTTATGAAGAGCTCAAAGTCAAACAAGAAAATCTTATCTGCCACAATCTTTTTTTTATGCGTTCTTTTATCACGATATTTTCGATTTGGTTGTAGAAATGGTTGTAGTTTTCTAATAAGAAAATCAAACTTGAAAATCGTAACAGACTACAATGTATTAGTTTGTAATTATTACATGAAATGAAAGTAAACAGGCCATTGAATCCGTTTATCATCGGTCTTAAGTGTCGGTACAAGCAAATACCGTATTCACAGTCATTCACACGTGGTGTCGGCTGAGCATATTGTAAACGGTTAACTTCAATTTGAGGAAGTGAAAAACCTTCGTTATTCGTAAGAAATATGAATTAACTTTATATTCGATCCACGTAACTGTATATCGCTGCCAAGCGTACAGTTATAAAGAACTGAAAAGAAGACTGTTTAATCGTATGGAGTAACCACCTTCCCTACCACATCTTTGAAGCTCTGACAATAGCTACAATCATTGTATGGACAGCCAAAGGTAGTTTATCAATGCTTCTTCTAATATGGCAAAATCTGTTTACGTTGCTAGGTTTTCCCACCCGACTCATCCGCAAAGTTTTTAATATTGACCGGTCTTACCAGCGATGTTACCAAGCGCGTGCCAAAGTGCGTGCCAAACATGCACGTCTGACCTTTGTTTGACCTTCGGCTAATCTTCGCCTGTTCTCATAAGTCTTTTATTAACAGTCATAAACGGTTTTTTCACATATACTTACAAAGACCCTTTACGGACTGAAAATCCGTGTGTCGGCGGTTCAAATCCGCCCCTGCCCATTTTTACCCCATTCCAGCCATTGCTACTTAGTTTCCACCAAGTAAGATTAGCTGCTCAACCCAATGAAATAATTACACCAAAAATCCAGATGGGGAAAAGCTTAAGCTCATATCGAATTGTCCAATTCCTGAACTAAGAAGGCCGGCGGACCCGCAAGGCCGAACAATGGTATGGCTCACATGTCACTACCATTCTGAAACGCCTGAAATGTCGAACTTATTCGCTCTAAATAGCAATACCAGAATATTTTTGACAAAGAGAAGAAATTATGTTATCATGATTTTTCTGCCCTATAGGAGTGTTTCAATGAAGTGCATATGGGAAATCCCGGTTCGTACATATAAGATAGAAGATTATGATAAAAAAACTGCCTTATAAGACAAATATTATATTTATACTTATAGTCCTAATATTTGCCATGCCTCTTAAGGGACTATGTGGATCAGCTTCTTCGCCTTTGTATAGTTATTACTTCCCGAGCTCGTCCTTTAACTGGAATCTTGTTCCAGTGCCTTTGGATCCAGGCGAATACTACGTGTCGTGCGAGGGTACGTGGTCGTTTACATATACCGAATTTTCTATGCCTCAGATTCCAGGATATCCTTCTCCGCCTCCTCCGACTTATACGTACACTTTAGATGCCCAGTGGTCTTGTAGAAATAGTAGTGAATGGACAGAAATGGATAAAATAGATTTCTACAATCTTCGGATATTTGTCCCCGGAACGGATATTCCGGAACCCGATTGGTTAGGTTCACCGTCAACTAATCCGGATCCGATGGAAGATTTAAATACATTTTCCATTCATACATTCAGCCCAAGCCACTATTACTGGATGCCGGTAACTGTCCCGGATTTGTCACCACCTCCGACAGAGAATCCAGTGGAGCCGATATTCGGTCCACTCTTTATCTGTCTGCCGGCACAATTTATTCCAGGACCCGGTTCGACATCCAATTACACCGGAGGTTTGACTGTAAGCATTTACGCCTCTGAGGGTAATATGGAACCTTCTATACCAACCCTTGTTTTGCCTGTTGATGGAGTTTGTGTTTCAACGACACCAATATTTTACTTTTTTGCTAACGACCCAGACGGTGACAGTTTAAAGTTTAAGATTGAGATTCTACAAAATGATGTGGTCGTGGAAAGTTTTGACCAGACGCAAGATCAAGATTCAACGTATTGGGATAAGGCAGATTATTCGAGCGATGAGACAGCAATCTTCACATTACCAGAAAACCAAGCCTTGGAACCAGGTACATATCAATGGCGAGTATATGCTTTTGATGACCAGCAATGGAGTCAAGGTAGCCAATCCTGGTCTTTTAACTTAATAGAAGGAACGATTAGGCTCACCGGGTACGTTCGTCACTTTCTTGGGTGGCCACCAATAGAGGGAGCTCTTGTAGAGGCTATAAAAGGTAACAAAAAATGGTCTACACAAACAGACGGCAATGGTGATTACAATATATACGGATTAGCAACTGGATTTTGTGACATGAGAGTTTCTGCTGTTAATCAACCTATCCTCACAGAATTTGTTGATCTTAATGAGTCTGTCGAGATTAATGAGGATGAAAAAGTATTATTCAAGTATTTTGGATTGTCCAACGAATCTGGGGAGATAGTAAAGTCATACGCACCAGTATTATATTTTCACTCTCAAGAGAAGTATCGTCCTATGCCTGTAGAACTATTTCTAGACCATGCTACAATTAACGGAGTTATAGCCCGTCGTAGTATTGCCCAAGATCCGAGTGTAGGTGAAAATATAGACTTAGAAGGTAGTCAGTCACAAGAGTATGAGCAACTTTTCAGCCAATATAAAAAAGCTTATTACAAATATGATCCAGAAAGGCCAATTGCATATGCACGGGTATATAGAGATAATCAATACTATGTTATTCAATATTGGTTCCATTACTTAAATAATCCAATTCCCGATGGGCTTGCATATGATGTGCTTGATTTTTTGTTGGATCATGAGGGTGATTGGGAAATGATTCAGTTGATATGGACAACTTCATATCCAACTTTGGAAAACGAGCCTGCCTATGCTGTCTATTCGCGTCATACAAGTAAGGAAATGCGTATGTGGAGTGACGTTAATAAAATTGAAACCCATCCATGTGTTTATGTCGGCTATGGCACACATGCTTCTTATTTCGATAACGGAGATAACAATAGTGGACGTCAATATGTTGAAAAATATGGATTTTTTTATTTGCAAGATTATACAGGCACAGACGGGCCTTTCCCCGCCACCGCAATATTGTTTCCACACGTAGATAACCGCGAGTGGTTCCAAGAAATAGTACAATCTTCCCAGAATTGGACTTTGTTCCGTGGAAAATGGGGTGTAGACCGTGGCTCCCCTATATGTCCGCCACATAAAGGTGAACAATGGACAGATCCTATTAGCTGGAGCGGTCTTTAGAATCCATCGATGAGCATTTCGACAGCGAGCATCTGCTTGTAGCTTTTTTTACCTCTGCAAGTCTATGATCAAACAATCCTGAATCGCCCTTCTTAATTTGGACCGGCCTTACCAGTTTGAGACTCAGGCGCGTACCGAACATACATATTAAAGCATCATCTGATGTTCAGCGAGAAGATATCCGTTTTATGGGCGTTATATATTTCGGCTTGAATTTTCCATTTAATATTTGAGGCCTCCTCTTTGTAGTTTTTAAAGTGATGAAGCAAGTAATGTGCAATATTGTGTAGTAAAGTCCTATAATACCGGTTCTGATTGGCTTTATTATTTAGTTACGAATAAAATTCACTGATTAAGAATCCTACCTGGAAATTTATCCTTAGAGTGAATATTTCAAGGTTTCGTCAGTTGAAAAATACTTGAATATAACAACCCGGACAGGTAAAATCACAATTCACCAACAATAAATTCATATTTATTGGGAAGAAATAATGGCGGAATCTAAATGTCACTGAACCGATAGGTTGGAAACAATTAAGGAGAAAATATTATGGACGCTTTTTTAACTAAAATGTATGAGTACATGGCTACTTACTGGCTGCAGGTTGTAGGCGCCATTATAATCTTTGTCGTCGGGCGATGGCTGGCCAAGTTGCTCTCAAATCTTGTTGCCAAAGCGATGACAAGGGCAAAGGTAGATCCAACGCTGACAAGTTTTGTCCAGCATCTGTGCCAAATTGCACTGCTGGTGTTTGTTATCATCGCCGCGCTACAAAAACTCGGAGTGCCCGTGACCAATTTTGTCGTTGTTATTGGTGCTGCCGGCTTAGCAATTGGATTTGCCTTACAAGGCTCTTTATCCAATTTCGCGGCAGGGATTATGCTGATTATTTTCAAACCGTTTAAGGTGGGAGATTTTATCGAGGCCGCCGGTAAGATGGGGACCGTACAAGAGATTCAGATTTTCAATACGGTTCTAAATTCGCCGGACAATGTAAGGATCATTATTCCCAACGGCCAGGTCACGGGAAATAACATTATGAATTACACAGCCAATGGAACAAGACGCATCGATTTGGTCATTGGTGTTTCCTATGGAGACGACCTGAAAAAAACACATCAAGTGATCGAGGAAGTTATTAAAGGCGAAGGCAGAATCCTGCCGGAACCGGCATATACAATAGCCGTTTCCGAGCTTGGCGACAGCAGTGTCAATTTCGTTGTCCGGCCGTGGGTCAACGCCTCCGATTACTGGTCTGTCCGCTTCGATTTGATAGAAAAAATAAAGCTTGCTCTTGATAAAAACGGTATTACAATCCCGTTCCCGCAACATGATGTACACATGAAAAATGATGTTGCATAGAATATAATAATGAGAGTGTGCCGGAAGCGGCTGTGCCAAACGTTTGAAATAGCTGTTATTTTATGGTTAGATATGAAAGGAGTTTGCTATGCGTTATCGAATGATGCTTATATTAATGTCACTGGTATTGTGTATTCAGGCGGGATATGGGGATGAAATTCACTTGAAAAACGGGGATAGTTTGACAGGGAAAATTGTTAAACTTGTTGACGGGAAGATGACTTTCAAATCCGACCTCGCCGGGGAAGTGACTGTGGAATCGGCAAATATTCAGACCCTCAGCAGCGACGAGCCGATCACAGTCAAATTAAAAGACGGGACAGCCTTACAACAGAAAATCGTGAGTTCCCAGGCCGGCCGATTTTCCATCGCAGGCGACGAAGCAATCAAGGCACAGGAATTTGCAGTGGCCGACATTGTCTCTATCAATCCGCCAATTCCGAAATGGACGGGAAATCTTTCCGCAGGACTTACTTCGACACACGGCAACACAAAGACCGAAAGCATTACCGGAAGCGCAAATCTAAAAAAGCGCACCGACAACGACCGCACTACAATCAGTGCGGATTATGCAAAGTCAAAACAGGATAATCCGGATACAGGTCAGGAAGAAACAATCGAAGACTGGTGGCGTGCCAGGGCCAAGTATGACTATTTCTTCACGAAGAAGATGTACGGTTATTTAGACGGCCGATATGAAAAAGATGCCGTTGCCGAACTGGACCGACGAGTAACAATAGGCATCGGTTGTGGTTATCAATGGATAGAATCGGCGGATATGAATTTTTCGACCGAGCTTGGTTTGGCATCACTTTACGAAAAATACGATAACCAAACCGACAGCAACAGCGAAGTTTCGGCCCAGCTCGGGTATAACTTCGATAAAAAGCTCATGAAGAATCTTTCGTTCATCCATGATTTGACATACTACCCGGCCCTTAGCAAATTTTCCGACTATTATCTTACAACAACGGGCGAATTGCGTGCCGACGTCATGAAAGATGTGTTTGTGAATTTCAAAACAATTGTGAATCATGACGACACACCGGCAATCGGTTCCCATAAGACCGACGTGAAGTACTTCCTGGGCCTGGGCTATAGTTTTTAAGAGTGCAAATTTTGGTGTATTCGATACTGTGATATAATATATTAGCTTGTATCCGGTTTATAAACAAGTTGAAAAAAGTCCTGTATTCGAATTATGACAAATTTAATCCGGGGATTATTTGAAAGATGAAAAAACCATTTAAGATATTATTTTTCGGTCTTGCGGCGATTTTGATTGTATTGTTGGTAATTGTGGTTGCCGTCGGCCTGTTCGCTAATAGTGCTTTAAGAGTCGCTGTCGAAACTGCGGGAACCAAGGCCCTCAATGTGGGAGTCGGTGTCGGCGGAGTTGATCTTTCTATCCTGCGCGGCAAACTTGACTTTGAAAATATTACAATAAATAATCCGCCCGGTTATCAGCATGAAAAACTGCTCGAATTGAGTCAGGCCAATATCACGGTTGACATCGGATCTCTCCTGGGCGATATCGTCAATATCAAAGACATCAAGCTGGATGGAGCCAAAGTAGTCCTCGAACAAAGGGGAATATCCGGTAACAACCTGCAGGACATAATAAAACAGCTTCCTGCAAAGCAGGAGCAACCATCGGAGCCGGGCGGGAAAAAGCTGCACATAGACAGTCTCGAAATCACGAACACGCAGGTCAGTATAAAATTACTCCCCGTTCCCGGTAAAATCGATACGATTCCTCTCAAGCTCAACACAATCAAGATGACCGATCTTGGTAACGATAATGATCTTGATACCATCACCTTGACCCGTAAAATCCTGCTTGCGATTGCCGGAGGAATTGCCCAACAGGGGACCGACATACTGCCGAAAGAGATGATAGGCTCTCTCGTATCCGAGCTGGCAAACCTTGGGGCTTTGCCGGGCGCTCTTATCGATACGGGCGCAAAGATACTCGATACCGGAACGGATATAGGCAAGGGAGCCACCGATGTCGGTACAGGGGTCATCAAAGGAGTCGAAGACGTGGGTAAGGGAGTCACCGACGGATTAAAAGGCATTTTGAAACCAAAAGAAAAAGAAGATTCAACGAAATAGTATTCAAAATCTTGCCGATATATCCCGGAGTCTATATACTTATCAACAGTAGCTTTACTGTTAAATTTTCCTGTGGTTTTATGTAATTAATTATACTTTTGAGCCGCATGTTCGGCTCCGGCTGAATAGGAACTATAGATGAAAGACTGGAAGAAAAAAATCGAAGATAAAACTGTCCGCATCGGGATTCTTGGTCTTGGCTACGTTGGTCTGCCGCTCGCCCGTGAATTCGCGAACGCCGGGATCAAAGTGCTCGGTTTTGACGTTGACGAGCATAAAGTGAAGGTCCTCAATACCGGCAGAAGTATTATTAAAAATGTCCCCCACGCCGAGGTAAAAAAGATCGTCGATGCGAAAAAGTTCGCCGCTACAACCCGTATGTCACGCATCAAAGATGTCGATGCCTTGCTTATCTGCGTGCCCACACCACTGACCGAAAATCGCGAGCCTGATATGAAATATGTAACAGGTTCCTGCCGGACTGTCGCCCGGTACCTTCGGCCGGGCCAGCTTGTAACACTCGAAAGTACGACTTATCCCGGAACTACACGCGAGCTGATGGCGCCGATCCTGGAAACGAGCGGGCTGAAGGCGGGCAAAGATTTCCACCTTGCCTATTCTCCGGAACGGGAAGACCCCGGCAATAAAAATTTCACGACCCGCACCATTCCTAAAGTCATCGGCGGTCTTACCGATAAATGTCGTGCAATAGCGAAAATGGTGTACGAGCTGGCGATAGAGACCGTCATACCGGTTTCTTCCGTCGAAGCGGCCGAGGCGACGAAAATCCTCGAGAACGTTTACCGTTGTATCAATATCGCAATGGTCAACGAGCTGAAAATGGTCTTCGACCGAATGGGTATCGATGTCTGGGAGGTAATTCGGGCGGCCGGCACCAAGCCGTTCGGTTTCAGCGCGTTTTATCCCGGACCCGGACTCGGCGGGCACTGCATTCCGATTGATCCGTTCTATCTGACCTGGAAGGCCCGCCAGTATGGTATGCCGACGCGGTTCATCGAATTAGCCGGCGAAATCAATACCGATATGCCGCACTATGTGATAGCCCGGACAATGGATGCGCTCAACGACCGCAAAAAAAGTCTCAACGGCTCAAAGGTTCTCGTTCTGGGCCTGGCATACAAGCCGGACATCGATGATGTTCGGGAATCACCGTCGCTGGAGCTGATAGAGCTTTTAAGGGACAAAGGTGCGAAGGTAGATTACAACGATCCATACATTCCCGCTACGCACAAGCAAAGGCGGTACAATTTAAAGATGAAAAGCAAGCAGCTTTCGGCCAGTATGCTCAAAAAATACGATGCCGTCCTGATATCGACAAATCACAGTGACTACGATTACGACTGGATTGTGAAAAACTCCCGGCTTGTCATCGATACGCGTAATGCCACCGCCGATGTCAAACAGGGCAGAAATAAAATCGTGAAAGCCTGACTCGTGCTGTGTAGCGAAATCCTACTTCGCAGAGCAGGAAGGATTGCACTAATAAAATGTCGCGAGGTCATCGGGACATTTATTGACGAACATCCCTAATATTTCCGCATAACCTTTTACAATGCCGCATGGGCGGCGGAATCATCGGCATGAAAGTCTCCGGTTGTGGTATCAAACCTCCAGCCTTCGGTGTTTGCACCAGCCGGGGCTCCATCAATACGCAAAGTATTTAAATCATTGAAAGGATTTTTCGGAATACTCAGTATGTACGGACCATAATCTAAACCTGCATTCCCGCTAACGTCGGTTTTAGTTGTCATCCGCCGTTCAAATTCACTTGAGTCGTCACCCGTTGCGGCCGGAAGCTGCTCGTTGTGATTGAATTTATAAAGTCCTATCTGGGAACGAATTCTATGAAGATCAGACGATAAAGCAGAGGTTCTTACTTTCGTACTCGCATCGGTATATTGAGGGATAACAACCGCCGCAATGATGCCCAGGATTACTACGACAATAAGAACTTCCACTAATGTGAATCCACTATTACGCTTCATTTAATCAGCCCACAATAATTTTTACCTAACTCAAATTTAGGAAAGGGACTAAAAAGTGTCCCTATATATATCCCTATTTAAAATATCGAAAATAAATTCCCTTTGGGCAAGTGTAATAACTAAAATTAGAATCTCGAAATTCTTTAGTGATGTAGACATCCGGTACATTTTTTCATTTCTATCCTTCGCCGCAGCGCTGCTGCTGAGAACGGATACAAAACAAACGATATGCTCCCGCGGTTTTGCTAAGCAAAACTATATAACAGTGAAAAGTCATGGACATTTTTAGCCAAAAATCGCGGTTTTCGATTGTATTAATGGGGTTTTTGGGTAAAATTATGGGTAGGGGCAATCCCATGTGATTGCCCTGGGCGGCCACACGGGGCCGCCCCTACAAAAGTGGTTCCGGGGTCGGGGCGGTAATGGAACATTCGACAGATATAAAGAACTCTCTACAAATTGACCTTTTTTGAAAAAACAAAGCCAATTGAAACGGCAGAATCCAGAACACAGGAGACAAAAGACAGAAGAAAAAAATGAAAAACAAACCCAATTTTAAATTGGGCAAAATGATATAAGCTCTTTTATGACAAGTAACTATGGGAAATTTTGGGATTTCAGGGGCCAGAAAAACAAACCCAATCCTTCGACATGAGCTCATGGCCGAGGGCAGGACAAGTTTATTATCCCCGAGGAAAGTAAATTCAAGAAATAGCATTATCCTGGAAATGCAACTGCCGCTCTTGACAATTCCGCTCGATTATGGTATAAATAGCATATAATGCCTTGATTTCGGAGCAGTCAGGCATTTTTCCGACATGGAGGGGCGGTTTTGGGACATTTCCCTTTATGGAGCAAGGGTTAATATTCATGCATCGTTATCTGCGAGGTGGATGATTGGGACTATTTAAACGCATCAAAAACTGGAGGCATTCCCGGTCAGCGAATATAAAACCGACCAGACCCGCCGAACTGGAGAGACTCGAACCAAGGATCCTGCTCTCGGCAGACGGCCTTCTCGGCATTACCGTACCTGAGCCGCTCCAGGACCCGCTTCTCGATAACACCGGGCAGGTAATTCAATACGAACTGCTGGAAATAAACGATGCAACTATGCAGGTATCTTCATCGAATGTCATGATTGAGCAGACCGAGCTGGTGGTGTATGATTCCGATCCTGCCGAAACCGAGACTCTCGAACTAAGCGGCCATGGATTGCAATTCAATCTCGTTCCGGCAGCCGGTATGTCACAACAGGCTATTGATGCCTTCCAGGAAGCTGCCGATATTTTATCAGCAATGTTCACCGACGACATTATTATCAATATCAACATCGACTTCAAAACACTTTCATCCGGAATCCTTGGGCAGAGCAGTTTTATACTTCAATTGAATACGTACTCGGAGGTATATACAGCTCTATCGAACGACCAGACCAGTAGTAGTGACAACGTGGCAACCAACTTTCTGCCGGCAGGCTCGAGCCTCGGAGTTTACATCAACCTGACCTCCGACAATCCCAACGGCTCGGGCAGCATAACACCATATCTCGATAACAATGCGGATGCGAACAATAACAGAATAAGAATAACCACGGCCAATGCCAAGGCACTCGGACTGCGAACCGCAGGAAATACAGCAACCGATGCCTCTATCACATTCAGCGACCAGTATTCATGGGACTTCGACCGAAGCGACGGAATTACACAGGGCTCGTTCGATTTTGTGGGAATAGCCATACACGAGATCGTTCATGCAATGGGATTCACCAGCGGCGTAGATTATCTCGACGAAAATCCGAAGCATTTTGAATATAATTATACACACATCAGCACATTGGATCTGTATCGCTATTCCAGCAACAGCATAAGCGCCGGAGCAGACATCGACTGGACCGCCGATACCAGAACCAAATTTTTCTCGATCGACGGCGGCATGACCAATCTTGCCACCTTCTCGACAGGAATAAATTACGGTGACGGCAGGCAGGCCAGTCACTGGAAGGATCATCTAAACCTCGGAATTATGGACCCGACCGCCGCTCCGGGAGAATTTCTGGATATCACCGCCGTTGATGTTATAGCCTGGGACGTTATTGGCTGGGACGTTTCTTCGGCGTATTTGATTGTTCAGGATATACCTTACAATCAGGACTTCAGTTCGGGCCTGCCGGATGCCATCGGCGGCTGGGAATACTATTCCAGTAACGAGGGACGTATCCAGATTGTCGGCGGACGATTGAGAATGGATGATTCCGTTGGTAACAGCACATATTCTTTGAATGAGGCAATCCTGCATTTAAATCTCACTGGCCAGACTAACGTTAATCTCTCACTGGATCACTATTCGATATACGATGAGAATCATAATACTATGCCGGCGTACTTCACAGGCCATGCTAACGGTGATGGGATTGCCATCAGCATCGATGGTACGAACTGGATTAAGATATCGGATTTGACCGGCTCATCACATATTTCACTGGATCTGAATTTGGTCGGTCTGTTCGGCGCAAGTGCGGACCTCTCCGATGTCCGGATCAAGTTCCAGCAGTATGATAATTGGCCTTCACCGACGGATGATGGACGTGAATTCGATAATATCCAGGTCCACGAAAAGATATTCTTTGACCTGAATACCTGGACTGAAAACCTCATGGCGGATGATACCGCTGGTGGAGGATTTGTCATTAACTCGGCCACAACGGCCGAAACAATCAGTGGCGGACTGACTCGCGCTGCGCTTTTTAGCGGCACGAATGACGTAGGCT
>Ga0315549_1000091_pt1 | contig 94686 bp, 84 predicted proteins | sample SalMarSW160200MG_FD_203101 | JGI IMG/M metagenome (GOLD analysis project Ga0315549, IMG submission 203101) | Salt marsh sediment microbial communities from the Plum Island Ecosystem LTER, Massachusetts, United States - Salt Marsh Sediment SW1601-200 ... | reverse complement strand
CTGATCCACTCAGGCTGACATGCAGTTTAATTCAAATTCGTTTACGCAATACGCATTACGCACTACTCAATACGAAATAATTGGCTTTGTTTTCAACCGCAGATTTCGCGGATTGACGTAGATTTCCACCTATTTACTTGTCATAAAAGAGCTTATGCTATTTTGCCTATTTTAACATTGGCTTTGTTTTGCATTTTTTTACCACGGCGTAGTATTACGAAGCCGGGTGTTTTTTCAAAAAGTCTCGATTTGTAGAGAACACTCTACATCTGTCGAATTGCCTTCTTTTTGAACCCGCCAATAAATTGCCGGGCTAAATATGGAAGTTACGTGTTATTTTATATTTGTTTCCCCCATTTATAACTTAAAACTCATAACTCAAAACTAAGAACCATTTTATAGAATTTCCGCCTTAATACAACGAAAAATCCCGCTTTTCGGCGAAAAATGACCTTGAGTCCCCGCTGTTTAGTTTTGCTCTGCAAAACTGCGGGGTCCATGACTCGCCACTCGATACCCAAATCTTGATTTTTTAAGAATTGAGAGGAAAATCCTTGAATATGAGACTAATATTGTGATACGATGATCATATACAAGGCGGATTATAGTTTTTTTATTATATTTTACCCCTAAGGGGCATAATTGTAGCCGTCATTATTTATATCTTTTTCACTTTTATATTCTGATCCCGCCTTAAACCGAAGAAATCTCACCGGCGTTTTAAACAGGAACAGGCCGAAATTCTGTTCCGGTATTATATTTATCATACTTTTTCGAGGGTTAAGAAAATGAAGGAAAAAGCAAATCTTATAAAATGGCTGTTTATTGTCCTGCTGGTAATGTTGTGCCCGATTTCAAAAGGGGAAATAATCCCTGAAGATGCCGAGGCTAAATACGGCGGCGGAACCGGCGAACCGAACGATCCCTATTTAATCTCGATGCCCGAACAGTTGAAGGCAATAGGAGATCCAAACATTAACGACAAATGTTTCATGCTGACAGCGGATATCGATCTGGATCCGAATTTGCCGGGAAATGAAATTGTTGCAGATACTTCTTTTATCGGTACTTTTGGTGGAACCTTAGATGGCAAAAACCATAGTATCTCGAATATGGTTGTCGAGGATGATCCAAATACCCTTGGAGGCCGTGCAGGGCAAGAAAATGTAATGTTTGGTCTCATTGGCTATCTCAAATTACATGCCGTCGTTCAGGATCTCCAGCTCCTAAATATCACAATCCGTGGTAAGGGTGTTCCTGTGGGGGCGTTGGCCGGGGTAAATGAGGGTAAGATATTACGGTGTAGTGTTTCAGGAAGTATTACTGGAAAAAGTTGTGTTGGAGGTTTGGTAGGAGACAACTGGGGCGTTATTGTCTCCTGTTCTGCGTTTTGTAACGTTCAATCAGCGGATTGGTGCGTTGGAGGTTTGGTAGGAGACAACTGGGGCGATATTGTCTCCTGTTCTGCGTTTTGTGACGTCCGAGCGGAACAAGAAGAATATGCCACTGCAGGAGGTTTGGTTGGGTACAATGGCGCTTTCGGTTATATTTCCAATTGCTATGCAATAGGTACTGTAACCGGAATTGAAAAAGTGGGTGGTTTAGTAGGTTCAAACGATAATTATATTTCCAATTGTTATGCGGAATGCACTGTAACTGGAAGTAAACTCGTGGGTGGCCTGGTTGGGAAAAATTCTGGCTATTATGGCAATTTTGATTATGGTTATATTTCCAATTGTTATGCGAGAGGTACCGTTACAGGACAGGAATCCGTGGGAGGTTTGATCGGTATGAACTATGATGGGGCAATCTCACAGTGTTACGCTGCATGTGAAATTATAGCAGAACCGAACGATTCGATAGGGGGTTTGATTGGTAAAAGCTCAGGACGTACCATGAATAGTTTCTGGGACGTTCAGGTCAGTGGTCAAAAAATCAGTGCCGGGGGAGTTGGGCTGCCCACTGCGAAATTGCAGGATGCTTCGACATATATAAGTGCCGGTTGGGACATGGCAGGTGAAAAATCTGATGGTTTGGTCGATACATGGACGATTACCGAGCCCAATACCTATCCTCAATTAATCAGATTTACCGACCAATATCCCGTAATACAATTGCCCGGCAGTGGAACCGAGGATGATCCCTACGAGATTGCCACCGCCGAAGACCTTGCGGCAATTAATTATTATGATATCAGTGCCCACTATGCACTTGTTGCGGATATTGACTTATCCGGCATAATTTGGTCCACCGCTCCGATTCTGGTTTTCAATGGAACCTTTGACGGACGCGGGTATACGATTTCCAACCTTACCATTAAGGGAGATAGCTATCTGGGTCTCTTTGGTAATATCATGACTGATGCAGTTGTCACCAATCTGATAATTCAGGATGCCTGTATAATCGGTAATATACTTGTCGGAGCACTTGCAGGCAAGAGTCGCAGTCATATCACGGATTGCCATGCGACGGGAAGTGTCACAGGAGTATCTTATGTTGGTGGTTTGGTAGGTTTGATTGATTTATATGGTAACCCTTTAGAATTTTATTCTAATTGTTCTGCTGATGTGGTGCTTTCGGGTAACGACCATGTTCAAGATATAGCAAATACAACTGTTCATAATTAACGTGAGTTCGAGGTAAATTACCCCTGGTTGTCTAATATCTGTAAGCCGGCTGGAACCAGCACGGCGGGCTAAAGAGAGATACTTCACTTCGCTCAGAATGACAGCGATGCTGTCACTTTTTACCTTCGACAACTACGAACCCAAAGGTGGCTGCCCCTGCGAAGGCAAGGGAGAGTATGACATTAGGAATCGGTCAGTTTGAAGAAAATTATTTTTTGAGGCCGCGTTCAATATCATCGATGATATCCTGGGCGTCCTCGATTCCGACAGCGAGTCTGAAAAGGGTATCGGTGATTCCCAGCTTATAACGTTCGGCTCTCGGATAGTCATAATAGCTCACCAATGCCGGATGCGTAATCAGAGTCTCGACGCCGCCAAAGCTCGGCCCAATGTAGCACAGTTGCAGGCGGTCAAGAAGACGTTTGGCATCTTTGAGGTTGCCTTTTATGTCAAAGGTAACCACTCCCCCGCCGCCCTTCATCTGTTCCTTCGCTATTTTATAATGAGGATGACTTTTAAGAAAAGGATAATAGACTTTCCTGATTCGCGGGTGAGCATCGAGGAATTCGGCGACCTGTAACGCTGTCTCATTTTGTTTTTTTACCCGAAGAGGAAATGTTTTAAGTCCCCGTAAAAGGAGATAACAGCAATGAGGATCAATCAACCCCCCCATCGACTTATGCAAATTGCGTATCTTATCTACCAGTTCCGTTCTGCCAAGCACCGCACCCGCTAAAATGTCGTTATGTCCCGCGAGGTATTTCGTGCAACTCTGAAGTACGAGGTCCATTCCGAATTCGATAGGTCTCTGATTGAGCGGCGTGGCAAACGTGCTGTCGATTAACGTCAGAACATTATGTTTATCCGCAATCTTTTTGATTTTAGCAAGGTCGAAAATATTCAAATAAGGATTTGTGGGTGACTCGGAAAAGATAAAACGGGTATTTTTCTTAATGGCCCCTTCGATAACACCATAATCTCCAAATGGAACTATAGTACATTCGACTCCGAATTGCTTGAGATAAGAACGGCAAAATTCAAGCGTCTTTTTATAGCTGTCATCTGTAATGACAATATGGTCGCCGGACTGGACCAAAGTAAGAATGGTTGTTGTTATCGCACTCATTCCGGAAGTGAAAACCACACAATCTTCGGCACTCTCAAGATCGGCGAGCCGCTTTTCGGCAATTTTCGCCGTAGGATTACCATATCTGCCGTATTCGAAATGCTCTTTGCCCTTTTTGGTATAATCCTCGATGTGCTTGGAATTCTGAAAGGTAAATGTCGAAGTCTGGATAATAGGCGTTGTTATCGAATCGGCATATTTTCTTCTGGGTTCACCGGCATGGATTGACCTGGTGGATAAAGATTGTTTTTTGTCTGTACCCCTTTTCTTAGAGGATTTGGCCATTTTATACTCCTTACTCAGTTGACAATTTTATCTCAAAAAGGGCATTAAGCCTGCACGGTTTCGGTTCGGCTGATATTACCCTTGAGGTCAATTGTAACATCTTCGAAGGTCATTTCAATTTTGTTTTTAGAAATAGCCTGTTTAGCAATCTGAGTAAGGCCGCGGCAACAAGGCACTTCCATGTGAACGACCGTCAAGCTGTTCATACTATTGACCGTCAAAATCTGCCCGAGCTTATCGATATAATAAGCGGTATCATCAAGTTTCGGACAACCGACAACAACACCGTGATTCTTAAGAAACTTCTCGTGAAAATCGCCCATAGCAAAAGGCACACAATCCGCCACAAGCAAAAGATCGGCATCGGCAAAACAGGGAGCCGAAGGCGAAACCAGCTTCAATTGCACCTTCGGCACAGGCATTAACACATTGGCCGCATCCATTACACTTATCTTCGTCTATTTTAATAATATTTCGTTTAACCATCCCGAAATACCTCTTTATTCAAAAAGTCAATTAAATGTAGTAATTTCTTAAATGAATACGCCGGTATTATTTGGAATGTTTGTATTAATCGAAGCAGGCCGATGTTATTGCTGGATAAATAACAATACCCCAATTATACCACGTTTATATCCCCGGATTTCGATATGTATAGTTGTTTTTGAAGGCCTTTAGCCGACGTAAATCGATACTTTTTCGTAGATTGTATTGTCACATCATCACCTGAGACAACTATTTGCACGTCCTGCTCCGGCTCCTTTGCGCGGATGACATTAGCTAATAAAATAGCCTTTTCAAGCCCGTCACCGGTACGATAATTTACTACCTCATCAGGCTGCGCCAATCGCTTGCCGTCGTAGATTGATTGATTATCCATTTTATCAAGCCAGGAATATACCTGTTCTATAGTCATTGACTCAGTCATCTGCAAAGAGACCGGATTGCGTTCCATCGCTGCCTTTATGAATGGAGTCCAATCACAGCTTTCCATGTCCCTATAGGCATAAAAAGCAATATCTGCGGTTGTATTATTCTCTCTTAGCTGCTGCAGATAATCGATTATTTGCTCTCTGGTTTGTTCCGGTGAGATTTCGATTGGCGAAGCAGGCAGATAATTCTTGTCCGAAGAAGGCAGCTTCGGCTCGATATGAACAAAACCAGCCAGTTCTTCCACGAACTTCCCGGCATCCGGAATAAACTGTTCTACAACTTTCCTCAAGAGTGCCTTACCTTCATTGCTGCGAAGGTCCGGTTTCTTCTTTTCCAGAAATTTGTCCAGCTCATCGCAGCGAATTCTGCCGGGTAGCTGATACGGCACAAAATCTTCATCAGAAACCTCGGCAAGCAATTTTTCGAAAGTCTTATCGGCTATGCGATAATTACTTCCGTGCTCATAATGGAAAAGGACTTCCGCCTTTAAAAAATGCGGCTGACCATGACAATCGCGACAAATCTGGAAGAATTTCTGATACTCCTGATTGAACCTTAAGAAATTCGCCACAACGGCAAGTGTCAGCTCGGTCGATAGATACGAACCAAGCTTGCCCCTGAAGTCAAGATAGAGTTGCTTGTCTATCGTCGCATCACGGTACAAGCAATGTATGTAACCGCTGTGATGTGCCACGACAGTAACATTTTCGTTTCTCAGAGCCCGTTGTGCTTTATCGGAGATTGCGGTGCCGTTAAACCACATTGTTTTTGTCACGAGCCTCCTGTTATTAGTCAGAATTCCATCCTGGATATCTATGAAATTCTGCGAGTGAAGCGGTGTGAGGATCATATAGATATCGTCCAGAGGTATTTCGCACACGACAAATGCCGCTGCGGCATACAAAGCCGCAAGCGAGACACACTCACCGGCGGCTTTACCGTAACCTTCCTTAAGACGGAAGGCGTCCATTGCCTCGACTGTTTCAGTCTTCCAGTATGGGATGATATCACTATTATACTTATCCAGCCCGAAGTGCCGGCGGATATCCACGTCGAAATAATATTTATCCCCCTCATACCCGAACAATGCGTTGCTTTTTGCTATATCACCGGGCGAAATAAACTTCTCGAACCGTTTAAGCTCCGTCGCCTGGCTTGTCAGTCCCCAGGTTTCAAGGTCGAGATTAAAATCGAACTCGTCCATAATAAACTGCTTAAGCCGCATCAATTTCTTATAGCTGCTTTTACCCTCTAACTTTCTGAAACAATCCAGCTGGCGCCATTTCCAGATTATAGGACTCATTATATTAGCCAGAACCAGAGAGTACATTAACTCAGGAAATACAAATATTTCCATATCTGAAAGTGTTATTGCAGATGTGTATTTTTCAAATTGCTCCGATTTCATGCACTGTCAATCCCTGATAATTCGTTATTAGACCGCAACGTATGCAAAAAAATTAGTATTTTAACCAACCAATACGGTAGTTTCACTCGAATCAAATATCAAGCTCTTTTTCTCTATCGCAATTTTCTTATAAAAAAAAATTTAATTTTTTTTTTCAAAAAACAATCAATAAATCGAGGCTGAGAAACGCCTATCTATAGAGAAAGGTGGTGCGCGTTTAAACGCTTAGTGTGTTGTGGATTGAAATCGGATTTACTATATAACTTTCAGGGAACGAACTCTCATGCTAATCGACCACGATATTTTCATCCAGGCAACCGAAAGCAAAAAGAAAGTAATATTAACCTACTTCAGCGGACAGCAGAGTCTTTACCTGACGAGAATGTGTGTTCCCATTCAATTTAGCTGCTCCGATTCGGAAGATGTCTCCGATTGTTATTATTTCTGGGATTCGGAGGCTGATGTCGGTGAACGCCTTTTGGCATTGCCCCCTTCTCAAATTGCATATATGGAGTTGAGCGACGAAACTTTCGATCCCGCGGAATATATTATTCCGGAAAATCATTAATTATGAACCAAAAATACTATCTCTAAAACTTTCAATCCGGCCTTGGAAGGGAAAATCTTAGACTCTATCGTGCCTGAGACGATAATTCATACCGGTTTCGGGGCTTTCTTTTCTAAGCAGCGCCAAAGTAACAATATATCAATTTCGGATTAACCGGCATTTTCAGATAAGCTCCTTTCACTAAGTCAAGCCAAAAACCTGCTTGATCATCTCAAAGACATCGAACAAGAAGCCACGATGGGTAAAATTTATCTGTTTGCGATAATCAATTATCAAAAAAAGAAATCTTTGGCTCTAATCTTTATGATAAGATAGATACAAGCATATATATTCATAAGGTTAAATAACCGTTGATTGTCCGATATTTCTTTTAATTATTGCTGAAAAAGTGTGCTTTTATTGATAATATGGCCGAAAATAATATAAAAAGCCATAAAATATAAAAAAACGCTCATTATCGCAAACGTAGTTTTACTTTAACATCCTTTTAATCAAGGACTTATATTGTTATTAATAAAATCTGAAAGATCGAATGCCATAATATACCAAAACTTAACTGTGGAAGAGATATTACATAGAAAAGGCATTTTTTTGTAACAAAACATAATTCTCGAACGTCTGTCTGAACAGTCGTGAGCTTCGTTATTCAACAAACAGCGGTAATTTATAGAAGCTTGATTAAGTATGAGGTTGACATAAGCTTAGAATTTTCAACAGGTTAACTTATATGGGAAAAATTTATTGAGGTAGAAAAAAATCATGAGTTTGCGGCAAAAGAAAAAATTAGGCGAGTTACTATATGAAAAATCGTATATAGAGCGATCGAACCTTGAAATCGCTCTTGCCAAGCAAAAAGCTGAGAATCGCCCTCTGGGAAAGATCGTATTAGAGCAGGGTTATGTAACACAAGCTCAGTTGAACGAAGCACTTTCCCTGCAAACAGGAATTGAAAAGGTAGATTTAATTGATATAGCGATAAGCAAGGAAATTATTTCCCTTGTACCTGCGGAATTAGTCAGCAAATACAATATTCTGCCCCTGCGATTCGAGAAACGATTTTCGGAAGAACACTCAACAAATAACCATAATAATCAACTATTAGCGGTAGCAATGACAGATCCGTTCCAGCCCCAGGTTATCGAGGAGCTGCGTTTTGTGACCGGTTATCCAATCCGTCGATATTACGCAGATCCGAAAGAGCTTGAAGATGCGATCTTAAAATTCTACGGCAGCAATGTAGCAAGAATGATGGATAACCTTGCACCGGCCGACAAGCGAGCCGAGGCTGAAGAAGAGCTGACCAACGGGGAATTCTCACCGGCAAAATTACAGGAGATGGCCAGGGAACCGTCTTTGGTCAACCTTGTTAACCTAATCATCCTCGAAGCTATTGACGCCCGTGCAAGTGATATTCACATCGAGCCGTTCGAGCATGAAGTAAAGATTAAGTACAGAATTGACGGTATCTTACAGGAAAGGACGCCGTCTTCAAAACGTCTCCGGGCGGCAATTACCTCTCGAATCAAAATTATGGCCGATATGAACATTGCCGAGAGGTTTGTGCCCCAGGACGGGCATATCGAGTTCACCGGCAGAAATGGCAGGGTCGATATTCGTGTATCAACCGTTCCAACGGTATATGGCGAATCGGTGGTACTGAGGCTTTTAGACAAGACAGCATCCTTACTGGAACTTGAAGAGTTAGGAATGGATCCTGTAAGCATGGAAGGTTTCAATCACCTGCTGCGCAAGACCCATGGGATTGTGCTTGTTACAGGCCCGACCGGCTGCGGCAAGACAACGACACTTTATGCCGCACTACAGAAGATTTATTCCCCGGCGGTAAAAATGATAACCATCGAAGATCCCGTGGAATATCAGCTTGACGGTATTAACCAGATGCCGGTTAATCCGAAACGAGGACTGACGTTTGCCACAGGCCTGCGGCATATCCTGCGACACGACCCTGATATCGTAATGGTCGGCGAAATCCGCGATACGGAGACCGCCAATATTGCAATCAGGGCGGCCCTGACCGGGCACCTCGTATTTTCGACCCTACACACAAACGATGCGCCGGGCGCGATTACAAGACTCATCGATATGGGTGTCGAGCCGTTTTTATTAGCCAGCTCACTGGAAGGGGTGTTGGCTCAAAGACTTATCCGCAAAATTTGTCCGAAGTGTAAAGAAGCCTACAAACCGGATGCGAGCTTAATAAAGAGCCTTAACGGCTCAATCAAAGTAGGACCTGATATGGTATTTTATCATGGTAAAGGCTGCCATGATTGCAGCAAAACAGGCATGGCGGGCCGAAAGGGTATCTTCGAATTGCTGAGAATGACAACGAAGCTTAGGGATTTGATTACACAAAAAGCATCAACGGACCAGATTATCAGGGCCGCTCCGGATGATCATGTAAATATGATGAGCAGCGGCATGAATCTTGTTTTACAGGGAATAACGACTCCTGAAGAAGTACTCAGAGTGGCCAAGAGTATCAGCGAGGACGAATCTTAAAATAAACCTCGAATATTAATACAATTTGAGAAATAAAAAAAGTGGGCGAATTTTCATATAAAGCAGTTGGTAAAGGAGGTGAGCACGTCACCGGAACAGTAGAAGCGGCCGACCGAAAAAGTGCCGTTATCACTTTAGCTAATAAAGGTCATTTCGTAACAGAACTGGCCGAAAGGACTAAATTATCGGGTGCGGGCGCCGGTTTGCTTGATGGATTGGACCTCGGTAAGTCTTTGAAGTTCGGTTCACGAAGGGTCAGCAGCAAAGATATCCTGGCCATGACGTCCCAGTTGAGCACCGCTTTGAGGGCGGGACTGCCGTTGCTCAACGGACTCGAGCTTATCCACCAACAGCAGACCAAAATCGGGATGAAGGAAATGCTCGGCGACCTTATCGATGCCGTCAGTTCGGGAAAATCACTCTCAGAGGCTATGGAAAAACACGAAAAAATATTCAGCCCGCTGTATCTGTCCATGATAAGAGTAGGAGAAACCGGCGGAATTCTCGACCAGACAACCGTTCAGCTCTCGAACATACTAACAAGAGATGAAAAAATAAAGACAAACATGAAAAACGCCTCGGCATATCCAATCTTTGTCCTGATTGTCGGACTTATTTCGGTAATAATCATAATAACATGGATATTGCCGTCTATTTTAGGAACGATACAGGAAACCGGCGCGATGTTGCCCCTGCCGACAAGAATACTCCTGGGTATGAGTAATTTTACCAAAGGAATGCTAACAACAGTCGCCGGATGGTTCGTTATTATCATGATTGGGGCGGGCTTGTTTTATTTCCACAGATGGACACGGACCAAAGGCAAACTCCAGTGGGACACTTTCAAGCTGAAAATACCCATATTAGGCTCGGTCCTGCGAACTATAGCCGTGGGCAGATTTGCGAGAACCCTCGGGGCACTTACTAAAGGAGGCGTTATCATTCTGGAAGCGCTGGCCGTTGTTCGTGATACTCTTGGTAATGAATTGTTAGGAAGGGAAATCGATACTGTAGCGGAAAAAGTCAAACGCGGTGAATCACTGGCCGATCCCCTGAGCACTTCCGGATATTTTCCTCCCCTGCTCGTGCAGATTACCTCTATAGGTGAGGAAACAGGCAAACTCGATGAGATGTTGCTCAACGCCGCCGAAACATTCGATTCAGAGGCCGACGCCGCCTTAAATAGATTTATGGCGATTTTCCCGGCGTTGTTAATATTGCTGCTTGCTTTGATAATAGGTTTTATTATCGCCGCAACCCTGTTGCCTATCGTAATGATGACACTCAGTGGCGGGGCATTTTAATGAATCTGTTAGACCCATATTTTCGTAGCTCGAGCTACGATGAGCGAGAAATGATTGATAAAACAGCTTACAGGAAAGGTAGAAAAATGAGGCGTAAAAAGAATAAAAGAAAAGCATTTACGCTTGTGGAGTTACTTGTCGTAATTGTTATTCTGGCGCTCCTTGCCGGAATTGTAGCTCCGAAATTTTTTGGACAAATCGGTAAAGCCAAAGTTGACCTTGCAAGACCCAAAATGGTCCCTATTGAGTCTGCAATTGGAGCTTATCTCCTTAATACTGGTGAGTATCCAAGTACTCTTGATGATTTGTTAGAATGCCCTTCAGGACTCGAGGATGGCTGGAGAGGACCGTACCTAAAATACAGTCAATTACTCGACCCGTGGAAAAATCCCTATCAATATATTCCCGAAGGTACAATCAATCCCGGCAGCTACGATTTGGTAAGCTACGGGGCCGACGGCGCACAAGGCGGTGAAGGTGACAATGCGGACATATATAACGATTGAAAGAAATGCCAAAACCAGAATTACAAGTTAAGAAAAAAATAAAACAATCCGGCTTTACGCTTATAGAGCTGATTGTTGTGATAGTCATCATATCACTTATGGCAGGTGTGGGTAGTAGTATGTTATTAGGAACATACAAGAAACTGAATGTTGACAAAACCGCAAGCAACCTCTTTCTAACTACCAAATACGCTCGAATGATGGCTGTAGAACAGCAAAAACAATACAAATTATGTTTAGATACATTAAATAACGCATTTTACCTGATAACTACGCTATCCGACGAAGAAAACGGGCAAATCGGTGAGACTATCGTCAGGGACCCGTACTGCAAGCCCGTAACTCTCGAAGGAAATATAAGATTCGAAGATATACAAATTACACCGATAGCCCTGGAAACAACAACCGTGACGGAAGATTTACCGACAATAATATTTCTGCCGGATGGGACAGCACAATCAGCCGTCGTTCAGATAGGGGACGAAAAGACACATTATACCGTCAGTATTAACGCCGCAACCGGTAAGGCAAAACTGGTTTCCGGAACGGTAGAAAACGTCAAGGTAAGTACCGTAGATTTGGATGCGGAATAATGAAGCGGAACAAAAGTAAAAGAGGCTTTACATTAGTCGAAACTATCGTCGCCAGCACTATCCTGTGCGGGGCCGTGTTGGCGATAGGCGCTATCTGTACAAAGTCTCTTACCGGCACAAGGCTTAACAGGCGTTATGAAACCGCTTTGACTTTGATTGACAGACAGCTCAGCCTGATCGATTATCTCGGCATCGACGAATTCATAGCGATAGGACAAACCGAAGGAAGCTTCGAAGAATATGCACCGGGATATACATGGAGGGTCGTGACACAATACGAGGATATAGACAGTCTTTACCTCGTAACAATAACCGTTAACTGGATCGAGCATAATCGTATTCACAGTGTATCGATAGATACTATGCTCGACGGAGTCAGCCTGTATTCCGAAACCGACACCGAAACCGATACCGGGACGGCACAATAGTGATTATGAAAACATATTCGAAAAAAACCGGATTTACTTTAGTGGAAGTGATGGTGGCCTCCACAATAGGAGCATTCATCTCGCTGGTCGCGGTCGGAACGCTTAAGGCGGTAATATCCAGCAATGAGCAGGTTGACATCAATATCAATACAGCTTCCGAGGTCAGGTTCGCAGTGAATATAATCGAAAGAGACCTTACCAACATCTATCGCGACGAAGATTACGAAAACACCAAATTAATCGGCACGGTCGAGGATTTGGCTGAATACAGCACCAGTTATCTTGTCTTTTATACTATCAACAGGACAAAAGCCAGGGCCTTAGAGCCGGAAGGTGACATGTACGAAGTGGAATACTACCTTGTAAAAAACGAGGACGGATCTTTCCTGATGAGAAGATTATGGCCGAATCCCAGCGACGAATTCGAGCCGGGCGGAATTTTAACTACGATTGCCGAGAACATAGAACTTTTTCAGGTTCGCTACTTTGACGGCGAAGAATGGTACGACCAGTGGCTGGAGGACATGGAGACTCAACCACAGATGATTGAAGTTATCATAGCAGCCAGACCGGAAAACCGGGGAATCCCAATAATAGAATCTTTTATCGTGAATCTCACCAGGACCGTAACCAGCACTACAGAAACTACAGAGGCTCTTTAGAAAAGAATATAGAAAATAAACACCGATCGGGTGTAAATAAATAAGAATACGTGTATGAAAATTAAACCGAAAAAATTTGATACTAAAGACAAAAACGGGCTTGTTCTTGTAGCAGTGCTGTGGATAGTCGTGGTATTAACGGTAATTGTTGCCATACTCGGCCGGAAAAGCAGGCTCGACACGAAAGTATGCCTGGCCAGAATGGAAAGCGTAAGGTGCAAGTGGGCCTGCCGGGCGGGTATCGAGAGAGCTATAGCGATCCTCAACGAAGACGAAAGAGAAACCGACTGTCTGACGGACCTCTGGAGTGATAATTATATAGACTTCAACGATATTCCTCTTCAAAGGTGTATATTTACCGTTCGTGTAACCGATGAATCGAGCAAGCTGAATATCAATACCGCAACAAGAGAGCAGCTCCTGGGATTACCGTATATGGTGGAGGAAATCGCGGATGCGATAATCGACTGGCGTGACACCGATGAGACACCGGGTGAAGTCGGTGTCGAAGGCGGATATTACGAGAATCTCCCCTTCGGATATCTCCCCAGAAACGGCCCGTTCAGGACAATACGTGAGCTGCTTTTGATCAGAGGCGTCACCGAAGAGCTGTTCTACGGCGAAGACACAAATCTCAACGGCCGTTTGGACTATAACGAAAGGGACGGGCAGGTAAGTCCGCCTTACGATAACGGAGACGACTGGCTGGACCAGGGATGGGCCGGATACCTGACATGCTATTCGTATGACAGCAGCGGCGGTGGCACAAGTCAGACAACGCAAACAACTCAAACGACAGATCAGACAACCGGAAGTTCGAATCAAACAACAGGGACAGGCCAAACGACAGGGGCTTCCGGCCAAACAAACACTAATACCGGACAGGCAACCGGACCTTCCGGCCAGACAACATCCGGTGCCGGTCAAACGACCGGAACTTCAGGCCAGACAACATCCGGTACCGGACAAACGACCGGAACTTCAGGTCAGACAACATCCGGCACCACACAGACAACCGGAACGACAGGGCAAACAACCGGCACTACACAAACTACGGCCAAAGTTAACATAAATACCGCGTCCGACATAGTTCTCGCCGCCCTGCTCGGCGGCGGAGACGAAGCCCTGCGCGCCGCTCAGGAAATAATACAATACCGTGACACACTTATGTACGGAATAGAAGATATATCGGAACTCGTTGATGCAGGGGTAATCGGCGATACCGATTATCAATCGATTCAGGATTATATAACAGTAACCTCGAATGTTTTTACCATTCGCTGTGTTGCGACGGCAGACAGACGATCAGCTCAGGGCCGTAGCATTCCAGGAGCAACACTCCAGACGGAAGCGGTGGTGGACAGAAGCACCAGTCCATGCAAAATACTCTACTGGTATCAGGGAGCAAGTAACTAATGAGCACTAACGAATACAATGACCAGCGGCAACAATCCGTGATTGCAATCGTACAAACAGACGACCAGTTCAGAGCCGTAGAGCTCCAGGAGCAAAACGGCACTGTACAGATTCTCTGGATCAAAAGCGGTGAAACTAACGAGACGAGCTGGCAGACTTTTGCAGCGGAATGCGGCTTGTCAGCAGGTTCAACAGAGCAGGCACGTTCCGACAATGACAGCGATAAAGTTGTCGTAATCGGATTTGATTCGGCCGGAACAGCTTTCTATCGGGTGAAAACACCCGTGGTCGAAGAAAAAGAGATCGAAGCAATAGTGAAATTGCAGGCCGAGAGCAGACTGCCTTTGCCAATCGAGCAAATGGAGCTTGCATGGCGCACAAGCCCGACAAAAAACGGACAAATAGTCATCACTATGGCGGCCGCAAGAAAACAAAATCTGCAGGCGTTTGTGGATAAAGTTAAGGGAATTCAGCCTGCACAAATACTTCTCGACTGCGAAGGAACAACAAAAGCTTTCGAAACGCTCTTTCACGAAAATAAGCGCAATGCGGTGATTATTAACGCAGGGAACCGGAACACGCAGGTCTGCCTTATCGAGGACGGAAGACTGAGTAATTCCGTAGCGCTGGATATGGGAACAGGAGATATTTTCCACGGCCAAACGGAAGAGACTGAAATTATGGAAAGATTCGTCCAGGATATGAGAAGCGTTGTTGACCTGTTCGGACAAAAACAATCGGCAGAATCGCCCGTTCTGGTCCTCTCGGACGGCAGCGAGACATACGTTAGTCTGGTATCCGCGATGAGAACAGCAGGTCTTAACGCACGAATAGCCTTACCGGAAACGGTAGTATTTATGGGCAGAAACAAATTAAGTAATGAGGACCTGTACAAATACCGCTCGCCGATAGGCCTTGCATTACTGGCACTCGATTCGGCTTCGAACAAGCTAAATCTTTTCGAGCACCTGTACAATCCCGCCGGTGAGGAAAAAAATAAATACCAGTGGCTGACATCAAAAGCTGTGTACGCCACCGCCGCGGTCATGCTGGCGTTGTTCGTGCTCGTATCTTTCGCGGTTGACATCGCAAAACCCGGCGCAATCGAAAAACGCATTAAAGCATCGGGGTCGGAAGCTGATATTAACCTTATTATGGAACGGCAAAATTTGAAAAAGATAGTCGCCCAGCAAAGACCGGATATCCTGGATTTGTTAAGTGAAATCACTGCCAGCGCCCAAAGTAACCTGAGGTCACAGAGAGACGAAAGAGGCGGAATGAGCGAAAGAGGCGGAATGAGCGAAAGAGGTGGAATGGGTGGAAGAGGGGGAAGGATGGGGAGAGGCCAGAACAGCGGTATTGAACTGGAAAGCTTCCATTTTAAGAAGGGCCAACCTGTAACAATAACAGGAACGGCTTCCACCACCGACCAGCTTTACAGCTTCGAAAAAAAGCTGGAGGAAAACAAAGACATTGAAGAAGTGAAACGCTCTACCAGCCTAAACACCATAGGCACGAACTTAACCACCAATACAAGAAGTATCGGCGGTCGCGGTAGTCCGGGCGGCACCGGCACTGCCAGAGGCAACAGAAGCAGAGGAGTTAAATTCACTATAACCTTTCACTATAAGAACTTTACTGAATAGAGAATTAGAGAAATTATGATAAGTAAATTAAATCAAAGAGATGTAAGAGCACTAAAGATGGGTGCGGTAGGTGTAGCAGCTATAGTAGTACTTTTATTCGCGTTAGGGGGGTACGAACGCTGGAATACGGCAAGGCAAAAATCGCAGGAACTGAAAAAACAATTGGATCATATTGACCTGGACAAGGCCAAACGCAGCGGTTTAACATCACTTGTGCCCGTATTTCAGATGCCTATTGAAAAAGAAACGCAAAGATTCCTGTTCCGAGACAAACTTAACGAACAACTAAGGAATGCCCGTATAAACAGCCTGCCCCTGCAGGAAGTCCCGGGCGGAAAATCACCGGTAACCGGATACGAGTTATTACGCCTTAAATGCAGCGCTAAATGTAGCATCGAGCAGGTGTTCAACTTGCTCGCCGACTTAAAAAATAATCCCTATCTGGTTGGTGTCGAGGAGATGCGTATTAAAAAAGACGCCAAGAACCAGCGACAATTCGATTTCGATTTAACGGTATCAACGTTAGCTAAGTGAGGGAGGCATATTATGAAACTTGATTTTCTTAAGGAAAAAAAGGAATTAGTCTCAATCGCCCTGCTTGGATTCTCGGCACTTATGGCGGTGTTTATCTCATACCAGATAATAGACTTCTTTGCAGTCACGGCAAGGGCGGAAAATGTTGTTAAAACTGCCATTGAGCAGACCGCCACAGAGGCCCAGAACACAGAACAATATTCTGCCAAAGATCGTGAGATTGCAAGAACTCTGACAAGGAATAATCCGTTCGCTCCGCCGGCAACATCGGAGAATCCTGTCAAAGAAGTACGCGCAATTTTCGGTAATCAGATCCTGATAAACAATAAATGGTACGGCGAAGGCGATACGATATCAGGGAATGCTAAAGTTGTGGCCATCGAGCCGATGCAGGTTATAATAGAATGGAACGGCAGAGAGACTTCTTTCCGCCCGCTCGATGCCTCGACTCCCGAACCTCAACAATCCGACAGGACAACCGCCAGAGCCGGTAGTACCGGCCGAGGAAGTGCCGATATGGTTCTGATCAACGGTTCCCAGTCAGGACAAATGTCCGACCGAAGGGAAATGATGATGAACTTCGAAAACATGAGGTCGAGATTTCAGAATATGAGTGACGCTGAAAGAGAACGACTAAGAAACGAAATGCGCCAGCAATTCGGTGGCAGAGGAGGGTTCGGCGGCAGAGGAGGAGGCGGATTCTTTGGCGGAGGTGGTGGACGTGGCGGACGCGGCGGCGGACGAGGTTAATAAAAAACAGTAAACGGGATAAACAGAAAGAGGTCAAAAATATGAAACGGTTAGGATCAACTACAACATTTACATTAGTTTGTGTCGCAGTGCTTCTTGCTTCCTATGGAATCGGTCTTGGCATTAGAGAGATTAGATTCAGGAACGCCGGAGTGAAAACATCAGGTAAAACAGACAAACCAATCAACCAAGTTCAATCGAAACCTCAAGAAACGACACAAAACGCCCGTTCGCCGGAAGGCGGTCAGCCGGATGCAACTTTTTTCGGGGAAGGCGGAAGAGGCGGAACACAGGATGAGGGAATGAATAGAGGAGGATTTTATAATGAGAACACTTCGGAAGAGGACAGATCTCAAATGCGAGACGGAAGAAGAGGCCGGAGAGGGATGGATTTTGAAAATCTTTCCGAGGAAGAAAGAGCCGCAATGGAAGAACGAAGACAACAGATGATGGAAAGATTTCAGAACATGACCGATGAAGAAAGAGCCCAATTTCGAGGTGGCCGCGGTGGTCGAAGCAGGGGTGGAATGTCCGAATTTGGAGCAGGGGAAAATAATTTCGGCTTTGAAGCTAATGAGTCCGAATCGGGCCAAAACAATATTCAATCCGAAGATGATGCCTCCGGATATCAGGAAAATGAATCTCAATTCGAAGATGAAGACTTCGGTCAAGAAGATACAGATAATGACATAGAATGAGGTGATTTATATGGAACGGTCAAAAACAATTATATCGACGGTCGTAGGCGTTGCGGCGATTCTCATAATCTGGAGAGTGGGTTTCCAGCCGATACCACAGCCGACTGAGACAGAGCAAACACAGACAACCACCGAATCCAGACCGCCGGGCCTAATGGGACGCCGGAGGGACCCAAACGAGTCCCGGATAGCCCTCGACCCGAATGCACCCGGCAGAGGATTTGCCTTTGATCGTTCACGCCGGGGTGACAGGATGCGGCGATCCGAGGAACCCGAAGAGATCGGTGACCCGAACGACCCGCTGGAAGTTGTAAACATGAACAATGTAGATATGAGAAATATCATTCAAAGACTCACCGAATGGACAGGTCGGGTCATCATCCCGGACGATGAGGCTTTAAGAGCAAGAGTGACAATTTACGCACCGGAAAGGGTTCCGAGAAGCAAAGCTCTGGCCCTTGTATATAGCGCGCTTCGGAAAAAGGGATTCGTCGTCAAACATGCCGAAGACGCAATTTATATCGAACCATTAGGTGATGAAAGGCTTGAATCGGTCCCGATAATATCAGCCGACGTTCCTCTTGCAATGATTGAAAATAAAGATCAGGTCGTTCAAAAATTCTTCGAATTAAAGAATTATAGCCCATCGCAGATGGGACAAATCCTTATGCCAATGATGGGCGAATACGGCTATATAAGCGCCGACGAAGAAACCGGCAGTTTGCTTGTCGTTGATACTGTTAAGAACCTGATGACAATCGCCTTGATTATCGAACAGTTTGATACGGCGGAAAGATTGGTTGAAGAAATATTCGAAATTCGTCACAGCGATCCTACGGAGATAATAGAAACTTTACAAGCCATTTTAGCTGATAACAGTCTAACAAGCAGCACTATCGATAACAGAAATGTCAGAGGCGCACGAGGAGCTATACAACAACTACAGGCTCGACAGGGACGAACAACTCAAAGGCTTGCTGCAAACAGAAGAGGCGGCTCTAATGCCCGAACAGGGGGCACCGCCACTTCGATAACAGTAGGCTCCGGTCGCACACAACCGGTCCTGGTCGCCGAGACGAGAAACAACCGGATTATCGCTAAAGCAACAGCCGAAGATATGGAGCTGATTCGCCAGTGGATCGCCAAACTCGATACGCCGGTTAATATCATTTGGGATCCTGCCGAACTTGCAACCTTAGACAAAAATTTAATCGTTCAGAAATTCTTTTACCTGGAATACAGCAGTCCTCAGCAAATGGCTCAGGTTATCGAGCCTCTGCTCACCGAAAACGGCCATTTAGCCGCCGAGGAGAACACTCGCACCCTGTTAATAATCGATACGGTCGAAACTCTCTTGCGCATTGAGGGGATTATTAAAAGATTTGATGTACTTGATGCAGAAGATAATGCTCAGCAAATATTCGAAGTCAAGTACGGTGATCCAACAGAGATAGTCCAGTTAATCAGGTTACTTTTAGGCGAAGAAGCCACAGCTACAAATTCAAGAGCTGTCATCGGCCGAACAACTACAGGTCGAACTACTAATAGAGGCCGCTAAAAAGGCTCTTATGAATAATAAAAGGAGAATAAGATGTTTAAGAAAATTACATTAGCTATTCTTGTCGGTATTATATTATCCGCACCGGGTGATAGCTTAGGCCAACGCGGCGGCGGACGCGGCGGGGGCGAACAACGTGGCGGTTTCGCTGGTTTTAATCGTTCAACAACAAGTCAGTCAAGTTCTGTAGTAGTTGGTACCGATGATGCACAAATAACACTCATTCCGTACCCGGAGAAAAACTGGATTATTGCACGAGCGCCTGCTGAAGTTCTTAAGCAAATAGAAGAGTGGATAATAAAACTCGACCTCAAAGAAACTGCCGGACAGGCATACGACACAATCACGGTCAGATATGTTGACGTTGACGAAGTGGCATCTCGCCTTAACGAGGTTATGACGGAAATAAACGTGGAAATCCAAAAAAATATTGTCATCCAGCCCCTTGTCCAATCCAGGCAGCTTCTTGTCTTCGGTAAAGAGGAATATCGCGAGATGGTTAAAAAGCTTGTCAATGAAATAGATCTTCCATCAAACCAGTTACAAAGGCGAACGTTCAGGTTAAAAAATGCCGACCCGGAAGATATCAAGGAAAAATTGGACGAGCTTTACAGCATGACCGGCACTTCGACCGGCACTACAAGAACCATCAGAACAACCATAAGCCGGACCAGCAGCACTGGTGCCAGTGCTTTGTCGGCTGATACGGTGATAGTAACTACGTATCCATCACTAAGACAGGTAGTCGTGCTCGCTTCGCCTGATAATCTGGTGCAGATTCAGAAACAGATTGAAGAATGGGATATACCGATCGATCCCGAAGCACTCAAACCAAGAATCATTGAGCTTAAGAATGTCGATCCGGCACAAATGGCGGACTTGTTAACAACACTGTTCAGTGAGAGCAGCAGCAGCTCTCGGACAACCACCAACACACGTACTATGCTGAGCGCCATGTACGGCTCGACCGCCACCAACGCAGAAAGAATCATCGGTCCTCTTTACGGGCAATTGACCTTTGCGGATGTGCCGGGAACCAAGAAAATCATCGTTATCAGCAATATCCCCGAGGCTTATGAAGTTGTAGAGGCTTTGATTAAAGATCTCGATGAAGAGGAAATGGCCGAGGTGCCAACGGTGGTAGAACTCAAGTTTGCGGATCCGGAACGACTCTGTGAAGTCCTGAACGCTATGTTCTGCGAGGCAGGCTCATCCGTAGAAATCCTTCGAAGCGCATCGGGGCTGGGTGAATACTCGATGGACGAATCGAGCAGCAGCACAACCGATACGAACCAGGACGGTTATTCTCCATGGTGGTCATCGGCCGGCGCCCGCACAACAACGACAGATGAAGAAAGACCGATAAGCAACGTAATCGGTAAAATTCGATTTGTTCCGGAGACTCGTACAAAATCGGTCCTGATTTTATCCCCTCCGGAATTTATTCCGAAAATAGAAGAATTAATTGCTCGACTCGACGTCCCCGGCAAACAGGTCCTGATCAAGGCCGTTATTGTTGAAGTTGACCACCAGGATGTCACCTCACTGGGGGTCCAGCTGGCCTCGAATCAAAACGCATTCGGAGCTCTGAATGAAAACGCCATCCTTGCCGTGAATGCTTTCGAACAGCTCGACCAGCACGGTTCAGCCGTCTTCGGCGCCGCCGGAACATCGGGAACTGAAGTTACAAATACCCTCTCCTCAGATGTGTACGGACTGCTTGATTTCCTGCAAAAGAAAGTCAATGCAAAGATTCTCAACCAGCAGAGCCTATGGACCGAAGACAACGAGGAGGCAAGTTTCTTCAAGGGACAAAGGGTCGCATTCTACACGGCGGCAACAACAGGAACCGGCACTTCGACCCAGAATTTCGAATTCCAGCGAGTCGGTATGAATCTGGCGGTCCGGCCGAGTATCACTCCCAACAAAGATGTGGATATGATAATCAATATTATCATCTCACAGCTCACCACGGATGAGAAAAACAGTCAGCCGGTCAGAACCGAGATGGAGACAAGAACCAACATGATCATCGGTGACGGCCAGACCCTTATGCTCGGCGGAATTCTCTTCCAGCAGGATGGACGTACTAAGCGAGGTGTCCCCATATTAAGCGACATCCCTTTGGCTGGAGTCCTTTTCAGCCACTATGAAAAGACGATCACCAACAATGAACTGCTCGTCTTTATTACTCCGTATGTTATCGATGACTCCGGCCAAAATCCTCCGGCTACACAGGAGCAAATCGATACTCCGAGGAGAAAACTCGATAATATCCTTCAGGATTTAGATTCCTCAATGGAGCGCTTTGACGAAAAGAAATAGAGAACATTAAAGATTGTAATAGAACCACATCCGGCTCCGGATGGACTTCGACTGCAGATTATTAAAATCATCAGTCATATCCACACGGGGCCGGTTTTGTTTATAGCCGAATTCAACTTCAAAAGAACAAAACAAACATTATCAGAAAAATATTAAAATTCTATAACAGCGTGGTATTTCAGATTTGAAAAATCAATCGTAAGAAAGCATTGATTCGGCCCGCCTGACAAACTGGATTGGAACACCCCACGGATCACGAAGGATGGCAAACTCATCCCCCTGCGGCGTTGTCGATACATCTTCGACAATCTTCGCGCCGGCGGCAACCAGCTTCCGGCAAATTCCTCCTACATCGTCAACCATAAAAGCAATATGAAACACGAGCGGATTCATCGAGGCATAATCCGGCACTGCGTCCGGGGGATTAAGATATATCTCCAGCATTACATTTTCCTGTGCATCACAGATAAAATGCGCGTTGACCGGAGCAGGCCCCCTGCGGACAATCTTCATTCCAAGATTTTCGCAGTACCACTTCGCCATAGCTACCGGGTCCTCAACATTAATCGCTACATGCTCGATTCGCATTCGCAACCACTTTCAATCTGTCATCACTCAATATGCACGGAGCCGGAAATCCCAAGCCGGACAATTCAAAAACCGGCCCAGGTCAAACGATTTATGATTCTAAACGGGAAATCCTAAGATGACAATCGTAAACCAGGAATCCCCCACAAAAGACAGGTACTGTACTATTTTGGTCCTAAAATCATTTAGACCATGGCCGAACAAAAGTATAAGCTCAAAAATTCGGGAGCCGTAAATTCCCTCGCTTAAGACCTGTGCCGTGCCTCTGTGAAGGGGCCTGACCATCAAAAACAGTTATGATATCACATTTACAGTTCAAAGCGTGGTGTAAAATTGCATTCTTCAGCCCCGCTTCTGCCATTCGACAGGAACAGATAAGGCCGGAGCCGAATCTTGAAGTTTCTTCCGATAACACAAAAATAGCAATGGTCGTCAACTTAATGAAGAGAAGTAGGCCAAAAAGGTCGATATTCGTATTAAAATTGAATATGAAACAATAAATATCAAAAATTACAGAGTCCCGGAGAACGACTTCATCTGCCTACAGGATAACCGGATCCCGAATCGGGATGGTTCGGAACAGGGATAAATCTTAATTATTTCTATTGGAATATGAGAACAATAGTAGTAACCAATCAGAAGGGTGGTTGCGGCAAAACAACAACCGCTCTGAATCTGGCCGCTGCCCTTGCTCAAATGGGCCAGAGGGTATTGATAGTCGATCTTGATCCACAGGCGCACGCTACTCTTGGGCTGGGTTTCGATCCCGAGACTCTGGATAAAACCATATATCATTCTCTGGCCAACAGGCAAACCCCTATCTCCAAAATAACAATTGAAACAAAAATCGAAGGCCTTCATCTGGCCCCAAGTAATATTCGGCTCGCAAAAACCGAGCTGGAATCATCCGTAATACCGCAAAAGGAATTCATCCTTGCCGAACAGCTTAAAAAAGTAAGCGACAAATATGATATATGTATTGTCGATTGCCCTCCATCGCTCGGTCTTTTGACTTTCAATGCACTTATCGCCAGTACGGACATAGTCGTACCCGTCCAAGTACATTACTACGCCCTGGAAGGTCTCAAGCAGCTTCTTGAGACGGTGAAGATTGTCAGAAAGCGTTTTTATCCCTGCTCTGTAAAAATCCTCGGACTTTTACTGACATTCGTCGAAGACAGAGCCGCCCTGAGCCAGCAAATCGAAGAACAAATGAGGAACTTCTTCAAGGAGCTGGTTTTCGAAACGGTAATCCACAGAACGATTACTTTGGCGGAAGCACCGAGTGCAGGTGAACCAATCATAGTTTACGCCCCCGAAAGTAAAGGGGCCCAAGAATACAGGGCATTGGCTCGGGAAATCATCGATCCCGAACACGTAAAGAAGGCCAAAGAGCCTCAGGAAATCTCGGCAGTCATGGAAAAGGCACAGTCTTTGGAAAAAGACTTTATTCAAAAACGACCCAAGACTTTAATAAAACAAGCCCCGGAATCAAAAACTAAATCCAAAGCCCAAAAAACAGAAAAGCCCGTATCTAAAACGAAAGCTGCCAAAACAGGAAAAACTTCCGGTACGAGGGTAGTAAAAACAATCGTACTTACATTAATACTGTTGATCCTTTTGGCCGCCGCAGCCGTGGTGGTTGTGATGATAATAATCAATAATCCACCTAAAGTCGAATCCGGCGTAATAGAAGTACAAGAGGACATACCCGAAAATATTACCCTGGTGGCAAAAGATTCTGACAGAAACAAATTACTCTATCGTGTGACTACCAAGCCTTCACATGGAACTCTGAGCGGTACTGCGCCAAATCTAATCTACACACCGGCATTGAACTACAATGGTCCGGACAGTCTTGCTTTTATTGTTAACGACGGCAAAACGGATAGTAACACAGCCACGGTATCGATTACAGTCAAGCCGGTCAACGATCCCCCTGTCGCAAATCAACAATCCGCGACTACAAAAGTGGACAAATCTGTTTCCCTCACTGTAACAGGAAGCGATATAGATAGTCAGGACCTGAAATTCCATATTCGCACCGAACCGAAGCATGGGAAACTCAGCCTCGTACAAAACTTCAGCACCAATGGAAAGCTCGTTTATACTCCCCAGCCCGGTTTCACAGGTACGGATATTTTCACCTTTAAGCTGAACGACGGCGCAGCCGACAGTGAGCCTGCAACGGTAGCTATCGATATTACTCCAAACAATCCTCCCGTCGCTGACCTTCAGCCAGTAACAACAGCAGAAGATACTCCCGTTGTAATTAATCTAATGGCCAGTGATCCTGATGGAGATACACTGAATTATACTGTAATGAAAGAGCCCACACACGGGCAACTAAGCGGAACGGCACCGAATCTCACTTACACACCTAATGCCAATTTCAACGGGCCGGACAGCTTTACCTTTAAAGTCAACGACGGAACTATGGACAGCTTTGTCGCAACCCTGTCGATTACAGTAACCGTCGTTAATGACGCTCCAACTGCAACTGCAAACAGAGCAACAATTCAGGAAGACACTCCGGGGCCGATTGCCTTAAGCGGCAGTGACCCGGACGGAGATTCGCTAACCTATCTAATAGTAACCAATCCTTCCCACGGAAGCCTCAGTGGAACTTCGCCGGATTTAATATATACACCTGATATTAACTACAATGGAGCCGACAGTTTCAGTTTCAGAGCCAATGACGGTACAACCGATAGTGCTTCCGCCTCTTATACTATCGAGGTAATCCCGGCCGACGACCCGCCTGTGGCCCATCCCGGTAGTATAACACTGGCCGAAGATACGTCGGCACAAATTACCCTTGAGGCCGATGACCCGGATGGAGATTCACTGACATACAGCATTGTAAGGCAGCCATCTAACGGCAACCTCACTGGCACGGCGCCGGAGCTGACCTATACTCCTAAATCGAATTTCAACTGGCTTGACAGCTTTACCTTCAAAGTCAGTGACGGCACCTCGGACAGCGAACCTGCGACTGTTTTAATCACAGTGAATCCCGCCAACGACCCGCCGAAGGCTAAGGATGATAGCGTTATGACAAAAGAGGACGTACCAGCTAAAAAGATCGATGTGCTGGCTAATGACACTGAAGTAGATAATGAGCCGCTCAAAGTCACAAACGTTACTCAGGGCAATAACGGTACCGTTTCAATAAATCCCAATAATACCTTGAGTTATGTTCCCAACGCCGACTTTTACGGCACCGATACTTTTACTTACACCATCAGCGACCATCAGAATGAAACCGATACCGCGGTTGTTAGCATCACAATAGAACCGCTCAACGATGCTCCTGTTATCACTTCAAAGCCCGAAACCATTGCTATGTTGAATGTGTTATATACCTATGACGTTAATGCTTTTGATCCGGATACGGAAGACACGCTGACCTACTTCTTAACCTCCAAACCCGAAGGCATGAAAATAAACCCGACTACAGGTCAAATACAATGGATCCCAACCGATATTCATCCTGAGCCGAATCAGGTGACGGTCATGGTCGTAGATAGTAATTCGACACCGGCCTCGGACATTCAATCATTTACAATTAAAGTGAACCCGGCTCCGCCTAAGATAGCAACTTTAAATATAACCGACGGTTACAACCAGGCAAGCGGGAAAGCATTATCGACAGACGGAACAGATATTGTTCTGACCAGTGACGACAAACGCCAGGAAATTAATCCGAACTCATATATATCTTATGACTTTTCAGATGTTCCTGTTCCTGGCGGCACTAAAATCAAATCAGTTATTATTTACGTGGAACACTATGAGCAGAAGCCGTTTCCTTCGGGAAAACTACTTTGGAACGTAGGTACCGGCTGGCCTAAAAAACCGGAGATCTGGATATCAACAGTAGCTCCGTTGCGACAGTCTGAAGAAGGCGATTCGTTAGACTGCTGGGACGTAACAAGTTTCGTGGAAACTACCGAAAAACTCAAATCCATGCAGTTACAAATTGAAAATAAAAACACGACCACTCAAAAGAAAACTTTCGTGGATTATATTTATGCCGTAGTTGAATGGGATTGGCAAAACGCTCAGGAAGATTTGGTCGAATATGAGCTGGAATCCGTACCGTAAATGAAGGTAATTCAAGAACAGCTCAATATTTATACCCCTAAATTCGGAACTATGATTAATCGAAATCATTTTTTTAGTGGAAATCCGTGATTATGGGTACTTTGTCAAAAAAATCGCTTCTTTGAGCAATTATAAAATAAATAATTTTGACACATTTAAATTGATACATTATATTATGTTTAAGAGAAGGGCTGGTGAGAAAGGTAAAGGGGTCATAATTCACCTCAGATAACCCGCCGCCAACCACGGTATCTCTTTTAAAGTGCAAGCTGCGAAGTAATATATTCAGCCGAAAGGACGGGCAATGGCAAAGCATAAAGCAGGTTTGCACAAGGAGGTTGCAATGATTTTTAACGGCGTATGGACTCCGCAAACAGACAATATTCAACAATATTATAATACGTCTTCGCATGTAGCCGCTCTGTATATACACCCGAAATCGACCGCATTGGAAAAATCATCAAAAAGAATAAAAAAATCGGCCCATTCAAAGGCTTCAAGACGAATCTCCTGGGATATTTTTTCCCCGAAAGCAAGAAGAGAGAAAAAAAGACTATCATCAATATCCAAGAATCTGCTGATTAATTTTCCAGGCTGAATTTTGTTAAAATAACGTATAAAACAATATCTTAATTGTTAGCCGCAGAGACCCGGACCGCTGTTTTTACTGAATTTAAGAAATAGCCGGGAACATATTTTTACACAGTCAGGCTAAAAAGTAACTTACATATACAGTCCCATAAAAAGATAAAAAACCTCAATTTAATCAAACGCCCTATCTACCTCCATATTATGTTACACATATATTTATCCCCTTATTTCATATAATCTTACATAAAATATTGCCCGTAATCGAAAGGTTTTATTTTTATATAACCAAAATAGATATTCAGTATTTCAATTCCAAAAATTCGATTAATATGTCAGATTTTTTCTTGACCATATATAAAAATTCCCCTATCATTGAAATTTGCAAGCAATGGATAATCAGCTTGATTGTAGGTTGTCCCATATTTACATTGATTTCTTACGATACTTCGGACCGGGACGAACAAAACAAAGAAAAGGACTACAAGTTTTTTCTTTGAAGGTAGTTGAGTTACAAAGACACCTTTAGCACAGGGTATTTTTAATATAAATGCTGATTCCTTAAAGTTATGGAAACAGTGCTAAAAGGTGAATTAAGCGTGAAATGAAATCTGCTTGAATAAGCGTTCGCCTAACAGCGAGGGAGCATAAGTATTGAATAAAAAATCAGCTAATTTGATGAAAAAGACGTATTTCTTAACGCTAATAAGTCCTCAACATCAGGAAATACTGGCTATTAATAGCTGATTCTTCGCTCCGGCGAAAAGGATTTCGGAACACACACATTTCTTTGAGGCTATACTGCCTGCAAACCTGCATACCATCCATTTGCTTGAGTTGCTTAAAATATAAAAAATGCAATGGAAAGGTAGTAATTATGGATATTCTAATGCAGGTAGATCCATGGTCATATGTTGGTGCCATTGTTATTGGTCTTCTTTTGGGAGGTTCTTTAATTGCAGTCGTCAATCAGGTAATTTCCAAAGCAAAGGCCAAAACCTTCGAACAGGACCTTCAACGGCAAATCGACGGGGCCAAAAAAGAGGCTGAGAACATAATTAAATCCGCCCAAATCGACGCCGCAGCGGAGGCCATTAAAAAAAGAGAAGAAGTAACATCCGAAGCTAACAAAGTTCGTGCCGAACTACACGAAATCGAGATGAGATTAACCAAACGCGAAGACGCGATCGACCGACAGGGTGAAACACTTCAACAACGCGAAAATACCATAAAACAACAGCAGCAGGATAACAAAAGAAGGCAATACAACATCGAGGTCCAGGAAAAACAGCTTTCATCACTAATCGCCCAGCAAAAAAATCAATTGCTGAAAATCACCTCAATGGACATCTCAGAGGCAAAGGACCTCCTCCTCAAGCGTCTCGAAGACGAATGCGAGCACGAAATGTCGGCTCTGATCCAGCGCAAAGTTGACGAAGCGACCGAAACCGTGGAGGAAAAAAGCAGGGAAGTAATCAGCACCGCAATACAACGCTATGCCGCCGAGCAGACCTGCGAAGCTACGATCTCGACCGTCGAGATACCGAATGACGACATGAAAGGCAGGATAATCGGCCGGGAGGGACGCAACATTCGTGCGTTCGAAAAAGCCACCGGCGTAGATGTCATCGTGGACGACACCCCCGGAATGGTCGTCGTCAGCGGATTCAATCCGGTAAGACGTGAGGTCGCCCGCCTGTCTATGGAGCGACTGATCCAGGACGGCCGAATTCACCCGTCCCGAATCGAGGAGCTTGTCGGACAAACCAAAAAGGACATCAATCACAAACTCCTGCAGATCGGCAAAGACGCCGCAGTTGAAACCAACGTCAGAGGCCTGAGCAATAAGGTACTGAGCCTGATCGGAGCACTGAGCTACCGAACAAGCTACGGCCAGAACGTCCTGCGCCACAGCATTGAAGTATCTTTTCTCTCCCAGGTCATGGCGGACGAGCTCGGCCTGGACGGCTCTATCGCCAGGCGTGCCGGATTGTTGCACGATATCGGAAAGGCCATCGACCATGAAGTCGAAGGCAACCACCCCACCATCGGCACAAATTATCTCAAGAGATTCAACGAATCTCCGATCATCCTCAACGCCGTGGCCGGACATCACGGCGACATACCCGCGGACAATCCTTATACCCCGCTGGTCGCCGCCGCCGACGCCATCAGCGCTTCCCGCCCGGGCGCAAGAAGAGAAACGCTTGAAAGGTACATCAAGCGGCTGGAAAAACTCGAGGAAATCGCCGGAAGCTTCAAGGGAGTAGAAAACGCCTACGCAATTCAGGCCGGCAGGGAAATTCGTGTTATTGTCAGCGCAGATGATGTGGATGACGAATCGGCCACGAAAATCGCCCGTGATATCGCCAAAAAGGTCGAAGACGAAATGACCTATCCCGGCGAAATCCAGATTACGCTGCTGCGAGAGGTTCGCTGTATAGAATACGCTAAATAGTAAAAAATTGTAAAGCGTGAAAAACATATTTCGATAGAAATACGAACCATGAAAATAAACGTCCTTTGCATCGGAGACATAGTCGGCAGGCCCGGACGACGAATTATTGCCGATAAGCTTAAAGCATTAGTCGATGAACGCGACATAGATTGCGTCATTGCCAATGCCGAAAACGCCGCCGGCGGCTCGGGCCTTACGCCGCAAATATACGATAAATTAATGAAGTACGGCGTTAATCTGATTACATTGGGCGACCATACGTATCGCAAAAGGGACATAATTAAAACCCTCGAAACAACCGACAATATAGTTCGTCCCGCGAATATGTCCGTAAATGCCGCCGGTAAGGACTTTGCCATCTACAAAACCGGCAAAGGACCGACCGTAGGAGTAACCGCACTGATCGGCAGGCTATTTATGAAGCCGGCGGACTGCCCGTATAATGCCGCCGACAAGATTCTGCCGCAGCTCGCTCAAAAGGCCGACATTATAATCGTTGATTTCCATGCAGAGGCGACCAGCGAAAAAATCGCCATGGGATACCATCTCGACGGCCGGGTCAGCCTCTGCTTCGGCACACACACGCACGTCGTCACCGCGGATGAAAGAATCCTCCCGAAAGGCACCGCGTATATCACCGATATCGGCATGACCGGAGCACATGATTCGGTTCTCGGCCGAAGCACTGAGAGCGTCCTAAAATCGTTCAGAACGCAGATGCCCTACCCATTCCAGATAGCGACCGGCGATGTGAAAATGAACACCATTTTAGTAACCATCGACAGCAATACCAAAAAGGCCGAGCATATCGAGCGGATTGTTATTTCCGCCGAAAGCGAGGATTCGACGATATACGACAGCGACGACGGCAAACCCGAATATTTCAACAATAACTTTTAATTTCATACAATACAGTGATTTTTTAACTGTTCATCTTGTTTTGAGAATTTAGTTATTTTGAACACTATGATTTGTTTCGTATTTCGTGCTTAGTGCTTCGAATTTCCCACCATTGGCTGGCAAATTGGCTTTGTTTTTTCGCCCTCAAAAATCACGCAATTCCACCTATTCACTTGCCAATCAAGAGCTTACACCAATTTGGGCTCATCCCAAATTGGCTTTGTTTTTTCAAAAAAGGTCGATTTGTAGAGAACATTCTATATTTGTCGAATCCCCTGTGGGTGGCATGTTTAGCCGTGGCCGATACGGCCACGGGCAACCCCCGGACAAGTCCGGGGGCTAACAGAAATTCGAATTATTTTTGCGTTTTGATTTTTGCATTTTACTTTTTTGCCTATCCGCCATACGCTACTCGCTATACGCTATTAAGCATTGTACCCAGAAACCCCCTTAACGCAATCAAAATCCCCGTTTTTAAGCAAAAAATCCCCTTTTTAGAAAAAATGCTCCTGACCCCTTTTACTGCTCGAGAATTGACAAAAAAATCCTTGAACAAAAGTCCGGTAATTTGGTATTATAAATACATATAAGGCGGATTAAATTTTATTTATCATATTTTACCCCTAAGGGGCATAATTTTTGCCGTCATTATTTATACAGTTTTTCTATTCATACAAATCCCGCCTTAAAAACTAAAGAAGAACGATGGACGAAAGACGCTTTTTATCTGTCATCTGTCGTCTGTTCTCTGCCAACTGTTATCATAACGAGGGATAGGAAAATGAAGGAAAAAGCAAATCTCTTAAAATGGCTGTTTATTGTGCTGCTCGTACTGTCATGCCCGACTATAAAAGGAAAAATAATCCCAGAAGAAGCCGAGACTAAATACGGCGGCGGAACCGGCGAACCGAACAATCCATACCAAATCGCTACGGCTGAAGACTTAATACTGCTTGGTGAAACTCCCGAAGATTACGACAAGCGCTTCATTTTAACCGCCGACATCGACCTGGATCCGAATCTGCCCGGTGGAAAGGTTTTCGACATGGCTGTTATTGCCCCGGATACGAACGTTTTTGAGATGGATTTTCAAGGAACACCTTTCACAGGTATTTTTGATGGTGATGGGCATATAATTTCAAACCTGACGATCATTGGCCAGGACTTCTTGGGTTTGTTTGGTGAATTAGGCTCTGGAGCGAAGATTTCAAATCTGGGTCTGGAAGCGGTAAATGTAAATGGAACCGGGGAATCTATCGGTGGCCTCGTGGGCTATAAATTCCGGGCCAATATCACCACAAGCTACTGCACCGGTTCAGTTACTGGAAATAGCCGGGTTGGCGGCTTAGTGGGCTGCAATGGTGGTAGTATAACTGCATGCTATAGCACCAGCACTGTTACCGGAGAAAATGAAATCGGCGGTTTAGTTGGATTCAATAACAATGATGTTGGCCGTGCATCATCGCGAGGTACAATATACTATTGTTATTCGGCGGGAAGTGTTTCGGGGATTTCCTCTATTGGTGGTCTGGTTGGAAGCGGAGGAGGTATAGTTACAAGCTGCTTATGGGATGTTGAGGTCTCCGGCCAGGCCGGCAGTATTGGAGGTTTCGGTCTGACTACGGCAGAAATGATGGATCCTAATATGTTTGGTCTGAACGGATTTGCCAACGATCCGAACTGGATAATGAATCCCGGCCTCGACTATCCGCGATTAGCCTGGGAAGGCACAACAGGAGATATCATCCCCGAACCGATTGTTGACTGGATGGTGGGACAGGGAATCCCAGATAATCCCTATAGGATTGATACTGCTAATCAACTGATCCTGTTAGGCAAGGCGAGTATGCTTTGGGACAAGTCATTTGTTCTTGATGCGGATATCGATTTGGATCCAAACCTGCCAGACGGACAAATCTTCAGAAAGGCAGTAATTAACGAATTCACCGGGATATTTAATGGAAATGACCACATTATATATAATCTTGTTATTACAGGCGATTCTTATCTTGGATTGTTTGGCGAATTGGATTCTGCGGCCGAGGTCAGAGATCTGGGTGTAGTTGATGTCAACATAGTTGGTTCAGGTGACCATGTCGGTGGGCTTGCGGGCAGAAATGGGGGTAATATCATCACGTGTTACGCTACCGGTATGGTTAGCGGCAACGACTATGTTGGGGGACTCGCAGGGAGTAACTTTTACAGTAAAATTGCAAACTGTAGCTTCACCGGTACGGTCATTGGAAATGAAAATACCGGCGGTCTCGTGGGAGTCAATTTTGAAATTGTCACCGCAAGCTCAAGCACCGGCACAGTTAGCGGTAACGAGCTTGTCGGTGGTCTTGTAGGTAGTAATGGGGGTAAAATCAGCTCTTGCTATAGCACCAGCGAGGTTAACGGTAATTACTATGTAGGCGGCTTCATCGGGCGCAATCCCTGGAATGATTGGGGTACAATTACCGATTGTTATAGCACCGGCAACGTCACTGGAAATAATTGTGTCGGCGGATTTGCGGGTTGGAACAGTATTGGTAGCATCATTACCAGATGCTACAGCACTGGTTTGGTCATTGGAAATGAGAACGTTGGTGGTCTGATAGGCTGTGAAGATTTCAACGTAGTATCAAGTTTCTGGGACATTCAAACCTCCGGTTTTAATGGCAGTGATGGAGGCGTCGGTCTGACCACGGCGGAGATGATGGATCCCTATATGCTTGGCCTGAACGGGCTTGCCAATGATCCGAACTGGATCCTGAATCCCGGCCTTGATTATCCGCGATTAGCCTGGGAAGGCACACCGGGAGATATCATCCCCGAACCAATTATTGACTGGCTTGAAGGAAACGGTACGGCAGAAGATCCCTATCGGATTAACACAGCAGAGCAACTCATCTTTTTGGGAAGGGCCGGTGCTTTATGTGACAGGTGTTTCATCCTGACTGCAAAAATCGACTTGGATCCGAATCTGCCGGAAGGACAGGTCTTCGGGCAGGCAGTAATTCCGAAATTCTCCGGCGTATTTGATGGTAACAACCACATCATTAATAATCTCTCTATTTCGGGCCATTCTCATCTTGGCTTGTTCGGCCGATTGGAATATGGATCTGAGGTTAAAAACTTAGGAATCCTGGATGTTAACATAACCAGCTCGGGTTCCGATGTCGGCAGTCTTGTGGGCATGAACGGAAGTGATGTTACTGCCTGTTACAGCAGTGGTGTGATTATTGGAAATTCCTCTGTTGGCGGTCTCGTTGGTTACAATCGGAGAAATATCATAATGAGCTACAGCGCAGGTACCGTCAGTGGGATTCGTAATGTTGGCGGCCTCGTTGGTTTCAATAGTCGTATTATATCCAAAAGCTACAGTACGGGTACCATAATTGGAGATGAAAACGTCGGAGGTCTTGCGGGTAGTAACTGTTTCGGCAGCATTAGCACAAGCTATAGCACCGGCACGGTAAGTGGAATCAACAATGTTGGTGGTCTTGTGGGAGAGAACGACTTTGAGGGCACTATTATAAACAGCTATAGCACAGGTTCAGTCAATGGAAATGAAAACGTCGGCGGACTTGTAGGTACGAGCCACTCTAGTACTGCTACTATTATCACGAGTCTCTGGGATATAGAGACTTCGGGACAGACCGATAGCAGTGGAGGCGTTGGTCTGACTACAGCGGAGATGATGGATCCGTATATGTTGGGCATGAACGGATTTGCCAAAGATCCGAACTGGATTCTGAATCCAGGCCTCGACTATCCACGATTAGCATGGGAGGTCACGCCTGGAGAAATAATCAATGAGCCTATCATTGAGTGGATTGAAGGGCAAGGAACGAATCAGAATCTCTATAGAATTCACACTGCCAATCAACTAATCTTATTGGGCAAAGCGAGCATCCTCTGGGACAAGTCGTTTGTTCTTGTTGTGGACATCGATTTGAATCCAAACCTGTCGGATGGACAAGTCTTCGGACAGGCAATAATTCCTAAATTCGCTGGAGTATTTGATGGTAATGGCCACGTTATTAATAATCTTTCAATTTCAGGTGATTCTTATCTTGGGCTATTTGGCCGATTGGAAAACGGAGCTTTAGTTAAGAATTTAAGTATCGTGGATGTTAACATATCTGGTTCAGGTTATTGCGTTGGTAGTCTTGTAGGCAAGAATAAAGGTGCTGTCATTGAATGCTATAGTAACGGTGTGATTATTGGAAATAACTCTATTGGCGGCCTTGCAGGTTACAATATCGGCAGTATCATAATGAGCCATAGTATTAGCAAGGTAATTGGAAACAAATACATCGGCGGCCTCGTGGGTACAAACAAGTCTTATTATGACGGATCGACATGGACCGACGGAATAATTACTAACTGCTATAGCACCAGCTTAGTAACAGGTCAAACAAATGTCGGCGGCCTCGTGGGGCTAAATCAAAGTGGTATATTAGCCGAATGTTACAGCACCAGTGTAGTTAGCGGAGATTTGAGTATCGGCGGCCTTGTAGGTGACAATAATAGTATGAACGGCATTACTAACTGCTACAGCGCTGGCGCAGTTAGCGGAGAAGATAATGTGGGCGGGCTCGTTGGTTACAATAGTTTCCGTAGCGTTATTACAAGTAGTTATAGTACCGGCACTGTCAGCGGAAATGAAAACGTTGGTGGTCTCGTGGGCAAAGACTACAATGGTCGTATCACTATGAGTTTCTGGGGTGTGGAAAGCAGTGGTTTGACGAATATGTGCGGAATTAGTGAGGATAACTGCGATGATTCATTTGGCAAGACCACAGCCGAGATGCAGACCGAAAGTACATTTATAAACGCCGGTTGGGACTTCGTGGACGAGACGGCCAATGGCACGGAAGATATCTGGTGGATCGATGAAGGTCAGGACTATCCACGCCTTTGGTGGGAGCTGAACGATGAGGCATCGCAGTTTTGATACGTTCGGCTGCACTCAGGACAATGTGATGGCCAGTAATTAAACACGAGCCGCTACAGGATTTTTGTCATTTTCTCATGTTATCACACTTAAGAGAACTAATAAGCCGATACCTGTAATCACTGCGCCTGAAATTCTGTTCAGCCATGTTAACTTGCTGTAGGTCAAATTTCCAAGAAACTTACCGGCAACAGTGCTCAGTGTAAACCACCAAAGCTCGGAACCAACAAATACACCTGTAACTAATAAGACGGCTGATACATAATGCCCGCTTATACTTACCACCCCCAAGCCCGCAAATACTGCCGCAAAAGCAAGAAACGTTATAGGATTCGCCAGTGTAAGAAATAAGGTGGATATATAGTCACTAATATAGCTGGAGCTATTGCCTGAAGTAACCTGTTGTCCGGGTTTAGATAGAAAAATCTTCACGCCTATGTAGCAAAGAAAGATACCGCCAAAGAGACGAAGCAATGTTTGTTCTTTAAGTAGAAAGCTCGAAATAAACGTCAGGCCAAAAGCTGCAATGATACCGTAAATAGCATCAGCCGTAGCCGCTCCAAGACCTGAAAATATCCCGTGAAGTTTTCCATCATTCAACGTTCGCTGTATACATAACATACCAACCGCACCCACAGGTGTCGCAATTAAAAAACCAACAATCAGACCTTTAAAAAAGAAACTTATATCCATAAATACTTCCAACTGTGTATTGAACAGCGGCTTAAATTACGAATATAATAAATTTTTGACGCAGCCAGCCCGAAAATTATATCCTGAGGGGGCATAGCCGAGCAACATTTTTATCGAATAGAAAGAATAATGATTTATCTCTTTAACTTAAGTTTTCTCCTTTCTTTTCTCATCGACCTTTTTCCGAAGCTCTTGTAGTTTCTCGTCAGTGAGCTTACCGGCGCGCATCAGATGCTGAAACATCAGGAGGATTTTATTGGGGATGCCTACCATTTTAAGTTTGATTGGAACATCGTGACAGAGAATTAAAGGTGTCCGCCTGCCCTGGGGGGGATTTCATTTGGCGTATATAGTATAAGGTACACGAAAAACGATGAACGATGGAAGATAGACGAGATACGAGTATCAGGTATCTATAAGCACTTCATTAAATATTCTGTTTGCCTCAAATCAATTCATTTCTTAATATATGGGGGATTTTTTCCTGGTGTAAATTGTTCTAAACTTATTTTAGAGGAGCAAATTATGTTCAAGACACGTACCGCCAAAAAAGTTGGAATTGTTTTTATATGTCTGATCCTTGCAAGCCTCTCGATGTCATCGGCACAAACAAAAATCACTATCCAGGCCGGTCAGCCGGGTGCTCAAATCAGCCCGACCATGTGGGGAATATTCTTTGAGGACATTAATTTCGGCGCCGACGGCGGCCTATACGCCGAGCTGGTAAAAAATCGTGGATTCGAGTTTCCGGAAGAGGCGGTCATGGGCTGGACTCGGATGGCGTCAAGGGATTCTCGCGGCAGCCTGTCGATTCGCGACGAAGAGCCGTTCGAACAGGCCAATCCAAACTACCTGCGAATCGAGGTAAGAGACCCCGGCCGGGGCGGATTCGGGATGACCAATGAGGGATTCCGCGGCATGGGAATTCACAAGGGACAGTCGTACTGGTTTTCAATCTATGCCCGAGCTACGATGGAGCCAATGACCTTCAAGGCCGAAATTATCGCTCCGGACGGCCGTGTCATAGGCGAGGCCCGCTTCAGCGGTGTGAATAAAGACTGGCAGAAATATCAGTGCCAGATTGTGCCCACGGAAACGGAGGCAAAGGCGAAATTGAACCTGCTGGGTACACGCGTAGGCCTGCTGGATGTAGATATGGTCTCGCTGTTCCCGGTGGACTCCGCTGTATCGAGCCCCATGATGCCGGAGCCGGTCCCCGGTCTGAGAAAGGACATAGTACAGATGCTGGCGGATATGAAGCCCGGCTTTCTGCGGTTCCCCGGCGGCTGCATTGTGGAAGGTCGTGACTTAGGCAACCGCTACCAGTGGAAAAACACCATAGGCCCTATTAACAAGCGACAGACGATAATCGGCAGATGGAACACGGAATTCGCTCATCGTCTTACGCCGGATTACTATCAGTCATTCGGCCTGGGCTTCTACGAATATTTCAAGCTGAGCGAAGATATCGGTGCCGAACCTATGCCGATTCTCAACTGCGGCATGGCCTGCCAGTTCAACACCGCCGAACTTGTACCCATGGATAAGCTCGAACCGTACGTCCAGGATGCATTGGATCTTATCGAATTTGCCAACGGCCCTGCTGACAGCAAATGGGGCAAAATCAGGGCTGACATGGGCCATCCGGAGCCGTTTAATATGAAGATGATAGGCATCGGCAACGAGCAATGGGGGCCGCAGTATATCGAACGCTATAAGGTCTTCGCAAAAGCTATTAAGGATAAATATCCCGAAATGCAGCTCATCGCCGCAACTGGTTCGGACGCCACTATCTTCCCAAACGGCCATGCGGAAATCGAATACCTATGGAAGCAGTGGCGGCAGCTAAAGCCCGAATTCGTTGACGAACATTTTTACCGACAGCCGGACTGGTTTTTGGCCAATACCAACTGGTACGATGACTATGACCGCAACAGCCCGAAATTGTTTGTTGGTGAATATGCCGCTCAGAGCGTGGGTGTCGCCAGCCCCGACAACCGCAACAATTTGAAATGCGCCCTGTACGAGGCGGCGTTTATGACCGGCATGGAACGAAATGCCGACTTGGTGAGGATGACTTGCTATGCCCCACTGTTCGGGCACGAAGACGCGTGGCAATGGCGGCCGGATATGATTTGGTTCGATAACCTGAATGTTTACGGCTCAGCGAATTACTACGTGCAAAAACTGTTCAGTCTCAATCCCGGCACAAATCTGCTAAAAGTCCGGTTAAGTGACGTGCCGAATCTCGATGATACGAAGAAGGCACTATCGGTATGCAGCACCCTGGATAAAAAAGCTGGTGAGGTCATCATCAAGGCGGTCAATGTCACGGACAAAGGGCTTAAGGCGAATATCGAGTTGCAGGGTGTAAGCAAAACCGGGCCGCAGGCAAAAGCGATAGTACTGGCCGGGAAAACTCTGGAAGATGAAAACACTTTGCAGGAGCCTAAAAAAATCTATCCGGCGGAAAAAACAGTGTCGGTCAAAAGCCCGAATTTTTCATACGAGTTTCAGCCGTATTCTTTAACGGTATTACGGATTCCGGCGGAATAGACTCCGTCCAAAAAGCGGCAGATTATCGCAGGTATTGATTGTATGTTTTTTCACGGGCGATGGTCGTTTCGGGGCCGTGGCCGGGATAGACTTTCGTTTCATCGGGTAGAGTCAAAAGTTTATCTTTTATGCCGGTTACCAATTGTGGCATACTTCCACCGGGGAAATCCGTCCTGCCGACCGAATCGGCGAAAAGCGCGTCACCGGAAAAAACAATTCCGTCCTCGGCTGAGTACAGGCTGATTCCGCCGGGCGTATGGCCGGGAGTATGTAAGACTTGCAGCTTTACACCGGCCTGTTCGACAACGTCACCATCCTGCAGAGTAAAATCCGCCGGCCCGGTAATAAACGCCGCCCCTGTCATGGCGGACAGGTTGGAGAATGGCTCTTCGAGCATATCAGCGTCGAGTTGGTGAATGTAAACTTTTATATCCGGGAAATTGTCTCGCAGCGCATTAATTCCAGCGATATGGTCGATATGTCCGTGAGTCAGGACTAATGCGGCCGGACTTAATTTCCGCTGCCGGAGAAAATCAATCAACGGTGCACAATCAAGCCCCGCATCGATAATCAGGCAGTCCCCGGCCTGGTTATCACGCCGTAATATATAGCAGTTGGTCTCATACAAACCAAGAATCAGGCAACCTATTTCCATGATAAGCATCCTTGAAAGTTCTGCAGGATAGCAAAAATCGCCGCAAGGGTCAATAGTCCCCGACCCGGCCGTCGAATCGGATTAGACTTGACCGACAGGTATAAGTTTGTTACTGTGCTCGGATTCTGAACATTTGTGATCGGCATAAAAACCAGTTATGATACGCTGCATTATGGAGAAATCTATCGAATGAAGCATTTTGGACGAATGTTCAAATATGTTTGGCCTCAATGGCCGCGAATCATCATCGTTGTTATCAGTGCGGTAGTCATCGCAGCATTTTTATCCTTGAGCTTCGTGACAATCATACCGCTATTGAAAGTCATGATGGGTAACGAAGGTATTCACGGCTGGGTGGAAAGAAAAATATGCGCCGAACGCTATGGTATAATTATCAACATGCCGGACCATTTTAGCGAATCGGAAACCGCTAATCGTCTCAGGATTACAAGTATCAAAGATGACAGCCTCGCTCAAAAAGCAGGGCTACAAATCCTTGATATCATAACAGACGTCAACGAGCCGAAAATAGATATTGCCGGTGGAGAACCCACCCGAAACAGGCTGCTCGAAATTCTGGCAACCGCAGATTCGCAAACAGAGCTGGCTCTTCAAGTCAGCCGGAGTACGGCAAACGGAACCGTGATATCAGAGACGAGAGCAGAAGTAACGCTCAATACGGGCAAAAAGCCGTTTTATGTGGACGCCGTGGAAAAACTGATTAACATCCTTCCGAGAGAACAAACCCAGGAAAACAAGACAAAAGCGGTAGTTTATATTATCATCGGGATATGTATAATAACGATAATCCGGTGTACGGCGAAATTCTTCCAGGAATACATGACACAAAAAGTAGTGCAGATCTCAATCAACCACCTTCGGGAGGAAACATTTTCTCACGCCCTTGAAATGCCCATCAGTTTCTTTTCAAGCGAACGTCCCAGTGACACAGTCAGCCGGATTATTCGCGACACCGATGTGATGGGAAGATCCATCAAGGTCATGCTGGGAAAGGCCCTGAGAGAACCGCTTAACGCCCTGTTTATGGTCGGCTGGGCAATGTGGATTGACTGGAAACTGACGTTGATTTTCATGGTCGGCACCCCTTTTGTGCTGGCATTAGTAATTATCTTCGGCAAGAAAATGAAACGGGCCACCCGCAAATCACTCGTCGCCGGCTCCCAGATGCTGGCAAAACTCCAGGAGGCCATGGCCGGGCTGCGAGTGGTCAAGGTTTATAATCGCCATGATTATGAGAACGAGAGATTCAGGATTATCAACAAAAGGCTTCTTAAACAACTGCTGAAAAAGTCCAAGGTCGATGCCGCCACTATGCCGCTTATGGAGGTCTTCGGAATGCTGGCAGGCTCTGCGGCGTTAATAATGGGGGCTTACTGGATTAATTCCGGCAAGATGGACAGCCAGGAATTTTTCGGATTGCTGATATTGCTCGGAGCGGCCGCCGAGTCGGCCCGTAAAACCAGTGATGTCTGGAACAAGATACAGGAGGCCAATGCCGCCGCCGAACGGGTTTTTGCCGTAGTAGATTCACCTGTCGAATACGAAAAGCCAGACACTGTCGAGCTGCAACCGCTGAAAAGAAAAATCGAATTCAGGAACATCGTATTTACATATCCCGGCTCCCACAGGTCCGCTCTTAACCGGATAAATCTGACGATAGAGGCGGGACACAATATCGCCCTGGTCGGGCCGAACGGCTCGGGTAAAACCACTTTGGCAAATCTGCTACCGAGATTTTATGATCCCGATTCCGGCCAGGTCCTTATCGATGGAAAAGATATCTACGACGTAACACTCACCAGCTTACGCAGACAAATCGGAATGGTTACTCAGAATGTGGTTACATTCAACGACACGATCGCGGCAAATATCGCCTACGGCAAGCCCGACGCCGGCCGGGAAGAAATCATTAACGCCGCCAGGCGTTCATTCGCCCACGAATTTATAGCCCCCCTGCCCAAAGGCTACGATACCATTATCGGTGAAGAAAGTACCGGGCTGAGCGGTGGGCAAATGCAAAGAATTATTATTGCCAGAGCGATCCTGAAAAATCCCGCAATTTTGATTTTCGACGAGGCCACCAGCCAGGTCGATGCCGAAAGTGAAGCCAAAATACACAAAGCCATCGAGGAAATTATGCAGGAAAGAACCAGCATTATTATAGCCCACAGGTTCAGCACCGTTATCAACGCGGACGTCATTGTGGTCATGGATGACGGACAAATTGTCGCCCATGGCCAGCACAACGAGCTGATACGAACCTGCCAGCTGTACCAGAGCCTCTACGAGACACAGTTAGTCCAGGCATAAAATCCGAAAGGTTAACGAACAGTATAAAACAAAGATTATGAATTATAGCTGGACTTTTATTTCAACTTAGTTTTAATTATACAACTTGTTATTAGCCGTTTATATCTGAATATTCTGTGGGGTTTTCGGGGAATTAAATCTATGTACGAGTCTTCACGCGAACAAAAAGCAAATGCACTTTTTAAAAGGTTCCAGGGCAATCCCATCATGACACCGGCAAGCTGGCCTTATCCGACAAATGCGGTCTTTAATCCAGCGGCGGCCAAAATCAACACTGAAACCCTGCTGCTGGTGAGGGTCGAAGATATGCGTGGTTTTTCACATTTGACCGTCGCCCGCAGCGCCGACGGACTGACAGACTGGGAAATAGATCCCGAGCCGACTCTCATGGCCGACCAAAACTCCCGAGAGGAGAGGTGGGGACTGGAAGACCCCCGGATTGTCTGGCTTGAGGAGCAAAAGCAATTCGCCGTGACTTACGTTTCCTTTAGCGAGGGCGGTCCGGTTGTTTCACTGGCCATAACAAAGAATTTCAAGACATTCGCACGCCTGGGCACTCTCCTGCCTCCGGAAGATAAAGATGCCTGCCTGTTTCCACGCCGGTTCAACGGCAGATTCGCACTGATTCACCGCCCGATTGTCCGGGGAGAAGCTCACATGTGGATTAGTTTCTCACCCGATTTGAAACACTGGGGCGACCACATGCCGTTAATAATGACAAGGCACGCATACTGGGATTGTCACAGAGTGGGGCTGGCCTGTCAGCCTATAGAAACCGAACAGGGCTGGATGCTATTCTACCACGGCGTCCGGAGTACCACCGCGGGTGCAATATATCGAGTAGGGCTGGCGCTGCTGGATTTGAATGCGCCATGGAAAGTACTGCGTCGAAGCCCCGAATGGGTCCTGGGGCCGAGGGCCTCCTACGAACGCATCGGCGATGTCGGCGATGTTGTTTTCCCCAATGGTGCCGTAGTGCACAGAGAAACCGACCAGCTTTATCTCTATTACGGTGCGGCCGACAGCACGGTGGCCGTGGCGACGGCTAAGTTGAGCGATTGTCTCGACTATATAATGTCGTGCCCGGAAGATTAAAAAAAATATTTCAAATAAGTCTGCTGCAGCGTAATCATCTTACTCGTCCATTTATGCGCACAAAAGAATGGAGTGCATAAAATTACTTTTGCCCAAAAATCCAAAGCCTAATCCCTAAGCTCTACCTCTTTAACAGCTTGATAAATAATTCCGGAATTTCTTGAACTTCAAAGGTGAATATGGCAAGACTATTGACCTCGTACGGAGAAAATTATGTTTTTTACTGTTTAAATGGGAAATTCAGGATCAAAAGTGCAGAAAAGAAACATGCCCCCTTTCTCCCTCAGAAAACTTCTGGTGTGTCGAGAACCGTTGGGCTACAATTAACCGACACGAATAAAAAATGATTCGCTATATGACTACAAAAGAGAAGATAGCGGACAGAAAGAATGGTGCCCGGGAAGAATCAATATGAATAAGTATATCGCTAATATGGGAGGTAGAATTATGCGAAAATATGGTATCATCGTCCTGATTATCATCGGTTTGAATGGCGTCTTCACGGACATCTACGGGTGCTCGGCTGTCTGCCTCAACAAAAAGGGGCATCTCATTCTTGCCAACAACATGGACTGGATCTCTGGTGACGGCATGGTCGTCGTCAATAAACGCAATGTCAAAAAACGCGGATTCTGGTATGAAAACAAGCCCGACTGGACATGGACCTCCAAATATGGCAGTATTACCTTTAATACAGAAGGGCGAGAATTCCCCATCAGGGGAATGAACGAAGCCGGACTGGCAATCGTTGAATTGATGCTATCCGAAACCAAGCATCCGTCATCCGGCGGCCTGCCCGTCCTCAGCGGTTCGCAATGGATCCAATACCAGCTGGACACCAGCGCGACGGCCGAAGAGGTGATAGCCTCCGATAAGGTGGTCCGTATCGAACCTACGGACTGGGAGGGCATGGCTTCGCACTTTATCATCTGCGACAGCAACGGAACAGTTGCCGGCATCGAGTGGCTGGAGGGGAAATTGACCGTTTATACCGGTACTACCCTGCCGATACCTGCATTGGTCAACAGCGCCTATGAATCGTGCATTACAAGCGGGGACGACCCTTCGGGACGCTTCAAGCCTATTGCCGAGTTGTATGCTGCGTACGATACCGCCGAGACCAGCGATGGTGTAAGCTATATATTTTCCATTCTCAAGGCCGCTGATTTGTACTCGCCGCCCTTCCAGACACGATGGTCGATGGCCTTTGATGTGCGCGCCAAGCGGTGCTACTGGAAAACCGTGTCGAACAGCCAGTTGCGGTATGTCGATTTAAAGGACTTCGACTTTTCCTGCAAGACCGATGTCGAGGTACTGGACATCAATGGCGGCGATACCGGCAACGTGAAGACCGCGTTTTCTCCCTACACCGTCGCCTTCAATCGCGACCAGGTCACGCGCATATATTCTCTTTACAACCAGTACAGTGATTTTATCGGTAAGTCTTATTCACAGGATACTATCGACGGAATTATCGCCTACCCCGAAAGCACCATCTGTGATGACGGCGACTGATAGGAAATTTGATTTAATAGTAATTTCTCCTGTTCTCTTAAAGTTACATTAGTCCAAGATAGATGGACAGTAACAATAACAGCATCAAAGTCTTTATAGGTTACATAAGCTGCCTGAATAGGATGCTGGAAACCTTCAGGTTCAATTATATCCTCTAACTCTATTGATTGAGTAGTAAAGATGGCATTATCCTGATCGTCATTAGAGTTAAGGAAAGCTACTGAAGTAAACTGGATTTCATTATCCATAAAAGAGTTAATTCGGATTACTTGTTTATATTCGGTAAAGCCCCTGTCCCTTGTAGATGGTCTATCGCGAACTTTGCCCGTACATTTTCCAGTTGCTGTGCCTTGGTCTGAATTCTCCAGACAAGCACTATAATAGGCTCTCTTTTTCTGTCCTTAAAGGTTATAATAATTCTGCCGAATCCCATCAGACGCTCAAGGAAGTCACTCGTATCGATCCGGGAATTATAATCCTCCCTGCCGATTTGCTCGCCCGACTCGGTCGGGCCGTCCTGGAGGTTCATGTAGTTTGGCGTTATTGTGATATAATAAAACAGCCCCTTGAGCCAGGAAATGAAAACTGTTGCCAGACCTATCACACCCACAAGCAGATAAACCGTGGCATTCATGGATATGGCAATATTTTTAAAGAGCTTAAGGAAATTCACCACCTGTCCGAGCAAATGAAGCCATAAAAGAAAAAATCCCAGACTTACGATAGTAATAAGTAATATTTTGATACTGATATTATATTCCTCGATAAGAAAGTTAAGGAAAAATACCGCAAACCAGATACCACCTACGGCGGCCGGCGGCACACATTGAATACACAACAGCACCGCGGCAATAAACGATACCACTATCGTCGGAACGTAAAGCGCCTTCGGAGTCCAGTTGTAAATTATCAACCAGTCGTTAATATCGGGATCTTCCCTGAGAGCTTTTTCCATTCTCAATCTGGTTCTGAACGTTTTCCTGAGAATAAGCCATGCTATGGCAAGGGCGATAACGACACCTACGGCGATATACAAGGCTACCATTTGATTCGAAAACCACTCGATCTCCGCTCTGTTTCGAATCAAATAAACGACAGCCCAAATCAGAGCGGCAATAACAATCAGCAAAGCTGAAATTAAAATGATTTTTTTCCAATGTTGGGCTAAAAAACCTTTCTTAAAGCCAGGACTTTTATTCTCCTGAATATCTTGCTCCGACATGATGTCTCCTTTCCCATACCGGTTCGTATTATTCCTGGGATATAACAGGCTCCCATTGTATTTTCGCCGCACCAAGTAACGTCCCTGTCGCAAAAGCCAGGTCAACAAGTGCTATCTGGTACTCGGCCAGCGCCAGGATTTCGGCTCTTTGTGCATCGGCAAAATTCGTTTGTGCCTGAAGCACATCGGTCGATGTCACCAGGCCGAGCTCGAACTGACGTTTCTCAGCCTCGAAAAGTCGGCCTTCCAGTATCGCACTTTGTCTGCCGGCCAAAATCCTCTGCCAGTTGGCTTCGAGCTGATCGATGGCGTTAAGAACTTCATATTCTATCATCGCTTTGCGACTGTCACGACTGGCCAACCGTTGTCTGCGCTGGTAAAACGCCTGACGTAACTGGCTTTTCGCCGATTCGTTTCCCAAAGGCACCAATAGCTGCAGGCCAAGGCGATGATCTTCGAACCTCTTGTCGAAAAGCAGGTCATACGAGTTATCTCTCGTAGAACCCAGGCCGTTTATATTATACGTATAATCCATCGTTACCAAAGGCAGCGTCTGGTTTTGCATATAATCTAAAGTACTCACATCCTGAGCAATTTGCAACTCTAATTCGAGCATTTCCATACGTTGGTCGATGGCTATTTCCACAAGACGCTGCTTTTCAAGCTCATACCGAACCGGATCCGGCTCAGTAGCCGGTATCAGGACCGTGGCCGTTTCCATTCCCAATCCCGCTTTATTCAGCGTCTGTTTCAGCTCCCGTTCCCGGTCCCGTACATTATTCTCCGCCAGTATAATCGCTTCAAGCTGCTGGGCAACCCCAGCCTCGGTGCGTATGACCTCGATTTGCGCCATTTCACCGGCCGAAACAAAACGTTGTGCCTGCTCAAATAAAGCCCTGGCCAATTCATATTGTTGCCTGCGTACATCCAGCTCTCGTCTGGCAGTATATAATCGCCAATAAACACGATCCACCGCGGCAATGATTCGGATCAGCTCAAGTTTCGTCCTAGCATCCGTTATCTGCCTGTCATATTCGGCAATCCGAATAGCATAAGTATTCGCCCTTTTGCCGGCATTACGTAATAGCGGCTGACTAATCGAGGCCGAAAAATCGGAACTATAGGAAGGATTAAAAATTGAGTACATGGAATCGGTCTTCGTACGATTGTCCACGGCATCGAACGAAACGGTTCCACCCGTACGCAAAGGGACGCTCACACCGAGGTCTGTAGATGTATAATTAACATTAGAGCCGCCGATATCAAGAGTCGAAGCCACGGGCGTATCGGTCCGGGTATGGGATACACTGGCGGAAAAGGCCGCCTCGAACTGGGCCTCCTGCTGACTGACACGCTCGGCGGCAATCGCCGGATTGATAAGCTGGACCTTGAGGTCAAGGTTATTTTCCAGCGTCAACGCCCGGCATTGTTCCAATGTAAGCTCAAGCTCCGCCGGCGCCGGCTTGTTCACATCTACACAGTCGGCCTGTTCATCTTCGGCCTTTTGCAAATCGAGCGTTTCTACCTGCCGTAATTTCTCAGGAGCAATCTGAACCATGTAAAAATCATTGCCGCCGTCACGACAGCCGGAAAGGAGAATTAATCCCAATCCTGTAAAAAAAACAAATCTGTACCAATGCCATATTTTATTCATGTCTAAGAGCCTCAATGGGATCGAGCCTTGCGGCTTTGATTGCCGGAAACATCCCGAAAAAGATACCAACGCAGCCGCAAAAAGCAAATGAAAGTGCTATTGCCCATGCGGGAATATATGCCATATCAAATACAGGAACCTTAAATATTGCTTTTACAACACTGTCGATAATTTGAGTCAGGAGCTTGCCAAGACCAATTCCGACAAGTCCACCTACACAGCAGAGAACCACAGCCTCGATGAGAAATTGGGTGAGAATTGCACTCTTTTTCGCTCCTACAGCTTTACGAAGACCGATTTCTCTGGTTCGCTCCGAGACGGAGACAAGCATAATATTCATAATACCGACGCCTCCGACCAAAAGGGATATACCGACGATACCTCCTGCCACCATCGTAACGACAAAGGCAATTTCGTTGAATGACTGGAGGGCATTTTTTAGTGACTGAACTTCAAACGTATCCGGTTCGCCGGGTTTTATATGACGTGTCCGGCGAAGAAAAAAGCGTATCTCAGCCAGGGCATCGTCCGTAACTTTAGCGGATTTACTTTCAGCCTGAGTCCATACGGAAGGATAACGCTGCATCTGTAGGCCGGTTTTGAACGGGATAAAGATTTCGGACCTTTCCTGGTCGCCTCCACCGAATACATTTTCCGGTCTGGATTCGATGACACCGATGACATAAAAAGTGTCGTGGCCTATTAGAATGGACTGGCCGATGCAATCACGGTCAAGCCGAAGGTCATTACGAAGCTTGGGATCGATAAGACAAACCTGTCTGGACTGCATTTCGTCAATGACCGAAAGCGGTCTTCCTATTTCGACCGGTCTGCTGTCGATTTGATGACAGGCCGGTTCTACACCGCGAACAGTCACATTTTCGACAGACTTATCTCGATGGCTTACGTTATAACTGCCAACCCATGTTTGGCGGCCGAATCTTGCCACCGAAGGGCAGTGTTCGAGTAAGCCGTCAAATTGTTCGGGTTCAAATCGAATCTGCCACCACGAGGCATGTTGTAGCGGCCCAGTGTCCGGACGCCTTGGTGATATAAATATAGTATTAGTACCAAAGGATTGTACCTGGGTCAGCACTTTTGCTTTTAAGCCGCTAAGAGATGCGATAACCGCCGTCACCGATGCCACACCGATGATGATCCCGAGAGTCGTTAGTACGCTCCTGGTCTTGTTGGCCCATATCTGGCCGAGTGCAAGATATACGCTCTGATACAAAAGCTGTATGAACATGATTGGCGCGCGAATCAGGAATTTCATAACGGAGCCTCCTTTGACTTTTTACCCGTTACATGCATTTTCCTGTCGAACTCTTTCGTCGGCAGGTCGCTCTGGATAAGCCCGTCTTTCATGCTTATGATTCGTGCCGCATGGTGAGCCACGTCGTTCTCATGTGTCACCATTATAATTGTCTGGCCTTCCGAATGAAGCTGGTCGAATAATTTAAGAATACCCTCGCTCGTTTTACTATCGAGATTTCCTGTCGGCTCGTCGGCGAGCAAAATGCTCGGATTACAAACAAGCGCACGGGCGATAGCGACTCTTTGCTTTTCGCCGCCCGAAAGCTGATTCGGCTTATGTTTAACGCGATCGCCTAATCCGACACGCTGCAAAGCTTTTTTTGCACGCTTCTTTCGGGAAATCCAGCCGTCTCGCGAATAAATAAGCGGCATCTCGACATTTTTGAGCGCGGTCAACTGACCGAGTAACTCGAAAGACTGAAAAACAAATCCGATCCGTTCGTTTCGTACACGAGCCAGAGCCGCATCGGACATTTTCGTAGTGTCGTACCCGTCAAGTTCATAGTACCCCGAAGTTGCTCGATCAAGACAGCCCAGAACGTTCATAAGCGTGCTCTTGCCGGAGCCTGAATGCCCCATCACAGTAACGTATTCGTTCTCGTGCAGTTGAAGATTGATTCCATCGAGCGCGTGGATGCGTTCGACTCCGACTTTGTATATTCGCCGGACGTCCTGCAGCTTTATTATTACTTTATCAGCTTGTTTCGTCATTACCTGAGTTATTTTACATTGGTCTGAACTTCGGGAGTGTTAGCGTCACCTTTAGCTTCGACGTCGTCGCTGTCGCTTGTTTTTTTCGATTCACGTTCGTCTTTGATTGCCTTATCGTGCTTTAGCTTTTCGAGCTCTTTATATGGTCCCACCACTATCTTATCACCCTTGTTAATCCCGGAAAGTATTACGGTATGCGTCAGGTTACCGGGACCTATCTTAACAGGTGTCACCTCAGCCTTTCCATCCTTGTAACGATAGACAACAGGCGTATATGTTTTCTCCTTATCCACATTCGGGCTTTCGTCCCGAATCTTCACGGGCAGATCGTCGATGGCCACGCCCAACACGGCCTGGCTCGGAACGGTGATGACATTTTTGTGTTCGAGCGTCTCAATATCGACGTGTGCGGTAAGACCGGAATATAATTTTCGTACATCACCTTTAAGCAGTATCTCGGTCCTGAAGTATTTTGTCGCGGTAGATGATACTCGATGTGTCAAAGCAATAGAATCGACTACGCCCTCGAATTCATCGTCGGGGAAGGCCTGGACATATACCTTAGCTTTTTGGCCGACGGCTACTTTACCAATGTCGGCTTCGTCCACCTGGTCAACGAGCAGCATAGTAGATAAATTCGCAACCTCAATGATAACCGTACCCGGATTATTCATCGTTCCGGTCATCACCATCTCTCCCACTTCCGCATTAAGCCGAGTAATGACGCCATCAATAGGGGAAACGATTATTGTGTCGTTGAGGGCTTCACGAGCCATGGCGATTTCTGCATCAGCACCTTTGAGATCATGTTGTAATCTCACTAAATTGAGCTTCGTTGTTTCCAGTTTGTGTTTTGCCGCGACGCAATTTGATCTTTGCTCATCTACTGCGGATTTTGCCTCGTCATATGTAGCTTGACTGATATCTTTAGTTTCAAATAGTCTATTTTTGCGTTCTAAGTCACTCTCCAACTTTTGGAGCATTATTTGTAGAGTTTCAAGCTCTGACACTTTTTCAGCAATCTTTGATCTTTCTACTTCAACAGCAGCTGCCTTTGCATCGCGATAGGCTTCGGCTGAACGCAACAAGCTTTCCATATCTCTTGCATCCAAACGTATCAGCACGGAAGCCGGTACAGGTGGATTCGCGTTTGGATCACCACAGGTGACTATATCTCCTTCCTTGTAAGGTAAATCGACAATTCGCGCTGATATCCTCGCACTTATTTCAACATTCGTCTTTGGCTCGATTTCGCCGGGAGCGCTTACAATCTCAATCAGCTCCCCATATTCAGCCTCTTCGATTTGCACAACTGTGGCGTTATCAGATTTACCGCTTCCGGCCTTAAAAGCCAAACTAACTCCAAAAACGACCAACAGAGTGATAACAATCGTAATAATAATTACCCGGGATTTTTTCACGCTATCCCCTTTCCGGTTATATTTTTAGGTCCATAAAACATCAATATTGCAAATTACACACATATTATATAGACGCAACAGGTCCCGAAACGTTGCGCCGTTTTTTCAAAAATTTAGCAGGGTATCGATTCGTATCAGAACTGGTTACCAATCTTCCTAATAACATACTCATTTCAAATAAAAAACAGAGCCTGATTGTTAAAGGCTATTAATGGGCTATTAATGGGTGCAATTATGACAACCAAATGTTACCATTTTGTGACGGTTTTGAACTTTTTTTCGTTATTTAACGTTTTTTTCATGTTTTTACCGCTACAGAGCGCCCAAAATGGCTGGAATATCCCTAAACTACAGACGCACAACATGCTGCAGGAGTCCAGATTATTGTCAATAACACAAAATATCCCTACCTGAAATCGAAATTAAGGGACAAATATGAATTTATCAGGCAATGGCAATTTCCGGTGTTGCAGATTGCGGTGCCTGACGTCCTTCTATTTCAAACGGCTGGCCCGGACCGCAGCCGGCCACAAAAAGCATGATAAAAGCAATTACACATATCAAAATTACGGTTTTCATACAATCAGCTCCTAAATATTACCTGTCCCTAAATTTCCAATCTTAGTTCACGACTTTTCACCATCCGCCCCCCCACTCCCATGTCCGGCAAAAGATTGTATTCGTAAAGGCTCCCGGCGTCTATTTAAAATTCTTCGAAATACATAAACTCCGACCGGCATTAAATTATGTATGACTTAAAAAATACAGAAGCTCCGAGATATGATAAATCAATATCAAAGTAAAAGCTCGGCAAGCGGTACGGCACATTGGCGAAACTTTTCGGCGGGCAAAGTGACGGTCTGCCATTTGGGGCTGCGGCGTTTCATAAAACGGCGATAATCATCCAGTCCGACGCATAAGAATAAATATCTATTCGCATCGAAATCGAAAACTTCCCTGCCGTTGAAATCAACATCTATATTTTCCATTTTATAAGCAAAAACAAATATCGCCTGGTGAAACGCTCCGAAAACCTCCTGCCATTTCGTCAGGCCGTCCACATCCTCCGTTGTCACCCAGCATTCCAGGTGAGTTAAATTAGCTAACGATGTCCCCTTGAATGTTCTGCCCTTGACTTCGGCAATAATTATTCGACCGTCGGGAAAGTACAGCAAAAAGTCGAAACTCTTAATGTCGGTTTGCCCTAAGGTCACTCTTTTATGCTCGTCGAATGCGACGTACTTTATGTGGTTGTCAATCAGCCAGTTCTCGAACGCCCGCTCGTAATGATTAGGATAAGAATCCTTCATCTGAATCTATTGTTTGCCCAGCCCGGCGAAAAATTTATCCTGTTCCATTTCTTCCTGCCGGCCGGTTGCCATATCTTTGATAACAAGTATTCTGTCCTTGAATTCCTCGCCGATTATAATGCACTTTTTTGCATTGCTTTCCGAAGCCTGCTTAAGCTGTTTTCCTAATTTGGTGGATTTGTAGCTGAAATTGGCCGCAAAACCCTTCGAACGCAACTCCATCGTTATTTGAACGGCTTCCTCTTTGAAACTTTCATCGACACACGCTACAAAATATTCAATTTGAGCCTGCGGCAACTGCTTTTCAAGAAGTCCTTTCTCCCTTAACAGTATCTCCAGAACACAATCACCCATACCCATACCAGTGGCAGATATTGCCGGGCCGCCGAAATCGGCAAGCAGGTTATCGTATCTGCCACCGCCGCATATGGCGCGAAGCTCACCGACAACATCATGTACCTCGAATACAATCCCCGTATAATATGCAAGCCCTCGAACAATGCCGGGATCAAAAATGCAAAAGTCACTCACTCCCATACTTTTAAGATATTCAAAAACCTGATAGATTTCATCGAGAGCAGATCGAGCGCTGTCATTAGGACCGATTAAATCATCCATTTGCTCACCGGATTGTTCCACCATGAATTTGAGGATTTTGTCCGATATAGTTTTCTCAGGAATCTGCTCTATAAGCAATTCTTCAAATACATCGGCCGGTAACTTTGCACTTTTATCGAGTAAGACATATAGAGTACCGAGTTTTTGTTCCGGGATGCCTAATCCTTTAAGAAATCCAGCCAAAAATTTCCTGCTGGATACTTTGACCTTAATATCTTCGGGCGTCAAACCAATGCGTCGCAAGTAGTCTATCGTTGTAAATATCACCTCGGCATCGGCAAGGACGCTGTCTTCGCCGATGATATCGATATTCCACTGGAAGAATTCGCGCAGCCGGCCTTTCTGGGGACGTTCTGCACGGATTAACCGGGGGACAGAGAACCATTTTATTGGTCTGGGCAGTGAATTTATCCGCTGGTTGACCATTCGAGCGAGCGTGGGCGTCATCTCCGGCCGCAGGGCCAGCTCCCTACCGCCGCGGTCCGTCAGGGAAAAAAGCTGCTCTGCAATTTCATCGCCGCTTTTAATCTGAAACATTTTCAGGTATTCGAAAATCGGCCCGTCGTATTCCTCGAAGCCGTTGCGAAGTGAAACTTTCTTCCAGCCGTCGATTATCCAGTTCCGGACGGCCATTTCCTGCGGATAAAAATCCCTTGTTCCTTTTACCGGCGGTATTTTCATGTCTTTCTCTTATTCTTTTTTACCTTCTTTTTTTCAGTGACGTTATTGCCGAATTTAATTTTTATGTATTCTTCCATCTGCTTATCGTTGGTAAAGTGCAGCTCGTAATTATACTGCCCTTCGACAAAGTCGCAATTAGAGTGACGGTATCCCCTGCAGATTCTCGGTCTTTTCTCATATATCCGGCAGAGATTGTCTTTCTCGCTGTAGTGTCTGCATTTGTTCTTTATATTTATATACCAGTCACCGTCCTCGACGAACACGCTAACATTTTTATGGCACAGATACCATCTTATATCGTCGTAATCGTTCTTATCTTCAGGTGTTTCAATCGGAAACGCAAAATACCTGCAACACAAACCTGTACACCGCTCACACTGTCCTTTTTTCGCCATTCAAACAAACTCCAATAACAATAAAACTGATTCGAATAACTGCGAATAACTATAAGTTATTAACCACCAAACGTCAAGAACAGCAATATCACTTCGTTATTCGGTATTTCTTGCACACCGGCAAATGTTTTTGTTATAATGATTGGAGCCCAACAACAGGAACCACGGCTTTTAACAAAGCAGAACGCCGCTGAAAAACCGCTCTTTTAACGAAAGGAGCAGAAAATGCACAGGCAAAACGGCTTTACCCTGATAGAGCTTCTGGTTGTCATCGCAATTATCGCCCTTTTGATGTCGATCCTGATGCCGGCGCTGCAGCGTGTCAGAAAGTCTGCAAAAGCCGTTATCTGCCAGAACAATCTGCATCAGTGGGCTATAGCCTTTGATGCGTATGCCGGTGAATATGACGGCAGTTTCTGGAGCGGCGATATTATGAGCGATGGCTTGGACGGGTATGCCTGGTGCATTCCGCTTAGGGAATATTACAGCAACCAGACGGATATGCTTTTTTGCCCAATGGCGACAAAACCAAGAGAAGAGGGAGCACAGGATCCCTATGCCGCATGGGGACCTATCGAGTGGGCTTCCGACCTGCGAGGCAGCTACGGAATGAATAACTGGTGTACCAATCCGGCACCGGATGTGGAATTTATACACGAACGGGAAGCCACCAAAGATAACTGGAGAAATGCCTATAATGTCCAGGGTGCGAATAAAATACCATTGTTTATGGATTGCGCGCTTATCGAGGGCAAGCCGTACGATTTCGACACACCGCCGGAATATGACGGTGATATATCAGAGTACATGGTAAGTGCATTACAAATGAAACGATTTTGCATGAACCGGCACGATGGATTCGTAAACGGGCTTTTCCTAGACTTCACAATCAGAAAAATCGGACTCAAGGAATTATGGATGCTTCAATGGCATAAAAGCTTCGATACGAACAATGAATGGACCACAGCCGGCGGCGTCCAGGCCGAAAACTGGCCCAAATGGATGAGAGGATTCAAGGATTATTGAAAATCCGAACCTGATATGCCGGACACACATTTCACATTATCCTACGGGGCTATTTACAAACATTCAAAATATCAACACAACAAAAGCTTCTTAGTTCTTTAATATAGTTAAAATAGATAAATATCGCTTAGCGTAATTGCAGTTGGTCGGTTTATTTTCTATTGTGGGTTTGCAGCGGCGATAAGAATAGAGTATAATCCCGACTTAATGATGATTGTGTTATTTACAGGCTTTGAAACAAATATACGAACATGTATATGATAAAACACAGAATGAGACGAACTATATCGACATTAATTGTCTTATCTGCGGTATTTTCCATCGCCTGGGCAGGTACGTGGCGACTGGAAGACAGTGGTAATTGGAAACAAGTCTCTCAGCAGGGCCAGGATAAATTCCTGATGGCCGTAGCCGAAGGGAAAAAGCTGGTCAACACGGGACAAACAAAAGCCGCTCGCAAGGCATTCGAGGCGCTCAAGGAAGATTTCCCTGAAATCGCAGGGCCTGACCTGGACAAATTCATCAAAGCCGAATTGCTTTTATCCCGGAGAAAACTCACCAAGGCGGCAAGAACTTACGACAAGCTGCTGACCGATTTTCCCCATACTAAACTTCGCCAGGCGGCCCTGGAAAGGCAGTTCGCAATAGGGACAGCTTTTTTGGGAGACCAGAAAAAAACAGTTTTAGGTTTCCTCAAAATCTCGGGGTACGCCGAAGGCATCAGAATCATGGAAAAAGTTACCGACCGGGCCGGCATTGACTCAACTATGGGGGTCGAGGCCGCAATAGCCGTCGCCCGGAACTACGAAAAAAGGGAAAAATTACAGGAAGCGTACCTCAAGTGGTGGGAAATATCCCTCGAATGGCAAACGGGCATAATCGGCAGAGACGCCCTGCTCGGTATGGCACAGGCAAAACACGCCATTTACAATAAAAATCCTGAAAATAAGAGGCCTTTTTACGACGCCTCGTGTTTGAGAAGCGCCAAGAGTTATTACGAAAGGTTCAGACTGCTTTACCCGGAAGATGCCAAAACATACGGAGTTGACAGAATCCTGAATGAGATTTCCGAGCAACTGGCAAATAAAGAATATGTGACCGGACAATATTACCAAAAGACCGGCAATATTCAATCCGCCAATCTTTACTACAATATGGTAGTAACCAATTGGCCGGAAAGTGCGGCGGCCGAAGGCGCAAGAAGTATGCTCAATCATCTCACCAGCAATACGATGAAAAATGAAAAAAATTAATTCCAAATTTATCGATACATATAAGACCCGAAAACGAGTAAATGCCCGGGCATTATTTCTGTGCTCTTCTTATGCCGTTATGTACATGGTTTTGTCGGGATTATGCGGATGTGCCGCTTTGAAGGGTTATTCCAACAAATCGCTGTTTCCCGGTAACGTCAAGAGCGTTTGCCTGGAAATGTTCGACAACCAGACTTTTTGGCGGGGGATCGAATACGAGCTTTCCGACGCCCTCTCGAAGCGCATCGAGACAGAAACACCGTATAAAATATTATCCGACCGGAACCGCGCCGATGCCGTTATAAGCGGCCAAATCGTTTCGATCGGGGAATCGGCACTCACCACCGAACGCGAAACCGGCAGAATTCTGGAAAAAGAAGTCGAGCTGGTTGCGGTTGTGAACTGGAAGAACCTTAACACGGGTCAATTGCTGATAAACAACCAGACGGTAAGCTCGTCGGCAAGCTATTCCGAGTACCAGATGCAGGACTTTAAATATGGTTCGAGCCTTGCCGCAAACAAACTGGCCCGGAAAATCGTAGAACTGATGGAACAAAAGTGGTAATATTGACCGTATAAATATGAAATGCCGAATATGACCGATAAGCAAAATAAAAGACCGATTTTGCCCCCTCGCGACCCGCAAAAAAAACCGGGACAAAAACCATCGTTACCTCACTATAGACGCGGACCATACGGTTACATTATAATCTTCATTCTCTTGATCACACTATTGTCAATCTATCGACAATATGAGGGTAGTAACAACATCCCCTGGAGCAAATTTGTCGAATACCTCGAGAAAGACCAGATATTAAACGTTAAGATTGATGATACACAATTAACAGGTAAATTCAAAACCGAAGTTATTTACAATGATAAAAAAATTACCGACTTTAAGGTCGCATTCAAACCCGAATTAGTGCGTGACAGTCTTGACTCGATGCTGAAAAAGAACGGTGTCGAGTACGAATATCTACCGCAGCGCGTCTTGCTCTATATCTTTTTACAATACCTGTTCCCGCTTCTGCTGATAGGCGCATTCTTCTATTTTATCTTTTTCCGGAACCTTCGCAGCGGGGCCGGCGGGATGCTGATGTCGTTCGGCCGAAGCAAACACAGACTGCACGGAAAAGACCGGGTAAAAGTGACCTTTGCGGACGTCGCCGGCGTGGAGGAAGCGAAGGAAGAAGTCGCCGAGATCATCGAATTTTTAAAAAATCCCAAGAAATTCCAGCGGCTTGGCGGCAGAATCCCCCGCGGCGTTTTGCTTGTCGGCCCGCCCGGATGCGGCAAAACTTTGCTGGCAAAGGCCATCGCCGGACAGGCCGATGTCCCCTTCTTCAGCATATCCGGCAGTGACTTCGTCGAGATGTTCGTCGGGGTCGGAGCCTCGCGCGTCCGGGACCTGTTCAAACAGGCCAAAGAAAACTCGCCGTGCATTATTTTCCTCGACGAAGTCGATGCGATCGGGCGAAAACGCGGCGCCGGTTTTGTCGGCGGCGGACACGACGAGCGGGAACAAACACTCAACGCCATCCTGGTGGAGATGGACGGCTTCGACACGAACGACCAGGTGATAGTAATTGCGGCGACAAACCGCGCCGATATCCTGGACCACGCCCTCACACGTCCCGGACGATTCGACAGGCAAATTTTTGTGCCGCTGCCGGACCTGAAAGGACGCGTCGATATTTTGAAAGTGCACGCCAAGAAAGTAAAATTAAGCACCAACGCCAATCTCGAAAGACTTGCCCGCGGAACGCCCATGTTCAGCGGCGCGGACCTGGCGGCGATTATCAACGAAGCCGCTCTTGCGGCAACGATGGCGAATAAAGACTCCGTAGAAACGGCCGACCTGGAAGAAGCACGTGACAAAGTCCGATGGGGAAGAGCGAAAAAGAGCAGGGTCATCGATAAAAAAGAAAGAGAAATAACCGCCTATCACGAGGCGGGTCATACGCTGGTCCAATCCATGATAAAAGATGCGGACCCGCTGCACAAGGTCAGCATTATCCCTCGCGGGCCGATGGGCGGTGCAACGTTCGCCCTGCCGGAAAAAGACAGGACAATATTCACCAAGAGATATTGTATGGCACTTTTACAGGTCTGCTTCGGGGGACGCATTGCGGAAGAAATATTCTGCGATGACATCTCGAGCGGCGCACAAAACGACATCCAGCAGGCCACTAATATCGCAAAGCAAATGGTTTTGGCCTGGGGGATGAGCGACGATCTGGGTCTTATCAGCTATGGGCAGGACTCGGCTCTCAAGGAAATGATATACATGATGCCGGGTGAGAAAGAATATTCGGAAAAAACCGCCGAAGCCATTGACAACGAAGTAAAGAAAATTACAGAAGAAGCACGTCAAAAAGCAAAGGAATTAATTGAAGCAAACAAAGACAAGCTCGAGGGAATAGCCCAGGCGCTGCTGAAATACGAAACTCTCGATGCCGATGATGTTGAAATAATTTTGGAAGGTGGTTCTCTGGATAAGCCTACGGTCGCCGATTTGCTGGCTGCCGAACAGGCCAAGAACCAGCAGCCCGAATCCGGGCAGGAACAACAGCAAGAGCAGTCAACCAACTAAATTTATTTCCTTTTTGTTATTGCTTCTGAACTATCATGCGGGATGAAAGTTCGACAAAATTGAAAAGTACATTTCTTTTCATCACAGTATGGTTTGCGTGCCTCTTCGGCATAATCTGCCCGGTATGGGGACAAGATGCAAATACTCCAAATGCGATAATCCATGTCGATCCTAATACAAGCGTTGAGCTGGCAAGATACGAGCAGGAATATTCATCGGCACGCATCGTACCCGCCCGTATGGATTCGGACACCGGTATAGCAGTTATATTCGAAGGCACCGACGACCTGCACTATTATGCAAAATCCGAAACTGCCCCGGCTCCCGGTTTCAAGCTGAAAGTACAGGCAAAATCGGATAATTTCGAATTCGGCCCGGCGATGTTCCCGAAATGGGGCACCTTTACTGATCCCTTGGGCAAAAAAGTCGAGGTTTATGTCGGAAACTTCAACGTATTTATCCCTATCCAGGCTGTAAAAGATCCGGAAAAAACTTCCGGCGAAGCCGACGTCACCATCACCGGGCTCGCCTGTACGAGCGTTCTATGCCTGCAACCATTTGAAAAAACGCTCCGCACAAAACTCGATTGGAGCGGGCGCGAATCATGGGCGCAAGTAAGTCTTGAAAGTTCCGCCGGGGACGAAGAATCGAAAGTAAGTTTGACCCAGCCGATATGGCTCGCTTTAGGGCTTGCATTTTTAGCGGGATTGATTCTGAACATCATGCCCTGCGTCTGGCCTGTACTGCCTCTTATAGTAATGCGCATTGTCAACCAGGCAAAACAAAGCCGCGGCGTATCCGCTGCGCTGGGACTGACTTTTTGTCTGGGGATATTATTGTTCTTCGCACTTCTCGCCGGCGCTAATATTATTCTACAGGTCTTTTACGGTACGGTCCTGCAATGGGGCGACCAGTTTCGCAACCCGGCCTTCGTCGCCACAATGTCACTAATACTCGTCCTGCTGGCGATGTTTATGTTCGGCGTATTCACGATTACCGTACCGGCCGCGATTTCAAGTAAACAAACTTCCGGCAGGGGATATTTTTCATCGGTGGGGATGGGATTTTTGGCGGCGATATTGAGCACTCCCTGCAGCTTCGGGATTTTGGCTGCCGCCTTTGCCTGGGCGCAATCGCAGCCTTTGGCCCCGGCAACTCTTGCAATAATGGTTATCGGTGTAGGGATGGCTCTGCCGTACGCGGTTCTGACATCGATACCGGGACTTCTTAACCACCTGCCCAAACCGGGACGATGGATGGAGATGTTCAAACAGGGTATCGGTTTTGTGCTGCTGGTTATCGCCGTAAAACTTGTGAACGCCCTGCCGGAAACACGAATAAGCGGCGTTTTGTACTTTGCTGTCATACTGTCATTTTGCACCTGGATGTGGGGGACATGGGTCAGCTTCGGAACGAAGCCGGCGAAAAAATGGCTCGTGCGGATTACGGCCGTAGCGCTGGCTCTCAGCGCAGGCTGGACATTTTTATCTCCACCGGCCGATGAGCTTATCGACTGGCAAAGTTACGATGACCAAACAATCCAGACCGCTATCGAACAACAGCGTCCCGTCCTGATTAAATTTACCGCTGATTGGTGCCTGAGTTGCCAGACAGTGGAAAAAACCGTCTACTCCCGCAAAAATATCGCCGAGCTCATAGAACAAAAAGATGTTTTGGCAATAAAAGCCGACACAACGGAAAAAAGCTTCCCTGCGACAATCGCATTACAGCAAATCTATAACGAGCCCGGAGTGCCGGTAAGCATGCTCTTTATCCCCGGTAATGAGGAACCCCTCAAATGGCGCGGAATCTTTTTCGCCCGAGAGCTAAAACAGCAACTGGAAAAGTTGGAAACACCCCCTAAAAAGTGACTAAAGTTAAAAGTGGCTAAAGTGCACTGAAGTTAAAAGTTACTAAAGTGACTAAAGTGACAGTCTGTTTTTAAAGAGCATACTGTCATTCTGAGCGGAACGAAGTGGAGTCGAAGAATCTATTTTTTCGTAATCCATACCCTTCGCTTTGTTAAAACGCCGTCCTGAGTGGAGCTTGCACTGAGCAAGGCCGAAGTGTCGAGGACGCCCCACCAGTTCCATGTCATTGCGAAGAAGTAGCCTGCCCTGAGCAAGGCCGAAGCAGCAATCTTTAATTCACTATTTAACTTTTATGCTTGCCTGATCTCAATTTCAATGTTAGATTCATTTTGTCGCGAGAGTTACAATAAGCATAGAAGTTATTTTCAATTACATATTATCAAATGGTTAAATGTTTAATTTTCATAAGGATAAAATTATGCTAAGAAAAAAACTTTTTATTAACATTATTGGAATAATATTATATTTAAGCTCTAATATATTTGGATTCGAGATAAATACTACACTTATGCATTACACATATAGAATAGTAGGACCAACCGGAGAGCCTAATCAATTACTGGTCGGAACGGCTTTTATGATGGGAATTCCAGATAAAAACATACCAGAAAAGGGCCATTTCGTTATGGTAACCGCTGCACATCTTTTAGAAGGAATCGCAGGAGAAACAGCTATTATTGATTTGAGGGAAAAAACGGCCGATGGCAAATACAAAAAGAGAACTCACACAATACAAATTCGCAATAGGAAAGAACCTATTTGGGTCAGACATCCGACTGTAGATGTAGCTGTCATGAAAATAGACTTACCTTCTTTCGTCTCTAAACTTAATGAAGAAATACCATTACTCTCAACTGATTTGTTAGCAGATGATGAAATGATAGAAAAATATGAAATTCATCCAGGAGACGAACTACTATGTTTGGGTTATCCTCATGCAAAAAATGCTAATATTTATGGTTTCTCAATCTTACGTAGCGGAAAAATTGCATCTTATCCATTGACACCAGCAAATGAAATAAAATCATTCTTATATGATCGTGAGATTTTTCCGGGAAATAGTGGGGGCCCTGTCTACTTCGTAGATAAATCTCGATCATATGGAGGAAATATACACTTGGGAAAAACAATCCAATTCGTTGCAGGATTGATAACAAAAAATAATGAAGAACTTCATCTTGCCATCGTCGTTCCAGCTCACTTTATTAAAGAAACATTGTTACTTCTTGATGAAAAATAAATCTATATGGCATTTAAGACAATTATTTTTTATTGAACACACCGCGTGTGGCAACCACAGAGCGAACGTAATAAAACAATCTTCGAATAACAAAAATATTTGCTTTTTTCATGGAAGATTGCCACGGCCCTTTGGGCCTCGCAAAGACATGTTTAATTGGATTCCTCGGCTCCGCTTCGCTCCGCTCGGAATGACCCCGGTTTTTCTTTTCGACATACGCAATTCATCCTTCGCAGCAGCGCTGCTGCGGAGAACGGATACGCACACCGCTTTAAGGGGAACACCCGCAATTTTGTGAAACAAAATTAGGCGACGGGAGCCATAAAATTTCTCCTAAATTTTATGGCATTTTTCGCCTAAAAACAGGGTTTTTCGTTGTATTAAGGCGGTTTTTGGGTAAAATTATTAATAGCGTGTAGCGTGTAGCGGATAGGGCAGAGCAAGTTAAAAGTTCAAAGTGTAAAGTTAAAAGTTAACATAAACATTCCATATTTAGCCCTCAAGCCAGCTTGAGGGGGATAAAAAAATGCAAAACAAAGCCAATTTAGGTTGGTCCCAAATTGGCGTAACATCTTTTAGGACAAGTAAATAGGTTGAATTTTGCGACTTTGGGGGACTGAAAAAACAAACCCAATTCACCGGCCTTCGGCCGGAAACTCGAAATTCTAAATCCTAAATCCTAAACTTATGGATTCAGAGGGAAAAAATGCAAAACAATTTATCCCATAGGGAAGCCAATTTTTACAAGTTCCGGGGCATTGATAAACGGATTTAGTTTTTGATTGCCCGTTTGAGATATATATTTTAGACTTTTGCGAATAATGCTAATAATGATTAAGATTTGTGACTCTTGTCATTCCTGCGAAAGCAGTCCCATCAGGGACACCCAATGGCGGAGTCCACTGCTATGATATCATGTATGGATACCCGCCTTCGCGGGTATGACAGCAAGAAACGGTTAATTTGAATTACGAAGGATATTATTCGTGAAGAAAAAGTCGATAAAAGTGAGCAAAAAGGAAGCTGCCGTCCGTATGGACTCCCCAAGAGAGCGGGTCAAAAAGATTTGGCCGATCCTGAAAAAGACATATCCGGGTGCTAAAATCGCCCTTAATTTCAAAGATCCGCTGGAATTACTGATTGCAACGATTCTTTCGGCACAATGCACGGATGTGCGGGTCAATATGGTAACGAAAGAGTTGTTCAAAAAATATAAATCCCCGAAAGACTGGGCCAAAACCGATATTGCACAAATCGAGTCAGACATAAAAAGCACAGGCTTTTTCCGAAATAAGGCAAAAAACATTAAGGCGGCCTGCTCGAAAATCGACGAGCAGTACAAAGGCAAAGTCCCCGATACGATGGAACAGCTCCTGACACTTCCCGGGGTGGGCAGGAAAACGGCAAACTGCGTTCTCGGCGACGCGTTCGGCATCCCGGGAATAACCTGCGATACGCACGTGATTCGCCTGAGCCGCAGGTTAGGGCTGTCCGAGAACAGCGACCCGGTAAAGTTGGAGTTCGATTTGGCCGAAATAGTCCCAAAAAAGGACTGGACATTATTCAGCCATCTGCTGATTTTTCACGGGCGAAATATCTGTAAAGCCCGCAAGCCTGATTGCCCGGCCTGCCCGATTGCACAATATTGTCCATCGGCAAATAATCCGGACTTGTGGTAAGACAGATGACAGATGACGGATGACAGAAGACAGATGACAGAAAGCAGGTTTTTGTCCTGCGAATAAGGAGAACGTATGATAGAAAGTATTGAAAGCCCGGTAAAGGACCTCTGGCGGATATTCAGAGTTATGGCCGAATTCACAGAAGGCTTCGAGGAGCTTGCCACAGTCGGTCCGGCAGTTTCCATTTTCGGCTCGGCCCGCGCCAAGCCCGACGAAAAATATTACAAACTCGCCGAACAGACCGCATTTGATCTGGCGAAGGCCGGCTTTGCAGTAATCACAGGCGGCGGAGGCGGAATTATGGAAGCGGCCAATAAAGGCGCCGCAGATGCGGATGGAAAAAGTATCGGCCTGAATATCGAGCTGCCTATGGAACAGATTCCGAACGATTACCAGAATCTGTCGCTGCATTTTCGATATTTCTTCGTTCGCAAAGTGATGTTCCTCAAGTACGCTCACGGCTTCATCGTTTTCCCCGGCGGTTACGGCACGATGGACGAGTTCTTCGAATCACTGGTCCTGATTCAAACCCTCAAGCAGGCATCATTTCCCGTTGTTTTGATGTGCAGCGAATACTGGGAGGGCCTGACTTCCTGGATTAAAACCAAAATGTTAGGCGAGCATAAATACATTTCCCCCGAAGACCTTGACGTCTTTACAATGGCGGACGATCCTCAAACGGCGGTCAGGATAATCAGAGAATTCAAAGAAGCAGAGGGCCATGTCGGAATCGATTTGCCTCCCGGCATGAAAAAAACGTAAACAGCAATTGATTACCGCATCTGTAACTAATAAAGGAGTAATAGTTATGAACACAAAGTGGATGATAGTTTCGATGATTTCCCTGCTGTTTGCCGGCTGTGCCGGTATGGAAAAACCGGTAATACATACGGTCGATAAGGACACTTTCTTCGTGGAGGCCGAAGAATTCGATCTGACCGGCGCCAAGGTGCTGGAGCTCGAAGGAGCAAGCGGCGAAAAAAGTGTTGTGCTGCAGGATGAAAAAGCCAAGGCCGAGGTGACTATCCGGTTGAGCAAAGGCGGCTACGAGATAATAGTCTATGGCCTGGGGCCGTCTTACGATGAGGACGCCTTCTTCATGAAGTCGGCGGCAACGCGGAACAGCGGATGTGGATGGAAAGCCCGGGTGACATTGTTTCAACCCTGGAATATGTTGCTTATACACACCAGGCCGACGGCCCATGCGATATCATTATCACCTACGCCGAGCCGAACGTCGAGCTTGACCGCGTGCAGTTCAAGCGGGTCCAATAGTACAAAAAACGGAGGACAGAAGACCGAAGCCCGCACTGAAGAAGGCCGAAGTGCCTAAGAGGCAAAACACAATAAACTGCATGTTGAACAATATAAATCGTCTGCAATCGGTCGCTGCAGCGTGCCGTTAAAAACCGGACGGGAAAAAAGTGCCGTATAAAAAATAATTCGTAATCAGCAATGTCACGATCCAAACAAATATTAAACCGAGTAAGTGAATGATAAGGATACCTGCTCCTTTTATGCCGTGTGCTCTAATAATTAGCACAGGGACAGCAACCGGAAAAAGTATTAAAACCAGCCAATAGGTATTGGGAAGTAAAGGATTTCCGGAGATTTTGCCGTCAACGATACAAATTTGGGTAAGAACGAAAGCAATAATAACCGAATACAAAAAATCTCTCTGATTTACCTCAAACGAATAACTTAGACCGACGCCGTAAATTGCTACTATCAGATAAACCAGCACAATCAGGAACGTCCGGTATCTTCTTTGGCTTTCCATCTGCATAATATGGCTCCGCCGTTTTGCAAAGCCGGTTATATTCTATTGCTGCTTATCCTCCGACTGCGTCCCGGCAATGATAATATCGGTCAAGGAGTACCAGTTCACTTTTCTTGTCAAGAACATGATCGCCGCCAATGAAATAAACAAACCAATGGAACCAGCCAAAAGGGCATAATCCTCGATCATCAAAAGGACATAAAGATAGATATACAATAATGTCACGACCAGCCCGACGATGATCGCACGTTTGCTTGTTTTCAAAACGGCCGCGGAATATAAAGTGACCAGGATAATAATCGCCGCACTGGCGATCATATACGACCGGATAAATCCGAAATGTTCAGCAAGTGACAGCTCAAGCAGGTAAAACAGGCACATCCCGACGCCGATAAGCAGATACTGCACGGGGTGAACGCGAATTTTAGCCAGGACCTCGAAAAGCCACAATGTGGCAAAGGTAAGAACAAGAAAAAGAATCTGGTACTTGACGCTTCGCTGCGACATTCTGTAATGATCGACCGGAGAAATCATTTCCACTCCGAATTTCGATTCGAATACGTCCTGTTCCATACCTGCCGAATTTAGCCACTTTTGGGCATAGTTCCTGCTTAAAAAAGGGACATTCCAGGTAGCCTCGAATCCATCACTGCCGACCGTACGGTTTTTCGGAAGCCACGTTCCCTGGAAACTCGGCGAATTCCAATCCGAATCGATCCGCACTTCGGTATCTCGCCCGAACGGAACGAAAAATGCGCCGACACTTCCGTTAAGCTCCAGCGAAAATGAGAAATTAAAGCTGTCACCATTCAAATCATCCGCCAGTTTGACGTGAATTCCCTCGTAATTTTTCCCGTATTCGCCGGAACTCGGCAGAAAATCCAGTTGCCTGCCATTCCATAAAAGCTTCGGTGACTTCGTCATCGCCCACGCATCGGTAATACGCATGGACAAATATGCCCGGTCCCAGAGAATGTCATTAGGCTCGACTGCCCACTCCGAGAAGTCCGGACAGGAAAAACGGCCGATCATATCGACGGACATCCTGTAAACAGGTATCTCATATATCCCCCTGTGCAGCAACTGGCTTTCGAGCTTTCCCGAAACCTTTAATTCCTCCGGTAGAAAAGTCGCATACTCGACACTTGGCCCAAACCGTCGCTGCCCTGAAGAACTCGGCTCAGAGGACCTGTTAATATATGGGACAATGATTGACGGACCGACCAGTGATTGACTCCGGCCCCATTTTTCAGTAACTTCCTTGACCGCTTCTTCGCGCGTCTGCTGACGCTCTTTAATTACTTCGCGAATCTGGTAAATCGGTATCTGAAGCAAAAGAATCAAAAAACCAATCAGCAGGATTTTCATAAAATGGGAATTTTTAAATGAATCCAAAACACTATCTTTCCGCATACCATTCATATTGACCTCACTTTCTTGTCCCCATATTAAACCCTATATATGACAATAGCCAAGTAAAATCTCTTAAAAAATTTCACATATATCAAATCATCTATAATAACACTGATCAACATAAACAGATGGTCGAACATGCTAATTTATTTTTGTCCATAACCAGTATAGTATGCAAAGAACGACTCCTACCCTAAGAGCTATGCTGAACACCGAATATTTCAACCCGACCTGCTCCTCCCGATAAGTAATTGATATATATTTTATCGGATTGGCCCAAGGATTAAATCCAAACTGATATGTGTGTACACGTGTGCGAACTCGTAACACTGTTGCTGGAAGTAACATTTGCCTCGTATGGAAAACAACCACTTCTGTAACATCCGAAAAAGGAATACACCAGTGACCACATTCAATTCTATCGGAAAAAACCTTAAACCACGCCCGCCGGGAAAAAAGCCAATTGTATGAATAACGAGGCTCCCCAATTTCTCGGTTAGTTGCTTTGCACCAACATTTGTATAATGTACTTTTTGAATTACTCGACATTTTTTTCCATAACAAAACAGAATTGTAGAGGGTTAATTACCGAACATTCCAAATCCCTTAAGGTTCATTTTCAATGTAAAAAGCGACACGACTCCGGCAAGAACAAGATTCACGATATGCGGAGGTTCGACTATGCATGCAGTCGAAATATCCGAATTCAAGATATCATCCATCTGTGAAATCGCCCGGGCATAAGGTATAAACAAACCTATAACCGTCATTACAAAAATAATACTACTTTCAAAAAGAGTCACAACGCGTGCGCACTGCGGGACAACAAATACGACAACGCCGCAAAGAACACAAAAACCATAATAAAGGCCCTTATATAACGGCTCGGAATCCAGAATCGCCACGCGGATATTAATACCCCAAAAGTAGTCAAGCAGAATGAACAGCGGCGTTATTATATAATACAACCTTGGAATAATAAACCTTCCGCCGGTAATCATATCGTCTCAAGGCTCCTGAAAGAACTCTTTTCTGCAAAAGACTTACGAATTGTATTCAGAATTTACAGGCTGCGAACTGCTGTCTGCTGTCTTAAACCGGTACTGTTTCCTTCCTCTATATCGGCAGTATTCTAATCGATTATGGAGGGAATTTCAATATTCGAAAACTCACAAAGTTGATTCAAGCGTTTTATACGGAATATCCAAATTCAATTTTCGGCCTCATTGAAAACCAGATCCCGTCCCTTTAGCGTCAGTTTAAGCATATTCTCTTTAATCTGGACGAGTTTCAGCCGGGACAAAATATACAAAACGCGTTTCCGGACGGAATCGCTGTGATGAATCGGCATTTTTTCCTCTAATGCCAGCTTACAGAGAATCCAGGCACAAACCCGAACCTCATCCTGCTTCGGCGGAATCCAGAGCCAAGAGCCGCTTAAAAGTTCCCCATAAGACATTGCAACGAAAGACATAAGTGCAAGAATTAACGAAAAAAACTGGTTTCTTCTGTCGTCATACTCTATATAAGGACCCTCTGCAAAGACCTTCCCAAGTAAACCGAGAATAAAAAGCCCGGCTCCGGCATACACAATTCCAAAACCTATGGGAAATCTTTCCGGATACTTTGTAGCATAGGTAAAAATAAGCAATAAAATAAAAATCACCACGGCAACCAGCCAATTCTTATCAAAATCATGCGGCTGTTCCGGTGGATTGGTATATTTCAAAACAAATACTATCATCAAGGCCAAAAAAACATTCAGGCCGGTATAAAAAGCCTTCACATCCATATCATAGTCTGAACGTATTAAAACAAATCCCACCACTATCCAGGCCACCAAACCAACCATCGCGGCAAATACAGGCGTGCAAAGAACAGTCAAAACGGTATAGCCAATAGCTTCGCGTCGCTCCTTATACAGAATCTCCGACAGCCGCTTTTCCACTTGATTAATATCAGGCTCATCCATCATCCGGAATCCAATTAAATGTTCTCGCATTTACTTTAGGCCGAGTTTTTTACCTTGTTCGAGTAAAGCGATTGATTCGGCTATTCTTCGCTTTTTGGTCTGGTCCCTTTTTGCAGTAACAATCCAGCCAATATAATGCCTGCGATAAGTAAGTGCAAGCTTATTGAAATTCTCTCTCGCCTTTTTGTTTTTTGCCAGTGCGGCGGCGAGTTCGTCGGGAATATCAAACGATATTTTTGGTCGCGGATCTTTATCCCACAATCCTTCTCTTTTGGCAATTTTTATTTTCGCAAGCCCTGCTTCTGTCATCAGACCTTGTTTTATCATCTTGTCGGCGCGTTTTTTATTCAACTGAGACCACAAACTGTCGGCTTTTCGAGGAGTGAATTTCCTGACATATTTTATATCGTCAATCTTTTTGATAATACTATCGATCCAACCGAAACAAACGGCCTCTTCGACTGCCTGCTCGTATTCGAGTGACGGCTTATTGGTCTTCTTCTTGTAAAAGACCAGCCATATCCCGTTTTCCTCCTTGTCGTGATTTTTAGTAAGCCATTTTCGCCATCGGCTCCTGTCGGGAATGTATAATTGCTTCATGGTTTATTTCCGTATGCCTCGGTAATCTAATATCATTTTATTAAAAGTGCTGTGATGCAACTGGCTATTTTTCATCAGACCAGCCCGGCAGCGATACAGTGGCCTGATAATTCGAATAATTATACAACGGATTTCTTATCGGTTTATAAAGTTTCTCCTGCCTGGGATTGTCATCCTGTGTATAGACCCAAATTTCTTTCGGGTCCCAGACAACCACCTCGTCCCGGCAGTCCCCGGTGACATCCAGCACGGCGTTGCACATATCGGGATGGCCGTCGTCTGGAAATTCCACGACCTTTCGACTCCGGTCGTTCGAGACGGCCCAGTTCCCCTTCGGCGCCGCTTCAGTTAAATAATGATATTCCGTGTGCGCGCCAAGGTCCGTGCTCAGAGAGCCTCTTTTTAAACCATGATAATCATCGTATAACAAACAACCATCTCCGCATATCAACATACAGGATGTCAACACACAACAAATAAAAACGCTCAAAACTATAAATTTAATCTCCATTTATCGCTTATCCTTACCCTCGGTGGTTTCATGTCACTCTGTCCGACTCGAGACTGATAATTCGTCGTGTATATCGCCATGCAATGTACAGCGGGATAATCCCGAAAACCCCAAAGGAACAATCTATAAGTCGCCAGAAAAAGGGAATTCCTCTGATTGGCCCACAGATCATAGCCAGCGGGATAACCAAAACACATGCAATCATTCCAAAGTTTATTACCCAGATATTCCTCACAGGGTCACGCAAAGGACCGATGAACGCAATCGCAAGAACGATGTGAGCAAAAGCGAGCCAATCGGTTCCGTAAAACAGAAATGGATATTCCTGATGAGTTTCAGTGACTCCCTGATGAACAAAGGATATCCATCGTGCCATCCAGGGCCACCATGATTCGGTAGCCGAGCCTTCGCCTACAACACGCTGCAGGAAGTCCACCTCAGCTTTAATCGGAAAGGCAGTGAGCCCGCTGAGTAACAAACCAATGACAAAGAACAAAAGAAATAACTTTGCCCTGCGTCTTAGAATTTTTATATCTGTCGTCATTTCAGTCTATACTCTATTTAATAGACGTATAAAGCGATGCCAATAATATAATCGACCAGATTTTTTTTACCTAACCGATTCTGCCGTCGCCGTCCACGTCTAAGCCGTGAATCTCCTCGATTTTTTTGACCAAGTTCCGCAATGTATTCTGCGTCAATTGAAGCTGGTCTTCGAGGGCCTGGACCCGGTCCTCAATCGTATCGGATTTTCGCTTCTGGCCGTACATAAGGCCGGTCTGCACTACTTCCCAAAGAATTCCCATAACGGTCCTCCATTAATTTTTTAGTGTCATAAACAAAATTTACCTACAAATTCACCTAAAAATATATTTCTATAAGCTCCGCCAGCCAAACTAATTACTTACCGGATATTTTTGAAAACTCAAGAAGCTCGACTGGAGTACCGTCATCAATAATCATCGCGACTCTCACTCCTTGTGAAGGGGAGCTTACTTGGCCTATGAGTTCTTTTCCTTCAACAGCAGCCTCAAGGTCATCCACTTCGAAGGCAATATGGGGCACGGTTCGCACAAGTTCGGAGATGGTGCAACCCTCTTCGAAACGCATCCATTCGATTCCATAGGGACTCGTCTCAAAACCTGAAACGTACATCTTAAGGTGCTTTAAGTATTGCTCGCCCGGCCGATGGATATCTGTGGGTATGCCTATGTGGTGAAAACGCCAGCCATATTTGGCAATTACCGCCGGAGGCTCATGATCTTTTCGCTTTTCGGTATAACTTTTATGTGACATGTCATTCATTTTTTTCCTTAATTATTTCTTTTACAATCGGCTCGCTGGCCGGGATATTTTCAAATCCTTTTATATCATAATAAGTCGTATGCAGCCAAATGCCTTCGGCAAGCTGTATTATCTCAACATCGTAGGAAAGCTTAATTGGGTCCGGACGGATTATCCTGCTCTAAACGCTTTCCCATGCTGACGACATCATCCTTCTTGAAACCTATCGCCTCATAAAATGCAATCACATTCTTGTTGGACGACCTGATTTGAAGATTGATTTTCGGACAACCGGCATCTTTCAATACCCTCTCCGCCTCTCGCATCATCTGCGTTGCGAAGCCCAGCCGCCGGTATTGCGGCGAGACGGCTAAATAATTAATCCAGCCTCGATGACCTTCGTATCCGGCCATACAAGTCGCAATAATTCTGCCTTCGAGTTCTCCCACGAGGAACCATTCCGGATTTACCTTAAGCTTTCTTTCGATATCGCGTTCCGGATTATTCTGCGGAGCAACCAGCCCGCACTTCGACCACAGTTCAATCACATCTTCTGTGTCGTTCGTATGAAACTGCCGGATTATGAAGTCACTCATAATTTTAAATCGAGAAATATTCCTTTATTTGCAAGGATAGTTTACCAGTAATGGTGGACTAATTCCCGGATATGGCGGTCGTAGATATCACGGACCCGGGCCATTGTTTTGTCCGAAAGCTCCGGCAGGCCCGAGGCGGTGAAATTTTCCTCGGCCTGAGACGGTCGTTTGGCGCCTGGGATTGTGCATGTCACCGTATCGAACATTAAAATCCATCGCAATGCAAACTGCACCATGCTCATTTTCGCCGGACAAATCTCCCCGAGCTGCTCGACTATCTTCAAACCGAGGTCATAATCGACGCCGGAGAAAGTTTCTCCCCTATCGAACGCCTCGCCGTGCCGATTGAACTGGCGGTGGTCATCGGAAGTAAATTTCGTATCCGGCTTGAATTTCCCCGTGAGCATACCGGAGGCCAGCGGCACGCGAGCCAGAATTCCGACTTTGCGTTTTTTGGCTTGCTCGAAGAAAAGCTCCGCCGGCCTATGCCGGAACATGTTAAAAATAATTTGCACGCTTTGCACATTGGGATACTCAATTGCCTTGAGGGCTTCTTCGACCTTTTCGACGCTTACGCCGTAATAGCGGATTTTCCCTACCTCAACCAAATCGTCAAGTATGCCGAACACTTCCGGCATATAATAAACTTCCGTGGGTGGACAATGTAATTGCAGCAAATCTATCGCCTCGGTATCCAGATTTTTTAAGCTGCGTTCCACGAATGCCATAAGATTCTTGCGATTATAGCCCTCCGCTGTGTGCGGATTCAATCGCCGGCCGGCCTTGGTAGCCACGTAGATATTTTCGCCGCAATCCCGGCAAAGTTTCGCCACGAGTTTTTCGCTGCGACCGTCACCATAGACATCGGCGGTATCAATGAAATTTACTCCCATTTCGACCGCCTTGCGCAACGCCGCCAACGACTCACTGTCATCGACCGAGCCCCACGCTCCGCCGATTGCCCAGGCCCCGAAGCTCACTTCCGAGACTTTCCAGCCCGTTCGTCCCAATTTCCTGTATTTCATAAAGTCATCCCAAAATCAGTTTAATTTAATCGTTCTCTTTTCTCATAATATCCGCAACAGGAGTATTATCCGCAAAAACCTGCCAGAGTTTTATCTTTGCATCGGCAATCACGGCTTTCCATGCCGCCGGTATTTCCCAATGATTCTCCGTTCGCAGTTTCCCGTCGGTGGTATATGTGCCGGAAGCTGTGCCCAACAGGATAACAGTGTCGCCGGAGACAACAAATTTGGGAGCTTCGATTTTGTAATCGGGAAACATCTTAAAATAATCGGCCCATCCCTGCCGCATTTGCACATTACCTTTGTAAACATCCCCGCCCGAATCGACGAAGGTATGATCTTCACTCATCAATTCAACGATTGCTTCAATGTCATGGCGATTAATCGCTTCTATAAATTTATTGGCAATTTCCTCAATATTCATCTTCTCCCTTTCAAACTCCCCTATAAAGCTTTTCGACTTACACATTCATTACATTTTCACTGAATCGAAGGATTCCTTTCTTCCGGCGAGACTAAAGGTGTCATTGTAATGGCATCCGGCTTTACGCCTTCTGCCAATTGAATTCGGTCCACAAGTCGGGAAATATTCGAGCCTCTCAGATGAATATCCTGCGTTTTTTCACCCTGCAGTTTTATAAAAACGCCCTCGGATTCCTCGTCTCTAATACTCTGCATCGTAACATCGCGGCTGTCATAAAACGAAAAGACAGGGGATTTTTCAGGCAGTATTTCGACGTTTGTCAATTTTATCTGCTCGGCATCAGCACAAACAAGACCAGTATCGGCTGAAATCAGAACATTCTCCAACTCGATTTCCCGGATCGGCATTTCCGGCAGTCCCTGTAACAATACGGCCCCGGCGGCCCCGCGACAGGTAATATTCTTACAATATATTTTCCTAAATTGCGGCGTCCCTTCGTTGACCGGTACAATTTCTCGTTTGACGCTCGAATCCTGCTGCTCGCCTTCTTCCGGGATGGGAGCCCGGCCGCCGTAAAACATATTGAAGCGAATGGCTTCGGTCGCGATATTCGACATCCGGATATCTTCTATAAAAATATTTTCGACAAGTCCGCCGCGTCCACGGGTACTCTTGAACCGCAGGCCGACATCTGTGCCGATAAATGTGCAGTTGCGGACGAAGATATTCCGAACACCGCCGGACATTTCGCTACCGACGACAAATCCGCCGTGTCCGTGATATACCGTGCAATCGGTTATTAGCATGTTCTCGCTCGGTTTGCCCCTGCGCCGGCCGTATTCGTCACGACCGGATTTCAGACAAATTGCATCGTCACCCACATCGAAACGGCAGCCGGTGACAATAACATTCCGGCAGGATTCCAGGTCAAGCCCGTCGCCGTTTTGCGAATACCAGGGATTGCGAACATTGATATTACGCACAATCATATTCTCGCACAGAAGCGGATGAATATTCCAGCCGGGAGAATTTTGAAAAGTGGGGCCGTCCAGCAGAACATTCCTGCATTGAATCAGTGCAACCATCACCGGACGCAGATACGAACGCACGGGGGCGTAATCCTCCAAAGTCACATTGTCCCGGTGCTGCAGCGAGGCCAAAATCTGCGGTCCGTTCAAGGCCTCTTTCGTCGGCCACCACATGTCCTGCGCCTCGTTCAAAACTCCGCCGGACGCAATTAATTCCTTCCACTGGCGCTCGGTCATTTTGAATTTTTTCACCGGCCGCCACGCCTGTCCCGCCCCATCGATGATTCCCTGACCTGTAACGGCAATATTTTCGAGACCGTTCGCATACAGCGGTGACATGCACTGGACTCTCGGCCGGCCTTCCCACGTGGACTGTATCAGGGGATAATCGTCATAATTTTCACTGAACTGGATTACCGCCCCCTGTTCGAGATGCAAATCCAGATTGTTTTTAAGCTCAATCGCCCCTGTCAGCCACACACCGGCGGGCACAACCACACGCCCGCCGCCGGCTTCAACGCAGGCTTTGATAGCATCGGCAAAAGCTTTGGTATTTTTCGTATGGCCGTCCCCCACCGCTCCGTAATCGGTAATATTAAACGTCCGATCCGGGAATTGCGGCTCTTTTATCACCGGCATTTCAAACGGCAAACCGGCCATTGTTAATGAATCTGCACTTCCGGAATTGCCCAATGCATAACTACACGTCAGCAAGCTGTACAAAGACAGAAAAACAAAGAAAATATAAATTCTATTCATACGATCTCTCTCAAATGATTTTATTTACCCATGCACCAAGTAAAATTACTATTGATTAACAGCTATAACAATGTCGTTCCTGTCAAATTCAATAACAACCGGCCAATCCTCTTTGTTTTGAAATCCATGATACCATCGCGGGGACCCATTACAAATCCTATAAACGAAACTATCAATGGCCGCCATCAGCGAGTCGAGAGAACCGCCGTAGCACGATCCCCAGACAGTGGCGGCACCACCACCCGAAGGAAATCCTGATGTATATGTAACCTTCGGATTGCCAAGAAGCTTGACTACATTGGCCCGAGAATCACCAACATGGATGGATGAAGCAGCTTGTTTTAGATGATGCACCTGAATTACATGAATGATGTATATAAGAACAAGACCGCCTAAGATGGCAACCAAAATTCCAACAATAAACTTTCTGGCCTTTGAAACACTGGATTTTGGATTTTTCTTAATTTCGGCATTTTTCATTTATACTCACCCCACTCACTTAAGAAGGGTATGAAAATTTACAGAAGCTCCCAACAGTTCATTAAGCCTCTCTTCACAATCATCCGGATTATAAAACATCGGGCCACGCAATCAAGCACAAGTACAATATCCGAACACTATTGGCCGTTTTCGGCGACCCGGCCGGAACTTTTCAGGAAAGTGATAATCATAATGGTTATCAAAAGGCCGACCAGCCCGAGAGCCAAAAACCACCTTAGATGTACGATTAAAAGACCGAGCAGAACAAGTGCGATCCACTTTGAAAACTTTTCCGGCTCAAGAGACACAAGCCCTTGAGTTAAAAGCGATATTAAACTAAATGCCACTATTGCCAGACCAAGCAGCCGAAGAAACCAGCTCAAAGCCATCTCTAGAAATGCCGAGCCGCCTATTCGTAAAGTCAACGCCAAAAATAGTGCCAGTACAATCAACAGCACAAAAACAACAACCGCCGCAATAACGAATTGTCCTACCTGACTCTTTTGCATTTGTCTCTCCTTAAAACCGAAGCGAAATTATTACCGATACCGGAATTAACTTTTACCAGCACATCCGCGTATTATAACATCAGATTCGGCTATTGTCACGTCGGAACAACAGATGCGGCTCGCTTTTATAAATTACTTCCCGCTCGAAAGCAAATCCGGTCTTGTCCAGAACGCGCTGCGAAGCCAGATTATCCGGATGTACGACGCAAGCCACACCGGACAGGCCGATTTCCGACAATCCTATCCGCACTATGGCTCCGGCAAATTCCGTTGCCAAACCTTTATTCCAGAAATCAGGCAACAAGCCATACGCCACTTCTACCTCGTCGTTGCCGCCCAAAACGGCAATTCGCAGCCCGCCCCGACCGATTAAATTTCCGGTGGAATTTTCCCGCAGCACCCATATTCCATATCCGTATTTTTTCCAGTGGGACAGATTCTTCTCCATATAATCAGCCCTCTGCTCGCGGGAGCGTACGCCGCCGAGATAAGCCATCACCCGCTCATCCTGATGCATTTGATAAATGAACTCGATATGGCCCTCCTGTAAACGTTCGGCGGAAATCCTTTCGGTGTTGAATTTATCCAGGCTATTCATGTAAATAACCGCTCACTACCTGCTCTGATTTTTCATCTTTAGCTGGAAGCTATGGACCTGTTCGTAATCTTTACCCATCGCAATCCGGACGGCACCTGTGCTTAGATTATAAACGACCGACCATACGGTATTACTCAGTTTCACGCTCTGGAGCAGTTTCATAGCCTCATCCTGAGATAGATGCCCCTCTGCTTTGCTAAGATGCTCACTCGCTAAATCATACCGCCAGCAGCCCGATTCCGCCTTTGCTTCGGACAGCAGGAAATTGGTCGAAACCTGCCACGGCTTATCGTTGCGAACCAAAACCATCCTGCCGTCCACATACTCGACCACTGCGGAATCCCCCGAGACATCGACTATATGAAGATGGCCGCAAACGACCGGAAAATTAGGATTATACTTTTGAATAAGAGTTATCGCCTCGTTGACGTCCCTTGCGTGATCCAGGACGGCACGCATCAACTGGTTGGAAATCAGCGTCGGCTTGTTCGGATCGAACGGAAGATTTTTAAACGGTACGGCGTTCTGACCGACCGCCACACCCCATTCGTTCATGCCGTCCATTATTGCATAGGGCGTCCCCAAAAGATTGAACCGCTTTGCCCAGGGAACCTCTGACATTCCTTCAAGTCCGAAATAATAAAGGTCCACCATCGAGACCGAGGCATATCCCCCGGGAGGATCGGTGAACAAAAGTAAAGACGAACGATGCTGCCAATCGAAGTTCCTGCCGAAAACAGCGTCGCCTTCGTTACTTAAAGCCGCAAAGCTCGTACATGCATCCGGATTCAGGGCCTTATAGAATTTCTTAAAGAGCGGCCAATCGATTCCGTGCTCCGAAAACCAGTCGAAGAAATAGGTCCCGTGATATCGCATAACGAAAAGTGGATAATCGTCCACCCGTTCCAGTGACGCCATCGTCCTTACAGGGCCGTACGATATAACGCCCAGTCCGACCACGAGTACGAGCAGACAAACAAGGAAAATCCTTTTAATGCGTTTTCGACGTTTCTTTTTTTGCTTGTCTTTTTGCTCTAATTCCGACATATCGAACCGCCTGTTAATTGTTGCTTGAAAATCTCTTTTATATTCCTAAAAAGAACGAATTCAACAGATTATTTACATCAGACTATCAATTATCCTTATTGCTCTCAAGAATATCCTGGATATTTATGAACTAAATGTTATCCTATCCAATGTTATGCCCTGCCGTGGCTTAACATTAATCCGATGCAAACTACGATAATCAAGGGGATAAAACTGAATGAAGATATCGCCCAAAACCGACACTAAGGCAGAAACGCTTATAAGTCTTCTGAAAAAATCTCAGTCCGTCCTGATAGTGATGCAGGACAATCCCGATCCCGATTCCATTGCCGCGGCCCTGGGCCTGCGAAAAATCGCCAACAGTCAGTCAGAAGCCCAGTGCACAATTACCTACGGCGGCGCTATCGGCCGGGCCGAAAATAAGGCCCTTGTGAAATACCTGAGTGTCAACATACGCCCGTTTCAGGAAATCAACCTGACAAGATTCGATTTGTTCTGTATGGTGGACACGCAACCCGGGACAGGCAACAATTCGCTGCCCGAGGATTTTGTCCCGGATATTGTTATCGACCATCACCCGATACGCCCGGAGACACGGCAGTGCATCTTCACCGATATCAGGAGGGACTACGGCTCGACCAGCACTATTCTTTGCGAGTATCTGAAACATCTTGAAACAAATATCGATTCCCAACTCGCCACCGCCTTATTTTACGGTATTCGTTCCGACACACAGGACCTGGGAAGAGAAACTATCAAAGCGGACATGGACGCCATCTATTTCCTATATCCTCTGGCAAATAAACGGATTCTCAGCCAGATCCAACGAGGGAGCTTCGACCGGGAATACTTCCAGCTTCTGGCAAATGCCTTGAAAAACGCCCGTGTATATCAAAACAGTGTAATTATTACCAATCTCGGACATGTGAACAATACCGATATGGTAGGCGAAGTAGCGGACCTTCTGCTGCGCGACGATAATGCGACCTGCACAATATCCTACGGTTTTGGCGACCAGATGATCCGGTTATCCATAAGAACTTCCGATGAAAAACTTGAAGCGGACAAGATGATGCAAAGCATCGTCGGCAAAAACGGGACAGGCGGGGGACATAAAACGTATGCCGGCGGACAGGTTCCTTTGAACGGCTTATCGAAATCGGCGACGGAACAACTCGAACAGCAGCTTTACAAAAAATTCCTCAAAACACTCAATCTCCCGGAACATCCTTACACAAGACTCATCCAGATTTGAATAACCGACACCGATAAATATTATTTCCCGTCCGACATTTATAAACCGGGGATGAGATTGTCCGAGTCGGATGAGTAGTCAGTGACATATTCGTCGATTTCAACTTCATCGATGCCCCAGTATTCCAGCGCGTTATTGAGCTGGGTTTCAATCATCGAACCGGCCTTTTTTCTAATGAACCAGAAAAAAATCAAAAACGGCCAGAAGATGGGAATGATCGCAAACGGTATAAGAAGCCAGCCGAAGCCTTTCAGGAAAGATTTACCCATCCTGGCCTGTTGTGCCGCGTCACGCAGGTAAATCAAACGCCGACGTCTCTGCTCGGTCTGCGTCAGGCCGGCAATCGTTGCATCGAATTCCGCAAGCTGTTTTATCTCCAAAGGATTTCGTAGATGATAATGATTAATATGATTCATTTATTTAATCCTGTTTTAATCTTCATCAACTCTGAAGATATTTACACATAATATCTCTAATTATTCAAATAAAAAAGGCAAAGGAACAATACCGATCGTCTTATTACTCAAGAATCATGCCTTATGGATTTCATTCATTGCTTGTTTAAGATGTCTAAGCAGATAGTCCTTTTCCGGGCCGCCTAAATGTTCCCACGGTAGATTTTCTCCGGCGGCGAACTCTCGCTGTGCCAGCATATCTACATCAAGGCCGAACTTCTCGAACACCTGCCGCCATATTTCGGGATCAAAACACTCGTCCCACAAATCGAATCTCGCCCCGGCCCGCCATGCCGCTTCGATAACGTCACACAGGCTTCTGTCACCGCGCCCGATGGCGGACTCAAGGATACTGCGATTTATATCGTGGAACTTGAACTGTAAAAACTTCGCCCGCAGGTTTCGTTTTTCATCTAAGACGATTTTCTTCGCCCGCTCGAAATATTCTCTCGGTTTTTGCCCGAGCCATCCGAACGGCGTATGCGGCTTCGGGACAAACCAGCTTACGGCGATATTTATCTGGCCGGTTTTATTGTCGATTTTCTTTCGCAATTTCGCCAATTCGAACGAGAGCTGCACAATCCGCCTGACATCGTCCAAGGTCTCACCGGGCAGCCCGACCATGAAATACAGCTTGAACTTCTGCCATCCTGCCCGGTACGCCGCCTCGCCCGCGGCAAATAAATCTTCGTCCTTCAATGGCTTATTGATAATCAGCCGCAGTCGCTCGCTCGCCGCCTCGACGGCGATTGTCAGGCCGCTCTTTCGCACGGATGTCACTAACTCCGGCAGCAATTTCAACTGCCGGTCCACGCGGAGACTCGGCAAAGATATCCCGACGTGCTTATCGTGAAAATATTCGTGCAGTCCGGCGACTAATTCTTCCAGATTCGGATAATCGGCACTCGATAAACTAAGCAGACTTACCGTGTCGTACCCGGTCGTATGATAGCAGGCCTTAGCGATTTCGAGAATTTTTTCGACACTGCGATAGCGAATGGGCCTGCGGCAAAAACTCGCCTGGCAGAACCGGCACCGGCCGGGACAGCCGCGCATAATTTCGACGCTGACCCGCTCGTGCACCGCCTGAACGAACGGCACAATCGGAGCTAAAGGGAAATGCGAATTTTCAAAATCCTCGACAACAGCGTTTTGCCGTCGGGATTTCGCACCAATGGCGGGGACATAGGCCCAGTCGAATTTTTCTGCAATATCGGCGAGAATTTCCTTTTTTGCTGTCCCGGCATTTTTCCCTGCCCGAACTAAATTCACAAGCTCGACTACTGCCTCCTCGCCCTCGCCCAGAACGAACAAATCGAAAAATTCCGCTATCGGCTCGCAGCAATTGGCCATCCCCCCGCCGCCGACAACTAATGGGGCATTCTCGCTCCTGTCACGGCTGCGGATTTTTATCCCGCCCAAGTCAAGCATATTGAGGACGTTGGTATAGCAAAGCTCGTTCGTCAAACCAAAACCCACTATATCGAAGCTGCTCAGTGACACCCTGGACTCCATGCTGAACAAAGAGATATTTTTTTCACGGAGGACTTTTTCCGCATCCGTCCACGGAGCGAAGATCCGCTCGGCGGCGATGCCTTCGATTCTATTTAGGCAATCGTATAAAATCGCCAGACCCGTATGGGACATCGCCACTTCGTAAACATCGGGAAAGCACAACGCAACCGTCAGGTCGCACTGCGGCAGGTCTTTTTTTATCTGGTTGATTTCTCCGCCGATATACCTGCCCGGTCGGCGAACAAACGGCAGAAATTCCCGCTCAACCCGTTCGGTCAATATTACAGCTTTCTTTTTTCTCATATCGGCATTATAACTATACAATCAGTTTTTTTCTATCGATTGTCGAGTGTTCGGAAAGGATTTTATGAATACGAAAATCAAGTCAATTTCAATCATCGTTATCATTCTCTTGCTGATAGCATTACTTTTTGTCTCTATCGTCACTAAACGACCGGCCGAGGTCGAAAGCGGCTATCGTTTAGTCATGGGGACATTCGCCCGTGTCGTCGTTGTCACAAAAGATTCCGGAACCGCCCAAAAATGCATCGAGGCAGCTTTCTCGGAAATAGATAACATCGATAACCTTATGAGCGACTACAAAAGCGATTCGGAAATCGGGATTGTCAATAAAAATGCGGCTGAAAAGGCCGTTCAGGTCGGTGAATCGACTTTCGAAGTACTTCAGCGGAGTGTCGAGTTCAGTAAGCTTACCGGCGGAGCTTTCGATATAACAGTCGGGCCTTCAGTGGATTTGTTCCGTGCAGCTAAGGAAACCCACATCGCACCAACCCGGGAGCAAATCGACAATGCCAAATCCAAAGTCGGATACGAGAAGCTCATCCTCGATCCGAACAATAGAACGGTACAATTTGCCGTCGAAGGTATGCGGCTGGATTTGGGTGGAATCGCAAAAGGCTACGGCATCGACAAAGCGATTGATGCAATGCAAAAAGCCGGTGCGCTCGGGGCAATGGTCGATATCGGCGGTGACGTTCGATGCTTCGGCATACCGGCCAAAGGTAAAGACCACTGGATGGTCGGCCTGCAGGACCCGAACTTACCTGCCGATACACCCGGCCTCGACATTGTGCTGAGATTAAAAATAACCGAAGGAGCAGTCGCCACAAGCGGAGATTATCAGCAATTCGTCATAATCGACGGTAAAGAATACAGTCACATAATCGACCGTCAAACCGGTACAAGCTCCGAAGGTCTTTCGAGCGTCACCATTATTGCCGACAATGCAACCGATACCGACGCCCTTGCGACGGCCGTCAGCGTGATGGGGGCCGAAAAAGGCCTTGCCTTAATTGAAAAACTCTCCGATACCGAGGCAATATTGATACCTTCCGGGCAAAAAGAATATATAAAAACCACCGGCGCCGAAAAATATATCGAATAACGTTTAGCCGTTGCCGGTACGACAACGGTTTGAAGATAAAGAAATGTTTAGGTTAGTCTTTTTTCTCGGTGATGGTTTTTTTGGTGGATTGTGCTGGTTCGGGAGCGGATTTGCCGCGGAAGATAATGACCTTGGTCGGGCACTTGTTCATCGCAGTTTCGGTCTGCTCATTCGGCTGATATTTCGTGTAATCCAGCCGGGCAAGATTATCCTCTACTACGAAAATTTCGGTCTGTTTGGCACACAAGCCGCAGCCGATACAACCGACTTTGCAAAAAGCGCGTGTGCTTTTGCCCGTTTCCCTGCTGCTGCATGCGACCGTCATCATATTTTCATGGCTGAACGGGATCATCTCGATCAGGTCACGCGGGCAGGCCTTCGAGCAGGCCGTGCAGCCGGTGCACTTTTCATAGTCAACGGTGGCCAGACCGTCGATAATATGCAGAGCGTCGAATTTACATGCCGCGACACAATCACCGTACCCAAGACATCCGAACGCACATGCCTGCACGTTGGCCAGGGCATTAGCAGCAGTGCAGCTCTCTATGCCTTCGTATTTTGCAAACACTGTTTTGTCGTCCGTGTGAGCGCGGCAATGAACGATAGGTCGTTTCTGCGGTCCGGAATCACTGACCTGCAGGTTTAAGATACCGGCGATTTTTGCAGATGCCGCAGCCCCGCCGGGCGCACATTTGCCGAGCAAACCAGGCTCATTTAAGACGGCTTTTGCGTATTGGCCGCAACCGGGGAATCCGCACGCGCCGCAATCGAGGTTCGGCAGAGCCTTGTGTATCTGCTCAATTTTCGGGTCCACGGTGACTTTCAGCCTCTCGCTTGCAATTAAAAGCACAATTGCAAAAGCACTACCCAGGCCCAACATTGTCAGGCCCGCAGCGATTATGTTCCAGAGTCCGGATGTTTGCGCTAAAAGCATTTATTGTTCCTTTGGCTATAAAGGCACAAGCGAGTTAAAAGTGCCTCAAATTGAAAGTGACTAAAGTCAAAATTATAATTTTACTCAAACTGACCAATCCATTCTGTCATACCCGCGAAAGCGGGTATCCATTAAGGGTATCGTTACAGTGGATTCCTGCTTCCGCAGGAATGACAATATGGGACATATCACTGCGAACTTACGAAAATATTTAATGTTAAATTCAGTCGGTTTTAGCAACTTTAGCTCACTTTAGTTCATTTTAGGCACTTTTATTTACTTTATCATCTTATCATTCCTGCAAAACCCATAAAGGCCAGAGTCAGCAGACCGGCGGTAATCAATGTAATCGGGGCGCCTTTAAGACACTTGGGGACATCGGCGAGATTAAGATTTTCACGAATCCCCGCCATGATGCAAATCGCCATTGTAAAACCGATGCCGGCGCCGAAACTGCGAACGACCGCATCGAGCAAACTGTCGATTTCCCACAGGTTAATAAACAAACACAATCCCAGAATCGCACAGTTGGTGGTAATCAACGGCAAAAATATCCCGAAGCTGTCATATAACGACGGGAAAAATTTCCTAATATACATTTCCACAAGCTGAACGGCCCCGGCAATAACCAAAATAAAACAGACATATCGCGTCACTTCCAGCGGCGTGCCGATCAGAAGCAGATGGTCGATCAGCCAGGTCAGCGTGCCGCTGAGCGTAACGACAAATGTCACTGCCAGACCCATACCGAAGGCCATATCGATCCTGCCGGAAACGCCGAGATAAGGGCAGATGCCGAGAAATTTCGTGAAAACGAGATTATTAATTAAAACGATGGATATAAATCCTAAAAGTAAAGCGTTGAACGTATCCATAGAATAATCCCTTCAGCTATCGCTTTTTGGTAACGAAATTAATCAGCCCCAATAACAATCCCAGGGTAATAAAAGCCCCAACCGGCATACTCATTGCCACCCAGGGGACAAACCAGCCACCCTCTCTTTGAGAAGCAAGTATCTGTATCTCGAATATGGCACCGGTTGCAAGAATCTCCCTTACCGAGGCCAGAATACAAAGAGCCATTGTGAAGCCTATCCCCATGCCTACGGCATCGATAATACTTATGACAAGGCCGTTCTTACTCGCACATGCTTCGGCCCGGCAGATAATAATACAATTGACGATAATCAGCGGGACATACGGTCCGAGCGCTTCGCTCATCGCCGGCTGAAATGCCTTGAGGAATAAATCGGCAATGGTCACAAAGGTCGCTATCGTCAAAGTAAACATCAGGATTCTCAGGTGCGGCTTGAGAAGATTGCGCATCAGGCTGACTACAATGTTGCTGCACACCAATACGAAAATAACACAACAGCCCATCGTAAAAGCCGGCTTGACCGCCGCTGTCACCGCCAGTGTCGGACACATCCCCAATAAAAGCCTGAACACAGGATTTTCCCGCCACAATCCCGCAAGCAGCGTATCTTTATAAATACCGGAAGTAATATCACTGTTATCCGCCATTGCCGATCAGCCCCTTTGTCACAATATAATCTTTAATCTGCGGCAGAAAGTTGTTGACAATATCAACAACAGCCTGACTGCTTATCGTGGCCTTGCTTATCGCTACAATTTCCGAATCGATTTTTTCAGGATCGCCTATTTTGGAAAGGATGAGCTTTTCCGCAGGCGCGCCAATAAACTGATTTCTATAGTACGGCAGTTTTATCTGGTCCCCAATACCGGGAGTCTCATAGCTCGCAAGCACACCGAAACCTTTAAGCTGCTGAAAACCTGCATCAACTACCAGAATAAGTTTAATCTTATCGGCAAAACCCGAACCTTCGCACTTGAACGCCCAGCCGATACAGGTGCCGTCGGTGGCAAGTGCTTTCTTGACCGAGGTGAGCTTTTTCTTGCCTTTGCCCGTATCCACTTCAATATTTTCCACGGCCGTTTCGAAACTGTTGGCATCCGGGAGCATTTGCCTGGCAAGGTTATTGAACTTGTCCTCTTCGTTCTGCAGGATTCTTTCCTGCCAAGCGGCGTTTGCCGCCGCTATCAAAAGGCCGAAGAAGAACGATGCCACAATCAGCAGCCAGCTTTGTTGAAAGAAGTACTTTATTTTACGCACCCGGCTTGCCTCCCGCGGGAATCCGCTTAAATAATCTGTCAATCAACGGCGTGACGGCATTCATTAACAAAATAGAGTACATCACTCCTTCAGGATATTCTCCGACAATTCTGATTAACATTGTAATCGAACCGACGCCAATTCCGAAAAGCCACATTCCCCTGCGCGTCAGGGGCGCAGTCACCGGGTCGGTTGCAATGAAAAATGCGCCGATTAACAATCCGCCGCTGCATAAATGCATCAATGGCGGAGCATACGCATCTGGATTTATTAAATAAGCAATTGAACTAAAGACAAATGCCGAAAGTATAACGGCTAAAGGAATATGAAAATTAATCGTTCGTCTTATCAGCAGGTAAATTCCGCCGATTAACAGCGCCAAAGCGCTGGTCTCTCCCAGACAACCGCCGACCGAACCGGTAAAAGCGGCCCTTAGCTGCCGGTTGACTTCCAGCGCACCGGCTTTAGTTTTCTGGGCCTCTTTACTCCAGGCTAACGGCGTCGCCTGGGTGCGGACATCGATGGTATTTTCGGCCGAGATTTTCGGCATTGCCGAGTCTATTGTCGCCGGGACAGTCCATGTTGTCATCATCATCCCGAAAGAGGCTGTAAGAAACGCCCTGCCGGCCATCGCCGGATTGAAGATATTGGCTCCAAGCCCGCCGAAAACCATTTTCCCGATTGCAATGGCAAAAACACTACCGATTATCGCGGCCCAGGCAGGAAAAGCCGGCGGCAGCGAAAATGCAAGAATTATGCCGGTGACTACGGCACTGAAATCATCCAGAGAATTCGGCTTTTTTCGAATAAGATTGCACAGTAATTCCGTGACCATAGACGAAATTACGCAGGTTGCAACAAGCATCAATGCGTGCAAGCGGAAGAAATATCCGGCAGCGAGCATTGCCGGAATCAGACCAATGATGACATCGAGCATAACGCCACGTGTCGAAAGGTCCTTACCTATATGTGGTCCGGATGATACTGTTATGTCCCTAAGCATATTCTCTTATCTCGTATCCGGTCATATATTGCATAATACATAACTATTATTTCGGAATTTTTTTCTTTTGTCTGGCAAGAAAGATTTTGCCGGTTTTGATATATCCCGTCAGCTCGATGTTGGCCGGGCAGACATAACTGCAACAGCCGCATTCGATGCACGCGCTCATATAATTACTCTCAGCTATGTCCATAAAATTGTTCTTTACGGCGTGGGCGATTTTTGTCGGATTCAAATTCTCGGGGCAAACCTGCAGGCATCTGCCGCAGCGTATACAGGCGGTCTGACGTCTTACAAATTTTGCATGACCCATTTGTTCCTTCGTAATGACGGTCACGGCACCTGATGTTTTCGTTATGGGAGTCTCCAGGTCGGCAATGGCAATACCCATCATCGGCCCGCCGAGAATCACCCTCGCGGATTTTTGAGTCACCCCCCCGCAAAATTCAATCAACTGCCCGACTGATGTTCCGATGGAACAATAGTAATTCCCCGGTTTGGCGATTGCCTCTCCGGTGACGGTGACAATCCTGTGCGTCAGCGGTGAACCGGTAACGACCGCCTCGGCGATGGCGGCACAGGTGGCGACATTCAGAACCAAAATCCCGATCGCCGGAGGAATTCCGCCGGTCGGGACATTTTTCTTCAGAATCGATCTAATCAACTGTCTTTCTCCGCCCTGCGGATATTTCGTCTTGACCGGAACAATCCTAATATTGCCGCCGACACCGGCACTTTCCAGCGCTCCATGCATTGTTTCCATCGCCCCGGGCTTGTTATCTTCGATGCCGATAAGCACTTCCGGACAGCCGGATGCCTTCCGAGCAAGTCTGATACCGGCAACAATCTGATCGGTCCACTCGAGCATGATACGATAATCGCAGGTGATGTACGGCTCGCATTCACAACCGTTGACAATCATGGTTCTTTTAGGCAGCCGCGGATTCGGCTCGATCTTTACCCTCGTGGGAAAACCCGCTCCACCCATACCGACAATACCGGCCTCCCGAACAGCTTCACATATCCGTTCGGCCGAATATTTTTCGACATCGAAATCTTCCTTCAAGTTAAAATACGAACGCCTGCTCGGATTGTCGGCATATTGCTCAATAACAATCGCCGGGCTTCGCCCCATCACGGCGTGAGGCCTCAGTGCTATCTCCACTACTTTGCCGGTTATCGGAGAATGAACCGGGGCCGAAACGAACGCCTCGCAATCACCGATCCTTTGTCCGGCCTGTACCATGTTGGCTTTTCTGACCAGCGGCCGGCAGACCGCACCGATATGCTGGCTGAGCATAACAGCAACCTGTTTCGCCGCAGGTCCGGCCTGGATCGGGCTCTCAGATGTGAGGCTCTTTTTTTCCGGCGGGTGGATACCTCCGGGAAAACTTAATCGGCCTTTTGTAGCAACACTCATATCCGGAAAATTCTATAAAACCTTATGAAGCCTTTTATCTATCACTTTTATGAAAAACACACAAACCAAAGTTGTGAACAATGCCATAAGAAAACAAACTAAGATTTTTAATTCCTGCATATTTGACGGATTGCCATCCTGTGAATAAAACAAGTTGAGTCCCCCTGCTACGGCAAAAACTTCGTTAAAAACAGCCAGAGAAATGATAAAAACAACCAGCGGTAATAAAAAAGCTACGATAACTTTGCGTACAATCGAAGGGCCTGAAGCATGTCCCAATTGCCGGTATATTTGACGGCAATCGTGTTTATAATGACAATCCTGACAAAATTCCTGTTGTTTCATATAACTTCCACATGCAAAAGCATATTTTATAATAAATCTCATAAGAATTTTAAATAGATTTTTCAATTAATGATAAAAAATATAATCCTCCGACATCATTACTGCAGGAATACCAACAGAGAAATTCAGGTGATAAACCTTATTCACCGCTATTGGTCTGGATGAGACGTTGAATCTATTGCCGGTACCGGCCAAATACAAAAGCCCGACCATTACTATGATCGGGCTTGTTCTGATTTCCGGTATCTTTTCAATTCATTGTGAAATAGACGACTTTCATAATCCTTGTTCGCGTTCGGCAAGTGTTCTCTTTCTGGACTCTTCCGTTGCGCTCTGCTTGCATTTCGGACACCGGTCCGACAGATCGGCTGCCCCGGAAATCCCCTCGATAAACACATTGCCGCAATTTTCACATTTGATAGCACGGTAGATACTATTTTTACCGCACTTCTCACAGGTCAACGCCGGCGTGGTCATTGCAATAGGATTAGCATTGGCTTTCTCCTGCGCTTCCTCGTAGTACTTTCTCTTACCCATTTCATATTCGGCGCCGCAGGCCGGATTATTACATTTAACCCAGGTCATCTCGTCATCCGAAATCTGCGGACCTCCGGAAGAGAATATAAACGTGTAAGCCAGCACACCGGCACCTATAAAGCACACGATTATAATCAAGATATAAATTGTATTCTTGCTCATACTCATTTCTCCTATCAATCCACGGCGCTTCGATTAAAAACAATAAAACCACCTTATTAATTACTGTGTCGTTTGTCAAATAGTTTTCTCTTTTGCGAGAACAGTCTAAATTCCTGTCGTCATACCCGCGGCACCCGAAGGCATCTGCAAAATCCTGGCCGGTTCCTCCGGAAAACCCGTACGGGCCGAAAGATACGCCGATTCCATCACCGCCATATTTTTAAGATTTTCCCTGCCGCCGCTGCAAAGCCGGTTATTATCAGGCGATAATATACTCATGGCAAAATTCTGTAAAAGTTCCGTCATGCAGCTTATCCGGTCGTCATCATATTCAATCTGTTCACGAATTTCACCCATACCGTCTGCAACTCTCAGGAGTGTCCGGCTTACAGTGATAATTTTTTCTTTACCGTAAAGCCGCAAAAATTCTCGCCCTTTGCCGATTCCCTTACGACGGGACGCAATCAGGTTACCGATAAAAGTGTCGGTAAATTTCATCGTTAAAACCGCAGTATCTTCGGCCAGATACAGTCTCTGCTGCTTATCCTGAGCCTGGTTGGTATGCAACGAATAAACCTGCCGGGGCACACTCAGGTTCCACAATATCTGGTCGATAATCTGGTAACAATTATGCAGCAGCACTCCCCCGCCGGCAAGCTTCGGGTCACTCTGCCAGCCGGGAGAATTTTCGTCAATAAAACTGCAAAACGCATCGAGAAGGAAAATTTGTTCTATCCGGCCCTGTTGACAAAATTCGCGGAATGCAAGAAAGCTCTTATTATATCTGTCCGGATTGGCAACAGCGAATTTTACATTCTCTTCCTCACTTAGGCGAACCATCTCGGCCGCCTCCTCGAAATTTCTCGCCACCGGAGCCAGTTTGAGCACGTTAAATTTCTTTTTCATCGCAAGCCGTATGTGCTCATCGCAACTGTGCAAACCGGCCGCTACCAACAAAGCCCGGCTTTGCGGGCTTACATGCGAATCCATCGCTGTTATTAATTGTCGATAATCATCGTATGCAGTGCATTGATATTGTTGGGCCGTTTTTTCGGCCAAGTTCGTATCCGTATCGGCCACGGCCTCGATCTCGAAATAATCCGACGCCCCGGCCGCTTCGAGAAGGAGCCGGCCATGCTCGTTCAGACCGAGAATCGCCGTCCTTAACTTATCTTCGTTCATCTTCCAAATATTTCCATATCAACCCCGATACGGTAATGACCTGCAACAGATGTAACATTTCAGGTATTTTACTATTCTGTGGTAAAAAAGAAAGCCCTTAATAGCATTTTCAAATCCGTTTTAATACCGGTTCGGCTTCGTTAAGGACTTTTGCTCCCGTTCATTATAAATTTTGTAATAAAGGTGCATAATCGAAACGACCCGGACCAATAATTACGGACCGCTGAACCATCCGATGAGCCTGAATTCCCTAATTTCCGGATGTCCGGGTGAGTTTTTTGCCGGATTTACGCTCGGCGACATTGTGCCGGGGGCATTTACGGCAGCCGAATTATTATGATTATTTTTTTTATTTATATTGGACTACAAGTTTTTGTCACGGTATAATATCCGGCAGTTTGGAGTATTCTTTGGTCTCTCAGGAATATTTCAATTTTAAATACGAGAGACGGGATTTACGGCCGATCGTTGGCCAAAGGAGCAAGATAGTGAGTACAGGTACAGTAAAATGGTTTAACGGGAAGAAAGGCTTTGGATTTATCACACCTGATGGCGGCACAGAAGATTTGTTTGTTCACCACTCGGAAATCAAGACAGAAGGCTACGCCACGCTTGAGGAGGGACAGAGGGTAGAATTTGAGGTCGGACAGGGCAAAAAAGGCCCATGTGCGACCAATGTTATCCCTGGTTAATTCCAAGTTGCACACCGAAAAACCGACAGGCTCCGCTGATAACGGGGCCTGTTTTGTTTCTCAATCAAAAGACGTTTATATATCTGGTATGACTTCACGGTAAAAATGACCGGTTGGAGTTAATTTGAAAACGTATATCAGACCTGTATCGAGCCTTGAATAAATCCCGTTGCCGTATATCGCCTCGATACCGTATTCGGTAAGTTTGTCCCTGTCGTTAGCCAGGTCCCAGATGCTCGACCAGAACATTCGCCTCTGCTCGATAGGCAGAGCTGCGAGCAAATCCTTGTATCTCTGCGGCTCGGCACCCGGCTCTTCGATCAAGAAACCCTGCTCCGGAGCCATCTTTTCGCCGAAAACCCTTCTCCACAGATATAGTGCCCGCGCCTTGCCGTCCGTAACCATCTTATTGTCGAATTTTACGATTAGCGCATCGAAATGAACAATATCTCCCTCGATGGTGTACTCTTTTTCCAGGATTTTTTTGGTATGGTCGTCACGGGCGGTCTCGACGAATTTGATGGTCGTCATCAATTTGCCGTCAACCGTTTCCTGTTTTATAACTTTCGCGTAGCCGATCCGGCTCTCTTCCGTCAGGTTGGTAATGGCCTGCTTTAGCTCTTTGTTCTCGGTCAGAAGCTCATGGATTGTTACAACCGCCTTGTACGGCCCGCGAGAAAGATAGGCCATTCCGCCGAAGACGACCACAACCGCTAAAAGGCCAAAAATTCCGAATTTTTTACTTCCTGCCGCCATTTACCAATCCGTTTGAATAATACCCCTTATCACCAAAAACTGCTCCTATTCTATCATCGGCTCACTCGACCGATTCTCTGTACATTTCGCCATCCGGCGAAATCCCCACAAATAAAAAAAGGGCCACAAACGCTTGTTCACAGCCCTTTTATTTATATATTCTCTATCGTCACTTCAAAATTTCCTCTTGCATGACCGATTGAATATTCTTAACCTATGTCGTTTTGGAGCACACGGTTTATTCTGTTTGCCACCTTTCTGTACAATTGTAACAAAATCGCTGTCTTCAAAGGGAGTACCATCAGTCAGTTCACCACTTACGGTCAGCAAGAGTAGCCCTGGTTCCAAGGTGAGTCCAGAAGTGGGAAACTTGACAACCAGCATCTGTTGTTTACGTCTAACCAAAGTCATGACAGGGGATATTGAACCCTCAAGCCAGATGCTATCCGGAACGATTTGTGTAACATCATAACCATCCGGAGGCCAGATATGACAGGTAAGATATTTTACTCTAGCACTGAGATTGACTGTATCGGGATATAAATCGACATACGCTGAAACTATCGTAGTTATTCCTGTTTCGGTCACTCTAATTATATACGGATTTTCCGGAACATCGCTGATCGAAACGTTCTCACACAAAATAATTGTTGTATCACCTGATGTAACTTCCAGACTGTAAGTATCAGTAGGCAAGGCATCTGGATCTGGTACTACCTGTATCAGATATACTCCTTTCTGAGGGTCTGGGATGAGTAAAACGAATGGCTCATCCTCACGCTCGCTAATGACCATGCGAAAATCACGCACCAACAGCCCGGTTGACGGCTCATATCCACCATGAGATTCATCTGGACCCGTTACATAGAGCCAGGCAGGTGACGCGAGAGTCATACCAAATTCATTCTGATCTAGAAGGTCAACATAGCCGGGGGCAGGAGAGGTTCCCTGAATATATTTCATCTCGTTCTCTGTCCAACTATTGTGCCATACGACTACGTTGCCATCCCGTACAATTGTTTCCCTCACGAGCCATACAGGTGCTACACCGGGGGCGGTGAATTTGTATGTCTGAACACTTACCACATCTCCTGCTTGTGCCCGATATCCATCTTCCAAACCCCAATAGAAGAGACATCTAATCAATGTTTGGATCCTATCTAATGGATACGGTAGCGGTACCTCAGGCTGTCCAATGAACTGTTTCAAGAGTTCCCATTGGTAGAATTTTACTTGCTCGGGCGTGAGCGTTTTCGGCGGTTCGTTTATTAGGCTTTCCGCCTCATATAGAAGCGTAGGTTCACTTTTCGCTGATATATAATTCCATGTTGCCTCGACTGTTCCTATGAATTGTCCTATTTCGATGGGGTCGGGGGGAAGAGAAATAATTGGTAAGAGAAACCTGAGATGTCCATCAGCATCGGTCTGCCCGCGGGACAGACCATCAAGAAAAACCGTAGCCCCTTCAACAGAGTGGTCCCCATCAAGAACACTCACATGAATTACCAAATCCCCTGAAATGCCTTCATGCCAGTCGTCCCACTCAGAAATAAAGTGGCCATCCATACCATCCCCACCCGTCCAAACTATCACCTGCGGCATTCTAATACTTAACGTTACACTCTGCAATCCAGGAGTAGGATCACTGCTTGATGCGCTGAGCTTGATACCTTCTGTGCCAGACAAGCCATACTTCACCATCCTTACGGTTATATCGTCATCAATAGGAATCTCCTGTATTCCAGGGCCAAAAGTGTACACGCCTATCTGATACCACTCAGAGCTCTCCATCTCTTTTCCGTAGAGTTTTATTTCAATTTCCATACCCGTCATAAGCCATTCTGCTGATTCAGCGTCTATGGAGAGGCTTTCAAGGATGACCTGTTGTCCGAAATCATGCTCCGTTACCCGGAATGATCCGCTATAGGGTGGTGATGTTAGTTCAACTCTGGGCTCCTCGTCGGGATCACCAAATGAGTTGACGGTTCCATTAAAACTGTCTGTTTGACCTGAAGTTGTCGTCATTGAAATCGTACAATATAGCGGAAACGCGGGCGGTACATAGGAGGAAATAACAACTTGATTAGTGTTCCACCAGCCACTTGCACCTATTCCGTACAGCATCGTCTCACTTCCCCCAGGCCAGCTCAGACTCACAGATGAAAACTCGTGTGTGTAGTCCTCCACCCAGCCACTAAGATAGTAATCATAGTGTGAACCCACAAGGTGACCTTCGGAGTCATATTCGTAGACTATCCACCTGGTGCATGTGATATCCCATGACCGAAGAGTAACCATTGAGCCGTCGCTCAAAAGCTGGACGGCGAAATCTTTCTCCTCAATGTTCTCCCCAAACGTGTCAAGCACATAGTCCTCTGCGGATACCCCCACTTGCGGAGCAGCAAGGACCACACAAACTGCCACGAGCAATACGAATGGCCTCGCAGATACGACTTGTCGCCTTAGTTCTTTTGAACGTTCGATAGACATGACTTGCCCTTTCCATAAAAATATAATGAGTCTCGATTACATTTCCCTGCCATTGTACTTTGGGCAGTTTAACTGGAAGGGGGTACTTGTCAATTGTGGTAACTACAAGTCATCCCAAAACCCTCCGGAGTAGGATGACGATACAGCCAAGTTGAATCATAGCAAGAAAGTTTTCAAGATGATATTCATAACGAACTACAAGACGACGAAAGTTTTGGAGCCAAGCAAAGAAACGTTCCACCTTCCATCGTTTTTTGTATCGTCGCAATATGCGACCATCCTGTGTAGAGGGCTGACGACGATTGCACTTATGTGGTGCTATCATCTCTACGCCACGCTCCTCGGCCAAACGTCTATCCAGCGGATCACTGTCATACGCCAAATCGCCAGTTATCTTTTCAGGCACGTTTTCCAAAAAACAGGCATCAAGAGTATCGTCAACAAGAGTTACTTCATGCGGCCTGGCACTTGTTGCGCCAACGGCGATAGGAAGACCGAAAGCGTCCGTAAGGCCCATAATTTTGGTTCCTTTGCCCCTTTTGGTTTTGCCCACACCATCGCCCCTTTTTTTGCAGGAGCAAAAGTTCCATCGATAAAACCTTCTCTTAAGTCTATGCCGCCACGCTTTTTCAAGTCTTGGGCCAGTGCAGTAAGTATCTTGGCAAAGACTCCTGATTTGTTCCAATGCTGGAAATATCGATGGCAAGTGCTTTTCGGAGGATACCGATCCGGCAGATCTGACCATTGGGCTCCGGTTCGCAGAATCCAAAGGATGCCATTTAATACATCTCTTGGGTTTTGCGGTGGCCTGCCAGACTTCCCAGGCAGTGCTTTGGGCTTCGGAATGAATTTCGCAATCCGTTGCCATTGTTCGTTTGTTATGTCCATAAGCCATATATCGGCTCACACTAACTCAAAAATTGAGGTTTTGGGATAGCTTCTACGTATTTTTTAAAGGGCGAATCTTTATTTTTTAGTTAAAAATGGAGGAAGATAAGAAAACCTGTTTTTTTCAAGAGCAATGCTGTCGCCGACACGTATAGCACAGAAGGCACGAGCAAATCCG
>Ga0315549_1000087_pt1 | contig 95992 bp, 82 predicted proteins | sample SalMarSW160200MG_FD_203101 | JGI IMG/M metagenome (GOLD analysis project Ga0315549, IMG submission 203101) | Salt marsh sediment microbial communities from the Plum Island Ecosystem LTER, Massachusetts, United States - Salt Marsh Sediment SW1601-200 ... | reverse complement strand
ACGGCTCGCATCCGGAGGACAATCCCGGCGGAGCTGACCTTTGGCCTAACCAGGCGGACGGCAAAGGTTATTCTTTGGCTCGTAAAGAGCTTTCTGATTACGGCAACGATCCCGATAACTGGTTCGCCGCAATTCCTTCACCGATACATTAAAATTGCTTATCTAACAGGAAGACTTTCGAAACTGGAATTTTCTCGCCTTAGGGATTTTCCATGTCGGATCTTCTTGCCTGCTTTACACAAAACAGCTTTATCAAAGGATACTAATGGTTACTGGGGTAGCGAAATGCAAGTATGATAAAAGATAATAAGAGAAATGTTTACAAAAGTTCAAAAAAACTGTAACATTTGTCTGATGTACCCGTCTTAAATATTAGTGGTAAGATTAAAAAGCCGCTTTCTGTCTAAATTGATAGCTTTACCCAATTTGGAGGCCGAGAAATGGAAAATAGAAAATTTTTCCGGCTCATAGTGGGAATAAGTCTGGCTTTCCTGATAGCAGGGGCAGCAGCACAGGATGAACAGTGGCTGCAATATCACTCGGAGCGCCAGGCATATAGAACAGTTGGCGATATGGGCAGCTCAACATTACGACCATCCACTGATAAACCGGAAGGAGTCGAGCTACCGGACTTTAAAAATGACGATCCATTTTTTTTCCAGTGGTCGTCACCAATGGTTGAGGGCGGCAAGTTATGGATAGCTTTAGACCGAACGAATCCAAAAGGTCATTGGGACCTGTTGTACATCGACTCGAATGGAGACGGGAACCTCAATGATGAAACTGTTGTGAAGCCTTATCAAACCGAGCGGTATTATACATGTTTCGGCCCCGTAAAAGTGGTCTTTAAAAGAGAAGATGGACCGGTCACATACCATCTGGATTTCAGGTTCCTTGACTACGAAGGTCGTGATAAACGGATGTATGTCTATCCCGGCTGCTGGTATGAAGGCCAAATCACGGTAGGGGGGCAGACAAAATATTGTGTCCTTATCGACTGCAATGTCAACGGTGTATTTAACGACAAATCTTTGGAAGCCAGCAAGTGTGACAGGATTAGAATCGGCAAGAAGGGCGACCGGGATACTCGTTATGTCGGTAATTATATCGAAGTTGGCGGAGTATTGTACGAGCCGGAGATTGCCCGGGATGGGGCTTCTATCAAACTTACAAAGGCTGAGAATATAAAGTATGGAAATATTCGGCTGCCCGATTCAATTACAGAATTTTCCGTCGGCGGCGAGAACGGTTTGTTTAACATCACACCCGAAAACGGAAGCGGTAAGTTGCCGGTTGGTAAGTATCGTATTAATTTCTGGGCTATCAGCCGCAAGGACGATAAAGGCAGGCAATGGAAGCTCCAGGGTAACAATTATAGCGACAAGGGCGATTTCGATATCAAAGAAGGCCAGGATACCGAGCAACTATCGTTAGGTGAGCCGATTGTTTCCAACTTAACGGCCCAGGTAAATAAGGGAACATATTCTTTCAGACAGACCCTGGAAGGCAGGCTTAACGAGAGAATTTCATTGTTGCTTAACGGGTCTCGACCACAGGCACCCAAGCTGCATATTAAAAGTGAAGATGGTAAATACGATCGGTCCTATAGTTTCTCGTATGGGTGAGGCGGCACCTGTTCGCTCTCGTGGCGAGAGCCTAAAAACATATCCGGTAAATTGACAGCGAGTATTGAAATCGCCGGACCGTTCAAGATTGAAGGTAAACCCTATACAATAACTATCGCGAGTAAAATGAGTGCTTCTGCTGATGGAAATACGATTGACACCAAAACAAGTGAGCCGGCGGAATCTAAAACTGTTGCTGCAAAACCTGTGGTGGAAAAGGAACCTGCCGAAGAGGCATCGGTTACTGCGGAAGACGAGCCTGTCTCGGAAATGGAACCGGTTGAGGCTACAGCCGCGGCTGCGGTCGGAGAGATTGAAGTTCCTGCAGAAGACAAGGACGGGAATTGGACAGTCGTTTCGGTCGTCATTGGGATATCCGCCGCTGCGGCAGGAATTGCAATCTTAAAGATAACAAAAATACTTTAAGCACATAAACCGAACATTTTTTTTGGCTTTGGGGGGAAATAGAGAGATATTTTTATGCGTAAAAAACAGATATTGTTATTTTACCTTTGCCTTCTTTTTGTTTTAACAAACCATTCAACAGCCCAACAATCAAAAAAAGTCACCTGCACCGGCAAAGTTATAGATGAACAAGGCCGGCCGGTCGCCGGAGCGAAAGTCGCTGCTTATGAAATGCAATTTGATGGAATAGCAGGTAACTTCATGTTACGTAAGGCCGACGAAGTGACAACAACAGAGAATGGAGCATTTCTTTTCAAATCAGAACCTAAACCCGAAAGAAGCACCTTTCATGATTGTAAAATTGTTGCCATAAAAGAAGGATTAGCTCTGGGGTGGACAATCTGGAACATGCGCGAAGATGCGGAGTCAAATATCCAACTCGGTGAGTCTAAAGGGCTTGCCGGTATAATTGTAGATGAAGCTGGAAAACCCATTGTCGGTGCAGATGTCCGTGCCAGTCTATACCGAACAGTTAAAACTCTCGTCGGTAAAGAAGAGAGAGAATGGTTGCCTGGAATTGCACCTTTGCAGGAACTCGGCGCGCAAACCGATACTCAGGGGAAATTTCACTTCAACAACATAACGACAGAAGTTGGCGTTGATCTACTTGTAACCGCGCCGGGCAAGGCCATAATATACACGTATCAATCAGAAATATCGGAACCGGCTTTCAAGGCAGAACAAACTGATATCAAGGTCATCCTGCCCGCCGAAGCGCGAATCAAAGGCAGGATTACCGATCCGGATACGGGCAAGGGAATTGCAGGAACCAGGTTTGCCGTTGTAGCCACTTCTTCAGGCCTGTTTTACTACCGTTTTGTTCATACCACAAACGACGATGGTACATTCAATATCGGGGGACTTCAAACCGGCCAATATCTTCTCCGAAACGGTGGATTCGCTCATACCCTTGTTGATGTGGAATCGGGCAAGACGACAAACATAAATGTACAGGCAGAGAAGTTACCCGATCAACCAAGGATCACAGGTATTGTTCGGGATGAACAAAGAAACCCGTTAAAAGATGTCAAACTGAGCATTTGGCCGATGGGATTACAGGATGTGAAGTCAACTGCCGAAGGGAAATTTGAAATCTCCTGGGACCCGGAAAGGTTACCAGGTAGTCAGAGCGGCAGCTTCTATCTCATCGTTCGGGATAAGGAAAAGAACTTGGCTGCGGCTATGGAAATAGACCAAGAAACGAAGAGCCTTGATATAAAATTGCAACCGGGCGTGATAATTACCGGACAAGCTGTTGATCCCAATAATCATGCGATTGAAGGAGCAGAAATACGTGTATATCTATATGCCTTAAATATTGGCGCTCCGATAGTACGTGATTCGTCAAAAACCAATGCAGAGGGTAATTTCGAAATCAAAGCGATACCAACCGAACAAAGATATCGTATCTATGGAAGGGCGGAAGGATACGGTGTTAAAAATATGGAAATTGATATTTACAAAGCAGTGGATAATCGTCTTGATGTGGGGACAATAAAGTTACCAGTGGCGAATCTTACAGTTACCGGTGTGGTAGTGGATGTAAATGACCGGCCGGTATCTAATGTCAGAATTGTCAGCTATGGTGATAACCAACCGAACCAAAATACACAAACGGATGCCGAAGGTAGATTCGAGCTCAAAGCGTGCGAAGGAAGGATACGAATCAGTGCAAATTCATCGGGTAGAACAAGATTATACAGCCGTATCGAAACGGAGGGCGGGGCTTCCGATGTCAAGATTGTAATAAGTGAAAGTCCAACAACTCGCTATGTGCCGAAACAACCGCCATCGCTTGTGGGTAAATCTTTGCCGGACTTGAAAGGTCTCGGCATTGAATTACCGCCGGATGATATCACCGATAAAATGGTACTTGTCTGCTTTTTCGATATGGAGCAGCGGCCGTCGAGGAATTGCTTAATGCAACTAACCAAGATGGTGCAGGAACTTGCGGCGAAAGATGTAGTTGTTGTCGCCATTCAGGCTTTGAAGATTGACAAAAGCTTGTTAGAAGAGTGGATTAAGGAAAATGATATTTCCTTTCCGGTTGGAATGATTAGATCCAATGAAGAAAAAACACGTTTCACCTGGGGAGTAAAATCTCTGCCCTGGCTGATTTTAACAGATAAAGAACATGTTGTCCGAGCCGAAGGTTTTATGATAAATGAGTTAGATACTAAGATCAAGAAGGCCAGTAAATAGGAAGAAATTGTTATGTTAAAAAATAATATATTATGGCTTAGAAATTACAGATTCGTAATGATTCCTGTTATTACTTTATTTGTTTCTGCTTGTGTTGCCACGGAATCACAGAGAGTTACCCGTTCAGTCTCTAAATCAACAGTGGATGCCGAACTGAAAGTGGCCGGCGTGGTACGGAACCAGGCGGGCAGAGTGGTTGAAGGTGCAGTCCTACAGGTGTTTTCGGCCGGCAATCGTGTGACATCGGATTCTCGAGGCGGATTTGAGGCGCGATGGAGGCGCTCGATGGTCCACACTGAGCAAGAACCGTATCTAATGGCATGGCACATCAAGCGTAACCTAACAGCGACTATTATAATCGATGAATCAGGTGATGACATAGAAGTAACATTGAAACCGGGTATAGTTCTCACCGGTCAGGTTACTAATAATAGTGGAAAGCCTATACCTAATGCAGAGGTGTTTGCTGTGGTTCGACTTGGAAGATGGTCCAGTATAGTCGGCGATACCGTCAAGGCGGACACGAAAGGCCGGTTTGCTGTTAATTCACTGCCTCAGTGGCACGAATTGCAGGTTTATGCGGGGGCAGATGGATATGGCAGAAGTAACGTTGTTGTACCGGAACATACGGCAACCGGAGAGCCACAGGATGTTGGCATACTCAAATTGAATCCGGCAAATCTCTCCGTATCCGGTAAAGTCATCGATGCTAATGATCAGCCGGTTGTTAATGCTACCATACGTGTTGAAGGAAAAGGACAGCCCAAAATAAGAAATATAAGACCGGATAAAGAAGGTAGATTCCTCATCCAGGGTGTGTGTGAAGGTCCGTTGGAATTATATGTAAGTACTCTAACGAAGCCACGCATGTATGCGCGGTTGGAAAGTCATGGTGGAGCTACGGATGCGATGGTAATTCTCGAACCACTGGATGTATCAGAACGTTCGAGTTCAGCGAAACAAGATCCAATTCTCGGAAAGAATTTGCCGGATATCAAGGAATTAGGTATCGATTTAAAAGTGATCAAAGCAAAGAATGTATCGATATTAATATGCTTCTTCGATATGCAACAGCGGCCGTCACGTAATTGCATCATGCAACTGAGCAAAAGGGCACAAGAACTTGCGGCGAAAGATGTAGTTGTTGTTGCCATACAGGCTTCAATAATCGACAAAAGCACTTTGGACGAGTGGATGAAGGAGAACAACATTCCATTTCCTATAGGAATGATACAAGGCGACGAGGAAACAGCACGCTTCGCCTGGGGCATTCGCTCGCTTCCCTGGCTTATTTTGACGGACAAAAGCCATCTGGTCATTTCGAACGGCTTTTCACTGAGCGAGCTCGGTAGCAAAATCGAGGCCTCGCAAAAATGAGAAAGAGTATTCGAATGAAATGTTAATCCGAACAGGGGATTAAAATATCATCTCGATTAGTTTCTTCGGCTCGATTCTAAAAGTTGAGCCTTTTCCCTGGAAAAAACAATGTTCGCCGATTAGGTGAATATTTAAATCCGACCACCGGATTGTTTCGGAAGTATTTATTCGCCTGACTATTGTGACTCTTTTAACGAATCTTCCGGCGTGCGGCCAGGGACACGGCAAAAAGCCTCTGGCCTCATCTGTTTTAGCTTCCAGATTATCTTCTATCTTTTCCCATGTTCCCAGGCCGGTTTTGGCCGTATTAGTAATTTGTTGCATTCGGCTGGCTATCTGTTCGCATGTTATATTAAACTTTGATAGTTCATTTTTATCCGAATCGATAATTTCAGAAACGCTGCGAGTATCGACGCCCATGAATCCACCGGCAACCAGCTTCGATGACCGCAACACCGCTTCGAGCTTTTTATTCTGGGGCGATTCTTTCATTTTCATCCCCTGTTTTTATCATTCGAATTTATCATAAAATATTTTTTCCTCGTCCATTCCAAGATCACGAATAACTTTTATAGCCGCCTCGATCATACCCGGGCTGCCGCAAAGATAGGCTTCGGACTCCGAAGCATTCTTTAGCCCTCTCCGGACCGCATCTGTGACAAGTCCCTTCTCGTATTTGGAATTACCGCCGTTATCCGGCTCGGACAATACCGGCACAAAATGAAAATCCGGCAACTTCTTTTCGAATTCTTTCATCAAATCGAGGAGAAACAAGTCCCGCGACTGGTTTGCGCCAAAGTAGTAGGTGGCCTTTCTTTTGTTTTGGGTATTTATCATGTGGTGTATTATACACTTGATTGGTGCCATACCCGAGCCGCCGGCGATAAAAACTATCGGGGCGTTTGTCTCGGAGAGCCTGAACTCGCCGTACGGCCCATTCATTTTTACTTCGTCACCAATTTTGAGGTATTCGAAACAATATGTCGTACAAATTCCTCCAGGGACAAGTCGGATGATAAGATCGATGATGTCTTTTTGTGACGGATCGGAGGCAATCGAATAAGCCCGATAGACTTCCTCGCTGCTTTTTTTATAAGCCGGTGCTCTCAACTGAACATACTGGCCGGGGACGTAATCCATCGTCTTCGGCTCGATAAGCTCGAATCGAAATTGTTTTATGTCTTGAGTGAGGTCGGTAATCTCCGTGCATTTGCAGGTATATTCCCTGATGGCAAAAAGCTCTTTCGGAATCTCGATTTTCAAATCCCGCCGCACTTTGACCTGGCAGGAAAGCCGTACATTCGATTTCCTTTCTGTTTCATCGAGAAAAGGCTCTTCGGTCGGCAGTAAAGGACCGGCACCTTCGAGAACCTTTAGCTTGCATAATCCGCAGGTGCTTCTACCGCCGCATGCGCTTGGAATAAATATTTTCTCCGCAGTTAGAAGTGAAAGTAAATCCCTGCCTCCTTCGACCTCCAGCTCCCGCTCATCGTTAATTGTAACACGACACTGACCGTAATCGTTCAGGTAGTGCTCGGAAATTACGAGAACACCGGCCAAAGCGGCCCCTATCATGCTGACGACTATAACTGCTGTAAAGATTGTAAGAATCATTCTAAACTCAAATGAATACCGGAATCAATTTCCCGATAGAACGCCGGTAAATCCTATAAATGCCAGTGCCATTAAACCTGCAATAATCAAAGTAATGCCCGGTCCCTGCAGGCCCTTGGGAATCCGGTCGTTGGTAAGTTTTTGCCGGATGCCGGCCATTGCGATGATAGCCAGAAACCAGCCGATACCACTACCGAGACCGTAGCCGATAGTTACAATGAAACTATATTCCCGAATCACCATGAACAGTGAAGCTCCGAGTATGGCACAATTGACGGTAATCAAAGGCAGAAAAACGCCAAGCCTCTGATAAAGGGACGGCGAAAACCGATCAATGACCATTTCGACAAACTGAACGAATGCCGCGATGATAATAATAAAAAGGATAAAGCGAAAGAAATGCAGGCCCAAAGGCTCGATCACATAATAATACGCCAGCCAGTTTAATAGGCAGGTCGAAGTCATTACAAAAATAACCGCCAGCCCCAGGCCGAACGATGTCTTAACTTCGCGTGAGACACCGATGAAGGGACACAATCCCAAAAAGTAGCTTAACAGGATATTCTGTGTGAATATAGCTGAAATAAAAACAATAAAAGCGTGAGAAAACTGCGATGCGCCGTTCATTTTTTCCTGTCCTCCTTAACAGCCTGAATCGATCTGAATATCCATATCACAATAGCCAGCATGAAAAAGGCCCCCGGCGGCATAACCATGATAATCCATTTGTCCCAGTGCGGCCCGCTGAAATAAGGCACGGAAAATCCCAGAAAAGTGCCCATTCCGAGAATCTCCCGAAAAGTGGCGATAATTAAAAGTATGAAAGTGTAACCGACCGCATTGAAAAAGCCATCCATAAATGCTCCGGCCGGCGGATTGGAATTGCCGTAGGCCTCGCATCTGCCCATTACAATGCAATTCGTTATGATAAGCCCGACATAAGGCCCGAGATTGCTGCTCATTTCCGGCCAGTAGGCCTTTAGCATCACGTCCACAATTATTACATAGAAAGCGATAATCAAGGTCTCTATCATCATCCTGATATTACGCGGGGTAAATTCTCTGAGGATGGAGACTGTAAAAGAACTAAGTGACAGAGTGAATATCAGGGCGACGCACATAACAAGGGTATTGAGCACAAGATTTGTGACCGCTAATGTACTGCAAATCCCCAATACCTGTTTGAACACGGGATTATTGTGCCAAAGGCCTTCTGTTATGATACCTTTATTTTGGGATCGGGGAGCATTCTTTGTCATTCTTCGTTACCTTGTTCGACCCTTCCGGATAACCATTCTTTCAATCCGGTGTTGATTATGTTTTCCAGTCGCGTGCTCGTTTGCGTCGCACCAGTGACGGCATGGACGTCACTTTCGCCCAAAGCAGCACCGGGACGTTTGATATTTATCGGCCGGCCGTCAATCGCAATTATTTTGTTACGGAATTGTTCTGTGAATGCAGCTTTGGCAATTTCCGCTCCGAGTCCCGGTGTTTCGTTTTGTTGATAGAAAGCTATGCCGGTAATTGTTTTTTTGTCCGCCTTGATTCCGATGACGCCCTTTATCGGGGCCCAGAATCCCCGGCCGGAAATAGGCAGGGCGTAGGCGATGATTTGCCCGTTTTGTCGAAATGTATATGCGGCACCGGAAGAATCATCCGGAGGATTAACAGATTCCGTAAATCTTTTGTGTAATTCCATCCGGCTTAAATTTTCCTCGTATAATCCCGGCAGTGCGGCCAATACGGCCTTCTCAAAAGCGAGTTTCTCATTCGCCTCGACTCTTCCGCCGGTTACCTGAGTAAAGCCGATAACTATCGTGCTGAAAAAAGCAGTAAGGCAAAACATATAAACTACAGGAAACCATGTTTTTTTTCGTATCATTTGTTTACCACGCTTTGCTTGCCGGGCGTCGCCTCGGCGGAGCCGGGTTTAATTGAATGCACCGCATAATCCAATATCGGGGCGAACATGTTTCCAATTAGAATGGAGAACATCAGCCCGCCGTTGAATATGGAGAAGTTTCTTATGACCGTTGTGCATAGTGCAATGATAATTCCGTAAATAACTTTAGCCGGTTCTGTTCTGGGTGAGCTGATAGGATCGGTGGCCATAAAAAAGGCACCGAATAAAAAACCTCCGCCGAGCATGGCAGGCAAAGCTCCCGGAACCGGTTCCACACCGGCCCAATACAACAATTGATTGAGAACGGCATAAGCTATAATAACCGATAGGATGATAGTTCTGCTTGCTGTCTTTGTAACGAACAGATAAATACCGCCGATTAAAATCAAAAATGCGCTGGTGACGCCCATTGTTCCACTGATACGCCCCCAAAAAAGATTTTTCAGAAGAGTAGATTTTTTTATATTAACAACCTGATTTTTATCGATAACGAAGGGAATACTCATTACGGCATTTTCTTCGCCACTGAGTATGATATTTTTCACCTTCAAATGAGCCATGGGAGTAGCGCTTGTAACCGCATCTGCATTCGGGGCTGTCGTCCAGCGACCAATAGCGCCCCATGTCCCACTTGCTGCCGGTGACCACGTAGCGGTCAGGGCAACCGGAAAACAGATATACACAAAACATCTACCGGCTAATGCGGGATTAAAAATATTACGCCCGAATCCACCGAAAACCTCTTTTGTGAACATGACGGCGAAGATTATTCCTATTGTCAGTACGTGCAAGGGGATTGTCGGAGGCATTACAAGAGCGAATAAAGTTGTTGTAACGAATACTGCTTCGCTGACAGATTCTCCCCGAAGCCGGGTGAAAACCAATTCGACAATAAAACCGGCAACTGCCGAGAAAACTACAATAAAAAGACTCCGCCAGCCGAAAAAATAGACCGCTCCTGCAATACACGGCAATAAAGCAAGTAAGACCCGCCGCATGGCAAGCTGTTTTTTAAGAATCCCTTCATTTTTGCCGGTTTTGCCCATAAGTACATATTCCAGGCGCATAATACTGTCTTAATATATGATAGAGATTGTACTTGTACATTCCCCACCGTCAACATATTCTATTAATCATTCCAACAGATTTCCTCCGAACCATTTGCCGTTTCACCCACGGGATTCCATCCGTTTTTTAAATATTTTTTCCGTAATGTGCTTCGCAATTTAGCGGAATTATTTTGCCTTTTAAAATGCTTGATTTTCTTTATTTGAAGTGTTATTTTTACCATTCAAGCTCCGCACCAACAAAGAGATAAAAGGACATGAAACAATGGCGGTGAAATTGCCGGTCTTAATTGAGGATTAAATGTCAAAAGAGACTGCTTTAGTAATACCAATCGAAAGAATCGAGCAATGTATCTATCTGATTCGTAACCAGAAGATTATGCTTGATAAGGATCTGGCTTCTCTGTACGGCATAAAGCCGATCGCATTGAGGCAGCAGGTTAAACGCAACAAAGACCGTTTTCCTCCGGATTTTATGTTTCAGCTTACCGATAAGGAAGTGGATATTTTGCTATCACAAAATGTGATACCTTCAAGAAAGTCGTTAGGCGGATACAATCCATACGCATTTACCGAGCAGGGCGTGGCAATGCTCTCCAGTGTTCTGCGGAGCAAACGCTCTTTTGCGACGTAAAATCGAATCGTTGGAGCGTAAATACGATGAGCAGTTCCAGCAGGTTTTTAATGTTCTAAAGTATATGATCTCCGAAGAAACCAAGCCCCGAAGACCTTTTGGATTCCATCGCAAAAACAAATAAAATCAGAAAACCGTCAATTCGATTTTCTCCTTGATTTATACTAACCTGAATGCTAAATTAACATTTACTCCGCACCACTTAGAGATACTCTTTTATAGGATTGCCGTTCACATGGCAAAGGTAAGAAAAAACGAATTTGAGACGTTCGCAAGGCGCAAGCCCGAACTGACCGTGCTAACAGACCATCCTCTTACCGACAAACAGACAAAAGAATTTTTTGACCTCGATCCGTTCAATTTCCGCTTCAAGCTCGGCCCGGTTTATGATATCCTCCGCCATCCCGACACAAAAACACCAACGGCAATCCTCATATCCGGCGGATGGGGTACGGGAAAGACCTCCGCAATGAAATGGCTGCACGCACTTTTAGGTGAATGGAATAAACAAAAACCCAGCAATGTTCCTAATAAAGAATATTTAAAGGTTCGCCCCATCTGGTTCTATCCTTGGAAATATGACAATAAAGAAGATGTCCGCCGGGGTCTTATCGCCGAAGTTATAATTAAATCAATCGACGTGGAAAACGTATCCACCAGAACGGTCATAAGTGCAGCGAAAAAGTTCGGCCTTTTCCTCGGTAAAAGTTTTATCCATGCCCTTGCCTCGATTAAATTAAAAGGGAGCATATCCGCTGATGTAGGTGCAACTAAAGCAGAGGCGGGAGCCGACGTCGATTTAGCAAGCATCAAGGAAATCCTCTCGGAATATCAACATGCGGCCCATCCGGAAAAGGCATATCTTAATGAATTCGAAACAACACTGAGAGATTGGGTGAAAGATACGGTCGGCAGATATGGAAAAGAGCGGATGGTCATTTTCATTGATGACCTTGACCGTTGTATGCCGGATATTGCGTTGCAGGTACTGGAGGCTTTGAAGCTTTATCTGAACATTCCGAATCTTATCTTTGTCCTCGGAGTTGATAAACAGGTGGTTGAAACCCTTGTCGTAGAATACTACAAAAAGCTTGGCCTGATTAAGAAAAAGGAGGATAACGAGTCAGATTTAGAAAAAGATAAACGAAAAAAAGCCGAAACAAAGGCCAAGCAATACCTGTCAAAGATGTTCCAGGTTGAGATCGAAATTTCCCCGAGTGAAGAGCAGATAAGCGATTTCTTTGATAAGCAATTAAAAGAGATCCCATATTGGAAAATGAATCTCCCTGATAAGGACCACCAGCGATTGTTCAGAGGTCTTGTCCTGAAGATGGCAGGGCGCAATCCACGAGAGGTAAAACGTATCCTGAATAGCGCTTTAATGAGCGGAATTGGAATACAAAAGATAAAATTAGAAAAAGGCAAAAAGAAGCCAAAATTTGAACAGGGTTTGCAGGACTTTTTCATCCGACAGATACTCCAAAGACCCTATTATGAAAGAGTATCCGGCATGATTGACATGGATCAGGGCAGAAAGTTTTTAGAGGCCTGGTCAAAGTTTGTTCTTGAAAAAAAATCAAAAGAGCCGGATTTGTTAAAGGAAATGCTACCAAACTACATTACTAAATGAAAACTTGTCTGATATAGGTCAATTAAATGAGTAGAATAATAAAATCATCAAAGATAATAGATAAAGAATCACCTGAACGTAAAGGCACTTCCATCATTAGTGATTTTAAGAAATTTCTCAATCAGGATTCAATTTACGAAGAATACGAAGTGCTGCTCTCCGACAAAGATCTTTGGGCCCTCATGCAGATTCCTTTCTCACCTGAGCTTGCGGAAGTAACCGAAGAAATCTCCGAGCCGGTCAAACCTTCTATGGAGAAAAAGGCTGTAGTTAGTTCAAAAGATGAAATGATAATTAGAGAAGCTATCGCCCGTAAGTTGGATAAAGCTCCATCACAGCTTACAAATGAAGATTTTCAAACCGTAACAAATCTTGATTTATCCAAAACATCATTAACTAAACTCGAATATCTAAAAGACCTGACAAACTTGCTAGAGCTTGTTCTTGACGATACTCAGGTATCAAGTCTTGAACCACTAAAAGGCCTGACAAACCTGCAAATGCTTTGGCTAGATCTTACTCAGGTATTCGATTTGGCACCACTAAAAGACCTGATAAACCTGCAAGAGCTTACTCTTATCGGTACCAAGATATCAAACCTTGAGCCCCTAAAAGGCCTGACAAACCTGCAATCGCTTTATCTTAACGGTACTCAGGTATTAAACTTAGAGCCGCTAACAAGCCTGACAAACCTGCAAACGCTTTGGCTCGACCGTACTCAGGCATCAAACCTTGAGCCACTAAAAGGCCTGACAAACCTGCAAGATCTTCGGCTTAACGATACTCAGGTATCAAACCTTGAGCCACTAAAAAGCCTTACAAATCTGAAAGAGCTTTGGCTTAGAGGATGTAAAAATATAACAGACAAGCAGGTGGGGGATTTGCAAAAGGCTTTGCCTCAACTTAAAATTAATCGCTAAGCATCGTGTAGCGGCCATTGAGAAAGCGTGGTTAATAAACATAGAATTTTTTCGCCGACCAGCCAAGGGGGATATTATGCGGAAACGAAACTGGTTAGTTGAGGATAACCTCGTCGCTCTTTATATCGCCTTACATGGATACGAGAAGTTGGAATATAATCTTGAAGAAATTCAGGAAATAATTCCTCACAAGGGATTTCCTATGAGAATCCAGAACTATAGAGCAATTCAAACAGAGGGCAGGAAAGGGCTCGATGCAGCTTTGGAATCACCTTTGTTTAATGAGCTTTACAGGATATTTGAGAATTTTGAGCAGGACAAATTTGCAAGATTAGTCAATTCAATCTTGAAGGTTAAAGCTAAAGTTACCAAAGTCTAACCTTACCGGATTACCAACGGATGATTGCCGCGTCGCTCTGCCCCTGAGGGGCAAGCTCCTCGCAAAGACATTTTTTAATGGATTCCTCGGTTCCGCTTCGCTACACTCGGAATGACGACGTTTTTCTTTTTGATATACGCAATACTCAATACTCATCACGCTAGACGAGTGGCTTGTCATGTACATTTTTCGCTTAAAAACGGGGTTTTTCGTTGCGTTAAGGGGATTTTTGGGGTATAATACGTAACGAATAGAATTATGAATATCGAATATTGAATAACTAATAATGAAGTACCAATGGGGGTAGCTGAAATAAATCAAAGTGCAAAAATCAAAGATTCCATATTTAGCCCTCAAGCCAGCTTGAGGGGACTGGTCATTACCAAAAAAATGCAAAACAAAGCCAATTTAACGGCCTTCCCTGCTCCGGCAACGGCCTTCGCCGTGACGAGCGACCGGAAGCCCGAAATTCTAAACTCGAAATCCAAAGCTTATGAATTCAAGAAAAAAATTGAAAACAAACCCAATTTCAAATTGGGTAAAATAGCGCAACTTCTTTGAAATAAGAAGATTACGAGAAATCAGGCTTCGTTTGCGACTTCGCCGGGACGGGAAAACGAACCCAATTTGCTCGTTGTGAGTGATGCGTGGTGCGTATTGCGTAAAACAATTTGAAAAAACGAACCCAATCCGCCGGCCTTTCCTGCTCCGGCAACGGCCTTCGCCGTGACGAGTGGCCGGAAACACGAAATCCGAAAATTGTGGATTTGGAGAAAAAAACAGTTTATCACCGAGCCGCAGGAAAATACCAATCGCACCGATGTAAGGTGGATGAAATTATCGAACGATGTAAACCGTGGTAAATAATCTATAATTAATACTTTAATTCCCTACTATATTGCTTATAATTGAAAGCGCTTTTTCCATTTTTCATAACTTTATTACGAGAATTGAATGGCTAAAGCAGAATTGAAAAAACTTACCGATGCACAGCTTATGGCTCGTTACACCGCCGGTGATGAGGCCGCATTTCGTCTTATCGTAAATCGCTATAAAGATGGTTTGTATTCGTTTCTAAGGCAGTTTTTGAACCGTCAGGACCTTGTTGAGGACGTTTTTCAGGAGACATTTTTACAATTGTTTACCAGCCGGGACAGTTTCGATAATACCCGCCCACTACGGCCCTGGTTATTTACTATTGCAGCCAATAAAGCCAAGGATGCCCTTCGCAAATGGCAGCGAACATCTGCAATTCCAATCGGTACAATCGCCGATGCGCAGGATTTGTCCTTTGATGAAGTTATCAATACTCTTACCGCCTCCGAAATAAGTATGCCGCATGAGGAGATTGAGAAAAATGAAACTGCATTGCGCGTTGGTCGTATTATAATGAATATGCCGGAAAATCTCCGAGAAATATTGATTTTAGCGTATTTTAACAAATTTTCTTACAAACAAATGGCCGAGATTCTAAGTATACCTATAGGAACGGTGAAAAGTAGGTTACATACGGCAGTTGGCCGTTTTGCTAAAGACTGGAAAGCATCGAACGGGAGCAAAGAATCTAAATGAATCCTCTCAGCAACGATCAGAAAAAGCTGTTATTTGATTACTGTTTAGATTTAACCTCAGAAGAACATGCCGAAGAAGCTCAGGAATTAATATCCAATAACACCGAAGCTGCTGAAATTTACTCCAAAATCAAATCCTCTCTCGAACCACTTGAAAACATAGAACTCCAGAGATGTCCGGATGATTTGGTCGAGCGTACAATCTCCCTTGTGAACGAGCATGCAGATTCAAGCCGGCAACAACTCGAGCAACTGCTTGCGGTTGAGCAAACCAAAAAAGTTCCGGTTAGGATTGGTTTCTGGAGTAATCTGGTAGAAATGGCGGCCGTTGCGGCGTCGATTATGCTTATTGTCGGAATTTTAGTACCTACGATGAGCTTTGCTCGTCAGAAGCATATACAGAATAAATGTGGATTGCAGATGAGCAGTTTCTTTGATGGTCTGAACAACTATATTGCCGACCACGATGGTTATCAACCTTCCATTTCGATTGCAACAGGAGCACCATGGTGGAAAGTGGGCTACCAGGGCAATGAGAACCAATCAAATACCCGCCGGATGTATTTATTAGTTCGTTATAGTTACGTAAAGCCGAAAATTTTCATTTGCCCCGGTAATAAGGCCGGTGGAAATCTTCAAATAGAATCCTCAGAAATAGGAAACTATAAAGATTTCCCCGACAGACGTTATGTAACTTATAGCTTCCAGATAAGCTGTAGAACATCACGAAACGGCAAGCTGCGCTGCCGAAAAGTTGTTATGTCTGATTTGAGTCCGCTTTTTGAAAAACTTCCAAATTTTGACAGCACGTTAAGAGTACATTTAGACAAAGAATTATTAACCGTCAACAGTAGCAATCACAACAATCGCGGGCAGAACGTCTTATTTGGTGACGGGCGTGTCGAGTTTCACAAAACACGTCGCACGGGCGATGCTCATGACGACATATTCACTTTACAGGATACCGATATATACCAGGGAGTGGAAGTTCCTTCCTGCGAGACAGACTTTTTCCTTGCCCCGTAATTGAGTTCCCATTTTGCAAAGTTTAGCACAATGGGGACCTATTCATTTCGGTTTTTGTATCTCAGAAATATAAACCGCAATTGATCGGATGATTTTATTCCAATAAGCCGTAATCTCTCAATGTCTGTCTCAGAACGGCTTTTTTATTTTCTTCCAGGAGCGTCATCGGCAGCCGCAATTCTTCCGGCGCCATATTCAGCATCGCCATCGCTGCCTTGATGGGGATGGGATTTGTAGCCAGAGTCAGCATGTTTTTACACAGAGTGAATAATTTGTTGTGCCATTGTCGGGCGGAAGCGAAATCACCTTCGAGGATTAAGTCTGTCATTGCTTTGACATCTGCCGGTACAATATTGGCCGCTACACTGATAACACCTTTTCCGCCGACCGATGCCAACGGCAGCGTAAGTGAATCGTCGCCTGATATAATAGTAATGTCACACTGGACTGCAATTTCACTGGCCTGGTCGAGGCTGCCGGTTGCTTCTTTGATTGCGACGATATTTTCAACCTCCGCCAAACGCGCAATTGTATCCGGTGTCATACCCGCTCCACATCGACCGGGGATATTATACAGAACTATGGGCAAATCAACCTCTTCTGCAATAGCTTTGAAATGTTGATAAAAACCTTCCTGGGTTGGTTTATTATAGTAGGGTGTTACCTGCAAAGTCGCATCGGCTCCGACTTTTTTGGCAAAAGCCGTCAGTTCGATTGCTTCGGCCGTACTGTTTGATCCGGCCCCGGCGATAATGGGAACCTGTCCGTCCACGGTTTCCACTATCCGCTCGATGAGTTGTTTATGTTCGTCGTGGCTTAACGTCGGAGATTCGCCGGTTGTTCCAACCGGAACGATTGCATCTATTCCATTATTTAATTGGAAATCAATCAATTCCTCGAGAGTCTGGAAATCAATTTCACCATCCTGAAAAGGTGTTACCAATGCCACCATTGCCCCTGTAAACATCTTCAATCTCCTAATCTGGGATGCTGGAATTCGACTTCGTGTCGAAGCTCAGCAAAAATTTACCGTGAACTATACCTGTTAATCAATTCTATCATTTCGGCTGTGGCCTGCCTTATACCCACGAAAACCGCACGGGCTATAATACTATGACCAATGTTAAATTCGCTCAGTCCTTTAATTTTCGCCACATCGTCAATATTTCGATACGTCAAGCCGTGTCCGGCGTGAACCACTAATTTGTTTTCCAATGCAAGGTCTCTGCCGAATGCAAGTTCGTCAAGAGCCTTTTTGATGGTTCTTTGTGTCCTGGAATTTGCATATTTTCCCGTGTGCAGTTCAACGGCATCGCAGCCGGTCCGGGCGGAAGCTGTTATCTGCTCTTTATCCGGTCGAATAAAAGTGCTGACCAGGATACCTTTTTTGTGCATTCTTCTTACAACTTCGGCAAGGCGTTTTTTGTTTTTTACACAATCCAGTCCGCCTTCTGTGGTTAGTTCCTGTCTTCTTTCTGGAACGAGCGTAACCTGGTCAGGTCGTATCTTTTCGGCGATTTTAACGATGGATTCGGCCATGCACATTTCCAGATTCAGCTTACAAACGACGGTTTCTTTAAGCAGTCGAACATCCCGGTCGCAAATATGGCGTCTGTCCTGCCTCAGGTGGACCGTAATTCCGTTCGCACCGGCTAACTCACATTCCGCCGCGGCCCAGATGGGGTCCGGCTCATCGGTCAGCCGGGCCTGCCTTACCGTCGCAACGTGGTCAATATTTACATTTAGTACGGCCATTTAATTCCCTCGATAAAACTGCCGCATTATAACAATGTGATACATGAAAACAAGTAAATTAAGCAGGTAAATCTATCTAAATTGTCTATAGTTCCTGCAGGGACCGGAATTGTTGAGAAATTTGGGTGTGATTCTATATAGCAGGGTGTTCTTATATACCTCTCATTGAATAGATATTCGAGTATCCTTTGAATATAATGATAATCATACAAATACAGATCAGAGCGTAAATTATCATCGGGATCCATATGGCACACAAAGACAAAAGGAGATAGGCGTTATCACCGGAAATTTCTGCTATTTTATCCACTGTTTTTTCGAGCTCACCCGTTTCCTCTCCAATCTGCCAAAGATTGATATATTCCGGAGGTAATCGTTTAGATAAACCCTCCCATGCCGCATTTCCTGACGCCGCGTTTATGGCACCGCCTTTAAATAATCCAGACACAACTGTGTTCCCTGTCAATTCTGTTGACTGTGTGAGGCTTTCAGTGATGGGCACACCGGCTTTATACAGCATATTGAACGCCCGACAATACCTGCATATAGAAAGTTGAAACAGGGCCTTGCCTAAGACGGGGAGCCGTAGTAAAAAAATATCCAGAATTTTGTTTAGTCCACGATTGCTTCGCATAAGTTTATAAATGACAAATATTGTGAAAAAGAACATGTAGAAGCTGGCTAAAACTTTGAATACGGCCAGGAAATATCCGAAGAAAGTCAATTTTCCTAAAATCATACGTGGCAGGGGCACAATAAAAGCTGCGATATTGAGAACAAATATGGGCAGTACCAGTCCCTTTATCACAATTCTGTGTAAGCGATTTTTAAATTCGTACCAGCTTGTAAGTGATTTGAAACATTCCGGCAGGTTGCCGGATTTCCCTACTGCATGAACCAACAGCACGTCTAATTTACCAAAGGCTTTTTTGTGTTTGGCCATTGCTTCCGATATGCTTTCGCCCTCGGATACGGATTTTCTGACATCGGCAAAAACTTTCTTAAAATATCCTTCTAATCCGGACGTCACCGTATCAAGTGACCTCAGAATAGGCAATCCGGCCTCGAGCATAACTGAAAGGTCGTGATAAAATGCCGCACGTTTACCGGTTCTGGTCATAATTTTTTACTTTGTAATAACAAAAAATAATATACAGCTTCAACCTGATAAACATTTTACATTATATAATATTCTGTTGCCATATCCTATTTGGTGATTTACTATATTTATCCGTGAGTTGAAGCGATAGACTTCTGTTAGTACATGAATAAATAATTAATGGTGGGAAATTGATTGACTGAATTCCAACGGAGAACAGCGAATTTATGAAACTTAGCTGGGCTACTCGAATTACAATAGTTCGAATATTACTGGTGGTTCCTTTTGTCAGCTTTATGCTTAAGATCAATGATACTTCGCTTAGTGGAGCGGCACAAAATGCCATGAGGCATGCTTCAATTATTATCTTTCTGATTATGGCGATCAGCGACGGTATTGATGGTTATATGGCGCGCAGAAGAAACCAGATTACCAGGCTCGGGGGATTTCTCGATCCGGTGGCGGACAAATTACTGATTACCAGTGCGTGTCTTTTGTTAGCTACGAATAAAGGACATGTTCATGGCTTTCAACTGCCGCCGACGGTAGTAGTATTAATAATCGGTAAAGATTTGTTATTGGTAATCGGCTTTGTTATCGTTTATTTTATTACCTCGCATTTCCTTATTGCGCCTGCGTTCGCAGGTAAGCTCGCTACTGCACTTCAATTATCAATGGTCGCAGGAATACTGATAGCTCCTGAAGTCTCTGCCGTATTACCCGGCTGGATATGGTTTTTACGATTTCTCTGGTGGTCTGCCGCCGGTACTGCTATTTTAGCAACTCTTATTTACATTCGTAATGGAAGTCGGTATATTGAGGAACATGAACAGGCAGTCGCTTCTAAATAAATATAATATAAAATAAGATATGTTGGGGGACCGCTCAGCGGGATTTCTTCACGAGATCGAATAATGGCTGTAACATTCAGTGAAATACAGGAAATTTTGGAAGAGCTTCGTCAGGGCAGGATGATTGTACTTGTAGATGCGGAGGACCGGGAAAACGAAGGCGACCTTGTCTGTGCGGCCGAAAAAGTAACTCCGGAGATTATTAACTTCATGGCCAAGTTCGGCAGAGGTCTTATCTGCCTGCCCCTGACTCGGGAGAAATGCAGTTCGCTTGGTCTGTACCCTCAGGCGGTCGATAATACCGCCCGGTATGGGACGGCTTTTACGGTCAGCGTGGACGCCGCCGACGGAATAAGCACCGGTATCAGTGCGGCGGACAGGGCACATACTATTCATACGGTTATCGCTGATGACGCCAAACCGGCAGATCTTGCTCGCCCTGGTCACATATTTCCGCTGCAGGCCCGTGACGGCGGAGTATTGGTACGAGCAGGGCAGACGGAAGGGACGGCGGACTTAATGCGTTTGGCTTGTTTGAAACCTGCGGGAGTGATTTGTGAGGTTATGAACGAAGACGGCTCGATGTCGCGAGTGCCGGAGCTTTTGGAATTTTGTGAAAAACATCGTCTTAAAATCACTTCGATCGCCAAGCTTATCGAATATCGCCTGCAGCGTGACAGTCAAATAAAACGGCTCGAATGTGTCAATTTACCTACCGACTACGGGGAATTTAAGCTGATCGGATATGAGAGTATTACTTCGAGCGAGCCGCATCTGGCGCTGTGTAAAGGCAGTGTCGGTCAGGTCGATGAAAAAGGTGTACCGATCGAGCATGAAGAGCCGGTTTTGGTACGGGTTCATTCTGAATGTATGACCGGTGATTTGTTCCATTCGCAGCGGTGCGAATGTGGTTATCAGTTAATCACCGCGATGAAAATGATAGAGCAAGCCGGTCAGGGTGCCTTGATTTATCTGCGTCAGGAAGGCAGAGGTATAGGCCTGACGAATAAACTGCGAGCATACAAGCTTCAGGAGCAGGGTTTGGATACAATTGACGCAAATCTGAAATTGGGTTTTATGGCAGACAAGCGCGATTATGGAATCGGTGCTCAAATCTGCCGCGATTTGGGACTTCGAAACATACGTATCCTGACCAATAATCCCAAGAAAATCAGCCGTCTTGAGGTTTATGGAATAAAGATTACTGAACAGATACCCATAATAGCTAAACCAAGCAAGCATAATATCGATTACCTGCGAGCAAAAAAGTATCGCCTTGGCCATATGCTTGATAAAGATTTATAAAGTTGAAAAACTCAACGGCAAAAATAAAATTAACCGGATGAAATTAGAACGTGGTTTTAAAGTGAAGTTTAAGATAATTAACAAAGTATTTCCTGTTTTATTTTCCGTCTTTTTTCTACTCACTACCGGTTGCGAGCAGGGAGGAGAAAGTTCTAAGATTTCAGACCGGTCAAATAATGAGAAAGAGAAGTTTTCTGTTTATGCCGATTATTGCCCGAAGGAAATTGACATTATACCTTTAACAGGTTTTGTTAAGTTGGGTGATGCTCAACAGTCTCAGATTAATCTATATGTCAGTTTGCTTGACTCATTCAGTTCCGAGATAAAATCGCCCTGTGTGTTTCGTTTCGAGTTATATGAAAAAGTGCAGCGTTCAGCCGAACCGAAGGGAAAAAGGGTAGTTATTTGGCCTGATATTGACTTAACCGAACCGGCTGTGAACAATCAATACTGGCGGAATTTCCTCAGAGCTTACGAGTTCAATTTGCCGTTTGTGCCCGCAAGTAATCAAATCTACATACTTGAAGTGACGTGTTCGTGTCCGAACGGCAAGCGTCTAACATCTGATTTCACTATAAGCGCGCAGAATAGTTCATCAAGTTAAGAGATCCCCTGAAGTTAGATGACATGTGAAGAATGCCGGTGTTTTCTTGCAAATCCAACAAATGGTACTTTACTTTGACGAAGGGCTGGTTTTTTCTTCCTTCGTAATACTACGTCCGTAAGGGCGTGGAAATTTACTTGACGATATCCGGTTATATACTCTTGCTTTTATCGAGCAGTAATGTTGATTCGTATTGAATATATGTCTCTAAGGGCACTGCTCCAAGAGCATAATAATCAGATGCGATAGTGTAGAATAACTACATTTAGGGCCCATGCCTATCGTTTCGGTATAGGCCCCTTTTTTATGGGTACAAAAGTTCTGTATGTTGTGTGATAGCTGTTTTTATATGGTTAAATGATTAGAATTATTTATAGCAACAAATCGAACGTATATTTGTCTTAATTGTAAAATAGATTGACCTGAGAAGCCAAATTTGGGATTATATCTAGGTATTTGGCCTTATTGTTGCTTTATTTTGATAGGAACTCTTTGGATTATTTTTGGTCTAAATTAGGAGAGAACCTGTGACGGAAGCGGCGAATATTGATATCCGTTACGACCGGACTCCAGACAGGAAAATCAGTATTGACGATGCCGATTTGGTTAATCAGTATCGCCATGGCGATTCTAAAGCTTTGGAAAGACTTATTTTAAAGTATCAGAATCGCATTTACAACGTCATCCTGAAAATATGTTCGGATCCTGACGACGCTGCGGAACTTACACAGGAAACGTTTGTCAAAGTAATAGAAAATATCCATAAATTCGAAGGCAGAAGTAAATTTTATACCTGGGCGTTTAGAGTAGCCGTCAATCTGACTTTGAATTACTGCCAAAGGAACGCTAAGCTGACGCTTAGCTCTCTGGATGCCGACAAGGACCAATATAATAGCCGGCAGGTACAGATATTGAAGGAGTTCCTGAGTGATGGGAATTCTCCTGACCCGGAAGCAGTAGCTCAAAATAAGGAATTATGTGCGATGGCTGTTCGGGCGCTAATGAAACTTGACGATGCACAAAGGGCTGTGGTTGTCCTGCGTGATATCGAAGGTATGAATTATGCCCAGATTGCAGATGTTTTGAACATTGAGCTGGGAACCGTTAGAAGCAGGTTAAGCAGAGCAAGGGGCAGGCTGAGAAAAATTTTGGAGGCCAGTTTGCTATGAAAGAAGAAATGAGTATCGACGAATTGCTCAACAGTTTCGTTGACGGGGAACTGACGACAAGGCAGGAAACCGAAGTCCGGCGCCTGATAGAGAATGATCCACAAATTGCCCGGCGAGTGCAGCAACTGCAGAGATGTAAGTTATTGATGAGTTCCTTACCCGTGGCCGAGGCACCGGTCGGGATGTTGGATGATGTAAAAGCCTCAATGGAGACTGTAACTCAGCAAGGCAGGCCGTTTGCTTATCAAAAGCACACAGAAACAAAACATCTACTTTTTCGAAGAATGGCTGCCGTTGCCGCTATGATTGGATTCGTAGTTGTTTTAACAGCCGTAGTTTTCACAATTGCACCACCTGAAAATGCTCCCGAAGGAGCTGAGGGCATACACGTCCCATCCTTCGCGGGCCCTACAGGTTTTAGCGGTAAATTGGAATTCATAACAAAAGAATTGAATGCAGTTGATTCATTTGTAACCAGGACCATAGAGGACAACGGCTACACTGATTTTCTCAGTCCGACTCAAGATGTAAACAGACGTATCTATTTTATCAGTTGCAGCAAAGAAGGCCTGAATCGATTATTGGCTGATCTGGATAATATTTGGGATAAGCTGGATTCGGCTGCTCTGCATGTAAAGACAGGTGACTTGGGTCAAGAGATAGTTGTTAATGCGGTTACTACAAAGCAGATTGCCGATATTGCTAATCAAAACAATACAAGCAGATCGATTGAGGTTGCAGGGGATTATTCGGTCCTGAATGGTGTAGCCAAAGAATTGCCCGGACGAGATATTTTCTCGGCTATTGAGGATCGAACAAGCAGTTTGATGAAAATTAATAAACCTAATCTGACTGAGAAGATAATTGAAAAGCCTGGAATCCAGGAGAACGGCGAGAAGACGATTCATTTAACTATTATCGTAAGTAAGTAGGGATGCTTGATATATTAAAGTCTTTGTTGGTTGTTGTCGATGTGCAGGACAAACTGGCTCAGTTGATGCACGACAAAGACACTTTATTCAAGAATATCCGGATTCTCGTTAAAGCTGCAAACATGCTTGATATTCCAATCCTGTGGTGCCAGCAATGTCCCGATTCCCTGGGACCAACTGTGGCAGAAATTGCCCAGCTTTTAACCGACTGCGAACCAATCAACAAGTCGTCTTTTAGCTGTTGTGGAGCAGAAAATTTTAACATCAGGTTGAATAAGTCATCCCGACAGCAAATTGTACTATGCGGCATAGAAAGCCACGTTTGTATTTGTCAAACCGCGTTCGATTTACTCCGGAAAGGCTTTTATGTGGAAGTGATTGCGGACGCCGTATCTTCGAGAAACTTGGAAAACAAGCAGATTGCGTTGGACAGGATGACGGCAGGGGGGGTAAATATCAGTTGCACAGAGATGGCCTTATTTGAACTATTGAAAACCGCCGAACATCCACAATTCAAACAAATTGCCAAACTTATCAAATAGTCCCTCCATTAAGCCCAATTTTCCTGAAGTTCAGCAGGGAAAATCCTAAAGCTTGATTTTTTGAAAATAATGATACAGAGGGGAAATCATTTTAAAGCTGGAAGCTAAATCATCGACCAGTTTGTCACTGAAAAGTGTCTTATTTATTTTTCTATTGCACACCAGATACATGTTCTTTCTTTGGTACCAGTTCTGAATTTTTTCAGGTTTAGTCTTATCTATTATTCTCTTGTATTTTTCTCCTTCCAAAACAAAAATCTTTTGCTTTTCAAAAAAGGAGATTGCTTTAAGGAATTCCTTGGGATTTTCATCAATAATTTCCCTGAATTTAGCAACGATTGCCGGTGCGGCGTCGTAAAATCCCATGCCGTATCGGTATGAATTAACGGAAAGCTCGAAGAAATAGCCGCTCACGAGTGTTGTCCAGTCTTTGTTTTGATTCTTAAAAGTAATCCAAACAGTGCTTCTATATGGAGATTTGTCCCTGGAAAATCTTGTATCTCTGTAAATTCTCGAAATAGTTTTATTCACAACGGGTGCAATTTCAAAGTGGGGATCGATGTCCAGCATGAATTCACCCAAATCCATAACAAGATTTCGAAGTGGCTGTAATACATAATTCTGGTATTCGCTCTTATGCATTTCAAACCAGGCTTTGTTGTTATTTGCTTCGAGACCTTTGAGAAAATTCAGTGTGTTTCGAGAAAAACCATCAAAGCTTCTCTGCTGTTCATCAATTATTTTTAACCGATTTTTCACTGGTCCATTTTACTTTCATGTTCGGTCAGGTTGTTAAGAATTAGCTCCAAATCCTTCTCGAATCGGTCGATTTGGCTTTCGGAAAATCCCTTATAGAAAAAGGCCGTATGTTCCTGAGAAAGCTCGACGTATTTATTTTCAAGGTTTTTGTCTTTATTCGTGCGTTTTATCAGGATAACTCGCCTGTCTTTTTTGGAGCGTTGCCGCTTGATGTATCCCATCCCTTCGAGTCGGTCGAGCATACTTGTCAGGGTGGATTTTTTCAGTTGGGTCTTTTTGGCAAGCTCATTGATTGAAATATTGTTCTGCTGCCAGAGGGCGAACATAATCCTGCCCTGTGCGGAATTGATCTCGATATTGTACTTGTTGAGCATACGCTCGAATATTCTGCCGGCAACCTGGCGAATCTTGGCCATCAGGAAACCTGCCTGCCGCTGTTCTTTCATTGTCTTTGCCATAGTACGATAGAAAAAAGATAAAACAAAAAGTCTTAATAATATTTGTTGGATTTCTTTTTTATAGAGATTAACTTGCCTGTTATATTTTCACTAAATAAGCTATTTAACCTGTTCTTTGATTTTTATTAGTGTTTTTGTAGAATTCAAATCTATAGGTTTTTTAATTTCTACGGTTATTCCTCTTGTTTTTCCGTATTTTTTTCCATGAATGAATTGGTCGATATATTCTTTCTTCAGTTTGCTTGCTTTTATTAGATCCTCTGCCTTATCGGGAAAATAAAATGTTGTCTTAAACTTGCTGTGATAAACGGAAATCCAGGAAATAGTTTTTTTCTTTTTTGTGAGTTTATAAAGCCAGCTTTTTCCATCGTTATAATAACGCCATTCGCCCGAAAACGTAGGATGACTCTCATTTATATAATCGATAAATGAATCCCAGGTATTTTTCACTTTTCCAAGACAGCGACTCAAAACCTCGTCATTCGGATATTCGTCTTTATCATTTAAGCATGGCTTTTCCATATTTTTCTCCTAAAAGCATAATCGCCTTAAGATTTCCGGTAGTCGGGCACAACTCGATTCTAAAAGCTTATCCTCTAAAATGTTCAATGCCATAGGATTCATCCATGTCACCTTGGATTGGGAACGGAGCGATGCGCATGAAAGACCTTCCACTGGCCGTCTTTTAAGGTAAAAATAATCGTCTCGGCAAATGGGAAGTTTAGTTGACGTCCGTCATCGACTATTGTCACTGCAGTAGTCCCGTCCGCTACCCAAATAGCCGTAGTTGGGGAGATAACGGTAATGTTTTTCCTGTTGAATTTATAAGAGATTTCCGTAAATCCCTGCAATCCCTGTTTGGTTGCATCAAGCGACTCCTGCCGTGTCATCATAATTATGCCGTCCTGTACAATAACGCCTTTGCATCCGTCAACTACATGACTAAAAAGTCCCTCCGGGTCCGAATTTTCCGCCGCTTTGACCATTTCGGCGTGCACTTTCAGAATCTCCTGTTCGATTGCTTTTTGCTGCTCAGAAGATACAGCATTTTTATCCCTTTTTGATGGTAATCCTTCGGATTGAACTGCCCAAACGACAGAAACACAGATCAGGATAAGAATCCCCTTAAAAATATTAGACATTATTTTCTCCTTTATACAGTACAACATTATTGTTTGATTTGTGAATTAAACTTTAACCTCAAACGGCCCATTTTTGCCCCTGCCTTTGGCTATTGAGGGCACAAGTTTTATAACGCCGTATTCCGGTCCTTCCGGACCGTTAGGATAATACATGGTCCAGCCCTTTTGCCAGATCCGTTTTTTAAGCTCCTGATTCGTAATAATTTCAATCTCCCCACCCAGCATCAGACCGACGAGCTGATTCGCATCACAGATATATACCGATACCTTCGGATTGGTCTTCATACGAGCCATCTTGGGAGACAGCATACTGGTTGACAAATAAAGCACGAAGTCGTTGTCTTCTTCTTTATATAAATCGACAAGCGATGGATACTGCCTGGCATATCGCAGGTTGTTCATTGCATTGGTATGCGGAAATCCCTCCGAATCGATGGTAGTCAAATAGCATACAGGCATATTACTCATCAGGCTCAGGCAGGTCTGTTTCACATCGTTAGATACCTGCACTCCCGCTTGCCCTTCCTCCGTCGGGCACTTTTCAATCTGACGCGAACCTGGAATAAGTGTGCGCCAGGCGATTTGCCAATCCTTGTCGTTCCGCACAAACACAAGGATTTCATGGCCTGTATCGTCGAACTTTTTACCCTGAAATTCCCAGATACACTCATACTTGTGACAGGCCACAGCCACATCGCCATACACATCAATATGCTCGTCTAAGGCATCAAGCTTATGGAAGCTCATTTGTGAACAGGCATCTTCATAGCTTTTCAGGCATGTGTCCCTGCCTTGTGCATGGGTAGCCATACCGGGGGAGATCATCACAACATCATCATGGAAATAAGGTTTTAGCTTCTCGAAATCCTTTCCTTCCATACATGTGCGATTAACGATCTGCACAATTTGCCATATCTTATCTTTGGCTTCCTGATTATTCATTTTATTACCCCTTTACTTGTCGGCGGTTTTTAGAAATAAACCTGGCCTAATGACACCGCTCCAGATAAGAAGTCTTTACTTATTACTTTAAATTTCACTTCATAGTTTTTCACTAAATTTTGAATTCGAAAGGTCCTTGTTTATACCATCCCTTTACAAAATTTGGTAATAGCTTGAGCAAAACAAACTCGGGATCATCAGGTCCGCCCGGCCAATGTATTTTCCACTCATCCTGCCATATTTTTTTCTTCAATTCCGGGTCATCGACTTCTTCAATATCACCTACCAACATTATCGTATGAAAATTTGCAAAATCGCCGTAGTAGGCCGACACTTTCGGATTTGCCCTGATTTGTTTCATTTTTGGCGAGGAGCTGCCTGTCAACATATAAATCAAAAAATCTTCATCGTGACCTGCGAATAATTCCTTTGCTATTCTACACTGTTTTTCATTTCGCAGATTGCCCATCATTCGTGTGTGCGGATAACCGTCATCGCCGATTGTACTCAGATATACCGCATCGGCTGTTCCCATTAAGTTCAGACATTCTTGTTTCAGCTCTTTTTCTTCCATTTTTGAATCTCCTTTTATTATGTTTATGTTTTTAGGGCTTCTTAAGGTACTTATCCATAAAAGAAACTATCTTCGCTACCGCTGTCGGATCATTTCTTATGATTTCTGAGCTGTGGCCTTGAGGTACTACGAATAATTCAGATTCTATCTTTTGTGCAGTTAGTGCTTGGTTTAGCCTTTCAGCCTGTAAAAATGGGACGACCGGATCACTTTTAGAATGTATCAACAAGGTTGCAGGATAATCTGAATTAATGTGATTAATGGGCAGCAGTGCATTAACTTTTTCCTGATTTGACTTTGGCTCAAAACCCAAAACCTCCCACGGCCAAAGCCCGTTATCCAGCAGGAAAAAGCAGAGCTTGTATCTATCCTCTCCTCCTTGCGTTAGTATCTCCTTGCCCACAGAATCGTAAAGTTTGTTTTGCTTCAGTATGGATCTATCTGTGCTTGGCTTGGCAAATTCAAAGTCAGCGAAACCGGATATTGCAATCACAGCCTGTGGTCGAGGTTTTACCATATAGCCGCAGGCCGTAGCTAAAAATCCTCCGGCAGAGCCTCCGATTACGGCCAACCTGTTAGGATCTGCGTTGAACAATGATGGGCCCTGGTTTCTGATCCAGATACAGGCATCTCTGGCATCTTTAATAATTTCGGCCAGTTTTATCTCCGGTGCAAGGCGATAATCTATCGAAACAACAGCATAGTTAGCCTCTATTAGCTTGTCCAACAAAGGTTTCCTTGGCCGATCTATCCGGCTGCCGAACATAAAACCACCGCCGTGGATATATAAAACCACGGCACGGACTTCATCTGTAACCGGCAAAAATACATCAGCAAGAATCTCCACGTCGTCAACTTCTTTGTAAGTATAGGTTTCTTTACGATAACCTTGCTCCTCTATTTTTGCGCCTCTAACCGATTCTGTAAACAATCCTGCCCCTAATTTGCTCCCGGCGGAGCCTTCCACGATGTGCATATAATTTCGCGATTTGTGATTTGTCTCAAAAACCAAATTGTCATTAGTAACAACGTCGACTAGTTCGTAACTTACTTCGTCACCGGTTGGACCGGTTGGTCCACTAACTACACCATATCCCGAGAAATGTTTATTTCCGACAATAACGCACTTGTTGATTTTATATTTTTGACGGTCGCCCTGTTTCCTTATCCAGAGATACTCACTGTTTGCCACAATGTTATGGTGAAACTCAAAATCTTCGGCTGTTTGACAAGTCCAGGGTCCTGACATATATCCTTCATCAATGATACAATATCTCATAGCGCAATTTCGTCCGCCAATCTCATCAAGACCATCCCACCAAACTGCACTTGCTCCACATCCCTTAAAGATGCAGTGATCGACGATAAATCCGTCCCCTGTGGCAAGTGTTGCACAATAGATATTCATGCCGTCATTGTCACCTATAAACATACACTGAGTGATAATCAGATCGTCGAGCTTATCACCGATACGCTCAATACAGCAATGCCAGTTATTTGGTAGGGGATTTCCCAGAAATTTTAATCCCTGTATCGTTACGTGGTTGATTTGCACCTTGATAACGTAAGTTTCAGTAAGTGCGCTAAGATTTCCAAGTTTTCGCGGGTCCTCACAGGATAATATGATCGGCATTAAAGCGGGGGTCCAGTTAGGTTCGTCTGGCAGAACGGATGCTCTTATGGTAAGGTGGTTTTCTTTGGTAGTATTATTAAACATTACACATTTATCGAGACAATAGACTCCAGTGGAAATCTCGACAATTGTCGGTCCGGAATCTGATGAGTTGTTAACTAATTCGGCAGCCTTCTGAATCGATTGGAGCGGTTTATCTTTTGTTCCGGGATTTGTGTCATTGCCTAGGTCGCTGCTTACATATATTGTCTCAGCATGTAAAAGGTCGCAGTAAAAGCAAATGGAAACAGCGATGCAAATTATCCCCCGGCTCAATAGTATATTTGCTTTCATCTCTAATTATCCTTTCCTGAAAAAATTTAGTTTTATATAAAATAGTACTATATAGTACTAAATGTCAAGGCAATTTTTTATTATTTTTTTCTGAATTTTTGGCCTAAAAACGGAGAATTCTGGAAAATTCCAAGAAAAGTACGAAAATATTGTTGACATATTCGACATTTGTCGAATATATTCTATATCAATAGAATTAGGAGATTATAGACATGGCAAAATTAAAAGATTTAGACAGAGCAAAAGGGAAAAACCATGCTGTTGAACTGACCGAAGCCGAGTGGGAGATAATGAAAGTAATCTGGGAGAAAGAGCCTTGTGCCGCCGGTACTGTCCAGGAAAAGCTGACCGAAAACCGTAATTGGGCCTATAGCACAGTAAAAACCACGATGGACAGAATGGTCGAGAAAGGATTTCTGGAGATAGATAAAATCCGGAACCTCCAGCTTTTCAAATCCTGCATAAGCGAGATCGATGCCAAGCGGGGAGAATTTCGGAAGATGCTCACTCGTGCCTTTAACGGTGCTCTAACGCCGATGATGCAATTCTTAATCGAGCATGAAGGCCTCTCGAAAAAAGAAGCATCGCAGCTTCGCAATCTTGTTAACTCGGCAAAAAAACAAAAAAAGGGAAAAAGAAATAATTAATGAAAAAGCAGGGAGAGTAATAACATGAACGGACTAATTAACAGTTGTATTACGATGATAAATGATATTGGCCGGGGATTTTGTAATTTTACCGGCAGTATGTTTATCCAGTCCACCATGTTGATTTTATTGCTTCTGGTTATTGATATTCTGATTCGAAAGCGTGTAAGGGCGACTTTTCGATACTGGATATGGATGCTGGTGTTTATCAAGCTTGTTTTACCGCCGACACTATCATCGCCGACAGGGATCGGTAATTTGTTTGGAGAACATTTTTCTGCCGATTCGATTGTCGCTGAACAGCCGGCAAATCCTGTCCGATACGAACATGCAGCAGCAGGGGCAATTCAGAGATTCACAGAACCTGCTGCAGTGCCCCAAATTCAAACCGTTCAGGCTTTTTCCGAGCCTGTTACTCCTGCTGTATCTAATCCTCCAGATGCAACTTCAACTGAGACTATAGCTGCCGCTCCGAGTCTAAAGGCAATGACCTGGCAGGGGATTGTCTTTTTGTTCTGGCTTGTGGGTGTATTTGTAATCGCGGTTTTGCTGATTCAGCGAATATTATTCGTTGAAGGCCTGATTGCACAAAGCAAACCTGCCAAGAACAGGCTGGTCGATATCCTTGATAATTGTCGCCAGCAGGTGGGTGTTCGCCGAAATATCCGGTTGAGACTCTCGCATAATGTCACCAGTCCGGCGGTTTGCGGACTGTTTCGGCCGGTGATTTTAATTCCCGGATCTCTTCTCGAACAATTGTCACGGGAGAAACTCCGGGCGGTATTGATCCATGAGCTGGCTCATATCAAACGGGGGGATTTATGGATTAATTGCGTGCAGACTTTTTTACAGATTGCTTATTTCTATAATCCGTTCCTCTGGCTTGCGAATCTGATAGTCCGTCGTATTCGTGAGCAGGCCGTTGATGAAATGGTACTGGTGACTCTTGGTACAGAGGCGAAAAGTTACAGTAATACCCTTATCGATATAGCCGAGATGGCATTTTCCAGACCGACATTAAGCCTTCGCTTGGTTGGTGTTGTCGAATCCAAAAAAGCCTTATCCTGCCGGATCAGGCATATCCTCAGCCGGCCATTCCCAAAAAGCGCTAAATTAGGAATAGCTGGTTTATTGGCAATAATAGTCACCGCCGTAGTGTTACTTCCCATGGCAAAAGTCCAGATGAGTAGGTCACATACTGCTATTGGTTCAGACAGTGATACGTATAGCATCCTGCTGCTTGATAACACGGATTCTGAATACGAAGGTAAAGACCGATATGATGACCGCCTATATATTTTGGATAGAAAAGGAAACATCAACGGTGCCGTTTCAGGATTGAATATCTGCGAGACAGCTGGTTGCGCCCACATGCTGGCGGTAGATGAAAAGAGAAAAACACTCTGGGTAGCAGAAAACGTAGGTTGTAGATTATGGCATTTCGATCTCACAACCGGAGATATTTTACAAAGAATCTCTGATCTCAAGGCAAGTGCTCTTGCGATTGATCCCCTCACCGGCGATGTTTGGGTCATAACGTCCGGAGGAAAAATTGACGAAGGAAGTGTCAAAGTAGTATCAGTATCAGGTAGAATAAAAGCGGAGTACGAAATTCCCGGATTCGATATTGCATATAATAGTTTCGATAAAAGCTTTTGGATAATTGGAAAAAATATTTATAAAGTAGATAGAGATGGGAAAATCCTTGGCCAAATTACAGGGCAAATACCCTATACAGCCGTCTCCGTTTCAATCGATCCAAAATCTGGCAATGCCTGGACAGTTGTACGCGCTCATTTACAAATACCTGATAGCAAACCAGAACTTTGGATTATCAATAAAGATATGCAAATAGAGCAAAGAATAGATTTAGGAGAACTAAATCCATACTGTGTCTCAGTGGATTCGGATAACGACATCGTATGGGTAGGCTGCCTTAGTACCACACTGCGATTTACAACAAGCGGCGATAAACTAAAGACTGCTCGTCATATTTCCGGCTTCTCAGTTGTTCCAGGTCCATCGCGGGACAGCGTTGTTGCGGCTAGTCAATTCGGCTTGGCGCTTGCAAATGTAAAAGAATCGGGGTATGTAGAGATAGGTGATATGAGTGAACGATTTGGGGCCCAATTAGGTTCAAGCCAAAAATGGCTTGCTGTTGTTCCCTTCGCTAATGCGACACTCAATTCTTCCCAAGAATTGGCTTATTTAACCAAATATAAGAGCAGAGAAGAATATCCAGAGTTGGTTGAGAAGCTCAAGTCATTAGGCAGAGCAATCTTCATGTATGCTAATGACTATGATGACAAATTCCCAGACACACTGCAGGATTTACATGATTTTGTCAATAGTGTGGAATTAAAATGGTTGGTTAAGAATGTCGAATATCTTGGCAAAGGAAAGACTACATCTGATCCTCCTAATATTGTAGTTACTTACGATAAAACAGTACTTAAGAAAGGAGAAGGTACCCTCGTTCTGTATGCGGATGGTCATGTTGCATACGAAAATCCCGATACACTGATAGAGATAGGCATCAAACCTAACCTTAAAACCGATGTGCAGGTTGCAGTTAAAGATAGTGGAATTAAGGCTGAAGAGGAAACCTTACAGGCTAAAAAGATATTTTTGCCGGATGTTGACGAGAAAGGATTAATGCTGGATTTGGAAAGTGGTGAGCTGGTGGATGTCCCGAAGGCCGAAACTAAAGAACAAATAGCACAGGCTCTCAATAAACTAAAGAAGGGCGATATTGTTTTTGATACCTCGGCCTTGATATTAGTAAGGGGGGCTACATCTCCGAGTTTGTCGGGCAATGTTGACGAGCCTTTCAAAACGTACAAAATCGGTCAGAATTTGCCTGAAATACTTAATGTAAGAGCAAAAGATGGCATAGAATATACAATCGAGATACATTCAATCGATAAAGACGGCTGTCAGTTCGAATACTATCCTGTTCATCCAAAGCACTATGTCTCGGCCAGTCCGCTTACAACTCTGGAACGCACATTGATTAAGCAAGTGCTTAATATGGTTCGTCAGGTTGAAGAAAAATACCCTGATGCGGCAACACACTGGCCCGAGGGACCGGGATTGTATCATGTCGATTCGCAGGGAAATGTGACGGTTTGGCATTATCAAAAGCTATGGCACAGAACCAATAATGATTCTGAGGAAAATGAAGTCGGATACGGATCGAGCGAATTGGTTAAAGCAACGGGGATGTATTATCTCCCGGATGGTACGCCGTTGCAGTCTCGCTGGCGGGAACGAGGTGGTGGAATGAAAGATATTCGCGTAAATATTGGTCGCCCTCTTGAAAAGGATGAACGCATCGGTCTTATCAATCGGCACGATTTATCAAGTGATTCCGATTTGTTATCACGTGACGGACGTGAAAGAAATATCGTGCTCCATTCCTATCAAAATCTACCGATAATGGTTGCTGTTCGCATAGACAGACCCTTGCAATTGGGTTCCTGGGGTGTTGGTGATATAGAAGCCGATGTACAACTTTTAGACGATTATGACCAAATTACTCTCTCAGGCTCTCCCGACAGAAGCATCTCTCCTATGCTTGTTTCAGTCAGATCATTGCAAGGTAAGGCTTTCGGACAACAATCTGATACACAGCTTATAACCGAACAAAGTAGTGAAGGAGAAAATGTTCAGTTTGTGCGAAGTACTATCGCAGCTAATACCACCGGGAACAAAGAAACGCAAATTGTTCTTCAGGCGAATGTTTTTTCCGTCAATGCCCCGAAGTCATTGATTACTGATTACTTACACGATGAGTTCGGTATTCAAAATATCACCACAGATCTAACCGAAACACAGGCTGCACAGTTAAAAAAATGGATAACTGCGTTGCCCGATACAACAATGATATCCAGCCCAAAGACACTTGTATATGACGGTGAGCAGACGGATTTGAATGTAACAACTCAACATGAGTTCATAGTAGATTATGAAAAAACTTCTGATTCGCCGCCACAGTATAAGCCGAAGCGGCAAAAATTCATGACTGGTGTCGAACTCGAGCTTACTCCTGAATTAGCAAAGGATAATAGTATCGTTCACCTGATTTTGAAGCTTAATCAAACAGAACTGGAGAAAGTTGAGGAGAAAAAACACGAATCCGGAAATATTATACAGCTTCCTATACGAACAAACACAGAAATGGCTACTCAGGTAGCTGTACCTGTCGGTAAATACTTTTTAGTCCCTGTTGCAGGAATGTACTCGGAGGAAAAAGGTTCCAAACCTGATCAACCGGTCAAACAGACGATTCTGCTGATAAAAGCTGACATTATGAACAAAGAAAGTGAAGGGCTTTCCAGAAGCGAAACTCAGATGAGTCTCCCTGCCCAATTAAAGCATATTACTGATGAAATGATTCAGGCATTCAATGATGGTAACATCGAAAAAATGCTTTCCTATTTCGCGGACGACGCAATTGTTTTGCCGGACCAGCATGAAATTGCTATCGGCAAAGATTCCCTGCGTAATCTGTACCTCGCAAATAAAAAGGAAAATACAAAGATTAACTCAGTCAACTGTCTTGAGCAAAAATTATGGATCTGCAGAGACCTGATATTTGAGACCGGCAAGGTAGTAATGTCTTTCACAATTCCAGAAAGTACGCTTCAACAGAGTTCCTGGTTAAACTATGTTGCGGTCAGGAGCAGGCAACCTGACGGTTCTATTCAAACTTTACTTGATTCCTCTAATCCGGCCCCGATCCCCGAAGATGGAAATATCCCTGAGCCTTCCAAACCTGTTGTAATAAATATTACTTCCGGCGTAAATCCTTCTGAGGAAGATATGGAGGCTGTGTACGGAAAAATCAGGCAATATGAAAGCACCTTCCACAAAGCTTTTATCGACCATGATATTGAAGTAGCGGCGGGATTCTATGCCGATGATGCAATCCTGATGCCTTGGAGACAAAACACTCTCAAAGGCAAAAAAGATATCACAGAATATATTAACAAAAGTTTTGCGGAATTACCTATGGTGGCTATGACACAGAAGGTTTGTCACGTCGAAGGTAATAGCCGGATGCTCTATGCAGTCAATATGTTCACATGGACATTTAAGGATCCTTCATCCGGCCAGGATTCTACTATCCCTGGCAAGGGCGTCCATGTGTGGTCGCTCCAACGGGACGGTTCATGGAAGATTCTTCTTGACTTGAACAACCCCAGCATTCCGGTCGGCGACAACTAAAACCGGTTGTTTTTATATAGAACCCGCCTTTGTATTTAATTCCCTGTTTTATTGTCTTTTATTTGGTAATCCCTTTTTGGATTATACAGACTAAAAAAGTTTGTTATAATCATCGGAAAATAGTTTTATATTTTCCGGACTTATATGTAATAGGCAATGAGGCCCAAATGAAAGTTCAATGCGAATTGTGCCCGAAAGAATGCCTGATTGAACCAGGCCAAAGCGGTGAATGCCGGGTAAGAATCAATCTCGACGGTGTGCTGCGTACTGTTGTTTACGGATACCCATGCTCGATCAATATTGACCCGGTGGAGAAAAAACCTCTCTATCACTTTTTGCCGGGAAGTTCCATCCTCTCGATAGCGACCGTAGGCTGCAACCTCCATTGTAAAAACTGTCAGAACTGGGAAATCTCACAGGCCAATCCTGAAGATGGAAATGTTGCAGCATATTTTTGCCCGCCGGAAAAACTCATATCTCTGGCGAAAACAAATCGTTGTTCCTCACTGGCATATACTTATACCGACCCGGTTATCTATTACGAATATACTTATGATACCTCGAAATTAGCAAAAGAAAACAGGGTACGTAACGTTCTTGTTACCGCCGGCTATATCAACGAGCAGCCGTGGAAGCAACTGCTCCAATATATCGATGCGGCGAATATAGATTTGAAGGGAATCACCGAGGATTTTTACCGTGATGTCTGTTCGGCGACATTAAAGCCCGTCCAGCAGGCACTTGTTCTGGCCAAGGCCTGTGGCGTGCATGTGGAAGTGACAAACCTGGTTATTCCGACGTTGAACGACGATCCGGAAGATATACGTCAACTGGTGCGCTGGGTTAAAGTGAATATGGGTGGTGAGACGCCGTTGCACTTTTCAGGATTTTTCCCCCGGTATAAAATGCGGAATTTACCGCCGACTTCACTGAAGACCTTGGAAACGGCCAGAGAGATTGCAATCTCCGAGGGCATGGACTATGTCTATGTTGGAAATCTTCAAAGCAAAGAGGGATCGAATACATATTGTCCGGGCTGCAAAAGTCTGCTCATCGAGCGAAGCGGCTATACGATATTAAAAAATCGGCTCGGAAGCGGATATTGTCCGAATTGCGGTAAGGAAATTTACGGAGTTTGGAGATGACACGCAGAAAATTTATTCGAAGACTGATAGGAGCGGGCTCAACGATTGTTGTGGGAGCTTCGTGGCTGATAACGAAAGCCTCGCCGCGAAGATTCTTACGGGCCGTTCGTTTAAAAAAATATCCCGGTCCTTTAAGGCCTTTAGGAGATATTTCCAAACCCAGTAAATGGAGTGGTTAACATGAAACGGCGATTGAACAAATCAAAACGGCAGGAACTTGTGTTTCGACTGGTGATTGGGATTTTCTGTGTTTCGGATGTCTTATTAATTAATTCATGCAGAAAAGAAATTCCAGCTAAGCCTGAAAAGGTTGTTCTGCGTTCGGCACTTGCCGGCAGTTGGTATTCTAACGATCCCGAAGAACTTAAACAGCAGTTCGATGAATTCTTCCAGAAAGCCGATCCGAACAAGATAGATAATGTTATCGCTCTGATTCTTCCTCATGCAGGATATTCATGGTCCGGCCAGACAGCCGCCTTTGGACTTAGGACGACTGAGAAAAAATATAAAAGGATTATTGTTATTGGCCCAAGCCATCGAACTGCCATGGAAGAAATCGTCAGTGTTCCCAGAGCAACTCATTTTGAAACTCCTTTGGGACTGATACCGCTCGATACTGAGTTCATAAACAAGCTTTTAAGATTTCCGATGATTCAGAATGTGCCGCCTGCTCATCAGGGTGAGAATAGTATTGAAATGGAACTGCCGTTATTACAATACTGTCAGAATGATTTCAAGCTTGTACCGATTGTAGCCGGGCAATGTTCGTTGGAAACAGTCGAGAAAATCGGGACTGTTTTAAAAAGCATGGTGGATGAAGAAACCCTTGTCATTGCAAGCTCTGATTTTGTGCATTACGGCCGCAGCTATTTTTACGTTCCGTTCACGGAGAACATCCCCGAGAAAATCAAAGAGCTTGATATGGGGGCTTATAAGCATATCGAAAACCTGGATGCCAAAGGCTTTTTGGAATACAGGGATAAGACAGGAGCAACAATTTGCGGTGCAGTCCCAATCGCAATACTGCTTTCCATGCTGAACGAGACATCTGAAGCGCATTTGGTACAATATGCAACTTCCGGCCGGATGACCGGCGATTTTTCAAATTCAGTTAGTTACATGTCCGTTGCCTTTTCAGGAGCGTGGAAGGGTTCTCCTGAAATCGAGCCGCAGGCAAATAATTCTGAATTGACTGCCGAGGACAAAGAGCAGCTTTTACTTTTAGCACGCAGGACGATCGTTTATGCCTTAAAGAATCAGAAAGTGCCGCAAGCCTCCGAGATGGGTATTAAAATCAGTGACGCAATGAATGTTCCACGTGCGGCATTTGTCACGCTGAAGGAAAATTCCCGGCTCAGAGGCTGCATCGGCGATTTAATTCCGCAACGGCCGTTATACAAGTCTGTTATACAGAATACCATAAATGCCTCTTTTAACGATACTCGTTTTTCGCCTGTAGTTGAAGCCAGGATGGAGGACATCACAATCGAAATTTCCGCCCTGACGGCACCGAAGCCTATTACCTCACCGGATGAAATCCGAATCGGTATAGATGGTGTAATCTTAAATAAGCAAGGGCATTCCGCGGTTTTTTTGCCGCAGGTCGCTCCCGAACAGAGCTGGAATGTCGCGCAGATGCTGACGCAATTATCCTTGAAGGCTCGGCTACCCGCGGATGCCTGGAAGGAGGGGGCGAGTTTTTTGGTCTTTCAGGCGGATGTTTTTGGCGAGAATGAGAAATGAGGTACGCCCGCGGCTTGCTGATATTCAGTTACGGAATGTTTTCCATTGCCGCCCAGACCCTGCTTTTCCGGGAATTTGTCACCACCTTCGAAGGTAATGACATCAGCATCGGCATTTTTTTCGGCTCATGGTTCTTGTGGATCGGCTTAGGGGCACTGCTTGTTTACAAGGCGAAAAGTTTTGCCCGGCTCCTTTTACGGAACATCGAACTTTTATTCCTGGCTTATATCCCGGCTTTTATTCTTCAAATGATACTGATTATTCAGGCACGGGAAATCGCCGGTATCGAATCATACACGTTGTGGTCCGTATGGTCGATGCTTGTTTCGGCGATTGTAATCAATGCCCCCGTTAGCCTGGTCACCGGGCTGCTTTTTCCAACGGCCTGCCGATGGATAGGCTCGGATACGGCTCAGCAGGATAAAAGATTTGCCGTCTCAAGTGTGTATATTCTGGAAGCGGCGGGCAGCTTCGTCGGGGGGCTTGGTGTCACTATCCTTTTGGGATTTGGCGCGAGTATAGTAAGGATTTTTTTTATACTTGTTTTTATCTTAACTTTGTCCGTCCTTGTCGTACAGTTTGCTACATTTCATACAAAACGTGCTTCCGGTGTTAAAACTTCCTTAATACAAGGCGCGTCATTTATTTTGTCATTTTTATTTCCTCTTGCCGTATGTCTTTGCTTCTTTTTCCATGTTGACCGGAAATTATTGGATTATAAGAGGGTGATAAAATGGACAAAACTGCTTCCGAAAGATGCATTTGTCGGCTCGTTCCAGACGGCCCAGGCCGAATATCTTTACGGTATATATCAAGGTCAGTGGATTGCAGTACGGGAAGGCAGTGTTGTTGAGACATTGCCTGATGAAAGTTCCGCCGGGCAAATTGCGGCAATAAGTCTATCACAGAAGCCCGACGCAAATCAAGTCCTGGTCATCGGTTCCGGATTGGGACTATGTTATAAGCTTCTGGAACTGCCCCGGATTGAAGGAGTCACCTGGTCTTATTATGATAGTGAATATGTAAATAAGGTTGACGGATTTATTCCGGAGGAACTTAGAGTAACCGACTCGCGATTACATGTTCTTGGTGAGGATATTCGCTCGTTTTTATCGGGGGGGCAACACTCATTTGATATTGTGATTCTTAACCTGCCGGATGCCACCAATTCGATTCTGAATCGATATTACACGCTTGAATTTTACGATATGATAAAGGAATCACTGCTACCTGACGGTATTTTGGCGGTTCGCATCACAGGCGGGGAGAATATTATGGGTACCGAGCTGGTCAATCTCGGCGCCTCGACGAAACTCACACTTGGGAAAGTTTTTTCACGATTTGTCCTGACGCCCGGCGAGGAGACATGGTTTATTGCTTCCGACTCCGAGAAACTTACCGGCGACCCTGCTGTTTTGCGTGACCGTTTTGCTTCAATTAAAGATGCGAGTGGAGTGTTTTCACCACAGGCCTTACTATCAATTTATTTGCCGGATCGCGCTGAGATCGCACTGAAAAACTATGCTTCTGCGGACCTGCCCGAGAACTTGCTGATAAACCATGACGACAGACCACTGACGCATCTATATAGTTTGTTGCTAACGGCAAAACAATCCGGGACACCCTTGGCTCGATTCATAAAAATCCTCGCTCTGGCTGGCTCCTTGGTTTTTTTCGTTCCTATCATTGTTTTAATTACCTTGCGGATTTTTTATATATGGCCGTTTGCAAACCGGGGCTCTGGAATCGAGAACCGAGAAACGAGCTTTGATAGTTCATTTTTGGTTTTTTCCGCCGGCTGGATTGGTATCGGAGTAATGATTGTTCTGATGTACTTATATCAGACACGATTTGGTTCCTTATATCTGCATATCGGGATTGTTTCATCCTTGTTTATGGTGGGATTAACGGCCGGGGCAATTCTAATTTCATTTATTTTGAAGCGATTCTCAAATCTTGTTTCGTGCTTGAACCTTTACAGTAAACTGTTATTTGCGGTCATAATTGTTCAGATAGTGATTCTTGCTTCAATTGCTCTCTGGCACGTCGAACAATCGAACCGGACGGCACAGTCTCTGGTTCTTTTTGTGGAACCAACACATCTGATTTTCGCAGCGGCATTTTTTATCTGCGGTTTATGCAGCGGCTGCTATTTTCCGATTGCCGCCGGTCAGCTCGCTCATATAGGTCTTGAGTCAGGTATGGCCGGAAGCAAGCTTGAAACTACCGACCATATCGGCGCATCGGCAGGGGGGATGGTAACAAGTCTTGCGCTTGTTCCCGTACTTGGGACCAGAGTAACATTGTTTGTGTTTATTGCGTTAATTCTTGCCAATGTGCCGCCTGCTTTAGTGAAAATGTTCAAGGGTGAAAAGATTCTTTCAGGCGATGGTGTTTTTGAGTTTCGAAGGCTTGGTTATATTCTTTTTGGTATTGCAGCAACAATCGTTGTTTGTTCGAATCTGCTTGCCGAAGCCGCTACACGTCTGAAACCGGCTCTTCCGGAGTACGCGGCTAAGGCATTGGCAGGACAATCGGAGCTTGTGGATGTTTCTGCTGGTTTTTCCGACAGCGGTGGGGTAATCAATTATTTCAAAGTGATTGGAGATGATGGAACACTTGCCGGATATATCTTTAGTTCCGAAGACCTGACAACGGAGATTCGCGGTTTTGGAGGGAAGTTGAACCTTGCAATATATATCGATACTAACGGCAGGTTAATTGATTTCCATATTATCAGCTCGAATGAAACACCTTCATATTTGGAGCTTCTTACACAATGGCGTGATTCCTTGAAGGGACATTTTCTTTTTGATTACGAACCATTTGCCGACGTTGATACGGTGACAGGTGCGACCGTAAGCTCGAACGCTATTCTTTCCGCACTAAAAACTTCCGGCGACGGATTTGCTAAGTTGATACTCAAGCTGCCGTCAATACCACTGGTCATCAGGTACAATCGATGGGCCAAATATCTCCCGGACACGAATGGGATATATTTGCTTGTAACCTTCATTGCGACTCTATTCGTAATTTATCGTGGTGGATTTCGGAGCAGATTGGCGGTACTCATATTTAATCTCGTTCTAGGAGGCATTTGGCTAAACGCTCAGTATTCATCCGAACAAATTGCTTCTGTATTATCTTTACATACTCCTGCGATAGGTTTATCCGGCACGTTTTTATTGACTATCGGAATACCGCTTGTGGTTATATTGTTCGGCAATATTTATTGTGGTTATATCTGCCCCTTTGGAGCGATGCAGGAGTTGCTTGGTTATCTTATACCTCGCAGATTCAAGGGAACTTTAACCACCGAATCGATGCGAAAGGCGAGATTTTTCAAATATATCATCCTTCTTGTGTTAATTTTAGTCTTTTTCATATCGAGAGACCGAACGACTCTGGCGGGGGACCCATTGATTTCATTTTTTAGCTTTCGAGTTATTAAAGGCGGTTTTGATTCGTCAGTTCTATTAATTATAGTGGTGGCTTTGACAGGCTCGATTTTCTATACTCGATTCTGGTGCCGTTACCTGTGTCCGGCAGGGGCCTTTTTATCACTGCTGAACAATTTGGCAGTATTAAAAAAATATCTCCCTGTGAAAAGATTCGGCAAGTGCGAGTTCGGTCTGACTCCGGCGGATAAAATGGATTGCTTATATTGCGACAAGTGTCGTTATGAATCAAAAATTGTCTCGGTAAAGAAACATGAACTCCGCACTGGCGATGTGCTGGCAAAATTCTGGAATAAATCTCTGCTGATAGCGGTGGTTATAACAGCGATATTTTTATCTGCCGTATCTCTCAACAGGTTTTCAAAGGTTGTTTCGATTAGCTTCGAACGACCTGTGGTTTCATCGTTTACAGGAGGGCAGCCGCGAGATATTGACGTGCGACGAGTTCGCACGATGATTCAGGAAAATAAACTCTCCGACAAAGAAGCGGAATTTTACAAAAAGGTCGATTAATATCCATTCTTTATTGCCCGGAAACGGTATCTCTCACTAACCGGAACTGCACATCGAATACCAACCTCAACTGTTGATTAGGAACGACGTCTCCGGTGATGCCCATATAAGCATCCGCAAATCGAGAGCCGAATCCAATGGCGGTTACGGTCCCCTTACCGTGACGTACCCTTGCCGCTATCGGCGTATTTGCCACCCACAACAACGGCCGGCCTCCCTCGATCGCACAGGCCGAATCGATTTTTATAACAGGCCAGTTCTCCGGTCCCCTCAGCTGGCCGTTAGGGCGGGAATTGTGATTCACCGTCATTCCGAATGGATATAAAAGACTGTTTGCCGTAGATTGGGTGTTTTCCGGCGAGTCTAAAATGAGCACTTTCCCGCCGGATTCGACGTAATCGATAAGTTCATTGCGAAATTCATTTCCCACAGTTAAATTCGGATGTGTAAATATTAATAAGTTGCCTGTGAATGCATCGCTGCCGCTTCGACGACAAGTAAAGTAACCGAGACGTAAAATCCACCGTTCGAAAATCCCGAAACCATTTTTTTCGCCGGAAGTGAATCCGCTCGTTGGCAGAATTGCATCGCAAACCGTGCGATCCATTACAACCTTAACCATCGGACGCCGGGCTTCCGGAAGGGGCATGGAATACCGGTGGATAGCTCGCGCACTTACAGCAGCAATCGACCAGCCTAACAATCCTGCGCCAATGATGATGAACCAGGCTCCGTTGAAATTTCTTGATAATACCAGAGCGCATGCAAGGAAAATAATCCCAATGACAATAAATAAAGGCTGCGGGTTGAAACTGCTGTTTCGGTGGTTAAGCCATTCGAGCATACCGAGCATCAATTCCACTTTTCCGGGTTCGAATGTGGCAAAATTGGAAAATATCGTCGAGTCGGTAAATGCGATAACCCGGCCGGCGCCGTGACGTGTTGCCCATAACTGTACAAAGGCCCCATATCGCATATCGGCGCGGTCTTCGACCTGTGGATAGAAATTGCTCGCGTGGTAATCGGCCGGCAGATTTTTCAATCCCGTCGAGCGAATTACCGCCCGGCCGAAACTTTTCCCGGGATTGACGGAACAGGAAACGGCAAAGTTCAGCGAAGGCATATTTTGAATGATCGGATGTGGTACCATCGGCAGAGGATAGAACTGGGTAAAAGTTGTATCGATATCGAACAGGCAATCATAACGAAAACTGAAGCCGAAAATCCTCGCTATATCATTGATATACACTCCGGTATTGAAAACGTTCGTATGTTCGCCAATAAGCATCAGGCCTCCGCCGGATTCTACAAACTGTTCAATGGCTGTTATCTCGTCCGGGGTATATCGTGATGTCGGGACTTTAACCATAAGGACATCACAGTTTTTGAGGATGGCAGCATTAATCGAATTATTAAGGCGTGACATATCGTAAAAACGGGAGCAATAATCATAAATGCAGGCGTAATTGTATCCTGAATCGTTACCGTACCAATTCGTATCGAACGGCCTTTCGGTCGCTTCCCAGTCGGAATGATATTCATCAACCAGGACACGCCCGTTTTTCCTTTGTCCCGGCATATCGAGGAATAAGCCCATGACCAGCATAAATATTCCCGCCAGGCTCAGAACGATTACGCCGATACGCTTGAAGACTCTGACGTATGGTTCTACAGCCCAGGAGCGTTCCTTCCTGAAAGGAGTATGTATAAACCGGATGATTAGAAGAATCGGCCCTGTTAAAAGAATCAAATGTAGCCATGGATTCCAGAACTGGTTGATTAATGATAATGTCGATTCGTACTCGGTCCGAAGCGCTCGATGCATATATATTGCTATCAAAACAGCCGCTCTAAAGGGGAGCCATGCAACAATTATTATTACCAGAGCCGCCAGTTTTTTTACGAGGTTCGACCTTTTTTCCCCCTTAAGTTGTGTCGTTTGCTTACTCAAGCACAGGAATACCATTCCGCCGACAAGAAAAGATAATGTCACCGGGTCCAGTAACAGTTCCCATGTGGCGCCGAGAAGATGGACAATTCTCGGAGTATATAATGTCAGATTCGAACCGTCGAATGCCGATGTGATACCCAAGACCTTCGAAATCGCATAAAGCACATCCGGTAAGAGTCTGGGCAGCTCGTGTGATCTTGCAGTGACGGATTCATAACCGAGAATCGACAAAGACTGCGTCAATAGGATCATTCCTGCAAGTACTACCGCCGAGGCAAGAACTCTCGGCCAGCGTCTGGGGATGGGCACAACAAAAAGTACAAGGCCGGCAACGAAAAGAAGCGGGGCCGCACGATACGGCCAGGGGGCAAGATAAATCGCAGGCAGTGACATCATAGCAGCGGCTATGGTTTCGAAGACGGCCGGTTTGCTAATGCGAACACCAATCAACAGTCCGGTTCCGACAACAATAAGAATAATCCATATCGGCCAAACGGTATCTTGATAATAGCTCAATCCGAAAAGCCACGAGGCACTAAGTAAAGCCAGAGAAATCCAGGACCGTTTCAATTTGCCACCTCCTGATCAGAGCTTTTCTCTGCCGATTCGTTCTTTTGGTTTTCTGGCTCGAGTTTCAGAGCGGGGGGGATCCACATTTCCTGATCGCGCAGTTGTGTGATAAACCATCGCCAGAAGTCCGCATTTTCACGCATCCCTTCGAATGGCTGACCGCCTTCCCATTCGAGGTTTTTGTTCATCGCAAAACATGTATCGCCGATAACTACAACCTTTCCTGTGCCGATAGAACGAATGATGATAATTGGCGTTTCATTCTGCCCGTATGCAATAATCCGGGCATTCGGGTCATTGCAATAAACAGGCCAGGCTGCATGGAAACGTACAAAGACCTGCTGCTCCCCGGAGCTAAGATAGGGAGACTTGAAGTGCCCCAACGCCGCAGGCTCGGGCGAATCCGGTTCGGGGGCACCGATAATAAAGCCAAAGAGTAAAAGCAGAGAGCGACTCGGTCCCACACGGTCCAGTCCCACCGTTACAATGAAAATCCCGCCGTTTGTTACGAAGTCTCTTATTAATTCCTGTTCCTTTCCGGAAAAGCTGCGTGAAGGCGCAATCGATATTAAGAGAGCGGCCTTTTTGATTCGCTCGGCTGTAAATTCGGTAAGGGAAAGGGCGAGATAATCGTTTCTCATAAGGGTGAGCACAAGTCCCCCTATACCATCGGGACGCCATGACTCGGGGCTGTATGCTTCCAGGTGAGAAGAATCAACGTAGGCCAGATTGTTCGGTGTTTTATAGCGCCCGTCCGGGAAAATTTCACCGGCATGTTGACTGAGTTTATTAGAAACAATCAGCGAACTCGAAAGACATAATATCGTTATATAGGTTTTCCATTGGCCGGGATTCCAGAGAAGAAATACCGTGAGCAGGACACAGCTTAACATACCAAGTAATTGCCGCCTTATAGAATGAGCATTTCCAACATCGCCGGCCAGATAACCGAACAGGCGGGAAGTGAAAACATACGAGCTGACATTAATACCGTTTGTCAGGCTTGAAGTATCGCCGAATGCAATGACTCGTCCCTTGCCTAAGGATTGCTCGGCCGCAAGAATCAAATCGCCGAGTTTTTCACCGGGATCGTATTGTCCATTACCCATCATGGCCCGGCTGCTTCCCTGGTCTCCCATGTCCGACCAGCCCCATCGGCCGATTAGGATCGGTCGAGCAGGCAATTGTGCTTCGAGAGAAGCACCTATAACTACACCGAATTGATTACGTTCATCCGGCACACCAATTGTTGCCGGGTGCGCAATTGCATCGTATGACTGCAGCCAGCCGCCAACGGCGAAAGTGGCCGAATCGAATTCGACGCGGATATTCGTCGGCTCCAGTACTTCGTTGAATCGATTGCTTCCGTCGTTGTCACGTGTTGTGTGCTCACCCATTACCAAAAGTGAGCCGCCTTCTCTCACAAATTTCCATATACGCTCCAATTGACCGTCGGCCCACGGCTCGTCGGGAAAGAGCAGTACCAGGACGTCGGCATCGTTAAGGTCCTCGGATGATAATTCGGATGAAATGAGACTTTTTGCTCCCATACTTTCGATATAGACAGGGAGCATTCCATACATTCCACTTGAAAGTCTGCCGTACTGGCCATGCTCGGGTTTGAGCCAGTTGAGAAATCCTTTTTCATAGAATACTATCTTTTTACCCTGCAGGGATAATCTGCCGGGGAACAATGTGAGAACAACAGGTGCAAGAATAGCCAGAATGAGGGTAGTGGGTAACAGTATATACTGGATTCGGCGGGTGCGTGTTGGGGCATTCGTGATAGCCTCAGAATTATCTTGAGACCATTGATACCATCTCAACATAGCTACTGCAACAGTCAGGTGTGTAATTAAAGCCAGGACAGGAAGATTCCATGGCACCGCCTTATGGAACAGGCCGGCCCATGTCCAGCCTGCCTGTTCAGCAGGTTCAGGTACTAACTTAAGTATATTGGGAATGAGTGACAATACGATAAGATAGCACAAATGTCCGCCTATGATTCCTGAGAAACTGTATATTGCTCTTGCTTTTCTCGGTTTCGGACCGGAGGCCAGCCATAGAATACATAGCGTCGTTGTGAGCACGAGGAAATCGAGACCGGCTAATGTTGCTCCTGCGTAAACAGAATTGTGTGTTATAAATCCTCCGACATTTCCAAGGGCACGACCGAATCGGTCGGAAATCGTCCAGACTACGGGTATACTCGTGCAAGCCATCCGATAAATACCGAAGACAGCAATAGCAATAGATGTATTCAGTAGTATTTTCCTTGCCTGCTCACGAGATGTGAACGACAAGGTGGCCAAGACAAGAGATACGCCCATTACGTTGATGACCTGCAGGGGTGAAGCTATCATGTAAACGGCAAGGCCAATGGTTACAAGCAGGGCAATAAGCTTGTTGCTTTTTCGGAAGGGAGACGGACGTTGTGCGAAAATGATAATGGCTAATGCAGCCAGCGTTAGGATTCGTCGCAGGGGATGTGATAATAATCCTGTTGAGCCTGCTGCAATCCAGGCGCCTGCTAATCCGGCTATAGCAGCAACTACTATCCCGGTCTTTATTGGAATATCAGGCGGACATTCCTTGATTTCTTGTTTATTTGTTTGATTCACTTCATGGATTATAACCTGGATTGCACCCTTAGCAATAATAAAAATATCATAATGCGTAAGCGGGCATTTATAGTATGGACAGATTTTTATTGAGTCAGCTTGCTGACTTTTACAACTATATTATCCGTCTTTTCAATCCGGGCCTATTCCTTAAGTTTACAATGATTTAGACAGCAGTTTCTTATCGATAACGGTAGGACATTTTACCTTTATCGCCGGACATTCCGCTCTTACAGAAGGAAGCCTTATTCCCGCTTCTTTATCAGACATAATTACTTGATCCCATGGTGGAACCGGAGGTGGATCACAACTACCAGTCGGATTTCTGGGCGGACATTTTGTCTGTTCGTATGGGCACTGAGTCTCGTCATAAGTACACCATGTCTCATACACGGGACATTCAGTTATCATTACCGGACACGAAGTTTCCATTGGGCACTGAGTCGGTGTATTCTCACACTGTGTTACTCCAGGTGGGCATCGTGTTTGGTAAACTGGGCACTCCGTATCATACACGGGACATCTGGTCTCATATGCAGGACATAATGTCGAAATTGTCGGACATTTGGTGTAAACGGCCGGACATGTTGTTTCCGTCGGTGGGCACATCGTTATTAGCTGACATTGTGTTTCCATGGGAGGGCATCGTGTTTGGTAAACTGGGCATACAGTCTGGTCTATCGGGCATTTTGTGTCTTCAGGCGGGCATTGTGTATCTACTACTGTGCACTCGGTTTCCGTCGGCGGACAATATGTATAGGAACGAGGACAGAGCGTTGTTACAACTTGGCATTCGGTTTCCGTCGGTGGGCATTCTGTTTGCTGAGCCGGACACCTCGTTTCATAAACGGGACATTCGGTTAAAGTTATCGGGCACTGTGTTGGAGCGATCGGGCAGGAGGTTTCAGTCGGGGGACACATAGTTATTGCCACGCATTTTGTTTCTGTCGGTGGACACCGTGTTTCATACACAGGACATTCGGTTAAAGTTATAGGGCACTGTGTTGGAGCGACCGGGCAGGAGGTTTCAGTTGGTGGGCAGGTCGTAATAGCTACACACTGCGTTTCTAAAGCAGGACACTTAGTAATTACTACGGGACATTGAGTTTGCGATAGTGGGCATCGTGTTGCTACCGTCGGGCATCGCGTTGCAACGACCGGGCACTGTGTAGGATTGCTCGGCATTATAGTAGGCTTATCGATATTTTCCGGTGTATAGGTCAGGCAGAAGGCCATGTCAATCGAATCTTTCTCCAGACCCTCATAAGGGTGACCTTTCGGATAACGCAGCTCTTTCCAGATTCGCGGCAGTTCCGAGCCGACATCCCAGACGGCATCGTCCATAAAGTGATCGGGCCATCGGCGTGTTTTCCAGCCGAATTCTCCATTGTTTGCATCCACCCGTACATCCAACCAATAGATACGCGGATTATCTATAGAACCTGACTGCAGGAACGCCATGTTGGGATCAATGTCAATATCTATTCGCCATATCTGCTTGTCGCCGCCTTCGGTAAGTTCACCATTAACCGGATCCCACCACCACTCACCAGGCTCGTGAAGTGTATAGTAGAGTGTCTCTTTGAACTGGCTCGGCAGAAAATCCATTTCCCACAATACATCCGGCTCAGGTTTGGAAAACAGATTATTCGGATCGTATCCCGGAAGGCCGGCCGGGTCGTCGTAATGAATACTCAGGTGGATCTTCTCTATTATACCTCTTATATCGTTTTTCCAGGAGCCCCAGAAGTGGACGTCCGTAAGGAGACTCTCGAACCGGCACTCGAAATCATCCGCGAGTGTACGAATACTACCATCATTACTATCCACGCGGATGTCTATGCCGTTCTCGGTAACATCCGGCAGTTGAAACCACTTGGCATACCGGGTAGTAGTTGTACATCCGGGGCAGTAATCGTATTGATTGCAAGTCAGCGTATCGTTAGTAGGGTCGGGGCCGCAGTTCGGGAAAGGTTGCGGTATTACCGGTCCGCCGTTGAGATAGTGCAGGATGAATGTTGCATCGACAATATCGACTATGCCGTTGTCATCGGCATCCGCGGCATCCATACATTTGGGTTTGGGAGCCCCTGTAAGTGCGTATTCCGTTATTAAGGTTACATCGGCGTCATCGACCACACCATCGTTGTTGGCATCTCCACGGATAAATTCCATACCGGTGCACTGCCCGCAGTTCTCGTATATTTTGACTGTATAATCTTCGACCTCTCCGCTTAGGGCCGAACCCCTGGGAGGTAACATTCCCTCGACGCTTATACGGAATCGGGCAAAAGTCTGCCCTAATGCGGCATCATCAGGCACGATAAACGTGATTGTGTGAGTTCCGTCCGGAAGGAACCACCAGCAAATTTGTTCGCTGGAGTCCCAGGTCATATCTTTATTAAAATCTATCCATGCATTGACGACACCTCCTCCACCATTGACCTCAATCGTTATATCCCCCGGTTGTCCAATATACATAGGGGGTATTGATACGCCGTCCTCATCATCATTAGGAGTTCCAAGGGAGAATAATGGTTCAATGTCCAGGTCGTCACCCAGCGCATTCAATTCCGGCTGACCATTCAATTCCGCATCCGGTTGATCGCTATCATCACCCAGCCATGGACCGGCAATAACATGGTTAGCTCCGTTATTGAATGATAGCGTAGGATAGCCTGCTGCTGCCGCTCCGTCAGGTGCATCACCCCAGTCATATAAACGCTGCGAATCTTCGCCGCCGGTTATGACAAATGCTAGATCGATTATTTCGAGCTTATATTCATGCTCATCGGGATATGTCATCTCATTCCACTGCACATATCCATCAATTTGATAGACGGCATTATCGTTCCACTGCAAGTCACGAGTCGTTGTCTTCCACCCAAATTTATAGTCGGCATAGTCCGGTGCAAGCTCATCGACAACGAGCCAGTAAATAGTCCCTTCCTGCTGAACGAAAGGATCACTTTCAATGCAGAAATTGTACTGATAAGCCTGTCTGTGATTATCGGGATAGTAGCGGCTTCTCGGCGGGTCGTACCAATCCTCGGGTCCGTCATAAACCCTTGCGACTGTATATTCACCCGGTTGAAATCTACGAGTCCAAAGACGATTTCCGGGTTTGCTGATCTTGTCCCCCTGGGCGGGGATATCCGAATAAATGCTGATGTCGAATGTCAGGCTGTCCGGTCCGTCTGAGGGTAACGTATCGTTGATGAATGAACCCCAGATATGAATATCATTTATTGGCCCGGTACTCGAGCACTGGAAATCGTCCGCTAATGTCACTATATACATACTGATATCCACACCGGTAGAGCTCAGATCAGGCTCCTGCGGCCAGTGCATCTTGTGCGGATCTCCGCTACTCCAGTTGCAATCATCCCCAAAGCTTTGAGATATACCGACAAGAGTTGTGACTAATGAAATCACCATCAGTACGAGAAATGTCGATTTTAGATTTGTCCTTTTCATGATTATACCCTCCAGACCAAAGGTAAAAGAAAAATTCCTCCTAATTTTCTTTTGAGACTAATTTATGATTCAAAATCTGCTCATCTATACTGCACTAACTTTATTCAACTCAAAGTAACAAATATATTGTGATTATTCAAGATTTTTTTGCTGTTTTGGATGTATTTCCGGTCTTTATCCCGTATTTTCCGCTGAATATAGCCTTTTTGAATAAAAAAAGCCTTGTTGGCATCTGCCGCTGACAAGGCTGTAACGAGGCCGATGGGGCTCGAACCCACAACCTTCGGATCGACAGTCCGATGCTCTAACCAATTGAGCTACGGCCCCAAAAACTCATTTGCGGGCAATATTATCTATCCGTTATTGCCTTGTCAATACTTTTCACAAGGTAAATATTCATTCAGTGCCGCTTATTTCATAGAAGATTTCGATCTTCTGACTACGGGTTGTGATTTTTTTGTTTTCTTTTGACCCTGTTCGAGGACCTTCATCGCTTTTGTTACATTAGCGACTTTTAATATGCCGGTTGTTCGACCTCCTCTTGCTCCCGCAGTACAGTATGCATATGAAATATTGATATGGTTCCTGCCTAATTTTTCAGCCACCGACGCAAGCGCACCGGATTGATTTGTCAGAGTAACACATAAAACCCCGGTTTCGTTATATGTCATATTAAGTTTTTCGAGCACTTTTCGTGCCTTCTCCGGAGCTTCAAAAACAACACGCATCACTCCGTGTTCCACGGAATCCATCATTGTAATCGCCGTGATATTTATCTTTTCCTGGGCGAATTCACCGAGGACCTGGGCCAGTACTCCGGGTTTGTTGACCATGAAAATCGAAAATTGTGTCGCAACGTGCATATCATTAGCCTTTCTGATTAAATGCATTCCCGCCCATTCAGGAATGATATATTGCCCCCGAGAAAATAGTGGGGGGACTAATCTGTGCCTATCGTTTTTATAGCAGTTTCTCTGTCCTTGAAAAAACTGAAAATCTTGTCGAGATTGGTTATTCTGAAAACCCTGTGCAATTGAGGATTTATCGCACTGATTGCAACTTCGCCGTCATAAGCCGCTAACCTGGAGCGGAATTCCAGAAGCAGACCCAGCACCTGAGATGAGAAAAATTTGACTTTTCCGAAATCGAATATCAGCTTTTTCGGACGGTTTTCGTCGATGAATTTCGTGATCTGCTTCGAAACGGAGGCTATTCCATTCGCATCGGTGATGGACGTGGACTGAAAGGTTACAATTCCTGCGTTTCCCTGCGTTGTTATTTCTACACCAACTTTCTCGTCCATGCCGGCAAATACTCCTATTCAGTTATGGTTTCGACAGTTAGGCCAAATTCAGATGTTCCTATTGAAATTCTACTAATTTTTGCCATATTTTCCAAATTTATCAATAATCAATGTTTAAGATTGTCTTTTATTTTTACCACGACCGACCCCCGGATAAATCCGGGGGCTAAACAAATTGGGTTTGTTTTTTTTCGGCAAAATGCCGCTATTTTGCCATATCTCTTTGTAATAATTAACCTTACGCCAATTTAGGGCAATCCCAAATTGGCTTTGTTTTCAATTTTTTTCTTCTGTCTTCTGACTTCTGTGTTTTGTATTCTGCCGTTTCAATTGGCTTTGTTTTTTCAAATTCCTTCACGCAATACGCTACCCGCTATCCGCTGAACGCTAATAAATTGGCTTTGTTTTCAACCGCGGATTACACGGATTGAACGGATTTGAACTTTTTCAAATTGTTTAGATTTTTATTCCCCCATTTTTTACTTCTGTCTTCCGTATTCTGTGTTCTTGATTCTTTATTCCCTCTCCGCTGTACGCTATCCGCTACACGCTATTAGTAATTGTATCCAAAAATCCCCATAATAAAAGGAAAAACAGGGTTTTTCCGGGAAAATGTCAAATACTCGCCACCTATGGCACGTTTGAATATAAAAAGGCTGTAAGTGTTAAGCTTACAGCCCGCTCGCATAAGCAATCATGTGAGGTTTATGGTTTTACTGCTCGGTTATAGATTCGGACATCGTCGATAAGACCAGACCATAAAGTTCCAGATTCGAGATCATTTTCAGCACCAATAAACAATCCACCGTTTGAGCCGAAAATGCCATCCTGTGTATCCGACGCGACTTCGGCATCATCAACGTAAAGGATTCTATTTGTACCGTCCCAGACAAATCCGATACGGTGCCAGAAACCATCAGCAATAACTACCTGTGATGTGAGTACATGACCTCCACGGGACGCTGACGCCTTGAGTTCTGTCATTAAACAGCCTGTATTTTGATCGAGCATTAACCAGTTGGCGCCAATTTTTTGTGAGACAATCACCTGACCGGGTGCGCCGCCCTTGACCCAGGCAAAGACACTGAAAATTTTTGCTGGATTTATGATAAATTGTGTGCTGATATAATCATCAATTCCATCAAGCTCAAGAGCCCCGTTGAGAATACCACCCTGCGGTTGCCAGATGGGATCTCCATGAAGCGTGCCATCGTTTTGGCCTTCACTATCATAGGCAATGTTGCCCTCTGTTTCGTTAAGTTTCCAGTGGGCTATTAATTTCGGATCATATATCTCCTGACCCCAGTATCTCATCAGGACCTCTACGTCCGCTTGATCTACGACACCATCGCCCCATGGCATCGGGCCGATGTCGCAAAGAGTATTATCTGTGCCCCAGTTCTCAATCATTATCACTAAATCGTCAATGTCACAGACTTCATCGCCATTGAAGTCAACGATAACTTCACTTACATATACCGCAAGAGTGTCTGTCCCATCTATATAAAGACCTGTAGGGCTTGACCATCCCCCCATGACATAAATATTCTCGCCTATTACGCTAGTGGACATACCATCAGTTGGTATGGGTATATCGACACTACTCGTCCACGTATCCGTTTGGGTATCATAAACTTCCACAGTTGTAATAGTATCACTTCCTCTCCAGCCCCCGATTGCACAAATCTTCCCATCTATCACACAGGTACCGAAGAAGCATTTGTGGGTTGACATAGGTGTTTTAACTGTCCATGTGTCCGTCATCGGGTCATATTCTTCAACGGATGCTGTAAGGCCTCCCGTTGTCCATCCCCCCATGACGTAAATTTTACCATTTATCGCACAGCCTGAGTGGAAGTATCTTAGCGTGGGCATATCTGCTTTCCGAGTCCACGTGTCAGTGGCTGGATTATACGCCTCCACCAAATATCCCAATTCGGATGATTTACCCCCAATGGTATAGATTATCCCATCCACAACGCTGGCTACGGGGGAGACTCGTGGCGAAGGAAGCTCGGTCTGTTCTGCCCAGGTGTCTGTAGCCGGGTCATATACTTCCACTTGAGACGGTGATCCGCTTCCACCAAATAAATAAATCTTGTCATTCACCACGCAGGTGGATAAACCCATGGATCTTGGGGTTGGCATATCAGCCTTTTGTGCCCAGATGAAATCCGCCTTCACAATACCGCCGCTAATAAACATCGCGGCCATAAATACAATTAACATCAACGGAGTTTTTGAACAATTTAACCATTTCATTTTTCTTTCCTTTCAAAAAATTACCAATTTAACGTTTTCACAACATGATTTGCTGGCCGGGCATTGTTATCGAAAAGGCCTATTCAGCAAAAGCTCCTATAATACAATCCGTAAAAAATTTCTAATCTGTCCCTAAAATCAGAATATTTTTTAAAAATTTCACAAATGTGCGCATAACTGTTTAGAAAATCAGAACTTGTTATTTGCAAATATTTTCAAAATAAGATATTATATATCCGATTAGACCAAGCCGTACTTTCCAAGGATGACCAATATGAGGAACCATGACCAGACAAGCATGGGCGGGGAATGGGCGACATTTCTTACTACACACTGGTCTCTTATTGAGAATATCCAAACAGAGCAGGACAAGGACCGTGCGCTTATCGGATTGTTGCTCAAACGCTATTGGAAGCCAATTTACTGTTATCTCAGCCGGAAAGGCTATGATAATGAACGAGCCAAGGATCTGACTCAAGATTTTCTTAATGAGGTTGTACTCAATCGCAATCTTGTTCAGCGTGCAGAGCAATCTAAAGGCCGCTTTCGCACATTCCTGCTGCACGCGTTGAATCAGTATCTTCTCGATGAACACCGAAAAGAGACAGCCCGGAAACATATCCCCAAAGACAAATTAGTCTCTCTGGATATCGCCGATCCTCTGTCGCTTCCACAGATGGTCTACAAACTCGATGCAGAGCAAAGCTTCAATTATGTTTGGAAAGCCGACCTTTTAGAAAGCGCCCTTGTAGAGGTCAAGGATAAATATTCCAAACAGGGCATGGAAAACCATTGGTATGTGTTTCAGGAGCGTATCCTGTGGCCCACGTTAGAAGGTCTAGATCCGCCTTCATTAAGGGAGATATGTCAGAAATATGACATTGATAGTGAATCGACCGTCTCTAATATGCTCAACACCACCAAAAAACTGATTAGAAGTGTCTTGAAGAACCACGTACGTCAGACTGTCATTTCCGGAGAAGTAGCCGAGGAGGAATTAAAAGAAATTTTCAAATTTTTTGAAAAGAAAGGCAAGATTTAGAATTTTCTTACGGATATATTCATGACACTGCTGTTTCTTGTCCTTACGGAAAGGCCTTCGTTTAAGAAAAGAAAAGTTATAAAAGTACATTGAGGTAAGCCTGATGAAAGACGAATCATCCATATTCGATTCAAAACCTGAGAATCTGGATAATTTGATTTTTCAGATTTTAAGTGAGCCAAAGAGTGAAAAGAATTCTTGCGCTGCAGCATCAAAGGATAGCAACATTGAGAATCTTGGTAACCAGATTGGCAGGTACAAATTGCTTAGAGTCTTAGGTGAAGGCGGCATGGGGATTGTTTATTTGGCTGAACAGGAGCAGCCCATCAAGCGTAAGGTTGCCCTAAAGGTCATCAAGCCGGGCATGGACTCAAAACGCGTGGTTACTCGTTTCGAGGCGGAACGTCAGGCTTTAGCTCTTCTGGACCATCCGAACATTGCTCATGTCCATGATGCAGGCACGACAGAGAACGGCCGACCTTACTTTGTAATGGAGTATGTCAAGGGCCTGCCCATAACCGAGCATTGCGACCGTCAGAAGCTGACCATTGAAGATAGACTCAAATTATTCTTACAGGTCTGTCATGCGATTAGTCATGCCCATCAGAAAGGTATTATTCATAGAGATATCAAGCCATCGAACATTTTGGTCTCGACAGTGGATGATCAGGTTATCCCTAAGATTATCGATTTCGGAGTTGCCAAGGCCGTTACTCAGCCCCTAACCGAACAGACACTATTCACTGAGGATAGCCAATTGCTCGGCACGCCGGAATATATGAGTCCCGAGCAGGCGGATATGGCAGATAATGATATCGATACCCGCTCGGATATCTATTCGTTAGGTGTTTTACTGTATGTATTATTGACCGGAGTATTGCCGTTCGATTCAAAAGAACTCCGTGAAACCGGGATAGAGCACATTCGGCAGGTGATTCGTGAGTGTGATCCAAAGACTCCAAGCACCAGGTTAACTAAATTAGGCAAAGAAGCAAAAAAAATAGCAAAAAGCCGTAATACAGAAGTCGCATATCTGGCAAAGCGTCTGCATAGAGAACTGGAATGGATTCCCCTTAAGGCGATGCGAAAAGAGAGAACCGAGCGATATCGTTCGGCCGCCGAGCTTGCAGACGATATCGAGAATTATCTAAATGGCAATCCACTAATAGCAGGTCCGCCGAGAACTATGTATCGAGCTAAAAAATTCATGCGAAGACACAAGGCATTGGTTACCGGCATCGCAGTGGTTCTGATTGTATCCGTCATCGGGACCATCGTATCCGTTATCTTTGCGTTGGGTAAGATCAATGCTCTTTCTAAGAATAAAGCAATGACAGAGTTTATGAAAAACGACATTCTCGAACCATTAGCCGCCGAGAACTATAAGCCAGCAAACATCCGCGAGGTCTTCAATGCCGCGGCGGAAAAGCTTGGAACCCAGTTTAGGGATTACCCACTCCTTGAAGCAGATATGCGGTTTAAGTTCGGCAGCATATATACGTTCCAATTTGGTGACTATGATGCGGCCTTGTCACACCTGGAGCGTGCCATTGAACTCCAGCGACGCGAGTCCAACTGGGGTTTTTATATGTCTATGAACTGGCTTGGTTTGTTATATGTACAAATGGGGAAATACCAAGAGGCCGAGGAAACATTCAGAGAGTTATTGGAATCACTGGAGAAACTCTTTAAGCAGGGATTAAGGCAACCTGGCCCTTTATATTATGCCGCCAAGAGTCACCTTGGTAGCGTGTGCCAACTACTGGGACGATACGAAGAGGCGGAGCCTTATATCCGTGAGGCACCCCTTCACCCATGGTGGGAAAAGGGACATTGGAGGCAAGCATTGTACGTGGGGAGAATCGCTGGTTTACGCAGAGCTCAAGGACGTTATAAAGAGGCTAAGCAGATATATAATAATCTTCTACAGGCAAACCGCGAATCGTTTGATCTCATGAAAGAACTTGGCATAACATATATTTTTGAAGGAAATCTTAAGGAAGCAGCGCCTCTGCTCGAAAAGGCTTTGGAAGGAGCTAAAAAGGAATTAGGTGAGGAACACATGAACACGGCGAATTTCAAGATTGCCTTAGCTGTGTTGCGTACGAAACAAGGAGATTATAAAGGGGCAGAATTACTGTTCGACCAGGCTCTGAGAAATATGCAGGGTAGGCTGGATGACAACCATCCTGAATTACTGAAAACAAAAAGTTATTTCGGCGTGCTTCGTCGAGAGCAGGGTTTATATGACGAGGCGGAAAAGATCCTAAGTGATGTAATTGAAAGCCAGAGTAAGAAGCTAAGCGAGGATCACCCAGATACATTAGAGTCCAAACACGAACTTGCTTTACTTTACATCAGGCAAGTAGATTATGAAAAAGCTGAGCCGCTGTTGCTTGAAGCAGCAACCGGCAGAATTGCGAAATTAAAACTTCAACATCCGAAAACACAAGATTCAATCAGGGCTTTAATTGAGCTTTACGAAGCCTGGAACAAGCCGGATGAGGCCGAAAAATGGCGAGCAAAGTTGCCTGATAGTGAGACCATAGTGCAGCAATCACAGGTTATAAATGAATAATTAGTGGTTTTTGGCCGGGACGGGTATAAAAGGGGCTTAAAATCTGCCGGTTTGGGGAGTATTTGGATTGACATGGCCTGCGGCGGTTGTTATAATGAATAAGTAGTTTTATAGCCAAAAAGGCCGAATAATATTGACGCATTAGAAAAAGGAGATTTGATGAGAAGTGTTTCGTCTATCCTGCATAAAATATTCCTGGCAATTATTCTCTGCGCATTCATATTCGTACTTTCCGGCTGCTCCAGCGAACAGATGGGCGAGACCGAAGCCGAAGGTCATAGAAGGCATGTGCGTAATCTTCGCATTAATAACCAGCAGATGATGGAAGATATCGATGCTTTTTTGCTTCTTGACAAGCCCAGCAAGCTGTCTGATAAGAGAGTCCCCTGAGAAGTAACAGAGGGCTCGTAAAGGCGCCCGGAGATGGCCTGGCAGGCAGGCTCATTGAAGAGGGGGCCGATATAATCCCGCTATTACAGGTTTTTGCTTATCCCGAGTTTCTTTATCTCTTTTACTGCCGGATGTTTTAGCTTTCGGCTTCCAGTTGATGTTCCCGAACTTTTTCCCTGATGTACTTGACTGTTCTCAGGGTAGTTTCTTTCCCGAAATCGACGCATTTGTGCATTCCGGAATTGAATGACTTAACGAATTCCTGAGAGTCGAAATTAAAGTGGGAATTGGCCGTATCGCTATACTGATAATCACTGCCTTCGGGCGGCGGCGCCAGCATGTATATCGCAGTTGCGAAACCGGCAAAATAAACAATAAACAGAAATATGAATTTTGATCTATAGCCCTTCACTATCCCCTCCTAAAAGGATAATAATATGTATAGGCCGGTTCCCCGTCCCGGCCGGTTGTATGTTTCTAAAAATATTGTAGCAAATAAAATGCGGTATTCAAAATGAAAAATGCGGAAAATGCACTATTTACCCGCCGATTGCGTCTTTTAACGCCTTACAGACGACGGCTACCTGGTCGCGGGTCAGATTATTATAAAACGGCAGGGCGATAGTGCTTTTGCAGACTCTTTCGGTTACAGGGAAATCTCCCTCTTTATACCCGTATTGGCGGGCCATAAACGGCTGGAGATGCACCGGCGGGAAATAATTGCTTACCTGGATGCTACGCTCTCGCATTCGTTCCAATATCCGATCGCGCTGCTCTCGGGAGAAATTATCCGCTAACCGGACTACGAAAACGAACCAGCTCATATCACAATCCGCGGGTTCGGCAGGCACGATGATTCGGTCCTCATCCGTCAGCATTTCCTGATACCATTTGGCGACTTGCTTTCGTTTGGCTTTGATTTGCTCTATTCGTGAAAGCTGGACTATTCCCAGCGCGCAATTGATATCGCTGAGCCTGAAGTTATAGCCCAGTCTTTCATGGCCGAACCAACCGCCGGCTTTGCTTCTTCCCTGGTTCCGAAGTGATACGCACAAATCCGCTAAAGAATCGTCGTCGGTCAGAATCATGCCGCCTTCGCCGGTGGTTATTTGCTTATTGGGATAAAAGCCAAATACACTCATTTTGCCGAAAGTCCCGACCTTTTTGCCGTTCAGCACCGAACCGAGTGCTTCGCAACTGTCTTCGATTACCGGCAGGTTGTGTTTTTGTGCTATCCGGCAGATTTTATCGAAGCCGGCGGGATTGCCGAAAATTTCTACCGGCAGAATTGCTTTTGTTTTGTCGGTGATTGCGGACTCGATTTTCGCCGGATCGATATTCAGACTTACCGGATCGATATCGACAAAAACCGGTCTTGCACCGGCCATCATAATGGATGTTACCGTAGAGATGAAAGTAAACGGCGTGGTAATCACTTCGTCGCCGGATTTAATCCCGAGCGCCAACATGCACAGGAACAGTCCGCTGGTGCCGCTGTTGACGGCAACGGCTCTTTTTGTGCCGATATAGCGGGCAAAAGCCTGCTCGAATTCCCCTAATTTTGGTCCGAGCGAGAGATTGGGACCGCGAAGCACATCACAGACCGCTTCGATTTCCTGTTCGGTAATGTCCGGTCGGGATAAATATATCTGCATAAAGAATTCTCCTGGTAAAAGAATATAAGCAGAATCGTCAAAATTGTATCGCTTGTGGCTGGTAAATCAAAAACATTTTCATTATACGACGAATCACTGTAGCAAAAGCGGCTTTGGTTTGCACTCTTAGCCCTTTTTATACACCAGAAAATTATTTATAGGACGTGCCGTTGCAGAAACCACTATTTATCTGCCGTTTATAGAATAATTGTATTTATGCATTAAACACACATCGAAATAAAACCGAAGAACAAGAGGATTATAACAACAGTGAGTATTAAATCGGTGGTGGTGGGATTAAGATATGGCAAAAGGTAAAAATGTACTAACGACAGGTGACGTGGCGAAGATATGTCACGTTGCACCTCGAACAGTTTCGAAATGGTTTGATAACGGCCAGTTAAAAGGCTATCGCATCCCCGGCAGCAAGGACAGGCGGATACCTCTGAGCGAGCTTCTTCGCTTTATGAAGGTGCATAATATGCCGACTGCGGGACTGGCGGTCGGTAAAATCCGGATCATGATAGCAGACAGCAACAGGGAAGCCGCAAAGGCACTGGCCGAGACTTTACAAAACAAGGCCGACTACGAAGTGCAGACCGTTCACAGCAATTTCGAGACGGGAGCGGTTGTTCAGAAATTCGCACCGCATGTTCTGTTGGTAAGTCTTCTGGCAGAAGGCATCGACGCCACGGACGTCTGCAGGGGTATTCACTCGAATGAAGAATCGGAAACGGTCAAAGTTGTGGCGATTGCAAATAAATTGAGCGATTCGGAGGCCGCTGCTCTGCTGCAAAAGGGCTTTGACGGATATGTCTCGTATTCTGACGATATCACTAATGTTGTTAGGAAGATAGAAGAGGTGACGGCAATTATCTATTAATCTCCTGCAGGTTTTTACCTTTGTACTTCATAAAAATCGAGAAGCGGGGGAGTATTTCGTTAGTAGGCTTTCAAACCTCGCATCCATTCAGGCCATTTGTCTTCAGTAACTCCGCCGGCCAATGTCCATTTATCCTTTGTGTTGTACTGCTTGTGCCATTTCAGCGTCCACAGTTCCTTAAGGTCAACCTTTCTGACGGACCAATCCAGGAAAACACTATTTACTGCATAATTATGTCGGTTAAGACAAACACGCCTGATTTCATTGCTTCCTGCCATGCCTGTTGTTGAACCATCGGTAGGAGGTGGCTCATCAATCGAGTGTACCCAGACATCGTACCAGAAACAATCGAGAAACAACGGTATAGTATTTGATTGTGGAATATCGAATACATACCTCCAGTAATTTTCAGTTTCCGACTCTCCAAGAGGCCGGTCACAAAGCCATTCATTGAAACCATAGCTGGCGTACATGCCGTCATCAAATTTTCCCCAGGCACAATAAGGATTTTGCCCGCCTTCCGATAATGGTTTTGTAGCCGTAGGGCACAGGCGAATCTTGTCGTCTTTGTAGTAATCTCGCACTACTGCCGGCCACCTGCCGCCACCAGTTTGGGTTTCTCCTCCGGCACCTCTTTGAAAACGGCCCTCGTGGTCTTGGGCATAAGTCATCCAAATTATGCCCCACTGGTGCATATTCGACTGGCAGGCCGCGGCCTTTGCCGATGATTTAACACGATTTAGTGCAGGCATTAAAATAGACATCAATAACGCGATGATAGCAATAACAACTAAAAGCTCGATTAATGTAAAACCTTTTTTGTAGATATGTATCCTGGAATTAGATATATGCATAATCTTTACCTCCCATTCGAAAATAGAATTTCTTGATACTCACAGAGCGGCAATGTATGATAATAATCATTGGTGATCTATTTAAATCCGCAGGTTTTTAGTCACTCATGCCTTTACAAGCCCTTGATAACGAGATGTCCAAATGGAGTATAACTTACCCCCAATTGTAACATACTCTTCACAAAGACTTTATACTGATAGTTTGTATTCAAGGCAATTAAAAAATTCCAGTCCGACATATAATCTATATTTTCATAACCCTAATATATCAGACGTTTATTTCTTAACTTCCTAATTAACGTAAATTTATTATACCTGTTATCTTTGTAAAATGAAAGTTTTTTTAGGAAAAAACCATTATTGTAATTCTATTAAAAGGGTTGAAAAGCCCATTTTTTTATGAAATAATGAGCCGCACTATGAAAGGACAATTGAAAAAAATCATCATTTCAGGCGTATTGATTTTATCGCTCGTCGGTTTTGCGCATGCCGATTTAGCTAAGCGAATAGACTCCGTCATCAACCAGTCTCTACAGGAGGGGGTCATATTTTCCATTCATGTCGTGAAAGCCGATACCGGCAACAGTGCATACGCTCATGATGCGAGAGAGCCGCTAATACCGGCTTCGAATATGAAGATTATAACCGCCGCCGCGGCATTGAGATATTTAGGGACGGATTTCGAATATAAAACGAAAGTTGGGCTTTGCGGGAACACATTGGTGATAATAGGCAGCGGGGATCCCCTGTTGGGTGATGAACAGACGGATGCTAAATATGGCCGTCAGAAAGGCTGGATTTTTGAAGACATAGCCAGGAAATTAAAGCATGACGATATAACAACTATCGGAGATATTATCGTCGATACAGGGGTATTCGATAACGAGTGCGTTCACCCAAGCTGGCCTGTTGCAGAATTGAATCGCAATTATGCATGTGAACTGAGCGGCTTAAATTTTAATCTTAATTGTGTAAAATTAAGCGCCAGGAATTCCGGCGGGCGGGTAAATATTTCGATTGAGCCGCAAACATCATTTGTGACGCTCATCAACGAGGTCAAACCGATATCGAGAGGCGACAGTTCTCTTGGGACCTATCGTAACAGTCGGCCGAACAGACTAATTGTTCACGGTGAATGTAAAAATGAGTACGGGCCGATTGAGGTTGCAATCGAAAAACCTGCCGCCTTTTTCGGTTATCTTTTGTTCGAGCACCTGACTGAGGCGTCAATACAAACAAAGGGACAGTTTATAGAAAAAGTTCTGGATGACACCAACGATTTCAAATTAATTACAGAATATAAGACTACCATGAATGATTGTCTGGCACGTTGTCTCAAAGACAGCCTTAATCTCGGGGCCGAAGCGTTTATGAAAACCATCGCCGCCGTCAATAATCCGGACAAGAAACACGGTAGCTGGGACAGGGGGCGAGAGCTTATCGGCGAATATCTTTCGGAGTTGGGTATTGACAAGGTCCGGTTTAATATCGATGACGGCTGCGGCCTGAGCAGGCAAAACAGGCTAAGTGCCGAGATTATAACAAAGGTGCTGCTGGATGTTTATAACAGCGACAACTGGAATATGTACAGGGATTCACTTGCGATAGGGGGGGTAGAGGGAACCAGCTCGATTGCGGACAATTTCAAGGAGGAAAAGTACAGGGGCAAAGTCTTAGGCAAGAGCGGGTACATCAGCGGCGTAAAATCTTTGTCAGGAGTATGCGTCACGGCAAGGGGATATTATATTTTTTCTATCCTTGCGAACGACGCGAATGGCCAAACCCGCACGGTAATCAACGATATCGCACAGGCGATAATCGATGATGCCGAGGACGGACAGAATTGAACTACATGGTACTATCTTACCACTCGGCCAGCTCACCGAGGAGCTCCTCGACCAAATCTTTCATTGTGACAATCCCAAGAGGTTTCTCGCGGCCTGCAAGACCGGCTTTGGTGACCAAGAGGATTTTCTGTTTTTCCTTCCGCATATAGTTTATCGCATCGATGACAGTCGTGTCCGTATCGAGTTTTTTTATCGGCTTGATAAGATTACGCAAATCGGAGATTATTTGTGACGAGCTTAAAGCCTCATAAATATCTATAAAACCGACGACGTTTTCGGGCTGAGATTCCGTGACCGGCAGACGAGTAAATACGGATTTTTTAAGAATGTTTAACAGGGCCGAATGGTCGGAATTAATATCGATCGTCTGAACCTTGTCAATCGGGGTCATCACCAGCCTGACACGCACGTTCGAGACTTTCACAAGGCGGTTTACGATGTCGGTTTGAACGGAGCTGAGAATACCTTCTTCGTGTGTATCCTGCAGAATGGCCTGTATCGTGTGCCTCTTTGCTGAGGAGATAACCGTTTTTGAAGTATAGGTTGAGCCGGCCAGTCTGGCAAAGAAGGTCGATATAAATTTGAGCAAGGGTATCGCTCCGCAGAAGCTCATGATTTTGTGAAATGTGTACAAAAAAGGCGCCAGGTAGGGCATCAGCAAATCCGCGCGGTATAAGAATAAGTTCTTGGGAATTGATTCCGAAAAGACAAACAGGATGGGGACGGTTACAATGGTTGTGACGATTTCTGCGGTATGTTCGGTAGCAAATTTGCTTAAGAGAATTCTTGTGATAATATTTGTGGCGAGATAATAGGAAAGATTTGTGCCTATAAGCATCGAAAGAAGCAGTCCGGAGCTGTCGTGAATACATCTGCCAAGCATGACAAAGGGCAGTTGTTTTTTCTCCACACCCAGACGTAAGCGGAGCCTGCTGAGGCGGTAGAGGCCTGTCTCCGCACCGGCGAAAAGGCCGGCCAGGGCGACAAAAAAGACGAAGGTTACAATTAGAACGACGTTATTTATCATCTGCTTGAAAAGGCTCGAATGTTAGTATTACGGTTTCTATTCGATGTTTACGAACGTTTTCCACGGTAAATTTCAGGTTCTTCAAATATGCGACATCGCCGCTTTTGGGGATTCTCCCGAGAAGGGCGGTTACCATTCCGCTGACTGTGGCTTGACGTGTCTCGGCTAAATCAATACCGAACAGCTCGGACCAGTCATGAACCGCCAGAGAGCCTGAAAGCCTGTATTCGAAAGGCCCGGTTTGTTCGATAGGCTCGAACCGGCTTGTCGTTTCTATCTGGCCGAACAACTCTTCGGCGATGTCCTCCAGGCGCACGGAGCCGGCTATGCCGCCGTATTCGTCCACGACAATCGCCATATCCGTTTTGGACTTACGGAAAAATTCCAGAAGTGACTCGACGGTTTTCTGCTCGGGGACAAAATGTACCTGCTCAACCAGCTTGTCTATCGTAACATTGTCGTTAAGTAAAAGCTGCCTCAGGTAAACAACGCCGATGATGTTATCTATTGTCCTCGCATAGACGGGAAGTTTTGTAAGGTGATTTTTTTGCATTTTCTGGTGTACTTCGTGGCTTGAGCTCGTAACCGAACATGCAATCATGTCCACTCGCGGCCGCATCACGTGACTAACTTTCAGGAATCCCAGCTCGATGACTTCCGATAAAAGTTTGTTCTCATCAGCGGTGATTAATCCCTGTTTTCTGGTTGTCTCAATTAAAGATTTGAATTCGGACATAGTGATTGTCCCGGGGCTTCGTGTCGGCCCCAGTAACAAACGCATAATCGGCTCTAAAATTAAAAATTTGAATACGAATCCGATAGGTGTAAATATCCGCAGGCAAACAAAGGCAGGCAGGGCGAATACGATACTGAGAGCTTTCGAATTGGCAAATGCTATGGATTTCGGAAGAATTTCACCGAACAGCACCAGCGCAGTAAAACTTATAAAAGCGACAACAGCACCTGCAATTGTGCTCTGCTCACTGATGCGAACGATTAAAACGCTTGACGCCGCATAAAAAAGAACGTTGACCGTCATGTTCCCGAACAAAAAGCAGTTAAGCAGTTGTCCCGGTTTATTCAGCAATCTGCCGGCTATATTTGAAAGTCTGTGTTGAGATTCCCGTAATTGTTTCTTTTGCCTGTGGGTTAGATTTGTAAAGGCGGTTTCAGAACCCGAGAAAAAAGCCGAACAACAAAGAAGCACCAGCATAAAAACGATTTGGAAAGCCTGGGCCGGCATTAGCTTTTACCTGACTGAGGTTTGGGTAAAATTATCCTGAATTTACTCCCATTGTCGGGCCTGGGTTCGGCCGAAATAAGACCGTTATGTCCTTCAATAACCCTTTTACAGAAAGCCAGGCCGAGTCCGGCGCCGGAATTTTCCGATGTTGAGTTTCCATCTTTTTTGGTAGTAAAGAACGGCTCAAAAATTCGTTCTAAATCGGCTGGTTTTATGCCGACGCCCGTATCTTTGACTTCTATTTCGACTGCGTCGTTTTTCTCATCGGCCCCGATTGACAAAACACCGCCTCGCGGCAGCATCGCCTGCCGGGCGTTTAGAATCAAATTCATTAAAACCTGCTGAATTTGAACGGGTATGGCCCAGATTGTCAAATCCTGTGGGATATTGATTTCCACTTTGATCCCATCTTTTGTGAAATCCCGGCAAAGAGAACCGAATATTTCTTCGACGAGACTTAGCAGCCCGGCATTTTTCTTTTCCTGCGTTTGATTGTTTGCCAGGGCGAGCATACTCTCCATAACGTTCGATGCACGCTCGCAATTTTGGACCGTTTTTTGGAGCGCCTTTTCACATAGGGCCTTATCGTCGAAGTTTCTTAGAGCTAAATCCGCGTATGTTTTCAACGGCGTCAGGAGATTATTAATCTCATGGGCTATCATATAGCTTACGGTGCCGATATTGGCAAGATGCTGGAGATGATTTAGCTGAGACTTTAAGTCGTTGTTTTGCTGTTGCTGATCTTTGATTTTTCTATGTAAACTAACGCGTTTTTCCGTAATACTTGACAACTTCCCGCTCCTTCTATAAAATTAAGTCCCTTATGAATTACTCTGAAAAATATATTGACTATTCGTGTTTAAATTTATTGCATATACGTATCTATATCGACTGTTAAGGCGTTTTTTCTTGAAAGATGTCGATGGCCCGGGCACGGATATATTGTGCCTTTGGCCCTCAAATTAGCAAATCAGGCCCTGAAAATGATATCAGTTACAGGTTGTCCGGTCCTGAGATATGATATACGATATGACAGGTAATCGATGAATACGCAAGGAATATTCGAAGAGCTTATAAGGATTTTGGAAGCAAACGGCGTTAAAATCCGTGAAGAACCGCTCGGGGGCAGCGGCGGGGGGCTTTGCTCAATTAAAGGGCAATGGACATTATTTGTCGATACGCAGGCCCCATCGGCCGTGATGGCGGAAATTTGTGCCGAGGCGGTGTCACAGGCGGTGGACATCGAGCGAATATATATCAAGCCGGAGATTCGAGAATACATCGAAGGTCACAGCAAACAAGCAAAGGAGTAATTGCAGATGTCGAAGAAAAAAGTGGCCGTTATGGTTGACGATATGTACCAGGTTCTGGAAGTCTGGTATCCCCGCTATCGGTTCTGCGAAGCAGGCCTGGAGGTCAATTTTATTGCAGCGGAGGCAAAAAAAGAATATCATTCGAAGGAAGGTTATCCCTGTGTGTCCGAGTTCGCAGCAGGGCGGGTAAATACCGGTGATTATGACTGTATGGTAGTGCCCGGAGGTTTTGCACCGGATTTTATGAGAAGAAGTTCCGAAGTGATAAAATTTGCAAATGATATGGTGGATGCTGGCAAGGTTATAGCCGCAATTTGTCACGGCGGCTGGCTGTTGTGCAGCACGAAGATATTTAGGGGTAAGAAAGCTACCTGTTTTATGGCAATTAAAGATGATATAATCAACGCCGGTGCCGATTACGTGGATGATGAATGTGTCGTGGACGGCAATTTGATTACGTCACGAAAACCGGAGGATTTGCCGGCTTTTTGCACGGCTATATTGAAGGCTCTGGAAAAAAGATAGGACAACACACAGGAGCATTTATGAGCAAAATAAATAAAGACAAGGATCAGGAGAAAAAACCTACGGTGCTGGTGGTTGACGACAATCAGCAGAATCTTGAACTTCTTCAGGCATATCTCGAGGACGTGGACTGCACGACAATTTCCGCCAGTGACGGATTGGAGGCATTAAGAATCGTAAACAAAAATTCTCCCGATTTAGTATTGCTTGACGTGATGATGCCGAAAATGAGCGGCTTTGAGGTTTGTAAAAGAATCAAAAATGATCCCAAAACTGCCGATATTCCCGTCATTATGGTGACGGCGTTAAGCGAATTCGGTGATATCGAGCGCGCTATCGACTCCGGTACGGACGATTTTCTAAGCAAGCCCGTGAACAAGCTCGAATTGCTGACCCGGATCAAAACGATGCTCAAACTCAAGCATCTCAGCGATAAACTCGAACGGACACTGGCATATCTTAGTGAGATTGAAAAACAGGCACAAATGGCAAAATCGGATTAATCGTTATCATATCGGATGGCAGCCGGATTGAACGGGGTGGTTTAATTTAGTAGATTCCGCTGTAAACGTCAAAATCGGTACTGCTGTTATAAAATCCTAAAAATCCACACATCAAACACAATCGCCATAAAAAATGTTGAAATTGACGGCAGGGGGATGAATTGTAAAAAACCCTGATTAATCTGCATTATTTAATTGTCGATATTTTATCTATCAACAGCGGAATCTCACGTTGCTGTAAATATTCTTATAACTTGATGCGAGCGGAGTATGAGTCAATTACTGGAAATTCTCGGCAGGGCGATAACGGTCGATACATCTGATTTGATATTGCATTGGTTGAAAACGGTCATATTCTCCGGAGGATGTGAAGATTCCGTACAACGCCGTCATTTGGATACCGTAATCGAGCTGATGGGGCAGAAAAAACCGGATGCGGCGACCGAACAACTTCGAAATTATCTCTTCGAACACCCATCATGTACTTGCGGCCGTATGGCGGCGGCGGCGATTAATCTGCATAATAACCGGCTCAACGAAGCGATAAGAGAGCTTAATTCGGTCTATATGCGCCGGCCGAATAATACAATGGCTCTTTATGCACTCGGGTACTGCTACGAACGGCTCGGCAAAGAAGCCCAGGCCGCGGAATTTTATCAGGACTGTATTAAATTCAAAAAACATCTGCAGTTGCCGGCACAGCGATTGGCCGCAGTTTATTTCAAAAATATGCAATATGATAAAACCACAGAGCAATATCAGTTATTGAATGAGGAATATCCCGACGATATATCAACACTTATCACATTGGGGCATTTGTATATCATAAAGGGAAAATACACGAAAGCAATCGAGACGTTTAACAAGGCGATTCTGATGCACCCGGATAATTTTTCATCTCAGGATTACGAATTGGATCAGCTCATTGCCGAAGGACGTCTTGATGAGGCGCTGCAGTATCTCGATTATTTAATGCAATCCGAAGAAGACAGGCCCGACTTGCTTATGAAACAAGCGGATATCCTCCGAATGCTGGGTTCCACGGAAGATGCTGTTTCCCAATACGAGCAGGCAATTTATATGTGTCCGGACTTCCTTGAAGCAACAATAAAGCTCGGAACACAATATCTGCAGTTACGACATGATAATCTTGCCGCCGAACTATTTAACAGGGCCGTTGAGATAAACGACAAGATTATTGACGCTTATATCGGGCTTGCCATCTCACAAAAACTTGCCGGTTATATTACAGATGCTCTTGGTACGTTATCATTGGCGGCAGCGATTCAGCCGAACAGCTCATTGTTATTTTCTGAGATGGCCTCTTTGCGGTTCAAACAAGGAATGCCTAATTGCAGGCCTCTGTATGATGATATGAGCTCCAATGCAATATCGGAAGCTGTAATAGCGACACACCAGCATGAAATATCTCTACGACCTCAGAATCCTGATTTATATTATCGCCTTGGTATTCTTATGATGGGCGTTGGCAGAATTTTAAAAGCCATCGAATCGTTTGAAACAGCTATTGACATCAATCCTCTATATTCAAGGGCTCGAAGCAAATTGTCGGTTTGTTTGTATCAAACAGACCGCAAATCCGATGCTTTGAATATTCTTTCCGATCATGATTTTATTAATGCAGATACGCTTGAGCTTCATTACAAAACAGCATTACTTTACTGCGATAAGATAAAGTTCGCATCATCATTGTTTAATCTCGAACGATTTTTGGAAAATAACTTTGCCTGTCCGGATGCTTCCGTAAACGTATCGATTGTCCTTCAAAACCTTGGATTATTAGACAGGGTAACAACCATGTGGGATAATATTTCTGATATGGCCGGCAATTGTGTGCAAATAAAATGATTCTTTTTGTCTAAGACCCCGGAGATATCCCGATTATTAAAATCCAAGCTTACCGGCTAAAAAAAAGGCCTGAATGAAACATAACATATATTATAAGACGTTATAAATCTATGTTTTTCTATCAGGATCTTTTAACGTCTTATTTACCTAAACATGTTACGACATGCAAAGTTTATCATTCCGCCGTAATTTCAGCCAAAGCAACCGTATAAGGCCCCAATTGTATTGCCAAATCACGTGTGTATGGAATTGTATCCTCGACGAGTTTTATTTTATCAGGATTTTCAATTGAGCAGGCATCTCTGAGACCGGTCCTCAACGTATAAAGCTTAACATTAGCCTTTTGAGGCACCAAAGAACCCTGCAGACGAGTTAGTAAGATATTCTGCTTATCCTCATAATTAACAGCCTTAATGACTATACGCTTACCGTCGGAACTGCCGGTTGCAATGGCATCAACAGTACCGGGCTTCCAATCTTCCGGTTTAATCTGTGAGATATCATCGAAGAAATCTTTCCGGTTATTAATATCTCTAAATGAACCGGTAGTCGAAGAAAAATGCTTTTCAGCATAATGCTCACTAAACAGCTTTTCAACAAGGTAGCCCGAACCAGGAAACCAGGAAAAATGGTCATGATAGATAAATGCCGTCCATGTTGGGTCATCGGTCGTATTTCTCATAAGTAAAGCCGGACAACTCATTTCCAGCTCTGGGCTGAGCTTTTCATAAATGATTAAACTGCCGGCTGCATGAAGTCCGGCGCGCCAGTCGTAAGAACGGGAGAGATTCCACTCAAGAACGGCTACTTTAATTCCAGGATGTTTCGAGATACGAATATAATCCCGCAATTTCACAAGGTAATCCTGTATTCTCATAAGACCCGTCTGGAAATTTTCAGGCTCGTATTCATAATTATGACATCCTAAGATGTCGAAGTTGTCTCCGGCGATATCGATAATCTTCTCACTCCAGACCATATCGTTGGAACGTTTTTGGCCGCATGCGACAATTCGGGAATTGGGAGCGATTTTTCTCAGTCTGCCGCCGTAAACATTTACGATTTCCGCATATTCTTCTGGTGTCAATCCATGGTTCATCGGCTCGTTGTCTATCTGGAAATAAGGAATATTATATGGTTCGGGATGCCCGTTGGACGCCCGAATTTTTCCCCACTTCGTCGTGGCTGGATCAATGAGATAATGCACCCAATCCATGGCATACCTGACCATACCCGTATCGGTACTTGTCGCAGCCAAAACGATCATAGGTTCGGTATCGAGTTGTCGGCAAAGCTCGAGAAACTCTTCCGTGCCGAAGCCGTAGTAATCCGAATATCCTCCCCATATTGTATTCGGATGGTATTTACGAGAAACTTTCGGGCCAATACCGTCTTTCCATTTATATATGGAGGCAAAAGAGCCGCCCGGCCAGCGTATAAAAGGTGGATCTAAATCACGAAGAGCCTGAACAAGATCGGGACGCAGCATACCGTTCTTACGAATATCAGCCCGCATCATCGATATAAAATCCAGCAAGACAGCGCCGTCACCGGATGCCGTGATTTCAACCAGCGCTTGTGTATCTGTTTTTTCACAGGAAAAAGAGTAAGCGGCCTTCTGCCAATTTCTGCCTGATGTCCTTAGCGGCACTTCGGCAATTACACTACCGCCGGAATCTTTTACCCAGAAAGTCACCTGTACCGAACCTTTTTCAGGCTTTAGCCAGATCGAGCCGTTGTAAGTAAAACCGTTTTGAAGGTAAACGCGACCCTGACGAATACCGGCTTTGCCGTTATTGACTTCGATCCGTATGCTTTTTTCGCCGCTTTCGAACTTCACATCCGCTGTCCGGACATTGTCATTATCTGCGAAAGATTCCCAGTAAGTCTCAAAATCATTACCTTCGAAACCCTGCCCGCGGATTTGCTCGGCGAAAAGACCATCGACAACCGAATGGTTGATGTGTTCGAGGAAATGTCCGTAAATGTCCTTATCAATATTTCCCATGACCCGGTCGGTATCGACTAACAGAACAGCAACACCGGGCCCCCCTGCTGTCGCATAGCAAGCCTCTTCAGGGCAAAAACTCAACCACAGGGAAATAGCACATAGTAAAACAATAACAGACTTCATTTTGAGTACCTCACAGTGCAGTTTTAAGTTAATCCATGCCTGAAATGACATCATATCATTCCTTTATGTATATGATTCGAGAGAACGACAAAATGAATAAACAATGTCAAAGCTATAGTCCCACAAAAGGATTGGATGAATCTCGAAGTGACAAAGGTCTGCCTAAGACTTCGTAATACAGAATCGCCCTTTTGAGCGAATCAGAATCGGAAAAATCCAGCAAATATTGTGACATGGGTACTTCTGCTGTAACTTTTTGATAAGATGGTACGATATCCTTATCAGCATCGGCGGTAAAATCAGGCAATTTTTCAATATCCGGTTCGATTTGTGTTAATTCGTTAAATTTCGGATCTAAGGATTTTTTTTGCAGCAATAATTTCTGTTTTCGCAATTGACTCATCTTTTGGCGCAAAACATATTTATCTGCTCGGGATTTGGCAGAAAGCCCGGGCTTAACCTCTTGTGGGGGAGATTTTTTGAATGTTTGTTGACTTATCGAACGTTGCTGATTAACCGAATCAGGAATAAATGAACCCAGGATTTTCTCAAGAATTATTTCACCGGGGTTCCTTTTAGCCGCCGAAGGGCGAGCAGCATCATCGCGAGGTAATTGTCTGTTTTTCTGCCGTTTAGCTTGTTCGGACTTTACCTTTACGATTCCCCCGATTAACCAGAAAGCCGCAAGTACAACGAGAAATAGAATATTCATCCATTCAAAGTCTTCGTTTTGGGCAATTATAAAAAGTTGTAAAAAGGAATAATTCATGATCATCTAATTTTATAATCTATAAAATTTTATTCTTTATCTTTGGACTTCGGTTTCGCGATTGAATCCCGCATCGAAGTATCTGCCATAATATTTTTCATTCTATAATAGTCCATGACACCGAGATTGCCCTTTTTGAATGCGTCCGCCATTGCCAAAGGCACCTTCGATTCGTTTTCCACGACTAGTGCACGCATTTCCTGCTCGCGTGCAACCGCCATAGCGCGTCGTTTTTCCGCCTCGGCTTTCGCCCGGCGCATATCGGCCTCGGCCTGGGCGGCCTGGAGCTGGGCACCGACGTTCTCACCTACATCGACATCGGCGATATCAATGGATAAAATCTCATAAGCCGTTCCGGCATCAAGCCCCTTGGCGAGAACCGTTTTTGAAATATTATCCGGGTTCTCTAAAACGCTTTTGTATGTCATTGCACTACCGATAGTGGTAACAATTCCTTCACCAACGCGAGCGATAATTGTCTCTTGAGTGGCGCCGCCTATGAGTCTTTCGATATTTGCCCGGACGGTTATGCGAGCCTTTGCTTTCAACTGGATGCCGTCCTGGGCCACTGCATCTATCGTGCCTCTGCTCTTCGCAGGATCGGGGCAATCGATCACCTTGGGATTGACGCTTGTCTGGACGGCTTCGAGGATATCGCGGCCCGCCAGGTCAATTGCTGTAGCCGTTTTCAGGCTCAAGTCAATATTTGCCCTGTTTGCGGCCACCAATGCTCGTACGACATTGGGAACCCGACCGCCGGCCAAATAATGGCTTTCCAGATCTTTTGTAGTTAATTCCAAGCCCGCCTGAATCGCGGTTATCTTGCTGATGACGATGGTTCTGGCATCGACCTTCCTCAACCACATGCCGATGAGCTCGGACAGTCGAACGTCGGCCCGGGAAAAATACGCCTGAAGCCACAGCCTGGCGAACTTTATACCTAAAAGTAATGCTATAAAAGCAACAACGCCAACGATTAGTAAAACAACGATCAAGCCGATTTCACTCCCTTGGGTTTCACCAGCTCCTAAGATTATATTTGTTAAATTAAGCATATCCTTTACCCTTTCAAGAATTATCCTCGATTATGCGAACGGTCAACTGGGTACTCTCAACATCGATAACCTTGACCTTCTTGCCTTTATTAACATACCCGCTTTCGGCTACACATTCAATCTTTTGTCCCGAAAAATCGCACATTCCGACCGGTCTTAGCGGCGTCAGAACGATACCCTCGGCACCGAGCATCTCTTTGAGCTGGGCCGTATCGGGTATTGCATCGCCCTGCTGCCGCTGCGGCGGCGAAAGTGTTGCGTTTTTGCCGAATCTCGTTTTGGGGAATATTTTATAAGCAATGATTAAGACCGACGGTATCATTATTGCTGCAAAAGCAACTCCTATCCATCCGGCGGTTGTGCTTCGATTGAAGAATAATATAATTCCTCCGACAAGACAAGCCAGAGCAACGATGCTGATTAGTCCGCCGCTTGGAACAAATACTTCGGCTATAATTAATATCGCGCATGCCAAAAAAAGAAAAACAGCAAGTACAAGCATCCAGTCCATTAGCTTCTTCCTTTGATTATTTTATTACGGCCTTGACGATTACTCTGTTTCCGTGGATTTCAATTATTTCAACTCTGGTTCCTATGTTCAGAAAGTCACCTTGAGCAACCACATCCACTATAGCATCCCCGAACCGGGCTTTTCCCGTGGGTCTGAGTGTCGAGATAACCTCACCCGTATCACCGATTTTCACGCCGGCAGTTTTACTTTCCGGCAGAGCGGTCATACTAACGCGCATCGGAATATTATGTTTTGCAGCGGCCGGGACAAGGATGAGTCCACCGAGGAATGGAATTTTCGGCAGATATTTCGACAGCAACCATGCCAATACGACAAATCCCACAAATCCCAGAGACAACCCCAAAACTCCCTGAGAGAAATAACTCCAGTCAACGGCATCTTCCGGCCAGGGTAATTTATCCGGCTGATTTTTAACGAGCATTCCGAATAAGCCGACAAGTATGAAGACAATACCGGTAATACCTGCAATCCCGAAACCAGGTATAATTAAAAATTCGATTAATAGCAGAATAATCCCTGTAATGAACAGCGCCACTTCCACCCAGTTTGCCATGCCGATAAGATATTTGCTGCCGATTATAATAGCAAAACATATAGCCGCCACAAGACCGGGTAATCCCAGGCCCGGGGAATTAAATTCGACATAGACACCCAATAAGGCAAGCATAACAAGTATTGCCATAACGGCAGGCGAGTTTAACCACCTGACCATCTCTTCCGACCATGTAGTCTTAAGTAACATCGGTTCACCGGTAAAACTTACGCCGTCACGCTCGGCTAAAAAACTAAGGACCCCCGCTAGGTCCTGAACCGTTGCCCTGGCTATGCCGTATTCTAAAGCCTGAGAAGCGGTCAGTGTTAAAAGCTCGTTATCCTTGACAACCAACTCTTTGTTTTCCAGATCATAAAGGTTCGGGTCTTTGGGCAGTTGGTCGCTTTCGTAAAATTCGAATTCACCCGTTTGCAGATTTTTAAGCCGGTACACTTCTGTTTGCATTGTGACCATGGCTTTAAGCAAAGCCACGGGATAGCCGTTTGCTTCCGCCGCTCGGGTGAAGGCGGCACGTGTGAAACTCTCGGTTTTCTCCCGTTCGACACCTTCGAGCTTACTACCTATGGCAATAGGGGCACAGTCGCCTATGGTGGTGTTTTCCCGCATGATAATGTCCCGGCAGGAGACGCTTATCATTGCACCGGCCGATATTGCTTCGGTGGTAACATACGCTACGGTATGGGCTTTACTGCTGATTTGGGGAATATCGAGGATCAAATATTTGGCTATATCGTCTGCAGACTGAAGAAGCCCTCCGTATGTGCCGATTTCGAAGATCAGGTAGTCAGCTCCTCCATCGAGGGCGATCTTCGTCCTGCGTTTGATGGATTTGTATAGTCCGTCATCTATCATGTCTTTACAAACAATCACCGCCGCTGTTACACTTGGTTGATTTGTACCGGTTTCATTCGGTTCGTCACCCAAAGCCCAACCCAGCAGCAAAAGCAGGCAAGGCAGAATAATTGCTATTTTTCGAAGTGAGCTTTTCATAACGCCAATTCTACTACTATTTCGATGGTTTGACAACAGCAAGTTTTAAGGATTGGTCGATAATTTCGGCTTGACCCCCTCCCATTGTAATCCGCCAATAATAGCCTGGGCTATATTCGTGAGGTGGTCGCCGATTTTTTCTATATTATCAACCAGGTCGATGAATATCAGGCCTGTTTCGGCTGAGCAAATGCCGTTACTCATGCGATCGACATGACTTCGGCGAAAATCGATTTGCATTTTATTGAGTTTCGCTTCTTTGGCCAGGGCCGATTTCGCCGCCTGAATATCATCATGTTCCAGAGCCGCTATGATATTGTCGAACATCTGGTCTATATCTGTTCTAAGCTGTTCGGCTTCGGCCATTGCAGAATCGCTAAAGGAAAGTTTCTGGTCGATCTTACGTTGAGCGATTTCGACAATATTGACGGCATGGTCCCCGATACGCTCGAGGTCATTTATCGTATGAAGCAGAACAGGCAGCCGGATAGATACCTCATCCGATAGTTGTACCTGTGAAAGAGCGGATAAATATGTTGTTATCTCGATTTGAAAGGTATCGACAAAATCTTCTATCTCCATGACCGAAGCCAGTTTTTTCCTGTCATCCTGTAGAATTCCCTCGACGGCGCGCGTAAGTGCCCTCTTGGCTGTCTCGGCCATGCGAATGATTTCGCGTTCCGTCTGTTCCAGTGCGATAACAGGTGTTTCAAGGAGGTGTTTTTCAAGAACGACAGGTCTGACCAGCGCCTCGCTTGGTTTTTCCGGGACCAGCTTCCAGACAATTTTTGCCAAAAAGCCCGACATTGGTAAAAAGACCGCGGAAGTAACAACATTGAAGATTGTATGTGCTATGGCGATTGATGGTGCAATCGTATTACGTCCCAATTGCCAGGGAGAAATATACAGGACAAAAGCCCCGAAAAGACCGAAAAGAACAAATGGATATGCGATCGCAGATCCAAGCGTATTAAATATTGTATGTGCCCAGGCCGCTCTTTTTGCGTTTCGATTTGCCTGTAATGCTGCGATTTGGGCTGTTATTGTTGTCCCGATATTACTGCCAAGAACAAATGGTATTGATACATTAAGTGCTGTCTGCCAGTTTGTACCGAAAGCGCCACCTATAGCCAGCAATTGTACAATAGCAATAGACGCCGAACTGCTTTGAACCAGCATTGTAACCACTGCACCGGCTAAAATTGCCAGAAGGGGTTTATCACCAAGAGAGATGAAAATTTCCTGTACCTTAGTGCTTTTTTCCAATGGGCTAAAGGCCTCTTTCATAAAATCAAGGCCAAGAAATAATATCCCCAAGCCGAGCAGGATTTGCCCGATACTTTTTGTTTTTCTTGTTTTACCCAAAACACTCAGGAGGAATCCTATCCCGACAGCGGGAAGGGCATAGATTGTAATTTTCAAGGCACCGATTCCGGATATTGACACCAGCCACGCTGTCGCTGTTGTCCCAACATTTGTACCGATGATGACATTTATTGCCTGTTTGAGGGTAAGAAGACCTGCGTTGATAAAACCTATAACCATGACCGTCGTAGCCGAACTGGATTGCACCAATGCGGTAACACCCGCCCCGACAAGGAAGGCCACAATTGCCCTCTTGGTCATTGATTCGAGGATATTTTTAAGTTTTTGACCGGCGACCTTTTTCAGACCGTCGGACATCAATCCCATACCGAATAAAAATAATCCCAGCCCTCCAACTACACCGAAAATTATATCTTTAATCATACTGTTATTTTCGTAAGAGAAAAATACTACTATCTGAATCGCTAACTACTTTTTAACCCAATCAGCATTTACAAACTTTCCTGATTACAACGTGCTTTTACATGATTAATCTTCTTAGGTCAAGCTCAGGCTTCAAGATTATTCTTTGCGAGAGAATTCACTGCTCGTTAATGTCAGGCTTATGCGTTTTGTGAACCTTAAATTCTGCTCCGTCCCATTGCAGACCACCCACAACCGCCTGTGCGATATTCGTGAGGTGGTCGCCTATTTTTTCAGCGTTGTCCACTAAATCGATGAATATCAATCCACTTTCTGCACTACAAATGCCTTCCGCCATACGACTGACATGGCTGCGACGAAAGTCTATTTGCATTCTGTTGAGGTTATTCTCACTTGCCAAGGCCGATGTTGCTGCCGCAATGTCATTCTTCTCCAGAGCGTATATAATACTGTCACACATCTGCTCAATCTCTGTTTTCAACTCGTTAATCTCACCTAATGCCTTGTCACTGAACGACAGCTTCTGCTCGATCTTGCGTTGGGCTATCTCAACGATATTCTCGGCGTGATCGCCGATTCGTTCCAAATCGTTGATCGTATGCATCAGCACCGGCAGTTCAGTCGACATCTCTTCGGAAATCTCCTTTTCGGATAAAGCCGCAAGATATGACGTAATTTCATACTGAAGATTATCAGTCACTTCCTCCATCGTTCGCGCCGCCTCAAGCTTTTTTCTATCGTCAACAGCTACCCCCTCGATTGCCCTTATCACCGCTCTTTTTGCTACTCGTGCCATTCGCACTATCTCTCGTCGTGCTTGTTGAACCGCCAGCTCAGGTGTCGCCAGCAGGTGACGTTCTAATACCGTCGGACGAGCCATTAAGTCACCCGCCTTCTCCGGCACCAGCTTGATTACAATTTTTTCCAGAATACCTGTAAGAGGCAGGAAAAATATTGCCTCAAATAATTTTATCATCGTATGAGCAATCGCAATAGATCCACCGACAGTCTCGGCTGTGAGTTCCCACGGCGAAATCACATCCACCAATGAATGTATTGGTCCGATGAACCAGTAACAAATACCTGCACCTATGACATTGAACATCGTATGGGCCCACGCCGCGCGTCTTGCATAGAGATTAGCCCCTAATGCTGCAAGCTGGGCTGTTATCGTTGTGCCGATATTACTGCCCAGAATGAATGGTATCGATACCTTGAGAGCAACGTCCCAGTCGGTTCCGAATGCCCCGCTCATTGCAAGTAGTTGAATGCTCGCAACAGCCGCCGAACTGCTCTGTATTAACATTGTCACGATCATCCCCGCCAGAATAGCAAGAAGCGGTATATCCGCGATCTTCACAAAAAATGCATGAGTCCGCTCGCTGTTTTCCAAACCACCAAACGCACCCCTCATATAGTCTATCCCGATGAACAGGATACCGAAACCCAGGATGATTTCTCCCACGTTTTTTGTCGTACGCGTCCGCCCGAATATATGCATACCGAAGCCGATTGCTATCGCAGGCAGTGCGTATGTTGTGATTTCAATATGAAATCCGGATATTGAGACCAACCACGCTGTAGCAGTCGTCCCGATATTTGTCCCTATTATTACTGAGATCGCCTGCTTCAGAGTCAACAGCCCTGCGTTCACAAATCCCACGACCATAACTGTTGAAGCGGAGCTCGATTGGATCAAGGCCGTGAGGCCTGCTCCAACTAAGCAGCCGATAACACGATTTTTCGTCATTGACTCGAGAACGCCCTTGAGCTTCTTGCCTGCCGCTTTCTTTAGACCCTCTGACATAAGGATCATGCCAAACAGGAATAATCCCAATCCCCCTGCTGTCCCGAGAATCATGTCCTTTATCATGCTGCATTCCTGAAAAGATAATTTGTCGGATTGACATAGACAACACTTTTTTGTGCTTGTGTTTGCTTGTGCATTTGTTTGTCAGTCATTTTGCGGTCGTTTTATCGTTTTTGATTTATACGGTCATGCTAAAAACATAAGGTGGATAATCGAAACTAACACCCCTATGTCAGAGAGCAAAGAATATCGATCCCCTGCCTGATTTTTTCGTCAGTGGTTGCGTAACTTACCCTGAAGTGCGTATCTTTTTCACTGAATACATTGCCGGGAATAATCAACACGTTGTTGGCGATTGCTTTTTCCACGAATTCGGTCGCTGTTGTTCCGTCCGGCGCTTTTACGAACGCATAAAATGCACCGCCCGGTCTGGTAAGCTCGAATTTGTCCTTGAGGCCGTCGTAAAGCAGGTCCCTTTTACTCCGATACAAATCGATGAATTCACCGATATCATAATCCATCGCCGTAATTGCTGCCTTCTGGAAAGGCGCTGGCGCGCAGACAAACGTATATTGTTGAATCTTGGTCATATTTTCTATAATATCTTTAAGAGAGTTATGAACTGCGACATAACCCAGCCGCCAGCCGGTCATCGCACACGACTTGCTGAAACCACGCAACAGGAGTGTCTTTTCATAGAAACCGGCTATGCTTGGACAATCGCCGTCGTAGCAGAACTTCTCATAAATCTCGTCGCTTAAGATCAGTACATCCTTCTCGGCGGCAATTTGAGCCAAAGCCTCGATTTCCTGTTGTGAATAAGCGGCACCGGTCGGATTGCACGGCGAATTCAGGATGATCATTTTGGTTTTTTCCGTGACGGCATCGGAAATTTTCCGGACAGGCAGCCTGAAATCCGGATAGCTGTCAACAAAGACGCACTTTCCGCCCAACATATTGATTAAATGCTTATACATGACGAAGTACGGGTCTGGGATGATTATTTCGTCACCCGGATTGACAGTTGCCAAAAAAATCAAAAGCAACCCTCCGCTTACGCCGCTGGAAACAATTACAGCGGGTTTTTCCCAGCCGAATTCGTTTCGAACCTGTCCGGCGATCTTCTCCAATAACAGATCGTCTCCTGCTGTTTGCGAATATTTATTATACCCCGACCGGATGGCATTTATTGCAGTTTCCTTGAGCTTATCCGGCACGTCGAAATCCGGCTGACCGATCGAAAAATTCACCGGGTCTTTTAAAGTAGCAGCCAGGGCGAAGACTTTACGTATCCCGCTGGCATCGATTTTGCCGGCTCTGTCTGCTATTATCTTATTCATTGGGCGGTATCATAACCGGGTATTTAAATAAAGCCAACTCTAAAATCCGGCAAAATTGTCTTGTATGCTGCTAAAAACGTTCGATGTATTTCTTCCTGATGATTTACGGGAAAATTCCATTACATTCTCCGGCACGGCCGACACGGCCGACGAAGAACTATCATCACCCATGCCCGGTCGAGGTTTGCTCTTCGGGATCCGGCTCCCCGCTCCAGGCCCCAACGACGTCACAAACCAAAGACTTTGTTCCGACATTCGCTAAAAGAATCGGCCCGAGCGTTGATAAAGCACTCTTTTGATCCATCCATTCCGCCGGATTGTGGAGGTATTCCAGTGCCTGGGCCACATCGATCCGGTCCTGTTCGAGCCAGTTATGAATCATAAAGTTCGGAAAACAAACGCCGATTCTGGCCGCTACATCCTGCAGCAATTCAGGCCTGCCGCCGCTGAATTCAAGACGTGTCCTTCTAAAACGCTGGACGCTCCCGTCTCCGAGAAGGTAATTGATTTTATCTTTGTGTGCCAATACAGGCTGGTCCCCCAATTGGACGTAGTTTCCGAATCCGTCAAGGTCATTATTAAACATATAAGATATCGGAGCTTCTTTCTCTATGCAGCCCCACTTGTCTGCGAAATGTTCATAGGGACGGAGTCCATCGGGTAATCGAGACGATGGGCAAAAAAATATGTGGTCGTTGTCATTCGGCACTGGCAGTATGCCGGAAGAAATCAGGTATCCCAAATTGACATGTTGATATGGCTGCTCTTCGTTATTTAATTGTTCGGTTCTCTGGCCCCAGACGTCCCAGGCGATACTGCAATCACCGGGTATGAGCTTATCGTCATTATCATTAGCATAAATATAGATGGACTGGCCGATGGAATGCAGGTTTGCCATACATGCCGCTCGTCGAGATTGCTCGCGGGCCTGACCTAAGTACGGCAATAAGATTCCCATCAGTAATGCGATAATAGAAATTACCACGAGTAATTCGACCAGTGTAAAAGCGGATTTTTTTCGATGTCGCATTGCTGAAATTCCTTTTATTCTTTTAGATTATTATACTTTCCTCGAAGCCGAAATAAAAAGAAAAAACTGTTTTTTGGGGGATATATGCTATAATGAACGGATGCAGGTTAATTGAACAATAAATCTCGGCCGACTCAACACAAATTACAATAAGCTGAAAGGTATTTTATGAGTAGTATCCTGCGGGCTGTGTTATTGAGTTACTTCAAGGATATTTCCACGAAGGCAAAAATTATTTTAGCCGGTTTCGCAGCGGTGTTAATTATTTTGTTGGGTATTTTGTTGTTCAGAGACGGTAGCCAGCCCCCTACTTCTGCTGTACCGCAGGGCATTGCGAACCTTTCCCCGCTTTCAATAACCGATGCCAACGGAATCACATGGTCTCTTGAGCCTGTCAGGGGCCAGCCGCTCTCGCTTATTAACGAAAGCGACAGGAAGCCGGGGCTGCCTCTGGTTATTAAGACAAACACGGTAAAAATTAACGAACAAACCATATCCATCGGCCTATCCGTTGAGGGGCAGGCAGGTGAAAAATATATTGCCGGTGTAATGAAAGGCCGATCGATAGAGTCCCAGCCGATATTCAGGATTCTTGATGAAGAAGGAAGGACTTTGGCAACAGGCAGGTTCGAATATGGTTGAGGCTCCATGTGCAGGTACTCGTGGCGAGTTCCGGCCGGTTTCAAAGGCAAATTCTGCGTACAGGTCAAAGCTAATTTAGGCCCCTTCCAGGCAACACAGGAGCAAAACTGGCACACCATACAATGATAAAAATGCCTTAAGTGCTGTTAATTACCTGTTTGTTGATAATATTAAGGTCAAATAAACCCTAAAACGGGACTTTTTGCAATTCGATGGTGCCCAGCACGGGCTTTGTTCGGAATGCATTCGAACGTGTCCACTATAACTTTCTAACCCCGGCGACCAAGATGCCTGGACCATATTATATCAATTCCCCATCATTTGAAGATTCCACGGCCTTTTGTTTAGCCATATTAAAGAAAGATATTTCTATAATTTACGCCATATTTCTCATTTTTTCCATTTTTTCTTTTTGACATTCACATGTCAATCTGGTAAACGTGGCTTAGTGGTAAAAAGGGTAATTAGGATAATTTTCAGGATTACCTTCCGAAATTTCCTTTTGTCTCCACAGCGGGTTTGCCTTTTTGGAGGAGGAGGATGAGGAGGAGAATGAGAAGATAGTTGTGAAAGTTTTTTCGCCTGTCTAAATGACAGATCACACAATGGCCGGCCCGGTCGTCAACGGGGGAGTTGAAACGGGCGGCTGGACCGGCTGGCAACCCGCAAGATCAAAAAAAAGAGCCGCCCTCCTCCGAAGACGACTCTTTTCATATTCCTGTCTTTGTTTTTTTTAATCCTGGGACTGCTCGATTTCCCATGTGTATTCGATGTTGCCTTTGGTTTTGCCGGTTGAATCGAACTCGGTATAAGTCATTTTAATCTGCTCGAAATTTAGTGTCACTTCCTCACCGGGGACATCATCGCTCTGGGAGGCAACACCGACTACATAGGATGTGACCAATACGTTCTTCAGCTCGTAGGCCAGATATGTCACACGACTTGTGCCGAAGGCCTGTGCGGTCACATGAATTTCGACCGTTGGATAAACAGTACCTTTACATACCGCCTCGGCCAGCTTCGGGCTGATTTTGTCGATGGTCTTTACAATTCGAATGTCTTCGAATATAGGGCTCACTTTTTGCCTTAGCAATCCTGAGCTGGAGATTGACATGCTGTGTGTCTGGTCTAAGGAGATTACTTCACACCAATGTCTGTGATTTTCATCCAGCACCTCTCCGTCAAGCCCCTCAAATTTTATGTATATATCGCTGGGCCCCTTGTTTGTTTCCGGAACAAACTCAACGGAAGCCTCGACAAAATCGACCATGTCGTAAACACGTTCGGTGGGAGCTATTGCCTCACTGGCTGTAGTGGAACTCTTTGTTCCTACGGCGGCAAACAGCATGAATAAAAATAAACCGACAAGGGCCGATATACTAACGATTTCATTTATACTGTAACGCCTTTTTTTCATTGCTTATCCCTTTCATCCGGTTTGACATTCCGGTCAAAGACCCCAAATGCCAAAGAAATATCGGCAAAATTACTTCGCAGGATAAGTACTGGTTTTCTTTTTTCCCCCTTTTATGGCATGATAGAGCCTTATTTCCGATAATAGCCTGTTGTTACCACATATACAGGCTCCAGATTGTCCGGCAGCGATAAAACATTTGAAACCGAGACATCGTCGAAGGCCCCAACGGCAACTGATCCAAGGCCGAGCGATTCGGCCTGGAGATGGATGTTTTGAGCGGCGTGCCCGGCCTCTATATACACGTAGCGGGTGCCCCGTTTGCCGTAATGGCCGGTGGTCCGGCTGAATTCGGCGGCGAAAATAAATATCAGCGGAGCCTCGCGGATAAATTCCTGTCCCAATGCCGCCGAGCAGAGTTTACCTCGCAGGTCGATTTCGGAAAGCTGTTCGAGAGCATGTTTGCCGGGCAGGTAATGAAACAGGCCGTCGGCAGTAACGATGAAAAGCTCCAGAGGATACGTTGCCCCGGCCGAAGGTGTGGTTCGGTATTTAACACCGGGCTGTTGTCCCTGGGCGGCCCAGGCAAGTTGACCGATTTGTTCGAGACTCAGCGGCTCCGGCAGAAAATCCCGCCGAGAACGCCTGGATGCTATCACCTGCTCCAGTGACATCGAACCTTTTGTATTCGGTGGAGCGAGTTTTATTATCACTTTCATTCCTGTATCTAAGGTCTTTTGACTTTGACAAAGCTTTTGATTTTCGCGGGAGAGAAAGTATTGAGCACATCGGCTTTTGTCACCCAGCCGCGACCGGCTGTCGCCACGCCGAAACCCATCAGGCCGAGTTGTCCCGTACTGTGGGCGTCTGTCCCGATGACAAGTTTTACGCCCGCTTCGATTGCCATTTTGGAGTGCGTGTCCCTGAGGTCCAGACGCATTGGATTGGCGTTGACTTCCAGGGCCGTGTGGGTCTGGGCGGCATGTTCAATTACGGCGGCGATATCCAGGTCCATCGCTTCACGCTGGCCGATTAATCTGCCTGTCGGGTGAGCGATGCAGTTTACGTAGGGATTATCCATCGCTTTTAACGTTCGTGTCGTCACCTTCTGCCGCGGGCTTGCAAGGCCGGAATGGATCGAGGCCAGTACAAAATCCAGCTCGGCGAGCAGCTTGTTATTGAAATCCAGAGAGCCGTCGGCAAGGATATCCACCTCAGTACCTGCCATGATGTTGATGCCCTTGATTTTTTCATTGAGTTTTCGAATTTCTTTGATTTGCCGTGCCAGTCTTTTTGCCGTCAGGCCGTTGGCAATCGCCGATGACTTCGAGTGGTCCGTAATACAGATGAATTTATAGCCCAAATCTTTTGCAGCTTCGGCAAGCTCGACAATTTCACAATTGCCGTCGGAGGCGGTCGTGTGCATGTGGAAATCGCCCTTGATATCCTCGAATCGAATCAGTTCGGGTAGGGAATGATTCTTCGCTGCTTCGACCTCGCCGCGGTCTTCGCGAAGCACCGGCTCGATATAATCGAGTCCGAGCCTGTGATAAATCTCCTGTTCGGTCCGCCCTGCTATCATCCTGTTACCTTTGAACAGGCCGTATTCATTGAGCTTGAGTTTCTTTTTTACGGCGATTTCCCGCAGCCGAACGTTATGTTCTTTCGAGCCGGTGAAATATTGTGCAGCAGCGCCGAAACTTTTTTCCGGCACGACGCGAACATCGACGTGCACCGGCGTAGTCTGAGTCTGGATAATCGCCGAGCCTTTTGTCGGACCGGCTGCTAAAACTTCCAGCACAAATCCGGCGTTTGTGAATGCCCCGATGATTTTCTCCCCTTTTTCGGAAGCCACAAGGATATCGACGTCACCGATAGTTTCGGCACGTCTTCGAAGTGAGCCGGCGGTGTGAATGGTTAAATTCCCGGAGTAATTCCTCAGAAGGTCGGTGACCATTTCCGCCGCTTCCAGAGCCTGGTCGAGACGAATTCGGCCGGTGGATGTCTCTAAAAATGCGATACCTTTGGCGATTGCCGCAGCTTTTTTCTCACCGAATCCGGGCAACTCGGCAAGCGAGCCGGACTCGATTGCTTTTTTCAACTCGGCGATACTCGTGACATTCAATTGTTCGTAAACCGCCTTGACGCCTTTCGGTCCCATACCGGGGATGGTCAGCAGCTCCAATAAAGTCGGCGGAATTTTTTTAAGCAGTTCACGGTAAGCGGTAATTGTGCCGGTCCTGATGAATTCCTCGATCTTGGCAAGGCTCGATTTTCCGATACCCGGCAGCTCGGCTAATACGCCGGACGTGAGCATATCCTCAACATCAGTCGGCAGATCACCGATAACACGCGCGACTTTTTTATAGCTGTTGATGCGGAAGCGGTCCTCGCCGAGTATCTCCATCACATCGGCCATCTGTTCGAAAAGCGCGCTTAGTTCGGCATTTTTCATTTTTGTTGTAATTCCCGTGCAGGCGGGAATCCATTCCTTGATATTTAGTCTGCCGTTTTACGGCAGGTTTTTCAGCGACACATCATGGATTTAATTATAACAAAGTTTCACCGCCGGAAATAGTTAATCAGCCACAGAATGAGCGTCAGGATAATCGACAGGATAATGCAGCTTGCGATGGGGATGTAAATCCGCCAGTTTCGGGAGCCAAATTCCAGGTCGCCCGGCAGCTTGAACAGCCCGATTTTGCCCAATAAAATAATCAGCCCGCCTAACAAGGCAACAAAAATCCCCGCCGCTATAAGCCATTTACCAATTTGCTGCGGTCCAAAATCCATTTCGTTACATCCCTTCGACAAACAATATTATATATTATAAATGTTTTTCAAATGTGTTCAAATTGTTAGGATATTTCTATGAGCAGAGCGGCTTGCGATATACGAATCGGCACTTCCGGCTGGTATTACGAGCACTGGAAGGAATTGTTTTATCCTGCCGATATGCCTAAAAGTAAATGGCTCGAGCATTACGCCCGGCAGTTCGACACGGTCGAAATCAATAACACTTTTTACCGCCAGCCGAAAGAGCAGTCCATACGAAGATGGCAAAAAAACGCCCCCGAAGGTTTTTTATACGCCGTCAAGGCCAATCGGTATATAACACATATTCAAAAACTTAAAGAAACCTCGGAATCGTTACAGCGGTTTTTCGATGGTATCGATTTATTGAAACGTAAGCTCGGCCCTGTTCTCTATCAATTACCGCCGAGTCTTCACATAGACCTCGATAGACTCGGGGACTTTATCAAGCTGCTGCCCAAAAGGAAAACCGCCGTATTCGAGTTCCGGCATAAAAGCTGGTATTGCGACGATACGTACAAGCTCCTCGAAAAATTCGGCGCCGGTTTTTGCATTCACGATATGCCCGATAAGGAATCACCACTGGTGGTGACATCGGATACGGTTTACATCCGCTTTCACGGTACGACCGGACGATATTCGGGAAGCTATCCGGAGTCTGTTATGCAGGACTGGGCCAGGTGGATTAGAGACAGATCGAAAAAAGCGAGCGGTGTTTACGTCTATTTCAACAACGACGCCCACGGACACGCACTCAAAAACGCAAAACAGTTAAAGGAAATGATAATTTAACAATTAAACCCTAAAGCCGGCTTAAAGATACTCTACGCCTATTGTGAAATATCATAATCTATCGTCATCACGCTTATACGGCCAGCAAAATTTCTCGTAACTGCCGTCTCGTTCCATTTGTGATGTATCGTTTTGGTCCTCACCTAATGCGGAACGTACCACCTGTACGTGGGCATCGACAAAGACGGCATTGACCGTGCCGCTATTGAGGTCTCCGCCTTTCATAGCATGAAATGTGCCGAACCAGTCCCGGCCGTCACCACACAAAGCATTATCGTTGAGGACCCAGACGCAGCCGGGTCTGAGCCACATGTTCTCTTCGGAGAAGAAAAAAATCTCCGAATGTTTCCTTGTGAATTCAGAGCGTTTGATTCTGCTAAGGAAGTAATTCATGCTGTAGCTATAGTAAGGAACGACAGGAATAGACGGGTCGTGACTCGGATGATTTTGTCCGTAGGATTTGGCAAGCACTTTGAACGTCGGGCACAAGTGCACTTTGTCCGCCGCCAGATACGGCCAGAAGGGACCATCTGCGGGATATCTCGGATCGTGCCATCGGCAGTAGCGCTGATATCCGCTAACGGGCTCTTCAGTCATGACCAGAGACGTCCAGGCATAAGGGTATCTATCATCGAAGTCGTCCAGGTAAACGGTTTGAGCAATGCCGTATTGACGCAGATTGGCCCGGCATGACATTTCCTGGGCCTGCTCCTTGACTCGTTGCAGAGCCGGCATAAGAATACCCATTAACAATGCAATTATGGCGATGACCACCAAGAGTTCTATGAGTGTGAATCCTGTTCTTTTGTCATTAAACATGTTTGCCCACCTTCATTTCTTGTTTTAAATATATTTCAATCGCTATCGTACATTCATTCGCGCATACACACCGGTTCATTCGTACAAACACAGGCTCTTATATGGTATTATATTTTAATTGTACTGTAAAGTCTATAAAAAAAAATCTTCTTTTTGTATCAATAAATCGTCCTTTTGTGCAATGGAAGAATTTTAACTTGTTTCTGGATAAAATGTTATAATTTCAATTTGGTTCAATAATTTTCGGGCATTATGAGTGCGTTTGAAAATTTTTTCAAAAACTTCGAAACCATACCCGATTTCTATGCCATTAATCATATAAATGATAGTATGTTTAAAGAAGCGGTTTATTTGTAATATTTCTTAATAAAGTTTAAAAGGTATTATCTTCCAAATGCGATAGGGTTCAACTATAAAGGATTAAGCGACCTGCTGCGTAAATACGGTGCTACGGAATAAGGAAGTCCAAGTACGAATTGTAATAATTTTTAAATTGATTTATTCAAGGACTCGGAGGCCTTTTGTCATTGCGTATCGGCGGGCGGAGGCGATTTCTTCGAGTGAGGGCCGGCGATTGATGTGGGGATGGGAAAGGGCCTCGTAATTGGGACGGTACTGGGCCATTACGTTGATGGTGGTTTTTCGGCTGATCTTCTCGAACAAAAAATCTACAATCTTAAAGCTGCCTGCCAGGTCCCCCGGCAGAATTAAATGCCTGACCAACAGGCCGCGGGTGGCAAGACCTTTTTCGGTTTTCAAATCGCCGACCTGTCGGTGCATCTCTTTTACGGCGGCGAAATTTATCTTTGGATAGTCACGAGCGGCCGAAAGCTCCCCGGCAACGTCCGGGTCGGAATATTTCATATCGGGCATGTAAATATCAATAAGGCCTTCGAGCAGCTTTAGAGTCTCAACCGAATCGTATCCGCCGGTGTTATAGACTGTCGGAATCGTAAGGCCTTTTTGCCGGGCCAGTTCGATTGCCGCGGCAATGGCGGCCACCATGTGCGTGGGAGTGACGAAGTTGATATTGGAACAGCCGTGGCTTTGCAAATCGAGCATAGATTGAACCAACTGCTCGATGGTCTTCTGTCGGCCCTGCCGTTCATGGCTGATTTCGTAATTCTGGCAGAAAATGCAGCCTAAGTTACAACCGGCAAAAAAAATCGTGCCGGAGCCGCCCTTGCCGACCAGCACACTTTCCTCGCCGAAATGCGGACCGACCGAGCTGATAACTGGCAAAACGCCGATGCCGCAAAAACCGGTTTGGCCCTTGCTGCGAAGTACTTTGCACTGGCGGGGACAGAGCGTGCATGGGTCCATCAGGATCCATAGCTTCTGAACGGCCTTGCTGCACCGCCGTAAGGCGTCCTGCGGAGAACGGATTTTATCTGGCAAAGATTCCATAATTCTGATAATCGTATAATCCAAATGAATTTTGTCAAGCTTTTGGAATTATAGAAGATTAACAGATTGAAATATTTTGAGTGATGAAACCGAGAATTTTATTGGTCAATCCGCCGATTTATGATTTCGCTGCGTTCGATTTCTGGCTCAAGCCGTACGGCATGTTGAGTATCGCCGGGAAATTACGCGGCCGGGCGGATTTTATGCTGTTCGATTATCTCGACCGGCTGGCCCCCTTTTCTATCCGGCAAAAATCACTCGCATCCGATATGTGGGGCCGGGGCCGATTCTATTTTGAAAAAATTCCCAACCCCGAACCTTTGGCAGCCATTCCCAGATACTTTCGGCGGTTTGGTCTGCCCCGTGATATGTTCACGGATTTTTTAACTCGTCAAAAACCATTTGATTTCGTTTTTATCCAGACGACGATGACATACTGGTATCCGGGCGTCCGGGAAGTTATCGAGGATATCCGCAGATTGCAGCCGAAGGCGAAAATAATCTTGGGTGGTAATTATGTCACCCTCTGCGGCCCACACGCACAGACATTGGGAGCGGATATTTTAATTCATGGCACGGACCTTGAGCCGCTCTGGAAATATCTGAATATAGTTCCTGATTTGACGCAGCCGGCCTTATGGGAGGTCTATGAAAACCTGAAAGTCGGCGTTTTGAAACTCAGTGACGGCTGCCCTTTTAGCTGCACGTACTGCTCGGTGCCTAAGGTGTATGGCAAATTTGTGCCGCGACCGCCAGCAAATTCGTTGGCCGAGTTCGAGCTTTTACTCCGGTTGGGGGCAGAGAATATTGCCTTCTACGATGACGCCCTGCTGTTCCAGAGCAAGACGGTTTTGGTCCCGTTTCTGGAAGAAATAATAATGCGGGATTCAAAAATCAATTTACACAGTCCGAACGCCCTTAACGCTCGCTTCGTGACAAGTGAATTGGCGGAGCTGATGGTGCGGGCCGGTTTCAAGACTTTTTATTTGGGTTTTGAAAGCGCTTCTTCGCAGTGGCAGAAACAAACCGGCTCGAAGGTTTTTTCCGAGGAGCTTACCGAGGCGGCTCAAAAACTTATTGCCGCAGGCGGCTGCCTTATAGGCAGCAAGATAAAACCGCCTGAAGGCGGTCCGGGAAATATTACTGCCTATCAGATTCTCGGCCACCCCTCTATCGATATCCAGGAGATTGAAGAATCGATGCGGTTTGTTCACAGCCTGGGTATTCGCGGGATGCTGGCCGATTTTTCACCTATTCCCGGAACGCCGGACGGCGATTTTTGTAAAAAGTGGGTGAATCTGGATGAGCCTTTGATGCACAATAAGACCGCCTTTACAATTATTCGGATCGGATTCGATGAATCCAACCGCCTCAAAGACCTCCAGCGACAACTCAATCGAACTTTACCTGAGGAAGAGACCCCTGGCACAACCGGGGGCTGAATACCCATAGAACACGATTTGATTTTTCCTTCCAAGTTTTGTATATTTACCTGCTTATGAATACTCGAACTATGCACATTGAAAGGTTTGGAGGAACACTGTGAAAGTGTACATCCAAAACTATGGGTGCCAGATGAACAAGCTGGATACGGCATTGGTCGGTTCGGCGCTGAAAGATGCCGGGTTTGATTTCACGGACAGTGTCAAAGACGCCGATGTCGTATTAATCAATACGTGTTCCGTTCGCGAACATGCCGAACAGCGTGTTATTTCGCATCTCGGTCATCTTAAACACATCAAAAAATCCCGGCCTGATATGGTGGTAGGTGTAATCGGCTGTATGGCCCAGCGACTCGGGGACAAGCTGCTCGAGCACGAAGCTGTCAATATCGTTTGCGGCCCGGCACAAATTCCAAAAATCGCCGAGCTTATCAACCACGCCATGAACTCAAAGAAAAAAGAAATCGCCTTGACCGACAAAATACTCCGGCCGACACCGGAAAATGAAACTAAGGCCTTAGAGGAATTCGAGACGTCTTACGGCATCGAAGACGGGGACATTCCCGGACAGGCCTATATACGTGTGATGCGGGGATGCAATAATTTCTGTACGTATTGCATCGTCCCTTATGTTCGCGGGCCGGAAGCCTGCAGGCCGCCCGATGCTGTCATCGAACAGATTAAAAGACTGGCGGATAACGGAGTTAAGCAAGTTACGCTGTTGGGCCAGACGGTCAATTCGTATAAATACAGTCAGGGTGAAAAACCATGGTCTCTGGCAGATCTGCTCGATGCAGCCGGTGACGTCGAGGGAATCGAGTGGATTAAGTTTGTGACCAGTTATCCATCCGAGGAATTTTTCGATGATATTTTAAAGGTTATGGCCGGTTCGCAAAAAGTATGCAGTTATCTGCATATTCCTGCCCAGAGCGGCTCGGATAAAATCCTGCGGTCAATGAACCGCCGATACAGCAGCCGGAGGTATATCGAGCTTCTTGAGAAGGCCAGAGCAATTGTGCCGGATATTGCAATTGCCGGTGACTTTATTGTCGGCTTTCCCGGGGAGACCGAGGATGATTTCCAGGCGACTGTTGATTTAACTAAAAGAGCAGAATATAAAAACGCCTTTATATTTAAATACTCACCCCGGCCGGGCACAACCGCCGATAAAAGATTGCCCGATTCGATACCGGCGGAAGTTAAACAAAGACGAATTGTCGAGCTTCTTGCCGTGCAGGAGAAAATCAGCGACCGGTTGAGCCGGGAGTTTCTGGGCAAACGTCTGAAAGTCCTGGTCGAAGGTCTGAGCAAAAAGGCGCATCGGAACCTCGCCCAAGATGGAAACCAGCAGCTTGTCGGGCGAACGGCAACGGATTATATTGTCGTCTTTAACGGTCCGGAATCGCTGGCCGGCAGATTTGTACAAATTAAAATCACAAGAACCAGCCCCCTGACACTTTTTGGTGAGCTTGTCTGATTGATTTGGTGTTTAAATAAAGCAAACGGTATCTGGAAGATGCAGATATAACCGAATACCAAAAAAGCGATAATTAGAATAACGGCGAATATCCAATTCAGTTTTAGAATTTTATATACCTCCTTGGAAAGCAGCTTCGGCATTACCACAAACTCATCTATCGCATCACGGATTGCTTGTAACGGCGTCAGCAGTAAGCTGTCAAGTATTGCGGTGGTCTTGGCAAGGATTACAGGCCTTTCGTTAAAACATTTTTTACGTACAATCTCTATAATCGTTTTTGAATGAAAAAATTAGTGTTTCGAGTAAGAAATGTTGTCCCGAGTTTTAACTTTCCTTTACTTCGGTTTCCGTTGTTTCAGCCACGGCTTCGGTTGCAGCTTCTTTTTCAGGACCTTCTTTGTCTTTGCGGCCTGCATGGCTCTTGCGGTGTGCAACTTTCGGCAGCCCCATTATAGAATCGCCCTCCGTCCATCGCTCCTCATCTTTGAGCTGCTCAATACGTTCGGCCCTGTTCAAAACGTTGCGGTGTCTGGTCAAAGCGCCTTTAATTTTTAACGAACGATCAATTGACATTCAAATTTTCTCCTAAACTACTTTACTTTTTTGCCGTACGCATCACTGAAATAATGCGGTGCAAATTTTTCGTAACCTTCCGGAGCTTCGTTCTTATATGCGGCTCCTATCTTAGTGATTATTTGCTTCATCTTATATCCGTCTGTACCGGTATTATTCGGATTATCAAATGTATTTTTTGTCTGCAAAAAATAACGGCCGTTTTCCAGAACTATGTCTAATTCTACACCACGTCGGGCAAAAAACTCCTGCACGGGGATTAAATCCGCCCGCGCTCCATATTGGGTCAGGATAATAACGTTGTTGCCTGTTGACCGGGCAGGGACAGCGGCTTGCTGAGCAGGTGGACTTTGTGTCACCGGTTCGGTTCGCTGCATTTCGTTTCCGTTGTTTTGCCCTGTCCGATTTTCAAGAGTATCATTACTCGTCAATCGAACCGGCCCTGCTGTTTGCATATCGGCCATAGACCACTGGCCGAGCCTATAAGCAAGTAAAACCAGCAGAACAAGACCCAAAACTATCGCAATGGCAATTTGATAGTGTATAGAAAACTCGATTCTGCCGCCGTTAAACTGGACGATTCTCGGTTTATTCCACCATTGCGTCGCAACCCCGGATTTTTCCAGGACGGGCCTTTTATCTTTTTCCGACTCGGGCTCATCGGCCTTTTTCGGATGCAACTGCTCCACAATTCCTCCGGAGCCGGGCTTTACACTGGCCTTGCTCATCACCTCATAAAGAGCCTTTTTTCCTCGGTTCCGTGCCATACCAGAATCCAATCACATCCATTAAACTTCCATGATAACGAGATTATAATGAATGAAATCCAAAAAACAAGCCCTAATTATCCAACGAAACATAAATCTGCAATATATTTGGTATATAGGTTTTTTTTCCATTCGAGAGCCTCGACTCCGTATCGGGTTTCAGGGATCTTTATTCCATAGGAATAAAATTGGCTTTGTTTTTTTGTAGGTAAAATCCCGTTATTTTAACCTATTTACTTGTTATGAAAGAGCTTACATCAATTTAGACCCGACCCAAATTGGGTTTGTTTTGCATTTTTTACTTCTGTTATCTGTCTTCCGGCTTCTGACTTCTGCCGTTACAAACTTGTCCTGCCCTCGGCCATGAGCTCGGGCCGAATGGAGCTTGTCGAAGGATTGGCTTTGTTTTCAATTTTTTTACCTCGGCGAACTTGTGCCATAGGTAGTATTACGAAGCCGGGTACTTCGTTATTCGATATTCGCGATTCAATTCGTTACGTATTTTACCCAAAATCCGCCTTAATACAATTAAAATCCCCGATTTTAGGTGAAAATGTCCATGACTCGGTTCGTTATGCGTGTTGAGTAATGCGTATTGCGTATGTCGAAAAGAAAATCCTATCGTCATTCCGAGTGGAGTGAAGCGGAACCGAGGAATCTGATGAAAAATTGTCTCTATTTCAATAATGAACCGCATCGCGGGCTGTTTTATTAGACCCCT